>ENA-OQAZ01001484-OQAZ01001484.1-human-gut-metagenome-genome-assembly--contig:-NODE-1484-length-11108-cov-1.512066_pt1 | contig 11108 bp, 9 predicted proteins | sample MGYA00242737_ERZ504531 | MGnify/ENA primary metagenome ERZ504531 (study PRJEB26092, sample SAMD00036244) | human gut metagenome | host: Homo sapiens | study: EMG produced TPA metagenomics assembly of...
CTCCATGCACTTTCTTCCAGCACTACATCGCCTAAATTCAATTCCGGTACATAAGCGCCTGCAGAACCAATACGGATGATCTGGTCTACATCATAAACAGAAAACAACTCATAGGAATAAATTCCTATAGATGGCATTCCCATTCCGCTTGCCATAACAGTTACTTTTTCCCCTTTATAAGTACCTGTATACGCATATGCCCCACGGACTTCATTGACCAGCTTCGCATCTGTAAGGAAATTCTCTGCAATGAATTTAGCACGAAGAGGATCCCCCGGCATCAATACCTTTTTTGCAATCTCACCTTTTTCCGCCTGATTGTGTGGTGTTCCCATAATAAACTCCTCCTTTTTTTATTTTATGTACTCCCGGAGTCTTTTTATATTCCTCTATAAAAAAGAACCTTTTGACACTTATATTATAAATGATATCATAATTAAAAAAAAGGACATGTGGCAGTTTTGTTGAATATCAATAAATTTAATTATCCATTTACCTTAAAACAAAAAAGCTTTTTAGAAAATTTCTTTAAATTTGCACCGCCTTATATACAGACGGTGCTGATGCTGCGCTCTTATAAAAAAGACAGCCGTCTGGTAGCTGCCGGGGACAGCTGCGCCCATGTGTATATTCTTTTAAAAGGCCGGCTGGAAGCAGTTGAAGAACATGTGGCAAATATACCTTATCATTTTACGGAGATACGTGCTCTGGACATAGTTGGTGATTACGAATTTTCACTGAAAACAGCCCCGTCTGGTAACACTTGCTACACTTGAAGATTCCCTCTGCCTGGTGATCCCTGCCGCGGAATATATGACCTGGCTACGAAAAGATCCCCATGCCCTTTTCCTCAGAAGCCGCATGATCATCTCCCAGTTAGTAGTCCAGTCCCAGTTCCAGCGCCAGAACCTTTTTGCCGACAACCGCACTCGCATGCTGGTCTTTCTGAGAGAACAGGTAACACAGGCTGTAAATGACAACACACATATTGAAAGCAACGCAGGCAATGCAAAATCCAAATCTATTTATCCTATCCGCATCCCCTTCACCAGACCGGAGATTGCCGCACACCTTGGCTGCTCAGTACGTACAGTAAACAGGACAGTACAGGAACTGGCAGAAGAAAATATGATTTATTTGAATAAGGGGAAAATCTTTATCAGTGAACCACAGACAAAAAAACTGCTATAAAACGAAAAGACCGCCTGCTCTTTATTTTCAGCAGACGGCCTTTTCCTATGTTTCTTATATTTTTTATCTATTCTTCTTTTGTAACATTACGTATTGCAAGATCCAATGTGCTTATCTTCTGCAGCTTCCCTGACCAAATCCGCCAGCTGGTCTTACATTTCCATCCTGGCAGCCATTTGGAAGCATGCGCCAAGGCCATTTAACAGGCAGTTTAAGTCTGTCCGCCATTGGCTGCACACTCTGCCTGGATGCAGTTTGCCTGATCGTATGTACAGGTATTTACATTGCATGCCTGATTTGCGTTTGGTACGCATGCGGAGCCGAGCATTGCTGCAAGTGCCATTGTGGATACTGATAACATAATTTTGTCCTCGCTTTCATTTTGTTACAATTTTGTTGCGTTTTTGTTACGAAACTATATTATCACATTTTTCTGGAAAATCACCTGGTAATAAATGGTAGTTTGTCGCTGGTTAGAAGATAGTCTCCGCATAGTGTACAGATGCCATGGCATCTTTACAATAAGCATCTGCACCAATGGTATCTGCATATTCCTGGGTCAGTACTGCACCGCCAACCATAACTTTTACCCATGGTGCGCTTTCACGCAGCTGCTTAATGGTTTCTTCCATACTTGGAACAGTTGTGGTCATCAAGGCACTTAAACCTACTAATGGTGCATGACGACTTACAGCTTCTTCTACTACAGTTTCCGGTGGAACATCTTTTCCAAGATCGATCACATCGTAGCTGTAGTTTTCCAGAAGAACTTTTACAATGTTCTTTCCAATGTCATGGATATCACCCTTAACAGTTGCAAGAATAATGGTTCCCTTCTTTTCCTGGGTTTCCCCGCTTCCTGCCATGGCATTTTTGATCACTTCAAAAGCTGCTTTAGCCGCTTCTGCGCTCATTAACAGCTGAGGAAGGAAAACAGTCCCTTTTTCAAAGCCTTTTCCTACATGGTCCAGTGCCGGAATGATTTCTTCGTTGATCACATCCAGTGCTTCTTTCTCTTTTAAAAGAGCAGTCACACTTTCCACTGCCACTTCTTTTAAGCCTCTTTCAATGGCATTTCCCAAGCTTCCGGCACCTGCCCCGCCATTTCCGGCTGTTCCTAAACCTCCGGCACCATTTCCGCCTTTTCCAATGGTCTGTCCCAGACCTGCCGTCTGGCCACTGTAAATGCTGATATATTCACTGCACTGGGGATCCAGGTTCATCAATGCATTAAAGCTATAATAAGCCCGCATCATAGCCTCAGAATTGGGGTTGATAATAGCAGCACTTAAACCGCTTTCCATTGCCATGGTAAAGAAAGCGCCGTTGATGATCTCTCTCTGGGGAAGTCCAAAGGAAATATTGGATACACCTAAAACAGACTTTCCTCCCAGCTCGTCCCTGATCTTTCTAAGGGTTTCAAGAGTAACAATAGCTCCCTGGCTGTCAGAACTTACAGTCATGCAAAGACCGTCTAAAATAATATCTTCCGGCCCGATACCGTAAGTGGCAGCTGTATCAATGATCTTCTTTCCCACTGCAATTCTTCCCTGTGCAGTTTCAGGGATACCGTCTTCATCCAGACAAAGCCCTACAACTACTCCACCGTATTTTGCAACCAGCGGGAAGATCTGCTCCATAACCTCTTTTTTACCATTAACGGAGTTGATCAGCGGTTTTCCATTGTATACACGAAGTCCCCGCTCCATTGCCTCTGCACTGGAAGTATCTAACTGTAATGGCAGGTCGATCACTGCCTGCAGTTCTTTTACTACATCTTCCATCATAGAAGGCTCATCAATCTCCGGAAGACCAACATTAACATCAAGACATCTGCACCATTATCCTGCTGGGTCACGCCTTCACGAAGGATGTATTCCAGATCATGATCACGCAGAGCCTGTTTAAACTTGGATTTTCCTGTAGGATTAATACGTTCTCCAATAATAATGGTCTTTTTATCAAATACAACAGACTGGGAATAAGAAGAAATTAACAGTACGGTGCTTCTTTTCCGGCAGCTGTACCGGAATATCCTTTGTCAATTCTACCATTTGGCCCGGATATTGATCTTGGGGTAGTACCGCAACAGGCCCGCCGGTTACCACCAGCACCCATTTTTACAATTTCTTCATAACAGCAGCAAAATCTTCTGGATCTACGTCATAAACCGTTTTTCCATTTTCACTTCTTGGAAGTCCTGCATTTGGGTTTACCAGTACCGGTGTAGAGGAAACTTTCAGGATATCTGCCAGAATATCTTTCATCTGCTCCGGGCCAAGGCCGCAGTTGATCCCCAGTACATCTACGCCAAGACCTTCTAACAGTGCCACTGTAGACTCTACATTACCGCCTGTAAGAAGTTTTCCCTTTTCATCATAAATGACCGTAGCAAAAATAGGCAGTCTTTCTCCTGTTTTTGGATCAATGCCCGCCTCTTTTGCAGCTAAAACAGCTGCTTTTAACTCATAGCTGTCACTCATGGTCTCGATAAGCACAAGATCAGCGCCTGCTGCCGCACCAATAGAAACTACTTCTTTATACAAAGATACTGCTGCCTCAAAAGGCAGATCCCCCAGTGGCTTTAAAAGCTTTCCTGTAGGGCCCAGATCCAGGGCTACATAGCCTCTGCCAGCCTCATCTACTGCTTTTCTTGCATTGGCAACAGCCGCCTCTACAATGGCCTTTAGCTCCCCATCCTTGTCATATTTTAACCGGTTGGCACCAAAGGTATTCGTAGTCATAATATCTGCACCTGCTGCCAGATATTTTCTGTGTACATTTGTGATCACTTCCGGGTGGGAAAGATTCCAGCGTTCCGGCAATTCTCCAGCTGCAAGGCCTGCCGCCTGAAGCAGGCTTCCCATACCGCCGTCACAAAACAGGCGGTGTTCTTTCATTGCATCTAAAACATTCATATGTGAACCTCTTTTATTTTTCATCGATCATCGTCTGTAAAGGCAGTCTGTCTTGCCACATGCTTCACAGCCCTTCACATCACAGCGGTGGGGTTTTTTGCTCACTCCGATCACTGCTGTCACGGATTTGGAAGGCATCATCAGGAAACTGTCTGTCAGTTTGATCCCCAGGTGCTTTCCTGCATCCAGCATTTAAAACATTCCTCTGGCAGTTTAGAGAAAAATCCCCATATCCGGGACTGAACCTTGGACGCAGGTAAAGGCCCTTTTCTTCGTATTCTCTTTTCAGGCCTTCACATACCTGGTCACAATATTCCTCGATCATAGCAGCGGAAGCTGCCTGTAAGATCACTGCCCTGCTCATTTCCAGGCGGTTGTACTTCTGGATCAGGTAATCCGCTCCCACTCCCAGGGTAGCAGCAAAAACCAGTATTTTTTCACAATCTTTTAAATTAACAGAAAGGTTCTTGCTTTTTGCCTGAAAAACCTCCCCGTCGATCATGTTATCTTCTCCAAGAGTAAGTGAAAATTCCCGTACCCGGTATTTAGGCGAAACATTTTTCCACAAAAGCTCCAGGCAGTCTTCCACGATCCTGTTTATATGTTCGTCTGCTTCCTGGTTTTTATAGCCCAGATAACGCAGAATCTCTCTTCTGTTAATATCTGCCAGTTCCATTTCCTGTATATCCTCCTGCTGTCAAACCAAATGCCAGACTCAGGTCCTCGCACTTATGTCTCCTACTGCCTGCATTCGCAGGCTGGACCTTCGTTAATGGTCCAAGAAAAACAAATGTCTGCTACGCAGCCGCTTGTTTTTTTTTTGGACTCATTACGTTACTTCAATAACTCTGAAATATTGCTCTGGATCTGTGCTGCCACATCCGGCTTGTTCATGGTATACACATGGATTCCCTTAATGCCATTTGCCAGAAGATCTATGATCTGGTCTGTAGCATAAGCAATACCAGCCTGCTTCATAGCTGCCGGGTTATCTCCATATTTATCTACTAATGATAAGAAACGTGCCGGCATATAGCTTCCTGACATCTGTGCAATACGCTTTAACTGGCTTCCGCTGGTAACAGGCATGATACCTGCGATCACAGGAATGGTGATGCCCTTCTCACGGATGCGGTATAAATAGCTGTAAAGAAGACTGTTGTCAAAAAACATCTGGTAGTGACAAAATCACAGCCGGCGTCCACCTTCTGCTTTAAATAGTCCATATCCACAGATTTATTAGAAGATTCCGGATGTCCTTCCGGATAGCAGGCTGCACCAATGCAGAAATCTCCTGCTTCTTTGATCTCACTGATCAGTTCAGAAGCATAGTGATAAACTTTCCGGTGTTTTCCCATCCTGCGGGATATCCCCCCTTAGCGCCAGAACATTTTCGATCTTATGCGCCTTTAATTCCTCCAATACATGATGTACTTTCTCTCTTGTTGAAGAAACACAGGTAAGATGTGCCAATGGTGTTACACCATACTCTTCTTTAATAGTAGATGCGATCTTTACTGTATACTCACTGGTTCCGCCTCCGGCACCGTAAGTAACACTCATAAAATCCGGCTTTAACTCAGCGATCTTAGAAGCTGCCTTCTCTACAGATTCATACGCATCTGCTGTCTTTGGCGGGAACACTTCAAATGAAAGTGTTGGTCTTCCCTCTGCCAGTATATCTCTTATCTTCATATTATTGTTCCTCTCTTTGGTGTAAATAAACTGACATGTCACCTGAGGGTGGCATAATCCTAAATGAAAAAACAGGGATGCTGCAAAAACACAAGCTTCTGCAACACCCCCTAAATCACAGTTTTCATTATCATTTCATGCACTTGCATGAACCAATTTTACTGCTCTAATGTCACCTTTTTCAGATGCCAGATATCTCTTACATACTCTTCAATGGTACGGTCAGATGTAACTTACCGCTATGGGAAACATTAATAAGAGCTGCTTTTGCCCACCACTGTCTGTCTCTGTAAGCCTTGTCGATCTTCTCATGAGCCTCTGCATAAGAACGGAAGTCTTTCAGGATAAAGTAAGTATCCGGACGCTGCCGCCAAAGTTATTTAACAGAGAATCATAGATTTCCTTAAACATCTGCGGATCCTTTGGTGAATAATATCCATTGGTCAGCTGCATCAGCACTCTGCGGATCTGAGGATCATTGTTGAAGATATCCATTGGATTATAGCCGCCGTTATTCTCATAATTGATAACTTCGTCTGCAGAAAGACCAAAGATAAAGGCGTTTTCCTGTCCAACTTCTTCTACGATCTCAACGTTTGCACCATCCATAGTTCCTAATGTAAGAGCGCCGTTTAACATAAACTTCATGTTGCCGGTACCGGAAGCCTCTTTGCTGGCTGTGGAGATCTGCTCGCTCACATCCGCTGCCGCAAAGATGATCTCTGCGTTGGATACCCGGTAATCTTCAATAAATACCACCTTGATCTTACCGCCAATGGACTTATCATTGTTGATCACATCTGCTACTGAATTGATCAGCTTAATCGTCAGTTTTGCGCGGCGGTAGCCTGCTGCTGCCTTTGCACCAAAGATAAAGGTTCTTGGAACCATATCCATGTTTGGATTATCCTTTAACTGGTTGTAAAGATACATAACATGAAGAATGTTCATCAGCTGACGTTTATACTCATGAAGTCTCTTTACCTGTAACATCGAAATAGAATTTGGATCAACGTCAATGCCGTTATGCTCCTTAATGTACTTAGCCAGACGGACTTTATTCTTATATTTGATATCCAGGAATTCCTTCTGGCATTCCTTATCACCTGCAAATGCTGCCAGTTCTTTAATATGAGGCAGATTTGTGATCCAGTCATCACCGAATCTTATCTGTTACCCAGTCAGCTAATAACGGATTGCCGTGAAGCAAGAAACGTCTCTGGGTAATACCATTAGTCTTATTGTTGAATTTCTCAGGCATCATCTCATAGAAGTCTTTTAACTCCTCATGCTTTAAGATCTCTGTATGCAGTCTTGCAACGCCGTTTACTGAGAAGCCTGCTACGATCGCCATGTAAGCCATTCTAACCTGACCGTTGTATACAACTGCCATTTTTGCGATCTTGTCCTGATCGCCAGGATATCTCTGCTGGATCTCATTTACAAAACGGCGGTTGATCTCTTCTACGATCTGATAAATACGTGGGAGCAGATGGGAGAACAAGTCTACCGGCCACTTCTCCAGTGCCTCAGACATAATAGTATGATTGGTGTATGCACAGGTTCTGGTAGTAATATCCCATGCCTCTTCCCAGGTAAGGCCTTCATCGTCTAAAAGGATACGCATTAACTCAGGGATTGCTACAGTTGGATGTGTATCATTTAACTGGAATACCACCTTCTCCGGGAACTGATGGATATCATCGTGTTTTTCTTTAAATTTCTGGACAGCTCTCTGGACGCTGGCAGAAATAAAGAAATACTGCTGTTTTAAACGCAGTTCTTTACCTGCATAATGGTTATCGTTTGGATAAAGAACTTCAACAATATTTTTAGCCAGATTTTCCTGTTCAACTGCCTTCTGGTAATCACCGCGGTCAAAGGAATCCAGGTTAAAGGTGTTTACCGGTTCTGCATCCCAGATACGAAGTGTATTTACAATGTGGTTGCCATAGCCTACAACTGGCAGGTCATATGGAACAGCTTTTACAGATTGATAACCTTCCTGTACGAAATGGCTCATACCATTGCGGTCTTCAATACGTACATAGCCGCCGAATTTTACTTCTACTGCATACTCCGGACGACGGATCTCAAATGGATTTCCATTTTCCAGCCAGTTATCCGGAACTTCTACCTGATAACCATCTTCGATCTTCTGTTTAAACATACCATAACGGTAACGGATACCGCAACCGTATGCCGGATAGCCCAAGGTTGCTAAAGAGTCAAGGAAGCATGCTGCTAAACGTCCTAAACCACCATTTCCTAATGCTGCATCCGGTTCCTGGTCTTCAATGGCATTTAAATCAAAGCCCATTTCGTCTAATGCTTCTGCGATCTCCTTATATTCACGAAGATTGATCATATTGTTTCCAAGGGCACGACCCATTAAAAACTCCATAGACAGATAATAAAGGGTCTTTACATCTTTTTTCTCATATTCCTTGTGGGTTGTTATCCACTGGTCAATGATATCGTCCTTTACTGTATAAGCCACAGCCTGGAAGATCTGCTGATGGGTTGCTTCGTCGATGGGTACGGCGGAACATGTTTTTTACATTAAAGATTACTGCATTTTTGAACAAAAGCCTTGTCAAAGCCTGTATTTTTCATAGCCTTCCTCCTCATTTTCCAATGTGCTCCCTCTTATGCAGGTGTACTAAAACCCGGAGGCATACATCCTTCACCAAAAGCACATTCAAATCTAAAAAAGCACAAGGGACAGGGTAACAATTCTGTCCTGCCCCTCATATTACCATTTTTTCTGGTCCATTTCAACTTAAATACGGATATAAAACCAGATAAAACCAGTTTTTACCTCGCTATTACAGTCTCATTACAGTCTTATTACAGTCTTATTACAGTCTTTCCACACCTAACATAACAGTCTCGCCGTTGATGTTCCACTCTTTACGTTGAAGCCCTTCACTCTCACCCAAATGGATATGATCAGCCATTAACTCATTCTTGATCTCATCTGACGTTGCTCTTCATTCAGCTCAGCATCTTGTCATTATTGGCCTGATATACACTAATATGGTCCATAACCTCGAAACCTGCTTCCTTACGCATGGTCTGGATCTTGCTGATAACTTCGCGGACAAAGCCTTCTTCGATCAGCTCTGGAGTCAGGTTGGTATCCAGACAACTGTTACATAATTATCTTCTTCTGTTACATAGCCATCTTTCTTTGCTACATCGATCAGCAGGTCATCCTTTGTAAGAACAACTTCCTGTCCATCAAAGTCGAAGGTTAAAGCACCGGTGTTATTTAAGGTATCCATAGCAGCGCTTCCATCTAAGTTGGTCAATGCTTCACGGATCTTTCCTAACAGCTTGCCGTATTTTGGTCCTACAGTCTTTAACTGTGGCTTAAATGTATAAGAAGTAAAGGCTCTTACGTCATCTGTAAAGGTTACTTTCTTTACATTTAACTCTTCTTCAATGATCTTTACATAGAAATCGGATAATGCATGGTCTGCCTTTACATACATCTGGGCAATTGGCTGACGATTCTTGATATTGGCTGTATTTCTGGCTGCACGGCCCATAACAACCGTATCAAGGACTTCATCCATATCTGCTTCTAACTTCTCATCGATCCACTCTTCCCTTACTACAGGGAAATCACACAGATGAACGCTTTCAGGAGCACTCTTGTCGATCTTTCTTACCAGGTTCTGGTAGATCTGCTCTGTCATGAATGGGATCATAGGCGCAGCTGCCTTTGCAACAGTTACAAGAGCGGTATACAGAGTCATATAAGCATTGATCTTATCCTGCTCCATGCCCTTTGCCCAGAAACGCTCACGGCTTCTGCGCACATACCAGTTACTCATATCATCTACGAATTCCTGAAGAGCCTTTGCAGCCTCAGGGATACGGTAGTTCATCAGGTTGTCATCTACTGCCTTGACCATAGAGTTCATCTTGGAAAGCAGCCATTTATCCATTACCGGCAGCTTATCATATTCTAAGCTGTACTTAGTAGCGTCAAATTTATCGATATTTGCATACAGTACCCAGAATGCATAGGTATTCCATAAGGTACCCATGAACTTTCTCTGTCCTTCAGTCACTGCCTTATCCTGGTATCTCTTTGGGATCCATGGAGCAGAGCAGGTATAGAAGAACCATCTGATGGCGTCTGCACCATGCTTCTGTAATGTATCAAATGGGTCAACTGCATTTCCTTTGGACTTACTCATCTTCTGTCCGTTCTCATCCAGAACCAGACCCATTACAACTACATTTTCATAAGGAGCCTTATTAAACAGTAAGGTAGACTCAGCTAACAGGGAATAGAACCATCACGGGTCTGGTCTACAGCCTCAGAAATAAACTGTGCCGGGAACTGGGACTCAAACAGTTCCTTATTTTCAAATGGATAATGATGCTGTGCAAATGGCATTGCACCAGAGTCAAACCAGCAGTCAATAACTTCCGGTACACGCTTCATCTGCTTGCCGCACTTCGGGCAGCGGATGGTAACAGCGTCAATGTATGGGCGGTGAAGTTCAATATCATCCGGGCAGTTATCAGACATGCTCTTTAATTCTTCAATGCTTCCGATAGAATGCTGATGTCCGCACTCGCATTCCCAAATATTTAATGGAGTTCCCCAGTATCTGTTTCTGGAAATACCCCAGTCCTGGATGTTCTCCAGCCAGTCACCGAAACGGCCTTTACCAATAGACTCAGGTACCCAGTTAATGGTGTTATTGTTGCGGATCAGGTCATCCTTAACAGCAGTCATCTTAATGAACCAGGATTCTCTTGCATAGTAGATCAGTGGAGTACCGCATCTCCAGCAGTGTGGATAGCTGTGCTCAAATGCAGGAGCATCAAATAACAGGCCTTTTTCCTTTAAGTCTTTTAATACTAATGGATCAGCATCCTTTACAAACTTGCCTGCAAATGGGGTATCTGCTGACATATCACCCTTTGCATCAACTAACTGGACGAAAGGCAGGTTATACTTACGGCCTACATTGGCATCGTCTTCACCAAATGCAGGAGCAATGTGTACGATTCCGGTACCATCTGTTAAGGTTACATAGGTATCACATACAACATAGAACGCCTTCTTGTGCTGCTTCTCGCAGTATGGAACAGAGCAGTCATATAATGGCTCATATTCCTTAAATTCCAGATCCTTACCTACATAAGTTTCCAGAACCTCACAGCCTTCTCCTAATACCTTTTCCATTAATGCATGTGCAATATAATAGGTATAGCCGTCTGCTGCCTTCACTTTTACGTATTCTTCATTTGGGTTTACGCAAAGTGCCAGGTTGCTTG
>ENA-OQAZ01001485-OQAZ01001485.1-human-gut-metagenome-genome-assembly--contig:-NODE-1485-length-11099-cov-4.692125_pt1 | contig 11099 bp, 15 predicted proteins | sample MGYA00242737_ERZ504531 | MGnify/ENA primary metagenome ERZ504531 (study PRJEB26092, sample SAMD00036244) | human gut metagenome | host: Homo sapiens | study: EMG produced TPA metagenomics assembly of...
CGACCGTGCCATCCGGGAGGGGCTGGATAACCTCAAGCCCGGAAGCGACTACGACAACCTCTACCGTGCCGCCGAAGCCCGTGCCATCGCCGACTGGGAGATGGCTGAACGCCACCCAAGCTCTCAGCATCGCCGCCGGGCAGGGCATCTACTCCCTCGGACGGGTACAGACGCCCACCTTGATGATGATTTGCTCCCGTTATCTGGAGAACAGGATTTCACCCCGCAGACCTATTTCCGGCTGAAGGTCACGGCGGAAAAGGACGGCACGCCCTTCGCCGCCATCTCTGAATTGCGTTACGAAACCCTTCCGGCGGCAAACGCCGCCCTCGCCGCTGTAACCGCAACGGGGACGGTGGAGGTTGTCGACGTACAGCGCAGGGAGGTGAGCCAAGAACCTCCCTTGCTCTATGACCTGACCGCCTTGCAGAAAGAGGCGAACGGCAGGTACGGCTTCTCGGCGGACAAGACCCTCTCCGTCGCCCAGTCGCTTTACGAGAAGAAGGTGTTGAGCTATCCCCGTACCGGCTCCCGCTACCTCTCGGACGATGTGTTCGACGAGATACCCGACCGCATCGCCCTGCTGGAGCGGTACCCAGCTTTCGCCGCCCATGCCGCCGCCCTGAAAGGGGCTTCGCTCAACCGCCGCAGCGTGGATGCGGGGAAAGTTACCGACCACCATGCGCTCATCATCACCGAGTGTCTGCCCGGCGAGCTGTCCGCCGACGAGCGCACGGTGTACGACATGGTAGCCGCCCGCCTGCTCGAATCCTTCTCCGCCCGTTGCCTCAAGGATGTTACCACCGTCTCTTTCACGGCGGGGAACAGCGTGTTCACCGCCAAGGGAACGGTCGTCAGGTCTGCCGGATGGCGTGCCGTGCGGAACGAGCGGGACGAGGACGACGAGGGAACAGCCGCTTTGCCGCCCTTGCAGCCCGGCGAGTCTTTCCCCCTGCAATCGGCGGAGTGCGTGGAGAAACAGACCAAGCCCCGTCCCCTGCACACCGAGAGCAGCCTCCTTTCGGCGATGGAGCATTGCGGCAGGGAGTTGCAGGACGACGAGCTACGGGACAGCCTGAAAGGGAACGGTATCGGCACGCCCGCCACCCGTGCCTCCATCATGAGACCCTCTTTGCCCGTGATTACGTGCGCCGGGAGAAGAGGAGCCTCGTGCCGACCGACAAGGGGCTTGCCGTGTATCAGATAGTGAAGGACAAGCGCATCGCCGATGTCGAGATGACCGGGCAGTGGGAGACCGCCCTTGCCAAGATCGAGAGCGGGGAGATGAATCCCGACACCTTCCGCAAGGGCATCGAGTCTATGCCGCCCAGATTACCGAAGAACTCCTGCAAGTGCAGGTGTCCGTAGCGGACGGCGGACATATCCCGTGCCCCAAGTGCCGTTCCGGTCGCATCCTCCTTTACCCGAGGTCGCCAAGTGCAGCAACGTCGATTGTGGGCTTACCGTCTTCCGCAACAAGGGGGAGAAGCAGCTCACCGACAGCCAGATTGCCGACCTTGTAACCAAAGGCAAAACATCCCTTATCAAAGGATTCAGGAGCAGGGAGGGTAAGCCCTTCGATGCGTACCTCACCTTCGACAAGGACTTCCGCACCGTGTACGGGTTCCCGCCCCGCACGGACAAGCCCAAAGGAAAGGAGCGCAGGCGATGAACGGCATCGGTTGGATCACCGTGGCGGAAGCCGCCCGGCTCTGCGGCACGGACGAGCTGCGCATCACCCTCTGGATGAACGGCAACCACATCGCCTACGCCCGTTTCGACGGCATCCTGATGATCGACGGCGCATCCCTTGCCGCCCTGTTCAGCCGCAACCGGGTCGCCACCATCTACGAGGACGTGGCGCAACAGCGGGGCAAGCCCGGCAGACCGGGCAGGCTCCGCCGCCTGCTCGACACCCCGCTCGACGCCTTCGGCTTGTCGCAGCGCATCGTCCGGGCGTGCCGGGAGCTGGGCGTCTTCACCGTGGAGCACCTGCTCGTCCACCTCCGCCGCTTCCGCTTCTCCCGCCTGTACTGTGTCCGCAACTTCGGCAGCGGATCGGCAGCCGAGACCCTCCGGCGGCTCCGGCAGGACGGCTTGACAGACGGCGGCAGCCCACGGATTTCAAGGTCTTGTACCCGTAATCCCGGCAATACAGGTAAATAAGTGCGGCAATGTCGCACTTATCACAAAATTATTTCCGGATATATTTTGTAGTTTAAGAGATAAGTTCTATATTTGCAACCAATAGAACCTGCCAAGCCTCTTAACAATGCTCAAATAGGCGGGTCGTTTTTTTATATACACCTATGAAACAACTGTTTACCAAAACATTCTACTCCCCACAACAGCATATTGTCCTTTTAAAGAATAGAGGTTTGTTAATAGCGGACGAGGAAAAAGCCGCCGGGTATATTTACAATATCGGTTATTTCCGTCTAAGTGCTTACTTCTATCCGTTGTTGAAGTTCCCCAAGGAACAACATCTGTACAAGCCGGGGGCAACTTTCGTGCAGGCGTTGAACATGTATCGTTTCGACCGCAAACTAAGGTTGTTGCTCTTTAACGAGATAGAGAAGATAGAAGTGGCTATCCGCAGTTGCATAACCAATGCGGTCAGCGAATATTTTAACGATTTGTTTTGGATTACCAACCCTGCATATTTTTTCAATATGCAGAGTTTCCGATACACACAGGACACGATAGATGCGGAATTGAAAAAATCAAAGGAAGACTTTATACTCCATTTCCGTTCCGCTTATACGGACGATTATCCGCCTGCATGGATGATTGCTGAAATTCTGCCGTTAGGATTGCTTTGCAGGATTTACACGAACCTGAAAGATAATGTGATAAAAAAACGTGTCGCCCAACATTTCGGTTTGCAAGTCCCGGTGTTCAGTTCATGGATTGTCATTCTGGCTGGCTTGCGCAATATGTGTTGCCACCATTGTCGTACATGGAACAGGGAACTGGCGACCATCACCACGGAACCACGCAGGACAAAATACGGTTGGATTGACTCTTCCCGGACAGACAAGCGCAGGATGTATTACCGTATCTGCATGATACGTTATTTCCTTTATACCGTATCGCCTAATAACAGTTTCAAGGACAAGCTGAAAACCTTGTTGGCTGCCTATCCTAATATAGATACGGCAGCGATGGGATTTCCGTCCGATTGGGAAAGCGAGGATATTTGGAAATAGGCAACACCGTTGCCTAAATTTAATATTTCTTTGCCATTCAGGATATTTTCGTTATCTTTGCGCCAGTAGAACCTGCCAAGCCTCTTGATAATGCTCAAATCGGCGGGTCGTTTTTTTATAACCCGTCATCCTTTCCTGAATGCCCCAAGCCACTTTTCAGTGGCTTTTTGTATTTCATGGGCATACCCTTCCGTACACCGTCCGGATTTTCCCGTCCTCCAATACCTTGCTCGACCGCACGACCCACGTCCTGCCGTCATTCAGCCCGCACTCCAGTGCCTTCTCGCCGCCGCCGACCAGCACCGGCACGGTTATCACCACGATTTCGTCCGCCAGCCCGTTATCCAAGAGCAAAGCCCCGGTTTCCGCTCCGTAAGCCGTTACCGTCCCTTCGCCGTCCGCTTTTATTCCCCGCAGTTCCGCTGCCGCATCCCCTGTAACAAACCGCACCCGTTCCTTCTCCGTCAGGTCAATACAGCCGTCCGTCACGACCAAAGTTTCTTTTGCCGTGAGCGGCCAGCCCAGATGGTTCAGGTAAATGCGCAGGTAGGTTTCCTCGTCGATCAGCACGCAGCCGGAGGCGTCCACCGCCGCATCGAAATACTTGTCCGATCTGACCGGACAACCGTCAATGGATTGGTACACGTGCAAGGTAATCTGTTTCATATCAATGTGTTTTTAAGGATTATGTCCGCCTCGCACCCAAAAGAACAGCGTGAACTCACGCTATTCCGAAGTAAAGGTACTGGTATTACCCGATAAGCAGAATAGGCAAGCCCACGCCGTATAAGCATACAGCATGAACATTGCGCCATTCGTCTTGCTTATCAAAAATTACCAGTTTTTTACTTCAAGACGTTCAGCGAACGTACAATATGTATATCAATCCCCGCCTGCTTCCAAGCCGGGCATGAATCTTCTATGTCACGACAGCGACCGTGCCCGAGAGCACCGCCTTCTGTCTTCGTGCGAACAAAGATAATGAAACTTCCCGAATAACAAAACAATAGCCCCGCCTAATCTCACGATCCGGCAGGGCTTCATCCACTAAAAGCACCGTCAGAAAAATGTCATTCTCACGGGAACAGCCCCCTTTTCCTGCGCCTTTCCTCTTTCCGGGCTTCCTTCTCCTTGCGTTTCGCAGCCCGTTCCTCCACGTCGGCGAAACGGGTGCGGATGAACTCGTGCACGTCCTTCGTGCGGTAGAACACCTTGCCGCTGATGGTGAAGTACGGCAGCACCCCGATGGCACGGTAGCGTTGCAGCGTGCGGATGCCCACCTTCAGCAGCAGGCACAGGTCTTGGTTGTCCAGCACCTCCTCGCCGTCGAGCGTGTTGTTCTTCTTCAGCACCCTTTCCAGCAATTTCTCCGTCCGGTCGAAGCGTTCCATGATGCGCTCCATCCAGCCCTCAAACTCTTCCCTGTCCGTGTACATAGCAGTCGCCCTCCTTTTCGATGATTTCCTTTTCCCGCATATAGCGGATGTAGCCTTTCGCCGTCCGTTCCTTCACTTCCAGCATCTCCTGTATCAGCTCGCACAGTTCGATGTAGCCGTACTTCTCCTGCCGGGCGAACGCCTCCCGTGCCATCTCCGCCAGCTCCTTTTCCTTGCGCTTCTCTTTCTCCGCCCTCGGCTTCTCGCCACATAGACGGGCATCCCGGCTTGCTTGTCCCATCTGAACTGCATCAGCGGAATATCCAGCGGGCTGCCGTCCCTGACCTTCAACGCCTTCACCACCGACACCTCCGGGTTCTCGTCCTTCTCGATGGAGAGGATGGCGGCGGACTTGCGTTGCAGCTCGCTGCCGAGGTGTCCCCGCAGCTTCAGTCCGTTCGGCACGAAATGCACCACGGCGGCGATGCACGTGCGGTAGATTCCCGCCAGCCGGTAGATCTCGTCAATCAGCGCCACGCTCTCCGCCTCGTCGTTGGCGCAGCGGATCAGGTCCGCCACCCCGTCGATGACGACCAGATGGATGCCCCCGTGCAGGTAGTGGTACCGGTCCATGCTCTGCACGATGGCGGTCAGCCGCTCGCTTCTCGACATCCCCGTCAGGCAGTACACGTGCAGGTACTCCGGCATCCGCTCACGCCCGGCACGGCGCAGCAGCCGCCCCGTGTTCTTGTGGAGCTGTTGCTCGCTCTGTTCCGTGTCGTAGAGCAGCACCGCACGCCCCTTGCGGTTCGGCTCCACCCGCACCCCCAAGAGATCGGCGTCCGTCTCCCGTTCCATGATCGCCCCGGCGACCAGTGCGGCGGTGTAGTTGCTCTTGCCCGTCCCTTCGCCGCCCGTGATGCAGAGGATGTTCTCTTCCGAGCCTAACGGCACGTCCCCGGCGGTAACGATGGCGACCGCCTGTTCGGCGGGTGGTCATAGTCGATCTCGCACGATTTCAGCATCGCCAGCGTGTCCCCGTACAGCGTGTCGAGCAGTTTCAGGAACAGCCCCATCAGCTCCTCCCTCGTGTGCCCGGCTTTGAAGTAGTCCGTCACGTCCTTCTCCGCCTTCGTCCCCGGCAGCGGCAGCACCAGCCGTTTCACCCCGTACTCCGCCAGTTGCGCACGGTGCTTCTCCGAGCATTCCAGCCCCGTCTTGTCCGTGTCGTACAGCAGCACGATGTGCTTGAAGCGATAGACCAGCTTGCGCACGGTCTTCGCCGGGATGACCGAGGTCTCCGAGTTGAAGCAGATGGCGTGGAAGCCGTGCGCCGCCAGCGTCAGCACGTCCTTCTCGCCGCCCGTGAGGAAGAGCAGGTCGCCCTTCGAGGGCAGTTGCTCCAGCCCGAAGCAGTAGTTGTCGCCCGTGTGCCCGCCATAGACGAAGCGCACCTCCGACATCGGGCGATAGACCTTCACGCCCCATTTCCCCCTGTACCCGAACATCGGTTCCGCCGGGGTGGAGCTGAAGCCGAACGCCTTGCCCTCCCTCGTCTTGCCCCGGTACTCGGCGAGCGATACCGTCCCGTAGCGGCGCAGCACCTCCACGGTGATGCCCGATGCGCCCCAGTAGCAAGCTCCCCTCGGTGAAGGCTTCTCCGCCGCCCGGTAGGGCTTCGGTTCGGGACGGTCAAAGGGCGCAGCCGCCTCTTCCGTGTACCCGTCCGGCTTTCCCGTGCCGTTCCCGTTTGCCCTGACGGATATTCCTTCACCGCTCCGGTTCTCCCTTGTCCCATGCTCCTTGCACCCGGCACGAGCCGCAGGGTACGGCAGCCGCCGTCCGGAACGGCTGTATCTTCCGGCTGTCATCCTCCAGACCGAGGCACAGCTCCCGGTCGATGGTGTGCAGCACCTCCACGAAGTCGGCGGCGTTCCGGCAGTCCAGCCTTTCAGCTTCGCCACGAGGAAGAAACAGTCGCCCGAATAGTCCCCGTTGCCGAAGTCCTTCATCCGGTACGTACCGCTCCGGCGGTCGTAATACACGTTGCACGAAGCCTTGCTGTCGGCGTACAGCGGGTTCAGGAAGTTCCTGCCCACCCGCCACTTCACGGGCAGGTAGTGGCGGAACACGTCCAGCCCGTTACTGGTTCTTGCCAGCACTTCTTCCTTTCTTACCATAGCTGCCGTTTTTTCGGTTATGCAGGGGATGTTCCGCTATCATCCGGTCGATCTTGGCGGCGGGCGTCTCCACCATCCACCGCTCACGCAGGCTCTCGACAGCCTGCCGGGGATAGCGTATCTGCCGCCCGATCATCGAATAGGGAATGATATGCTTCTGCCGGTAGCGTTGCAGGGTGCGGTGGCTGATGTCCAGCGCCTCGCACACCTCCTTGTGCGTCATCCACTTCGGGTCGGCTTTCCGTCCCTTGGTCGCAGGGCTTTCCGCTTCCTCTTTCCGTTTGCGCTCCGTTTCCTCCCGGTTCCGAGATTCCTCCACGTAGGCGGTTATCTTCTCGATCTTCTCCACGAGCAGGCGGTAGGCGTTGCTCTCGATGGTCATTATTTCCATTGTCGTACTCATTTTTAGGTTTCTGCCGCAAATGTCGCCCGATTCGCCGGTTTTTCCTGCCACTATATCAGCACCTTGGCAAAGATTTTTTTTCGGGGCGCATTTTCGCCCTTGCCGCCGTTCCGGGCGGTAAAAAGGACCGAGACGGGGTAAAAAAGAGCGTCCGGAAGGCTCTTTCCAGCCCTTCGGACGCTCCCTTCCCGTGTCCTGCCGCCCCGTTGCCAACTTGCTACCGGCTATCCATGTCCCGCATCTTTTTCAGCAGCCTCTCCTTCATCTCGTCCAAGAACGCCGTCGGGTTCTGTTGCCCCGCAGCCTGCCGAAAGCGTGGTACACGTTGCCCAGATCCACGTGGAAATGCTTCTCGAACAGCGCAGCCAGCTCGCCGATCTCGGCGTTGCCCTCGTCCACGCTTCCCGTCACGTGTATGCCATAGACGAGCAGTATGGCGGCAACCTTCGTGTTCGTCCAGCGGTGTTCCTTCTCCGGCACGGCTTCCGTTTCCGTCCCCTGCGCCGCACGCTCCATCCGGCGGCTCAGGTGTACCAGCAGCATCTCCACCGAGATCAGCCGTGCCGCCAGTATGTCGTAGCCCGTGGAGAACTCCGCCTCCTCGTCCAGCACGAAGCTGCCGCTCTCGGGGCTTAGCTCGCCCTTCGCCCGCAGGAAATAGTAGCTGTCCCGGTACGTCGCCCCGCTGTGGTAATACTGGTAAAAGGGCAGGTAGCGTTCCATCATCCGCTCGGCACGCTCCATCGCCTTGCGGTAGTACGGTTCGGCGACACGCAGGCAGGCGGGGCAGCCGCTCTCTATCTGGTACACCCGGTAATAGTACAGCAGCCTGCCCGTCAGGGCGGGCTTGTAATACTTGAAGTAGAGGATCTCCTTTGCGTCCCCGGCGAACGGATGGGCGAGGGCGTACTCCTTCAGTTCCCGGTTCTTGCCTTTCAGGTACGAGACCATCTCACGGCAGACGCCTATCACCTCCTTGCCGTCCATGCCGGGGGCTGTGGTCGCCATGCGCTGATCCACCTCCTTCAGCAGCCCGTTAAAATATTCTTCCATATAAATCTTGTTTCATGTTGTTTATAAGGGCGCAAAGTTAGCGGACGGCAGGGAAACGGGCGTTCTGAATCTTCACCGCCGGATTCGGATTGTCCGCCAATCGGCTCCGGACGGTCGTTTTTTCACGGCAGGGCTGGAAAAGGGAGGCTAAACTGTACGGGCGCACCGGGCGATTTCACGGATTTCGGCAGGAGTAGCCTTCAGGTGCTTCTTGCAGAAGTCCACAGGTAGCTCGGAGTGGCGAAGCCGCACACGTCGCAATCTCTTGAAGGGGCATGTCCGTGTCCGCCAGCAGGGAGGTCACGTGCGCCTTCCGCTGTTCCGTCAGCCAGCGGTGCGGAGTGGTGTTCAGCTCCTCCTTGAAACGCCGTCCCAGCGTATTGACCGACATGGCGCATTCCCGTGCCAGTTCCTCCACGTTCTTCACCTTGGGCAGAGCCAGTGCGATTTCTTCCCGGAACGAGCAGCCCCGCAGGTGCGGCAGGTACTTTTCCACCTCCTGCAAGTCCGCCTTGCCGAACATCGGCGGTATGCCCTTGCGGTACTCGGACGCCCGTTCATGGCGGAAGCGGAACAGCAGTCCCGCCAGACGGTTGCAGAGCACGTTCAGGTGCGGGTATTCGTCGTAGGCGTTGATGCTTGCCTGCATCCGGCAGAGGAACAGGAATCCTCCGCAGTCCCTTTCCCGGAAATACGCCTCCGCCGTTTCCAGCAGGAAGTCTGACGAGCTTCCGTGGCGGTGATAGGCGACCAGTATCAGCAGTCCGGCTTCCTCCTTCACCCGGTACGAAAGTACGGGGCGGTGTTCCCGCAGCAGCTCCACCAGCCGCACCATCCGTCCGTTCTCCCGTGCGAGCCGTTCCGCCGCAATCCATGTCACCGGACGCTCCGCATCCGTTTGCGGCAATACCCTGCGTACCTTTTCCATCCATTCCCGCCATCCCTCCCGGACGGCTTCATTCATTAGAATTAGTGTAAGATTCTGTTTCATTTTGTTTCAATACGATATTAAATAATACAAATCTTACACGAAATTACAAATTGTTTGCAATAGATGTCCTGCCGACACCCCGTATCGGTCACGATATTTCCTTGAATTACAGATTCGGATTTTGCTCCATAGGTCCGGATATTCAATCGTGAAAAACAGAAAGGCTGTACCGGTTCCACCCGCAGAACGGCATGACAGTAAGCAGGGGGAGCCGGAAGAAAGTCATTCGCCGGTTGGTGAGTGCGTCTTTTCAACGGGATATTTACCGTCCCGTATCTCCTGCAACCTTTCGATCAGTGGTTGCTCCTTGGAATGGTTCTTTTGTTCGGCTATAATGAAGAACGATGCAAAACTGCCGATAACATACAGCCAGAACAGGCATTGACCGAGCAATTTCCGGTATTCGCCCATTGTCTCGTACTTCGCCTGCATCGCTTTCAGCTTCGCAGGACGGTAATACAGCTTTCCGCTTGCTTATCCCGTTACGAAGAACAGCAACAGGGCGCATCCCGTTGCGGCGGCAACGATCAGCCCCAGCCAGAAACGGTAACTCCTTTCACCCAGCGTACCCAGCCAGAAATTCCCTTCCCAACTTCCCGGACGGGAGTACGTCCACCGCCATCCGCAGACAATCCCCACAAGCCACAGCAGCAGGATTCCCGCCACGATCAGGTAGCCGTACCTCGGATGCGCCTGCAACCACTCCGGCAGACCCTCCATAAACTCGCTTATCTTATCGAACCATTCCATAGCAATAACAGAAAAAGCCAAATTCATACCTTACGGACGAACCGTTATACCTCAAAACAAAAATAGCGAAAAGTCCAATCACTCAAAAAGTTTCACCGCAAAATTCTTTTCCGTTTGGAAGAAATACGTTTTATTTGCACCTATATAGCCGCAAACGTATGAAGAAAGCCTCCCCACATAAAAGAACCAGCCGGTTGAAGCTCCCCGGATTCTTCGACCACCTCTTTTATTGGACGTGGCGCAGTTGTCGGCACGCTTCCCGGATCGTAGTTTTGCGGTCATCAGTGTGGTTCAGTTCGCCTGCCTCCTGTTTCCTGTCGCCATCGCTTTACAGTTCTTGGACACTCCGGCTGTCCGCTTTCTTTACGAAACAGACAACCGCCTTACCCTTTTCCCGCTGATACTGCCGTTCCCCGTATTGCTCTGGAGGAATATGCGCATCTATACCGAGGAGCGTTACCGCATGATGCACGACTATTACGGGGCGTTCCATGTATCGGTACGGCAACGCTATCGCCTTCGTTTCCTTGTCTGCATGGTGCTTGCAGTTCTCGCCATCCTGCTTGAAATACGGCTGTTCACCCTTTATCATGACCGCTGCACGGCCATATCCTCCGGCAACAGCCATCCCGCAAGCCTCTATGTCCCGTATCGGTATGACAACGGCAACGACCCCGTGCAGGAAGGCGTTTACCGCATCGTCGATGAAAAAGGGCGTATCGGATATGCGGACGAGCATGGCAATACCCTCGTAGAACCACGCTTCGCTTTTGGCTTTCCTTTCGAGAACGGGAAGGCGAAAGTAACCGACACGGGAGAACTGGAAGAAGTTCCCGGTTCGGATGGGGAATACCACTATTGGGAAAGCGATGATTGGTATTACATCGACCGCAAAGGGCAAAGGATTGAATAAAAGCCTCAAGACTGCCCTAAGCCCGACATTCCAGCCCCCCGCCTGCCAAGCCCTTGCAGGGCAAACACAAAGCAATCAAGCCCTATCGGAACACCCCGTTCATCCCACCTTTCCCCGAAACAAACACAAAAATTCAAAACCAACTCATTTACAGCAACTTAAAAGAATATCGGTGCAAGCCGCAAAACAGCTCTGTGTGGCTGGTGCAAGGTGCAGCTATATAT
>ENA-OQAZ01001486-OQAZ01001486.1-human-gut-metagenome-genome-assembly--contig:-NODE-1486-length-11099-cov-1.934105_pt1 | contig 11099 bp, 17 predicted proteins | sample MGYA00242737_ERZ504531 | MGnify/ENA primary metagenome ERZ504531 (study PRJEB26092, sample SAMD00036244) | human gut metagenome | host: Homo sapiens | study: EMG produced TPA metagenomics assembly of...
CGTCGCCGTCATGGAACAGGCTGGCGTCAAAACCGACCCGTTGATGCGAATCGGCTCGCTCCATGGCCCGTGGATGTCCTCGGCGGTGACCAAATAATTAGTGCAATCCTTGAATGCACCATTGACCACCTTGACATCAGTGTAGATCAACCAGAATCTGCCATCCGCATAGCTTAGGTCAGGAGCCAGATGCCTCCCGAAGAGGGGTTTCCTCTCATATCAAGCTGGCTGGACCGACTCAACGGGCTTGGAAGAATGTTCCAATGCACCAGGTCCTTGGACTCATGCAAGCGAACGCCTGGGAACCATTCGAAAGTGGAATTGGCAATGTAATAAGTGTCACCGACGCGAATCATTGAAGGATCGGCATGAAAACCGGTGAGCACCGGGTTGGAAATCTTCATAATGTACCTCTTGTATAAGAGATGAAGCCCGGAAGACGGAAAGGAACATCTTCCGGGCGTGGGTTGTCACATTCCGTCAGCCCTTGACCGCACCTGTCAGGCCGCCGACGATCTTCTTCTGGAAGATGGTGAAACAGATCAGGGCCGGAATCATAGCCAGAGAGGTGAAGGCCAACACCTGTGCGGTGTCAACGGAGTGTTCGGAGCTGAACATCTGTACGCCAAGTGGCAATGTGTACTTGCTGGCATCACTGAGCACGAACAGCGGCAGCATGTAGGCATTCCAGCTTCCCACGAAGGTAAGGATTCCAGTGGTGGCCACGCCAGGCATGGACAGCGGAATGACCATGCGCCAGAAGAAGCCAAGGCGGGAGCATCCATCGAGAAGACAGGCCTCCTCAAGCTCATTAGGAATCGACTGTAGGAACGGCACCAAGATGATGATGGTCTGAGGAAGTCCGAAGGCAATCTGCGGAAGGATCAGACCCCACAGGGAGTTGGCCAGACCCAGATTGCGAATCAGCAGATACAAAGGTGTAATGCCAACGGTCATCGGAACATAAGACCAGCAGAGAACAACGCGTACATAAGCGGCGCATAGCGGAATTTGTATCGGGCGATGACAAAGCTCACCATGATGCTAAGCACCACGACGCCTACCATGGTGGCGATACCCACGATGGTAGAATTCTTCAGTTCCGTCCAGAAAATATCACTTTCGACGACCGTCTTGTAGTTGTCGGGGACCATGGTTCGGCATCCCGGACGGATGGTTGGTGATCTGCGAATTGGTACGGAAACCGCCGAAGATAATGTACAACACCGGAGTGATACAGATGGCCACAAGCACCAGGGAGAAGAAGTAGACGATTGGGTTGCCCCATGGCGTCTTGGATGACTTACGGTAACCATTCTTCTTGCTGTACTCGCTTTTGTTAGAATGTCCTGCGATTGTTGCGGCAGTCATCACTTCACCTCACTTGCCAGGGCAGCAACCTCACGATGCTGCACTTCCTTTGCGCGCTTCCTGGCACGCTTCTCGGCTTCTTTCTGTTCAGTAACAGCACCGTCCAAGTCACGGTTCAGCACGAACTTCTGATAGACGAGTGCGATGATCAAAGAGATCACGAAGATGATCAGAGCAACGGCGGAACCATAGCCATAGTTGCCGGCTGAACGACCTTCACGCACCATGTAGGTGGCCATGGTGGACACACCAGCGGTGGTCGACACATACTTGCCCCACACGATATAGACCAGATCGAAAAGCTGCAGAGAGCCAATCATGGAAAGGAACACCCAGATCCGCAACGTCGGAGCAAGCAACGGCAACGTGATGCTCCTTTGCATCTGCCAGAAGCTCGCTCCATCCACCTTGGCCGCTTCATACAGTTCATCGGGAATGGATTGCATGCCGGCGAGCATCAGAATTACGGCGAAACCGACGTATTTCCAGCTGATCAGCAACAGCAGCGTCCAAATAGCGATTTTCGGGTCGGCCAGCCAATCGGGACCATTGATGCCGAAGTTGGCCAGAATCTCATTGATGGCGCCCTTCTTCTGTAGCAACAGGCTCCATCCTGTGCCGACGATGACCTCGGAAACGACATACGGCACGAAGATGAGGGTGCGGATGAGACCACGCCCCTTGAACTTCTGGTTCAGCAGCAATGCGAACAGGATGGCGAGCGGAGCCTGGATAACCAACGAGCCGATCACGACCTCGAAGGTATGCAGAATCGCCGCCTGGAACGCGGGATCCTTAAGCGCTGTGATGTAGTTCTGGAGACCAACGAATTTACCTGTCTTGGAGGGAAGTCCGTAGCCCTTCCACTGATAGAAGCCGTAATAAGCACCCAAGACGATAGGCAGAATCACAAAGCAGACGAACAGAAGAATCGCAGGTGCGGACAGTACGAAAATCTCAACATTACGACGCATTTTGCCATCGGACGGTTTCTTGGACCGCTTAGCGCGCAGCGTCACCGCGTCTTTGCTTGTACTTGACATGGTTTTCTCCACTACCAGATACGTTTCTCGAATAGGAAGGAGGCAGATGAAGATCTGTCTATCCACCCTCCTTTGGCCGTCAACCAGCCATGTTCACTATCAGCCCTTGGACGCTGCGTCCTTCATCGCCTTGACGATGTCAGCCGAAGTCCCCTGTCCGGAAAGCAGATTCACCACTCCGGAATTAAGAGCGTTGCCAATATTTCCGCCGAGAGCGGTATCCATCCACAGCTGCATGCCATCAGACTTTTTCATAGCTTCGAGGATAGCCTTAAGATTTTCATCGGTAACCGCATCGTAAGCTTCGGCGGAAGCCGGAATGGTGCTGAACGCAGTGGCGTATTTCTCCTGATTTGATTTCTCAGCCATGAAATTGACGAAATCAACAGCAGCGTCCGGAGCCTCGGGATTGACAGCGAAACCGGTCACAGCGCCCATCAAAGCACCTTCCTCGCCTTTTCCTCCGTCCACGGTCGGGAAGGCGAAGAAGCCAAGGTCAGCCATTGGCTTCTTGTCCGGAGTCAGGTCCTTGAGAACTCCAGGCTCCCATGTGCCCATGAGCTCCATCGCAGCCTTATGATTGGCCAGCAGACCTGCGGACGAGCTGGCGCCCTGCTGGGCCGTCGTGGTGAGGAATCCTTCGTTAAAAGCATTCGCATCCAACAAATCCTTCAGATCATCTCCGGCTTTGACCCAGCAAGAGTCGGAGAAGTCCTTGTCATTAACGCCCTTGGCGTAGGCCTTCGGAGAGCATTCGCGCATGGACAACCAGTAGTACCAGTGACCGACCGGCCAAGCATCCTTGCCGCCGAGTGCGATCGGATCGATGCCAGCGCTACGCAGCTTCTGCACATCGGTCTTCAGCTCGCTGAAAGTGGTCGGCTCGGCATCGATGCCAGCCTGCTTGAACAAATCCTTGGAATACCAGATGCCACCAGGCTGGGCAGCGACCGGAACACCATAGACCTTGCCATCATAAGACATGGAATCCAATGAGGAAGACATTTGCTTTTTGACGGTATCGCTAATCTTATCAGTAATATCCATTACCTGGCCGGCATCAACCATGTCCTTGGTCTTGGCACCACCAAGGGTCATGTACACATCCGGGCCGGAGGCGGGATCCTGCATAGCGGTAGTCAGCTTGCCTTCGAAATCCTCGTTCTGGATGGCCTGAATCTGAACCTTGACACCAGTCTTCTTCTCAAACGCTTTGGCCAGATCCTCCCAATACTGCTTGCCGTCACCAGCTGTTGCGTTATGCCAGAACGTAATGGTCTTATCGTCTTTGGCGCCAGCGCTGGAGCCACAGGCACCCATGCCCAACATGGTCGCCACCGCAAGAGTGGCAGCTGCAATGGTTTTGAACTTCATTGTCTTCTCCTTATTGACCAAATCATCATCGACAAAATGATGGCAACGACAGGAACGACTTCTCTCGAATGGTCGAATCGGGAAGCATGACCGCAACGAATGCTGCTGCAGCTCCCCTAGCAGACAGAGAATCAGCCTTTGACTCCCTTCGAAAGTCTCCATTTCGTTTTCGTTGTACCTACAGACTACCGAAACAAATCACACAAAGTCAAGTTTTTTGTAAAATCAGAAAACTAACTATTTTTCGTTGATTTTACAACGTTTTTAAGCATTGCCAACATATCGAAAGTTTCGAAAAACGTAAACCGAACTTTCGTTCGCATTTTCGGATATGATGAAAAGAAGAAGGAGTGACTCATGCGCAATACGACAAAGAAAGCTACGGTACGACTCTCTGACATAGCTAAAGAGACCGGTTATTCCCTTTCCACCGTATCCAAGGCGCTCAACGGCAGAGCCGACGTTTCCGAAGAGACGCGGCAAACCATCAACGCGGTGTTGAAACGGTATGGGTATTCCCGTAAAGCGACAGGTGCAAAAAGCCAACGAATTATCGAAATCGTGTTCCAAGATTTCGATAATGTTTGGGCCCTTGAAGTACTCCGTGGCGCCATTCGCGAAGCCAAGTTGCATGATTTGAACGTCATCACCACCGAAGGCGGCAATCGCCAGCACCCGGACTCATCCTGGATTGACAACATGCTGCGTCGGCAGACGGATGGCGCCATTCTTGTCTTCTCCAGTCTGACACGTATCGAGCGGAACAAACTGCATTCCAGAGGTATTCCCTTCGTCTTGTTCGATCCATTCGGTAATCCAGATCCAGACACGCTGTCGGTGCAAGCGGACAACTGGACCGGAGCGTAATCGCCACCAGGCATCTACTCGCACTCGGACATACCCGCATAGGCATCATCACCGGACCGGAGGAGATGATGTGTTCCAAAGCACGTCTGGACGGATATACATCAGCGCTTGCGGAACATGGAATCGAAGCCGATCCCGAACTTATCACCGAAGGCGATTTCACCACTTCCGGCGGTTACGCACAGTCCATCTCCCTGTTGAAACGGCCAAATCGTCCGACCGCAATCTTCGCCGGCAGCGATCTGCAGGCATGGCGTCTACGAGGCGGCAAGACAGCTGGGATTACGTATTCCCGAGGATTTATCCGTGGTCGGATTCGATGATGTGCAGACTGCCGCATTCCTTGGCCCGGCGCTGACCACCGTACGACAGCCGCTCCAAGACATGGCAAGGGCCGCCGTACGCATGCTGGTCGAAGCGCTGTCCACCGGCGACGTGATCCAACCGCACATCATCATGCCGACATCGCTAGTGGTACGCAACAGCACACAGCAACTCGAGGGTTAATCAGCGGGGCAAACCTCACAGGCACAACCGGAGGGAGAACACAGCGCTCCTAGCCTTTCGACCCGTTTTCAACTCGTTCTAAGACGGCCCGTCGGAACACCAGCAGTGAACCATCCTGAAATTCCGTAGAATCTATGCCATGAAGCCGGCCATGCAACCGACGAACCCACCGGCCCATTCGGTGCTGAGGAAACGAGCATCGACACTCAGCAGAACCTGCCCCTGACGCACGAACGTCGCAGAATCAACCAGACCATGCACGCCAGTCACGATGACCGACAAGCGGTTGTCGTCGAAAAGTACCGCCGGACGCACTCCGTCAGCCTGTACGACAACAGACCCAGCTTGCGAATCGTCTCCATTCACCATCTCGTAGCGCACATCCGTGCCATGCATCGAAAACACCGCGTAATGTGTGGAATTCTGCCGGATCACTAAAGAACCGGACATGGGAATCGGCATGAGCGTCGGCAGTTTCGCTATTCTGCGGTAGCTGACATCACGCTCATCGCGCACCACCACATCGTTCGTCGAGCCATCAGCCACATCCACCAGCGCAGGTTCCACGTCACGGCGAGCGAGGATTTCACCCTAGGCTCGATGGCGATGCCATCGTCTTCAGTAGTAACCGTGATCTCGTCGGCCAAGCGGCCAAGACCAGCGCAAGTCACCGGCCATCCGGGGTCACCCTCATGCGTATATGGTGCACCGTTGCCGTCCAGCTTCCAATCGGCCGGATTATGTTCCCAGGATACCGGAGCGACAAAGCTCTCCCTTCCCAAGTAGCTCAATAATTCGCCGTCACGCTTCCCCGTGTCTCCCTCACGCCGAGACACACCAGCCACCATCCCAGTTTCGGATGAAGCAACAGGTCCGCATGTCCCACGCATTGCAGCGGTTCCGACAAACCCAGATGTCGGTGGGTGAGAATCGGATTCTTCTTATCCGCATGGAAGGCACGGATTGCGGTGCCAAGATAGCAGCGTTCCCCGTCACGAACCTGCGGAATGCACTCACCCAATTCGGATGCTTCCCGTTCGTAAGCTTCGAACGCCCGAAGCAGTCCATGCGGCGCATAGATGCGCATGGCCATTTCGCTATGTTCGAAACTGGTGCCCCCCTCAGCGGTCATCAAATACACATAATCACCCACGCGATAGAGATGCGGCGCCTCAGCCACACCGATTCCATACCGTATCCGCGCCATATTACCGTCTTGCCCGATCCCGCAGGAAGACCGTCATCGGCAAAAGTCCAAGTCTCCGGATTAATGCGTTGGGTCCAGACCTCGGTCTGGCCTTCCCATTGCGGATTGACCGCAGGACGGGTCTGGGTCCAGTACACGTTGCCATCCCCGTCCTCGAATATGTCTGGATCGATGCCTTCAGCGCCCTCAATCCAGAACGGGCCACGCCATGGCCCTTCGATAGAATCCGCTTCAAGGATAAAATTGCCCTCCGCGGCGTGGAACCGCATCAGCTCGCTTTCTGTGCAACCACCTTCCATAGCACGGCGATCATCAAGACGGGCAATGGTGCATGCAATCACATATTTGCCATGAATCCTGCGCAGCGTCGGCGCATAGACACCGCCCGAATCATCCACGAAAGGAATAAGCAGGCGCCTTGCCAAGTCAGCATCTATCACATTCGACACATGCTTCCAGCACGTCATATCCTCGGAAACGTAAATGGGAAGACCTGGGACAAGCTCAAAAGTAGAAGTCACCAACACAATTCGCTGGAACTCATCATCCCAAATCCAACTCGGATCAGGATTCATTCCACTAAGAATGGGATTGGTAATGGTAATAGTCGCGGTCATAAATACACCTTATTCAGAAACGTTCGTGAGCATCGCATCATTGCGAACAATCGAACTTTCGTTTGGCCCAAAAACGCAAACAAGCCGTACACCGGCGACATAACCGGCAGACGACTTGCCTGCGAAGGAAATTCTAGGAAGAAGGAAGGAAAGATGAGTGGTGTGCCGGAACGCCGACGCTTCGGCACACCACATCCGGCTCTGTCACAGCCGAGCCTCACTGCTTGATCCAGCAATGAATCAGGAGCTAACGGAAACTCCCTATTCGGCTCACGCCTCGGCCAGGGCGTCGATCATGTAGTTGTTGATCGTGGCCTTGACGGACTCGAGGTGATCGGGACTTGGTGGCTCGATGAGCTTGGACTGCGGAATATCCAGAGCATACTCCTCGAGAGAGGCCAGGGAGGCGGTGCCGTTCTCGACGGTTGCGCCGATACCGGAATCGAAGGAGCTGTAGCGCTCGGCCTGCAGATTCTCGATGACCTTGTCCTCGTGCATCTTGGCAGCGACCAAGAGACCTGCAGCGAATGCATCCATACCTGCGATGTGGAGCGGAACAGAGTCCTCGGCGGCGAAGGAGGTACGGCGCGGCTTGGCATCGGAAGTTCAGGCCGCCGTGAGGCCGATCTGACCCTCGGCGAGGACCTCCCACATGACGGTGGAAGTCTCGTACAGGTCGGTCGGGAACTCATCCATATCCCAGCCGATGAGCTTGTCGCCCTGGTTGGCATCGAGGGAGCCGAGCACACCGGCCTCGCGGGCGGTGCGGATCTCGTGCTGGTAGGTATGACCGGCCAGGTTGGCGTGGTTGCCTTCGAGGTTCAGCTTCATGAAGTCGATGTCGTAGGTCTTAAGGAAGGCGATGGCTGTGGATGCATCGAAGTCATACTGGTGCATCGTCGGCTCCTTGGCCTTCGGCTCGATCAGGAACTGAGCGTCCAGGCCGATCTCCTGAGCATACTCGTGGCACATGTGGAAGAACTTGGCCATGTGCGCCTGTTCGCGCTTCATCTGCGTGTTCCACAGGTTCTCGTAGCCTTCACGTCCACCCCAGAACACGTAGTTCTCGGCTCCCAGGCGTTGGCAATCTCCAGGGAATGCTTCAGCTGGCCACCGGCGTAAGCATAGATGTCGGCGAACGGGGAGGTGGAAGCACCGGAAACGAAGCGCGGGTTGGTGAACAGGGAGGAGGTGTTCCACAGCAGCTTGATGCCGGTGGACTTCATGTTCTCTTCGATCTTGTCGACGACCTTGTCCAGGTTCTTGTCGGTCTCGCGCAGGGTATCGCCTTCCGGAGCGATATCACGATCATGGAAGCAGAAGTACTCGACGCCGAGCTTCTGGAAGAACTCGAAGGCGTAGTCGACCTTGGCCAGAGCCTCATCCTCAGCATTGGAGTACTTGCCGTACCACGAGCTGGCGGTGCCGGTGCCGAACGGATCGACCAGCTCCTGATCGAAAGTGTGCCACCAAGCGACGCCAAAACGCAGCCAATCCTTCATCTTCTTGCCGGCAACAACCTTGTCGGCATCGTAGTAATGGAAAGCCAGACCCTCCTGCGGTCCCTTTTCACGACCGACATACGGAATCTTTTCGATATCCCACAGACCCATGGGTTGCTCCTTTGCTATTGATTTTACTTTCGCAAGACATTGTTTTCCCGTCAAGCGGATTCCCGCCTGCCTTGATGTATATAATAAAATCAATTTCCTAAGTTTGTCAATTCAGTGAACTATTCGGCGTTTCCATTGAAGAATAGCCAATTATCAACTCAGTGATAAGGTGAGCATGTTTGTTGCACCGCAGCGCTACGCAACGAAGCACCCAATCGAAAGAAGGAAATCCATGAGCAAAAACGTCGACACCATCTGCGTGCAGGGAGGTTACCAGCCCGGTAACGGCGAATCCCGCACACCCCCGATCATTCAGGCGACAACCTTCAAATACAAGTCAAGCGAACAGATGAGCCGACTGTTCGACCTATCCGAATCCGGATACTTCTACACCCGACTGCAGAACCCAACCAACGACACCATCGCAGCGAAAATCTGCGAAATGGAAGGCGGCGTGGCCGCAATGCTGACCTCATCCGGCCAGGCGGCAAACTTTTTCGCACTCTTCAACATCTGCAACAACGGTGACCACATCGTTGCATCCTCCGCAATCTACGGCGGCACGTTCAACCTTATCAACGTGACCATGCGCAAAATGGGCATCGAATGCACGTTCGTAAGCCCGGACTGCACCGAGGAAGAACTCGAAGCGGCATTCCAGCCGAACACCAAGGCGGTCTTCGGCGAATCCATCTCCAATCCGGCGCTCATCGTTCTTGATTTCGAAAAGTTCGCGAACGCAGCGCACCGCCACGGCGTGCCACTGATCGTCGATAACACGTTCCCCACACCAGTCAACTGTCGTCCATTCCAGTATGGCGTGGACATCGTCACGCACGCCACCACCAAATATATGGACGGTCACGGCTCCTGCGTGGGCGGCGCAATCGTGGATTCCGGCAACTTCGACTGGATGGCTCATGCGGAGAAATTCCCCGGACTCACCACGCCGGACGACTCCTACCATGGCGTGACCTATGCCAAGGACTTTGGCAAGGCCGCCTACATCACCAAAGCCACCGCACAGCTTATGCGCGATTTCGGCTCAACACCGGCGCCGATCAACTCGTGGATCATGGGCATGCATTTGGAGTCGCTGGGCGTGCGTATGGACGCCATTGCGCGAACGCGCTCAAGGTGGCGCAGTGGCTGAGCGCCGACCCGCGCATCAGCTGGGTGAGCTTCCCAGCCTTGAGGAAGACAAGTACCATGCGCTAGCTGAAAAGTACATGCCGAACGGCACTTGCGGCGTTATTTCCTTCGGCGTGCCGGGCGGCCGCGAAAAGGTGTCCGCGTTCCTCGACCACCTGAAGATGGTGTCCATCGCCACACATGTGGCCGACGCGCGCAGCTGCACCCTATACCCGGCAGGCACCACGCACCGTCAGCTCACCGAGGAGCAGCTCGTCGAAGCAGGCGTTGGCATTGACCTGGTGCGCCTGAGCTGCGGCATCGAAAACGCCGACGACATCATCGCCGATCTCAAGCAGGCGATGGACGCGGTGCTCTGATTCCCGCGAACCACGCGACCATACGGTAACGGTGGGGCCTGCGACGGGGATCGATCCCGTCGCGGGCCCCACCACTATCCGACTCACGGACGGCACCGATCCCGTGCAAGTCATCGCCACGCATATGCCGCCGCCGGCATAGGATAGTGGCAGGAGCCCGCGGCGGCCGGAGTACAGACGTCACCAGGTGGCAACGGCACACTCCCGGAGGCGCGATGGACAACGACGACTACACGGCCAAGATGACCGAGCTCATCGAACTGCTGCGCGTCATCGGCAACGATACGCAGCAATGCGAGGTTAAGGAGTGCAAACGCAGAATCAGCTCGACCATCACCGAGACGCTGTCCGCGTTCTCCAACGGCACGGCGGTACATCATCCTGGGCTGAGCGAGAAGGCGGGGTTCACGCCGGTCGAGGGCTTCGCGCCCGCGCCATGCAGGAGGCGTTGAGCCAGGCCTGCGAGAAGCTCACGCCCGTGGTCCGGCCCGTGATCGTGACCTGCCCGTTCGAGGGCGCGAATTTGGTGTTCGCCGTCATCGACGAGATGCTGCCGCGGGAGAAGCCCTGCTTCGTCTCCTCGGTCGGCCCGCACGACGGCTCCTACATCCGCACCGGCGACGGCGACCGCAAGATGACCTCCTACGAGGTCGATCGTCTGCTTGATGAGCAACGCCAGCCGGAGCACGACATCGCGGTCGTGCCAGAGGCCACGCTCGACGACTTGAATCCCACGCTCGTCCACGCGCTGCTCGAATGCGAGCGCGACCGCCATCCGCATGTCTTTGCGGAGCGTTCCGACATGGACATGATGCTGGACCTGCGCATCCTGAGACGCATGCCAACCGGCCACCCCGCGGACGACACCGTGAAAACATGCCGCGGATTGCGAACCCGGCGGGAATCGCGTCCAGGGAAGACGACACGGATATCGGCGCGGACACCGACACGGACGAGGAGACCCGGATCGCATCCGTGCCGCGCCCCAC
>ENA-OQAZ01001487-OQAZ01001487.1-human-gut-metagenome-genome-assembly--contig:-NODE-1487-length-11096-cov-2.752028_pt1 | contig 11096 bp, 14 predicted proteins | sample MGYA00242737_ERZ504531 | MGnify/ENA primary metagenome ERZ504531 (study PRJEB26092, sample SAMD00036244) | human gut metagenome | host: Homo sapiens | study: EMG produced TPA metagenomics assembly of...
AATGAAAAAAGGTGAAAAAGTTCAGTTAGTAGGATTCGGAACTTTTGAAGTAAGCGAAAGAGCTGCAAGAGAAGGAAGAAATCCACAGACTGGAAAAACTATGAAGATCGAGCTTGCAAGGCTCCGAAATTCAAAGCAGGAAAAGCTTTAAAAGATGCTGTTAATGCATAATTTGTAAAACATTTTTGAAAAATGGCGCAGTCTGAAAAGGGCTGCGCTTTATTCGTATTACGGGAAGGAAAAATCAAAATGAGACTTGATAAATTTTTAAAGGTGTCCCGCCTGATCAAACGGCGCACCGTTGCAAATGAAGCCTGTGATGCAGGAAGAGTCCTGATCAACGGGGCGGTGGCGAAGGCTTCCACGAAAGTAAAAAAAGGTGATATCATTGAGATCCAGTTTGGAACCAAGACTGTAAAGGCAGAGGTTCTGGATCTGCGAGATACGACTAAAAAAGAAGAGGCGGCAGATTTATTCCGTTATCTTTAAAACTCCGGAACATCAGAAAAGATGTGGTTTGAGATCATTCTGGCAGCGGATCCGAGGCATATTTACCAGATGTTATTCATACAATAACTAGAAAGACAGTATAGGAAAGGTTGGGATTTGTATGGAAGAGAGACAGCTGGTAAAACCTCAGAATCACAGGCTGGTTATCAATAACCGGAAGACAGGTACAGTAACGGGAGTGCTGGACGTTCTTTCTTTTGATTTAAATGAGATCCTGCTTGAGACAGAGCAGGGAATGCTGATGGTAAAAGGTACGGACATGCATGTAAACCGGCTGAATCTTGAAAAAGGGGAGGTCGACCTGGCAGGCAATATTGACAATATTTCTTATTCGGATATCCATTCTGGAGTAAAAGCCGGAGAAAATCTGTTGTCAAAACTGTTTCGGTAGGAGGAGAAAAAATGTCTGGTATCGGAACAGAGATCAGGGTTTTCTGTTATGCAATCCTGACCGGTGTCTGATCGTGGCAGTCTATCTGTGGATCAGGGTTTTGCGCAGACTGGTTGCTCACAGATTGTGCTGATCAATCTGGAGGATGCCTGTTACTGGGCAGGGATTTCCGTTTATACCTTTGTGCAGATCTATCATACGAGTGATGGTGTTCTGCGGTGGTATATCGGATTGGGGATTGCGCTCGGAGCAATCTGGATGGCGCTGCTTTCAGCTGTCTTTGTAAGAGCTTACAAAAAGATTTCTACACGAATTTGTGAAAAAAGAGTAAAAAGAGTTGATAAATCTGATTAAAAACGGTACACTGTAGAAGACTAAATGGGTTTGGTAGTAAGAAGCTATACAAGATCAACTGATAGCGAAAGGTGAATAGATTAGATGGGAAGCTTAAAGAAGAACCGGAAAAAGCGTCCGGGGAGCGGGCTTCAGAAGCACAAAAGAAGTATTGTTGCGATTACCGCAGTTATTATATTATTATGCGGCATGGTTATTGTACATGGGATGGCGCTCAAAAAGAGCAATGATGCATATAAGGTGCAGGAAGAAGAACTGCAGACACAGATCGATGCGGAAAAAGAACGCTCAGAAGAAATTAATAAACTGAAAAAATATGTAGGAACAGATGAATACATCGAGGAAGTCGCCAGAGAGAAGCTGGGACTTGTAAAGGAGAATGAGATTCTGTTCCGTGCACAGCAGTAACGTAAGAAAAGCTTTGGGAAGAAAATATCCCGAAGCTTTTTTCATTCATAGAAATTTAGAGGGTGGTGGCAAATGGAGGTTAAATACAGAGAGGAGCAAGTGATCACAAGTCCATATGTAACGCAGGCAGATAAGATGGCAGTGTCGCTTCGGCATCTGGCAGACAGGTTTCTGAAAATGGAGCCGAAAAAGCAGTGTTTTACACCCGAAGAAATGACAGAAATGTATGATCGGATTACGGAAAAGGTGTGCAGAGGATGCAGCAGGAAATCGGAGTGTCTGGAGAGAAAGAAGGCAGAACACTGGCAGCTTTTTTATGATCTTTTGTGTACGATTGAAGGATATGGTGCAGAACTGAATAAAGAGATGAAACAGCATCTTCAGAGGGAGTGTATTCAGGCACCACGTTTTTTACGAGAATCACTGGAAACTTTCCAGGAGGCAAAAAGGATTCTGGTGTGGAATAATAAGATGGTACAGAGCCGTGAGGGATGTGCGGCACAGCTGGATTCTTTTGCGGACATGCTCTGCTATGTGACGAGAGATCTGGATGCGAGTATTTTTACGGATCCGCCGCTTGCAAAAAAGGTTGCGCAGCATTTCAAAAAGGCAGGGATCCGGATGCTGAGTTCCGTTTTTTTTGTGGATGAGCATGGCAGATATGAAATTCATGTAACGGTAAAAAGTGAGAAGGGAAACTGTATCCCAACCAGAAAAGCGGCAGAGCTTTTATCAGTATGTACTAAGAGAAGGATGTGCCGGCTCAGAACGAGAGGCAGGTTCTGGGACAGGAGTATGAAACTATTGTATGTGTGGAAGGACCGGGGATATTATGTGCTGCAGGGTGTGGCAAAAATGGGAAAAAACGGACAAAAGATATCTGGTGACAGTTTTCTTATGAAGACACTTCCGGGTGGAAAAGAGGCGGCAATCTTGTCAGACGGAATGGGATCTGGTGAGAGAGCGCTACAGGAAAGCGGGATGCTGATAGAAATGCTGGAAGAGCTTCTTGGAGCAGGATTTCCTGTGGAAACTGCACTTTCCATGATCAATACGGCTCTTGTTATGGGACGGGAAGAGGTTCGCTTTTCTACGGTTGATATGAGCATTTTTGATCTCTATAATGGAAAATGTGAGTTTGTAAAAGCAGGAGCGGCAGTGACATTTCTGCGGACTAAAGACGGGGTGGAGCATATCCGTTCGGAAAGTCTTCCGCTGGGGGTAATCCAGAGACAGCAAAGTGAAAAGGAAACCAGACAGTTGGAATCCGGAGATGTGGTGGTCATGGTATCGGACGGGATCCTGGATGCGCTTCCGGCAGGAGAGCAGGAGCATTTACTGGATCTGATGATTGGGGGAAGTCCGCTGGAGAATCCGGAGGAACTGGCGAATTATATTCTGGATAAGGTGCTGGAGCTGGCGGCCGGAAAAGCAGGAGATGATATGACAGTCCTTGTGGCGGGAATCTGGAAGATGTGTTACAGTAGATAAAAGACGAGAGGAATTTACCATGTTAGAAAAAGTAGAGAACTATATCAGGCAGTGGAAGATGCTTGAAAAAGGAGATAAAGTTGTCGTTGGTCTTTCCGGAGGGGCAGATTCTGTATGCCTTTTTCTGATACTGGAAGAGCTGCGAAAAAAGATCGGATTTGGGATGCTTGCGGTACATGTGAATCACGGGATCCGTGGGGAAGAGGCAAAAGCTGATGAAGAATTTGTAAAGACACTGTGTGAGAAAAAAGAAATCCCATGCAGGAGTGTATCGGTGGATATTCCGAAAATGGCAGTGGAATACAGGATGTCAGAAGAAGAGGCGGGAAGGACTGCACGAAGGGAAATATTTGAGCAGGCAGCGGAAGAATGGGGAGGAACCAGGATCGCACTGGCACATCATCAGGATGACAATGCAGAGACATTTTTCCTGCATCTTGCCCGCGGCAGCGGACTTCGGGGCTCGGCGGTATATATCCGGGTAAACGGGATGTATATACGGCCGCTTCTTGCGTGGGGAGAAAAGAGATCGAGGATTATCTGAAAGGACGGGAGATGCCTTACTGCATTGATGCGACAAATATGGAAGATGCATATATGCGAAACCGCATCCGTAACCATGTGATTCCGTATTTTAAAGAAAATATCAATGAAAAAACCGTGGAGCATATGAATCGGTCTATGGATCAGCTTAGGGAGATCTGGGATTATATGGAACGACAGACAGAAAGTGCATATCAGATCTGTTCTGCCCAAAATGGAGAAAAAATCTGCATCCATGCAGATGCATATCACCGACAGGAACGGCTGATCCGGAAAATGATTCTCCGGAAAGCATTGGCATTGGTGTAGAACATGAAAAAGATCTGGAGCAGGTTCATATAGAAAAGTTGGAGGGACTGTTTGAAAAACAGGTTGGAAAAAGACTGGATCTTCCTTATGGAGTCTGCGCATGCAGAACCTATGAAGGAATTGAACTGAAGAGGAAAAAGAAGAGTCCGGAATTGGCAGAAGAAGAGAAAAATCTGGATCTACAGCAGGTTTCGGGAAAGATAACTTACGGGAAATGGGAAATTTCCTACCGTATTTTTGAAAAAGAAGAATGCAGATGCCAGATCCCGAAAAAAACGTACACGAAATGGTTTGATTATGATATAATAAAAACAGAGTGTCGCTGTACGCACCAGAAGGGCTGGCGATTTTATTGTAATTGATGAAAGCGGAGGAAGGCAGAAGCTGAAATCCTATTTTATCAATAAAAATACCAGTGGCAGAACGCGCCGGAATTCCTCTGATCGCAGAGGGAAGCGAGATTTTATGGATTGTGGGCTGCCGGCAGAGCAAGGCATACCAGGTGACAGAGCAGACAACGAAAATATTAGAAATTACGATAAATGGAGGAACTTTAAATGGCCGAGAAAGTGAAAATGTTAATTCCGGAAGAAGAAGTAAATGCCAGAATTGAAGAACTTGGAAAAAAGATCAGTGAAGAATATGCGGGAAAGCAGGTTCATCTGATCTGTGTTTTAAAGGGTGGAGTGTTCTTTATGTGTGAACTGGCAAAAAGGATTACAGTGCCGGTAACAATGGACTTTATGAGTGTCAGCAGCTATGGTGACGGAACCCAGTCCAGTGGAATCGTTAAGATCGCAAAAGATCTGGATGAGTCTCTGGAAGGAAAAGACGTAATTGTTGTTGAGGATATCGTAGATTCAGGACGTACTCTTTATTATCTGCTTGACATCCTTCGGAAGAGAGGACCGAAGAGCATGAAGCTTTGTACACTTCTTGATAAACCGGATCGTCGTGTACGCGATGTACATGTAGATTATGTCGGATTTAATATCCCGGATGAATTTGTGGTAGGATTCGGTCTGGATTATGCACAAAAATATAGAAACTTACCGTACATCGGAAGTGTAGAGATGTAACAGGTGGAAGGAGCAGGTTTTGAATAATAATAAGACAAGAGGAATCAGTGGTCTTTCGATTCTGCTCTGTGTTCTGGTGCTGGCAGGTGTGTACTGGTTTATGAGCCAGTCGGGTGTGCAGCAGACAGCATACACGTATCAGGATTTTCAGAAAGATCTGAAAAAAGAGAAGGTAGAAAGTGTAGAGGTCAAGCAGAACAAAGTCGCACCGACCGGGACACTGAAGATCCGGCTGAAGAATGATGACATCGAACAGCTTCATGTATCCGATGTCAACAGTGCAGAGGATCTGCTTGAATCTTATGACATTTCCTACAGTGTGGACAACGTCCCGCAGGACAGCTGGATGTCAACAACACTGGTTCCGATCATATTGATGGCAGGTATCATGGTATTTGTTGTGATGATGATGAATCGTCAGGGCGGATCGAATGCAAAAGCGATGAACTTCGGAAAGAGCAGGGCAAAGATGAGCACGCAGGAAGAAAACCATGTGACGTTTGCGCAGGTTGCCGGACTGCAGGAAGAAAAGGAAGAGCTTGCAGAGATCGTGGATTTCCTCAAGAGCCCCGGGAAGTATACGCAGGTAGGAGCCAGAATCCCGAAAGGTGTCCTTCTTGAAGGACCTCCGGGAACAGGTAAGACACTTCTTGCAAGAGCAATTGCGGGAGAAGCAGGTGTCCCGTTCTTTACCATTTCAGGCTCTGATTTTGTGGAGATGTTTGTCGGTGTCGGAGCATCCCGTGTAAGAGATCTTTTTGAGGATGCAAAGAAAAATGCACCTTGTATTATTTTTATCGATGAGATCGATGCCGTGGCAAGACGTCGTGGAACCGGTATGGGCGGCGGACATGATGAGAGAGAGCAGACGCTGAACCAACTCCTCGTAGAGATGGATGGTTTTGGCGCTAATGAAGGAATCATCGTACTTGCAGCAACCAACCGTGTCGATATTCTTGATCCAGCGATCTTAAGACCGGGACGTTTTGACCGTAAAGTCATGGTCGCAGACCGGATGTGAAGGGACGCCTGGAAATCCTTCAGGTTCATGCCAAGGGCAAACCGCTCGGGGATGATGTGGATCTGGAACAGGTTGCGAGAACAACGGCAGGATTTACCGGAGCTGATCTGGAAAATCTTCTGAATGAGGCTGCGATCCTTGCAGCAAAGGATGGAAGAGTGTATCTGCAACAGGAGGATATCCGCAGAGCATTTGTAAAAGTCGGAATCGGTGCAGAGAAGAAGAGTCGTGTAATTTCTGATAAAGAGAAGAAGATCACTGCATTCCATGAAGCAGGACATGCCATTTTATTCCATGTACTTCCGGATGTAGGACCGGTGTACAGCGTGTCGATCATTCCTACCGGTGTAGGGGCAGCCGGATATACGATGCCGCTTCCTGAAAAGGATGAGATGTTCAATACCAAAGGAAAGATGTTGCAGGATATTACCGTATCACTAGGTGGACGTGTGGCAGAAGAGCTGATCTTTGATGATATTACAACCGGGGCATCCCAGGATATCAAGCAGGCAACAGCATACGCCAAATCCATGGTAACGAAGTTCGGTATGTCGGAAGCACTTGGTCTTGTAAGCTATGGAGATGATAATGATGAAGTATTTATCGGAAGAGATTTTGGTCATACCTCCAGAGGTTATGGTGAACAGGTTGCCACAACGATCGACAGTGAAGTGAAGCGGATCATTGACGAATGTTATGACCGTGCAAAGACCATTATTAAAGAGCATGAAGCTGTTCTTTATAAATGTGCAGATCTGCTTCTTGAAAAAGAGAAGATTACAAGAGAAGAATTTGAAGCATTATTTGAAGAATAGAGGCTAGATTATGAAAAAAGAAGCATTGTTTTGTGATGGAACAGAGGCGTATGTGAGTCCGCCGGAACCGGAGGCAGGAGATGAACTTCAGTTGTGGTTCCGTACAGCAGCTCACGACGTAGACGAAGTCTATCTGGAAAACCGCGAACTATGCATTCCAATGAACAAAGTAATCTCAAATAAGGCATTTGACTTTTATGAAGTGAAATACAAATTAGAAGATAAACCATTCCGGTATCATTTTAAGATCAGATCAGGAAATGAGATCTGCTACTATAACAAATGGGGAGCAGAGAGCAAACTTGTGGATTATTATGATTTTAAAATCGTGCCAGGCTTTACGGCACCGGATTGGGCAAAAGGAGCGGTCATGTATCAGATTTATACAGACCGCTTCTGTAACGGCGACCCGGATAATGATGTACAGACGGGAGAGTACTTTTATATTGGAGAGCAGGTTCATCATGTAGATGACTGGTACCGGGATCCGCAGCCGATGGATGTACGGGAATTTTACGGAGGAGATATCCAGGGGATCATTGATAAACTGGATTACCTGCATGGACTTGGAGTAGAAGTTGTCTATTGTAATCCACTATTTGTATCACCATCTAATCATAAATATGACACACAGGATTACGATTATATTGATCCGCATGTCGGTAAAATTGAAGTCGATGAAGGAAGGCTTCTGGATCCGGGAGAAAATAACAATATCCATGCGGACCGTTACCGGACAAGAACTACCAGAAAAGAGAATCTGGAAGCAAGTAACCGGCTGTTCATCAAGCTGGTAGAAGAACTCCATAAGAGGGGAATGCGAATCATCATTGACGGCGTCTTCAACCATTGTGGTTCTTTCAATAAATGGCTGGACAGAGAGCTGATCTACGAGAGCGCCGATGGTTATGAAGTAGGTGCTTTTGTGTCACCGAAGAGTCCGTACCGGAATTATTTTCTATTCCATCGTACCGGGGAGAATGAATGGCCGGGCAATGGAAGCTATGACGGCTGGTGGGGACACGATACGCTGCCAAAGCTGAATTATGAAGATTCAAAAGAGCTGGAAGAGTATGTTTTTGGTATCGCAAAGAAATGGGTTTCACCGCCGTATAATGTAGACGGCTGGAGACTGGATGTTGCGGCAGACCTTGGAAGAAGCAATGAGTACAATCATGAATTTTGGAAGAAATTTCGTAAGGCAGTAAAAGAAGCAAATCCACATGCACTGATCCTTGCCGAGCACTATGGAGATCCGAGTGACTGGTTGCAGGGCGATGAATGGGACAGCGTTATGAATTACGATGCATTTATGGAGCCGATCACCTGGTTTCTGACCGGGATGGAGAAACACAGTGATGAATATCGCGGCGATCTTCTCGGAAATGCAGACCATTTTATGAATGCGATGAAGCATCATATGGCAAATATGATGACACCGTCACTTCAGACGGCGATGAACCAGTTGTCAAACCATGACCATTCCCGTTTTCTGACGCGTACCAACCACAAGGTTGGCCGTGTGGGACAGCTTGGGTCGCGTGCGGCAGAAGAAGGGTAAGCCTTGCAGTTATGCGGGAAGCGATCATCATGCAGATGACCTGGCCGGGAGCACCGACCCTTTATTATGGAGACGAAGCAGGACTTTGTGGTTTCACGGATCCGGATAACCGGAGAACTTATCCGTGGGGAAGAGAAAAACGGGATCTGATCAATTTCTACCGTGAGATGATCCAAATCCATAGAAAGTCTCTGGCTCTCAGAAAGGGGTCAATCAAGATGCTGAAAGCAGAACCGGATCTTCTGGCCTATGGAAGATTCTGGGGGAATGAGCAGATCGTGGTTATTATCAATAATTCCGATCATCTGAAGGAAGTAAGGGTTCCGGTATGGCAGGCAGAAGTTGCCGAAGGACATAATATGGCGCGAGTGATGTATTCTTATGAAGATGGGTATATTGGAGAATTCGAAGAGTATATCGTGAAAGAGGGAAATATTTCACTGATGATGGGTAAGAAATCGGCGATCGTGCTGAAGAATAAGAAGTGGTAGAATGATATAAGTAGTACAAGCCATCCGCCGGGCGAACCTCGGAAAGTCTGGCAACTTTCCTCAGTCGCGTAGCCGCTCATTAAAATAAAAAGATACAGCCACTGAAATGGAAGGATTTCAGGGGCTGTAGAATGATAAAGGTAGTACAGGACGTCCGCCGGGCGAACCTCGGAAAGTCTGATGACTTTCCTCAGTCGCGTAGCCGCTCACTAAGAAAAAGATATAGCCACTGAAATGCGAGCATTCCAGTGGCTATATCTTTTTTTCTTACTTCGCCCGGCTATAAACGAAAGTTAAAGTCTGCATATGCTGAGCAGCCGTGTTCGTGGATATCGAGACCGTCGAGTTCTTCTCCTTTGGTGACGCGGAGACCTACGGTTTTATCGATGATGGTGAATACGATGATTGCCATTACGAGGACGTAGGCTACGGTTGAAAGAACACCGATCACCTGGGTTTTGAGGGTGTATTCCGGGGAGAAGACGCCAACGAGGATACTGCCTGTGAAACCGCATACGCCGTGGACGCTGATCGCACCTACCGGGTCATCAATCTTGGCTACTTTGTCGAAGAATTCTACGGAGAATACGACGAGGATACCAGCGATCAGTCCGATGATGATTGCAGAGTAGTTGCTGACGGTGTCGCATCCGGCGGTGATTGCTACGAGCCCGGCGAGGGAACCGTTGAATGTCATGGATACATCTGGTTTTCCATAGCGGATCCAGGTTACAACAAGGGTTGCAAGTGTTGCGGCAGCAGCGGCAAGATTGGTTGTCATTGCGATATCACCGAGGTTTGTGGAAGCTGCTGTGGTAGAGCCGCAGTTGAAACCGAACCAGCAGAACCAGAGAATAAATACGCCAAGAGCTGCAATGGAAAGGTTGTGTCCGGGAATCGCACGGGCATTCCCTTCTTTATCATATTTTCCAATACGAGGTCCGAGGATTTTGGCACCAACAAGTGCACAGATACCGCCGACCATATGGACTGCTGTGGAACCTGCAAAATCGTGGAATCCCATCTGAGCGAGCCATCCACCGCCCCAGATCCAGTGGCCGGTTACCGGGTAAATAAAAATACTGATTGCTGCACTATATAATAAGTAAGCAAGGAATTTTGTACGTTCTGCCATAGAACCGGATACGATAGTAGCGGATGTGGCGCAGAATACTGTATGGAAAATAAGGAAGACTCCGATTGGCAGTCCGTTGAAAAGTCCGTCGGCATCGGCAAGTGTTGTAGGATTGAAGAACCCTTTTATACCGATGATACCATTCCAGTCGGTTCCGTGCATGATCGCAAATCCGAAGATGAAAAAGAACAAACTTCCAAGTACAAAGTCCATCATATTTTTCATCAGTATATTTCCAGTATTTTTTGCTCTGGTAAATCCGGCTTCACACATTGCAAATCCAGCCTGCATAAAGTAAACAAGAGTTGCACCGACAATTGTCCAGACAACATTAAGCAGTAGTTCAGTGGCGGCGGTTGCATCCATTCCGCCCGCAATTAAATCAGATAATCCCATATTTAATATCCTCCATTTCAAATAAAAAGGATAGCTACAATGAATGATCTACAGGCAGTTCATTTGCAGTTATCCTCTTTGATAACGATATTCAACACTATTCTAATTCACATATATTTTTAGCTAAAGAGCAGCAGAGCCACGTTCGCCAGTACGGATTCTTACAGCATCCTGTACTTCGTAAACAAAAATTTTACCATCGCCGTACGCACCGGTTTTGATCTCTTCGACAATTTTCCGAATCAGAGGTTCTGCAACTTCCGGTTCAACAACAGTTTCTACTTTGATCTTAGGAAGAAGATTTACGCTGTATTCAGCACCGCGATAAAATTGTTTGTGTCCTTTCTGATTACCATATCCCATAATGTTACTGATCATAATACCGCTGACATTGGAAGCATCCAGGATTGCTTTCAGGGCTTCCAGTTTTTCCGGCTGGATAATGATTTCTAGTTTTTTCATAACTGAGTCCCTCCTTCTCGATTTAAAAAAAAGAACAAAAAAGGCGTTCCCCGGATAATAGGGAACGCCGTCGTTCTTGATACGCTTTATTATAGCGACTGATTTTGATTTGTCAAATTATTTTTTGAAA
>ENA-OQAZ01001488-OQAZ01001488.1-human-gut-metagenome-genome-assembly--contig:-NODE-1488-length-11090-cov-2.080544_pt1 | contig 11090 bp, 9 predicted proteins | sample MGYA00242737_ERZ504531 | MGnify/ENA primary metagenome ERZ504531 (study PRJEB26092, sample SAMD00036244) | human gut metagenome | host: Homo sapiens | study: EMG produced TPA metagenomics assembly of...
GAAGACGGCCTGCTGTATCGCACAGAAGAATGTCCGCTTTTCTGGCTTTTGCTGCCGCAATGGCATCATAAATAACCGATGCAGGATCAGAACCTCCTGCCGGCAATGATATCAACACCTGCTCTATGGCCCATTCTGTCAGCTGTTCAATGGCCGCTGCTCTGAATGTATCTGCTGCAGCAAGAACAACTTTCTTGCCTGCCTTTTTGTACTGTCCCGCAAGTTTGCCGATGGTTGTTGTCTTGCCGACGCCATTGACACCGATGACCAGTACCACGGATGTCTGATGCTCAAACTGATAAGCTTCCTCATCGACACGCATCTGTTCTTTGATCGTATCTGCCAGCAGCTGCTTGCATGCCTGTGGTTCCTTGATATGCTGTTCCTTAACCTTCCGCTTCAATTCCTCAATAATATTCTCCGTTGTATGAATACCAGATCTGCCATAACAAGCACTTCTTCCAATTCTTCATAAAAATCTTCATATGTTCCTAATTCTGAGAACTCAATAGAATAATCTAGCTCATCATTTTTTGTGAAAATAACACTATCAATTCCAAACTTTTCAAGCATTTCATATGTAACAACTGTCCCCTCAGCAAGTTCAAACACTTCCCTTAACAACCACTTTCCTAATACCTTGTTTGGATTACTCATAATTGATTTACCTACTGCCGGATTATTTTTATCTGCCACCTGACACACCTTTGCCGAAATATCTGTTCCATCCGGTAGATGTAAAACAAATGGTGTATCTCTTGGTGGGAAAAAGTCAATCTTTCTATCGCGGTCTTTTTTCTGATACGGAATATATATTTCATCAGGATTTCTTTTTCTTCCAGAAGCATTCCACTGATTAAGTCCACTTTTTAATGCTACATATTTTTCTCCATTTTTATTTACTGTATACAATGGCAAACATAATTGTTCCTTTTGTTCCTTTATAGGTTTTCCGAAATCTATGTCGTAATCCCCTGCCCAAATTCCTTGCTCTTTTGTTTTACTACCATTAGTCAAATCCATAAGTAACCGATATGGATCATCCACTATTTCTACATTTATTTCGTCTAATAGTTCCAAATCATCAAAAATCATATATAATGTATTTTTTGAAATGCTAAAATGGTATGTATGTTTTCCATCCGTAAAATATGTATTGTTGTAATTACCTCTATTTTCAATAACTTCAATCTTATCAATATCTATTGGTTCGAATACACATTCTAATATTTGCATTACACCTGGGATTCTTCTTACGACATGATATACCATTTCATCTATGCCATTCATTTTCTTTGTGACACGTATTCGTTCATTTCTATACTGTGCGATTTGTTTTACTAGTTCTATTCCTTGTAGATTTGCATAATATTTTTTTAATTTTCCAAATTCAGCAACTTTTTGATCATCATTCCCATCCAGGTTTTAAGTCCAATACCTGTTCTTTCTTTTTTCGCATCAGCCGAACAGTCTGCTCTTGCTAAATTTTCTGCTTTCAAGTATTTACAAAAAATATTTTCATGTGCCCTATAAGCAAGATAAGGACATTTACTTTCTGAAAAAAGTCTAGATAACCTTCCTACTGTTTTTAACATTAACTTATAATTATTTTTATTGTTCTCTGATTGTTTTTCGTAAAACATATGTATCCTCCCATCACTCGTTCCCCCTAAACTAGAGGCTTTCTATTCTTATGATAATTTTCAATTTATTTTATATACAGTTATAGTACTACATTAACGTGTTGTTTACAATTTTAAAAGACACAGCCTACAAATTATTACCGTAAACTGTGCCTTTTTAACTTAAATTTTATTTAGTATAAACACTCATTTCCCACAATGAATATCCATATGGAAGTGCTCTTTCCACGCCCTGCATTCTTACATATCTTGCCTTTGTAGCGTCAAATGTTATAGTTTCTTCTCCACCTTTTCCATCTGTTACATTCTTAACTGTTGTCCAGTTTTTGCCATCTGTTGATGTCTGAATCTTGTATGCCTTTCCGTAAGCACCTTCCCAGTTAAGTACTACCTTGTTGATTGTGTAAGCCTTGCCTAAGTCTACTAAAAGCCATGCATCATCTACAAAGTTTGATGACCAACGTGTTCCGTTGTCCCCATCTACTGCATATTTTGCTGCCATTGCATCAGTTTCATTTCCTGATGATGTAGTCTTAGCTGATTTTGCAACGTTTGTATCTGATGGAACTGATGAATCTTCATTATTTGAACCATCTGATGCTGAGCCTGAAACTTTACCGTAAACTTCCATTTCCCATAATGAATATCCATATGGTAATGCTCTTTCTACACCCTGCATTCTTACATATCTTGCATCTGTAGAATTAAATGCTACCGTTTCTTCTCCACCTTTTCCATTAGTCATCGTTTTTAACTGTCTTCCATGTTTTTCCATCTGTTGATGTCTGAATCTTATACGCTTTTCCGTAAGCACCTTCCCAAGTTAAAACAACTTTATTAACTGAGTATGTTTTTCCAAGGTCTACATAAATCCATGCATCGTCTGCAAAATTAGACGACCAACGTGTTCCCTTATCTCCGTCTACTGCGTTTTTGCCACCAAATACATCATTTTCTGAACCTGATGTTACTGTTTTGCAACCTGTAGAAATAATCTTTGTTTCTGATGTGTCAGGTGTTGTTGGCTGCTCAGGTTCTGTTGATGAACCGTCAATCTTGTATTCTGCTGTTGCCACAGATGAATCAATCATTCCTTTTCTGTAAGCAATCGCTTTTAATGTTGTATTCTTGCTTATCTTAATACTTGGAACGTATAAGTTTGACTTTTCGTTAGGTGTTGAACCGTCTGTTGTATATCTGATTTCCACACCCTTAGTATTACTGCTAATGTTTACATTCAAAGCATTACTGTATGTTCCTGATGGAATGCTAAATATTGGTGTTTCAACTTTTGCAGCTTCATACACACCCATTTCCCACAATGAATATCCGTAAGCAAGAGCTCTCTTTACACCCTGCATTTTTACATATCTGCACTCTGTTGCGTCAAATACAACGCTTTCTTCTCCACCTTTTCCGTTGTTATTTTCATATACTGTTGTCCAGTTGTTTCCATCTTTTGAAACCTGAATCTTGTATTCCTTAGCATATGAAGCTTCCCAGTTAAATGTAACCTTATTAATTGTGTAATTCTTTCCTAAATCAATCTGACAATACTGATTATCTGTAAATTCTGAAGACCATCTTGTTGTTCCGTCGTTATCGACTATCTTACTTCCGTCTACACTTGGATTTTCTGATGATGAAACCTTAACGTTCTTGCCTAATGCAATATTGTCTTTAAGTGAAACATCTGTGCCATTCACAGTGATTGTGCTTGAGGCCATTGCAGATGTAATATATTCATCTTTTACTGCGATAGCTTTAACTGTTGCTGTACTTGATACTGCAAATACTCCATCATAAACCTTTGATGATGTTGTTGGCATTGTTCCGTCTGTTGTATAGTAAATAGTAGCTCCAGGTGTTTCTGATGAAATTGTTACATACTGTGTATCATCATATTTTCCTGATGGAACAGATATTTCAGGAGTTGAAGCCTGTACTATGTTAAAGCTCTTATTCTTATATACTTCAAAGTTTACAAGTGCCTTTGCACCAATTGTCGCTGTGCCAATCTTGTTACCGTTAGTTTTAAATGTTACAACCTTTGTGTCGTTAGTAGGATTCCAAACTGTTGCTGTGTATTTGCTTGTATCCTTGTTGTAATATACTGCTGCTGAGCAATCTCCTGTTGCAACAATGTCAGTTGTTTTTACGCCTAACTGTTTCATACTGTTAATAAACCAATATGTGTTAGCTGTATCTGTTTTCTGAACCTTTGTATCGTTTGCAAGGAATTTCTCCATTGCAAGACTTGGATTAGTCTGTGAAAGGAATGGCCATGTAATATGTTGCCAACCTGTATCTGCCTGTGGATACTCTTTAAGCATCTTGTCAATTTCTTCCTGACTCTTTCCTTCGTTCTTAGCTGCCTGTACTGCCTTAGCCATTGCTATTGTTGTATCATCTAACAATCCCTGATATATTTCAGCACATCTGCTCTGATTCATTCCGTAATATGTTAAATATTCTGAAATCGGAAGCCACTGAATACCATAAACATATAATGGCTGTCCACCAAAGAATGTTCCATAGAAGTTAATTCCACCGTAGACCTGACCTACTACATTGTATGGCCATTCTTTAATCCAGTTGTCTTTGTCGTAATCGAACCAATACTGTTCCACTGCTTCCATTTCATTTGTAAATCCAAATACTCCTGCATCTCTGTATTCATCATTTTCTGTAAGAACTCCCCAAAGATACATACTTACCCAGCTAAATAATGATTCACTGGCTGATTCCTGATTGTTACCTGAATCATTGTCTGCGTATCCGCCTGCCCATGAATGTCCTTCGTACATATCATAAGCTCTAAATCTACAGTATTCACTGTCATTGTCAGAAGGTCCGGCATAATCTCTAATCATCATTTCAATCATACCTTTGTAATCATTATAAAATTCATTATCATATGTAGCTAAAACTGTTGCTGCAAACATGAAGTAGCCATATGTAAAATGGTGATCACAAATTGCTGCATTTGCCCCAAACTCACTCTGTTCATAGTAAAGAGTTCCCCAGTTATTATTATAAATAAAATAACTGATATCATCCTTTCCGTCATAAGTAAACCAGTTAACAAGAATCTTCTTCATTCTCTTTAAGAATGTATCTCTAAGTTCTGTTTCTCCAAGCTGGTCTGCCATAAGAACTCCCATTCCCAAAGGATGAAGGTTCTTGCCTTCCCAATATGCATCACCTGCAGGATTTAAGTTCTTTGTTGCATCTTCCAATTCATTTAAGTAACCTAAAACTGCCTCTCCATCAAACTCTGCATTAGTTGGAAGTGCAAATGTTGGAAGAAGTCCTGCAAACTCTGAAACTGTCTTAAATGAAAGTCCTTCAATAGTCTTTAAATCACCTCTTACAGATGAATATGTTGCAAATGCCTTATCATCATCTGTTGAATTTTTCCACTGATGAGGAAGCATACATATAAATGTCTGATCTGTAAATCCATTTCTCTTAAGACTTGTTGTAGTCTTATATGTTGAAGTTACCTTTGCTTTACTGTCATCATAACTGTATGTAACTTTTGTATCTGTAACAAAAGCATATCCATGTCTATAGAATGTTTCAATCTGTGATTTATCTTTCATTGTTCCAATAGACATGTAACCGTTAGTTTCAGGGAATGTTACTCTAATATAACTTCCGATTTTCTTAAATGTTGTATTTTCAGGAACAGTTAAACAATAATAACTTTTTGATGTTTTTGTTTTGCTCTTGTTATCACTGTCTGTAATTTCAAGACCGATATGATCTGCTTTCATTGAATCTAGATTTTTTGCCAATATTTCATTTCCGTTACCGTCAAAAAATTGATGTAATGCTGATGATGAAATATAAACTGACTTTGTATCGCCATATTCTGTATAGATGTAAGGTGAACCTTTTACAAATGTACTTGTCATTGCAACATGATTGTCGTCTGCAAGCTGTGCTGTTACTGAATAGTCACCATATCCGCTTACCTTATCACAAGCTGTAGCTGTATCAAGGTTTTCAGGCAAAATATAAAAATCAGTTTCAGTTTCAGAATTAACCGATACGTTTACATCAGTACTGCCCATGTCAGGAAGCCAGCCACTTGTTGCTGTCAAAATGCCAAGTCCCTTAGTTGAATATTTCATTTTCATTGGAAGAGTTGACATTAAGTTTCCAAACTTATTAATAAGCATTGACTGCCACCAGTCATTACTTGCTATCGGTGATTTAACATCATCTGTTTTGTAAACAGGTAATTTTGCTTTTTCGTTGTACATTGAATTTGCAAGATATGTTCCCTTACCGTTTGAAACAACATACGAATCAGGAAGGTTTGGAATACTATGGGTTACCTTTCTGTCGCCTGCTTTGTACTTATAAACCTTCATTTCCTTTATGCTAAATCCGCTACCACTTTCAACCCTTGTATATCCATACATTCGTACATAACGTGCATTGGCATATATTTCAATATTTGCAACTTCATTACCATAACCTTTAAGCTGTCTGTATAAAGTTGTCCAATTACCCCCATCTTTTGAAACCTGAATGTCATACATCTTTCCTGCATCAGATGACCAATCAATTTCAACACGTCCAATATCATAATTTGCTCCAAGGTCAACCATAAACCACTGATTGTCTTTTTCTCCTGATGTCCAATATGAATTATCATTTCCATCAACTGCATTCTTAGCCAATACAGAAGTCTGGTCAATTACTCCATTATCGTCGTACATCCACCATACATCTCTTAATGATGATGCTGTGGCATTTTTATTTAAGGCAAGATTTTCGCCATAATCTACAGGTCTTTTTGTTATCCCGTCTTTACCGTACACTTCAAACTCATACAAAGAATATCCGTAAGCTTCTAAAGCCTTCTTTGTCATATAAACTCGTACATATCTGGCATTTGCTGTTATGTTTAAGTCCTCATTTCCACCTTTGCAATCGGAATTAACATAAACATCACTCCAATTTTCTTCGTCATTTGAAACCTGAATTTTGTATTTCTTGGCATAAGCACCTTCCCAATATAACTTTACGCCTGTTACATCAGTAACTTTTCCCAAGTCAACATAAATCCACTCTGTGTTATCATTCCATGCACTTTCCCATCTTGTACCGGTGGATCCATCTACTGCATAAGCCGGGTTACTATTTCCCACTGAAGAACTTGCATACACCATTCTTCCTGTAGAAATTACATAAGGTGAATCGTCTGCTGCCATAACATTTTGAATCTGCCCTGCCTGCAACATTCCCGTAACCATTGCCGCTGTCAAAAAGGCACTGTGGCTTTCTTTGCCACTGCAATCTTCTTACCTTTTCTCATTATTTTCTTACCTCCTAAATAAAAAAATACAATATATACTTTTAACCCTCTAAAACCTTCCGTACCTGGATTTCTTTAAAGAAATATTCTAGTCCTTTCCAATCTAAAACATTCTCAAAAAATCAAATTACTTTTCTAGAATATTTTAGGAAAACGTTTTTTGCAATATTTCAACAAAGAATAGTTGATTTTAGACGTATTTTTGTATATATTGTATAATTTTTACTTAATTTTACTATTATTTAGCACGAAAATTCGGCATAATTAAAATTTTATTTCTTTCATATTTTTATAAAAACGATTCATTTTTCTAAAAATAGTTTTATGCTAATACTTTCCTTCAGGGAATATTGTTCTAAATACTTTTCTTACTAATGGTCCTGCAATAATTAACTGGAATGGTAATGCCATTACAAAATTCTTTGGTATGTTAGTTAACCAGATGAATAATACGTTGCTGAAATCACCCATTCTAATACTTGCTTCAACCGCACCATAAAGTGACATTATAATTACCATTGGAACAACCATTGAACATGAAACTGAAATAACTTTTCTAAGTGTACTGCTATCCGGCTTAACTAAATATTTAAAAGCAAAACCCTTTGCTAATCCTGAAACAACGAACCAATCCATACATGCTGCAAATACATAGGCAATTGGAAATCCTAACCATGCATCCTTAATAACCTGCGTGTTAAATGTTCCTGTGTGTAATGTTACGTTGTAAATGCTCATCCATAAAACCATAGTGAAGCACATAATTACTGTGTAAATAGAAGAATTTTTAAGTTTAATTCTGATTTTCTCTCAGATTTTCAATTAATTTAAACACTTCCGGGTGCTTTTCTTTTAAATGCTCATCAAGAACATGTCTTCTTTCCTTAAATCTTTCTGCCATTTCAGGATGTTCATCCCTGATTCTTCTATGTATTTCTTCTCTATGCTTTTCGAAACGTTCAGCAATAGTTTTTTCATCTTTTCCTGAAATATTAACAATCTCTTTTAGATGTTCTTCAAGATGCTCTAACCACTCGTCCTCGTCAAAAGCATCCATATGTGACCAGCTTCCGTGGAAAAGTTTCTCCATATCTCCTGTTTTCTTTAACTGCTGAATCTGCAGAACAATCTGCTTTTCAATTTGCTCTTCACTTTCAGCTCCGTATGCCCAAACGAACTCCTGAACCTTGTTATCTACTCTTTTTCTTGAAGCACTTCTTTCTTCATTTTCTACGCCACCCTCTAAAGGATAAGGTCTTCCAATACCCATATCCTTCAAAGCAATGTGAATAGTTCTTCTAACTCTTCCTTCTTCAATCATATACCCTAGTCCCAGTGTTCGAAGTTGTTCATTAATCTTTGCAATATGTTCAGTCATATAAAATCTAATGCCTTTGTCTTCAAGTGACTTGTACAACATTGCCAGCCTATCTGCTGCAGTTATATCAATACTTCCAACGCCACCTGCATCAAGAATTACAGCTTTGGTATCCGGTTTTATGCTGTCTTCAATATCGCGTTGCAACACCTGAATATTACCAAAAAACAAATTACTGCTAAATCTATAAATTATAACTCCTTCAATGGCATGTATTTGGCTTCCCTCGTTCAAATCCCTAAAATGTCTATGCCCCGGCTGTATTCCAAGAAAACATCTTGAAGGTTTTGATGTTCTTATAATCATTTCTGTAAAAGAAAGAATAATACCAATTAAAACACCATTTATTGTTCCAAGTAAAAGTACACCGAGAAAAGCTCCCATAAAAATTAGGAATTCAGTTCTGCTTACCTTCCACAACCTTGCCGCCAAGTCAAACTCCGTTGCACCCATAAGTGCTGAAATAACTATTGCCGTCAAAATAGGAATAGGAAGATATCCGATAAATCCTGTTCCGCAAAGAAGTAACACTATCATAGAAAATCCTGCCACAATGCCTGTAAGCTGAGTTTTTGCCTGATATTGTTCACCCATTGCCGTACGGGAAACTGAACCGTTAATAGGCAACATCCTGTAAAAGCAGCCATAAAATTACCTAGGGAAAATGCAAAAATCTCCTGATTATCATTTATTCTGTAATTATTTTTTTGAGCAAAACTATTCTCTGCCAACAAAGTTTCAGCCATAATTACTACTGCCACCGACAAACTGATAGTAATAGTCTGCTGAATTGGAATAGCCGGGAAATCAGGAATACTCCACTTTGGAAGTCCCGGCTCTACTGCATTTAAAGTCTTAATTCCCCAATCTCTTATTGGAAGACTTATTGTGAAAATCGTACCCACAAACATTAAAACTACTGCCATTGGAAATTTAGGCATTATCTTCTTCGAGACAAAAAGTATTACCAGCGCTATCACTCCCATAATTACTGATGGCATATTTATATTAAGCGCAGTCTTATAGATATGTTCGGCTAATTCGAAAAACTCTCCTGTTCCCGATGTGCCTCCCATAACCTTTGGAATCTGCATTAATATGATTGTTGTGCAAATACCTGTTATAAAACCACCCATTACCGGTGCTGAAATGTAATTAACCAGCTTTCCGGCTTTCATAAAATAAAAAGCCAACAACCATAAGGCAACAAAAAAACGTCATAACAGGAACTGCTGCCATAGCCTTGTCTGAACCAGCCTCTATGTTAAGTGTCAAAAGCGCTGAACCTACAAGAGCTGCAGGAGCCGCGTCCACACCAAATATAAACTGAGGCGATGTAGAAAAAAGTCCAAAAACAAGAATTGGAAATACCGAACCATACAATCCGTAAACTGCAGGCAGACCGGCTATCTGTGCATATCCCATAGAGATAGGAATAGACACCGCCATAATAATAATTCCTGCAATAATATCCTTTATAAAATTGTCTTTGTTATAATTTCTTAATGTTTGCAATAGTTTTATATTCATTTTTAAACCTTTCTGTGTGCCTATAATTGTCAGATTTTAAGCTTTTGTAATATTTGTTCTTCTGACAAAGCCAAATAAGGATTTTGTATATTATATTACTATTATGTCATTGCCAATTCAATGTTAAATTATTACTTTTATATTGTTAAACACAAAAAATAGCCACGGTTTAAACCATGACTATTTTTACCAAAACTTATATAGCTATTTTTTGTTCACAAACATTCTTGTTATTAAAGCCACTATCGGGGAAAGTACTCCTGCTATCGGCCACACAACCCATGAAATATCCCACTTTCCTGTTGGAAATGACCATCCTAAATAGATTGCCACAAAGATTAACCAGTACACTAGCATAACGGCTCCAACAACAGGAGCTTCTTTCTTTTTCTTAACAGTGTAGTCGCCTTCCTGCAATAATACGTCAAAACTTGAATTAATGATGCCTACTCTCACAAAAAGATTAACTGCCACTGCCACAATCAGAAGCAAAATTGAAACTGATATCACTACAATATCATCTTTTGCGTTAATTCCTGCGCAAAGCATTAATGGCACACAGCTTAAAATACATAGAACTACTCCAATTCCAACTGATATTGTAAACTTCCCCGAGAAACCATTCTTCTTTTCTCTGACAATGCCATCAACACCATATTCAGTTTCTATTTCTTCTTTGCCTAGAAATTCATATTTAGAGGATTCCCTTCCGCTTAAAATAAATAGAAATACTGCTACAGCCACCATTACAAGAAGTATTGCCACGCCTATTCCGCTGGCAAAATCCTCTGTAATTCCAATTCTTCTGCTTTCACTTAAACCTATAAGGGCAATCAATGGTGCTGCAGATGCCACACATAAAGATACTCCAAATGCTATGATAGGTGACGTTTTAGTCTTAATTCGTAAAAATTCATCTGCCTCTTCCATAGTAACCTTTCGAAGCTTCTTAGAACTTTCCGTACTTTTAAAACCATCAACGTTTTCCGCTTCTTCAATTTCATCTTTTAATAAGTAATCAGTTGTAACACCAAAAATTCTTGCCAATTCCAAAATTCTGTTTAAATCAGGCACTGACTGGCCAGTTTCCCTTAGTTAAAGATATGAACCCTCTTTATCAGTCTACTTTTCCAATAAATCGGTAGTATATCTCTATTTCCTGTATTCTTTCGTTATCCTCATTCGTTGTTGCTTCGTGAATGAGTAT
>ENA-OQAZ01001491-OQAZ01001491.1-human-gut-metagenome-genome-assembly--contig:-NODE-1491-length-11054-cov-2.384827_pt1 | contig 11054 bp, 11 predicted proteins | sample MGYA00242737_ERZ504531 | MGnify/ENA primary metagenome ERZ504531 (study PRJEB26092, sample SAMD00036244) | human gut metagenome | host: Homo sapiens | study: EMG produced TPA metagenomics assembly of...
CTTTTTTTCTTTCAGTTCTGCTGCCAGATCGACCAGATAAATGATTTCCTCTGCCGTGAAATCTTTTAAAGTCAGAAAATTGCGTCCTTTTAAATCCATTTTTTTATCCTCCATATTCGTTTTCAAACCATTTCATTTTTCATAAATTCAAAAATGGCCTATACTTTCTTTTAAACCGGATCTGCTGTTTCTTTTTTCTCGGTTTTTACAGTCTCTGCAAGTGCTGTCAATGTGCCGGCAACATTCTGCAGTTCCGATGGTATGATGATCTTGGTTGCTTTGCCGTCTGCCACTTTTGTCAGTGCTTCAAAGCTCTTCAGTGCCAGAACGGTTTCATCTGCCCCTGCATCTTTTAAGAAACGCAGACCGTCCGCATTTGCTTTCTGAACCTTCAGGATCGCTTCTGCCTGACCTTCGGCTTCGCGGATCATCTTTTCCTTCTGTGCTTCTGCTCGCAGGATTGCTGCGGTTTTTTCTGCCTCTGCATCCAGGATTGCAGATTCCTTTTTGCCTTCTGCCACAAGCACGGTAGATTTTTTCTCACCTTCTGCACGCAGGATCGCTTCTCTTCGCTCACGCTCTGCTTTCATCTGCTTCTCCATCGCATCCTGGATTGCAGCCGGCGGAATGATGTTTTTCAGCTCCACACGGTTGACTTTAATGCCCCATGGATCCGTGGCAATATCAAGCGACGCACGCATTTTCGTGTTGATTGTCTCTCTGGATGTCAGGGTCTGATCCAGCTCCAGATCACCGATGATATTTCGCAGTGTCGTTGCAGTCAGATTTTCGATTGCCATGATCGGATTCTCCACGCCGTATGCAAACAGCTTCGGATCTGTGATCTGGAAAAATACAACCGTATCGATCCGCATTGTTACGTTATCCTTTGTGATAACGGCTGCGGTGCAAAATCTACCACCTGCTCTTTTAAAATGACTTTCTTTGCAACACGGTCAATAAACGGTGCTTTCACATGAAGTCCGACCGACCAGGTCGCACGGTATCCGCCAAGACGTTCCACAACCATTGCGGTTGCTGCGGCACAATCTTCACGCAGGAAAGCAAAAGTATCAACACGATCAAAAGAAGTACGATCAATATCAACCATCCCATGTTTTCTTCCTCCTTTATTTTCCATCTTTTATTTGATGCCTGCTGATTGCTCTGTTTCAAGGCACTCCCGGCATCCTTTTCACTTTTTACAGTTTTGCCGTTTTTGGTATTTCTATCTACTCATCTTCGGAAATTTCCACGATGTTCGGCATCTCCTGAAAATTGCCCTGCGGTGCAGAATCTGTCAGTACGACGGCATCTTCTAATTTTGCAAAGCTGATCGGGCTGACTTTGTAAAATTTCGTGTGATCACAGAGAACAAAGCACCGGTGGATGCGTTCGATTGCTCTTTTTTTGACCATCGCTTCGTCTGATCCGGTGTCGAAAATCCGGAGCGTTCGGAAACGCCGTTGCTGCCCAGGAAACCAAGACTGAAATTAAATTTTTCAATCTGTCTGCATGCCTCTTCTCCGACAACTGCCTCGGTAGACTGTTTGAGTCTGCCGCCGATCAGGATGACTTCCATTCCTTTGCGTGCCAGTTTCTGTGCATGTGACGGTGCATTCGTCACAAAAACTGCCGTTGTCGTATCGGAAATATAATCGAGCATACATCCGGTTGTCGTTCCGGCATCGAGATACACGAAATCATCATCCTGTATCAGCGATGCCGCATAACGTGCAATCAGTCTTTTTTCTTCTAAATTCTTTTCTTCTCTTCGTGACACCTGCTCGTCGCGTATGCTCATGTTGTCAGCTGCAACTGCCCCACCGAAAACCTTGACCAGCTTTCCCTGTGCATCCAACGTATTCAGATCTCGACGGATCGTAGATTCTGAAGTATTTAAATGATCTTTTAACTCCTGAAGTGTCACGCTGCCTCTGTTTTCCAGAAGTTTCAAGATCTCTTTCTGTCGTGTTTTAGTAAGCATATTATCCCACCCCTTTTCATGCTGCAAAAAAATCATATAGTTACATCCCTTGACGCCTTTTATTATAGCTCATAGCAGATAAGAAAGTAAAGCAAAACCGCAGTGCTTTACAACTTTAAAGTCACTGCGGTTTTTCTGAGGAAAAGTTTTATGATGAAGTTTTGGTTTACTCGGCTATTTTTTTCTTAAGCACACCGAGCATCAGTGCTCCGACTACGGTTCCTACTGCCAGTGCAGCCAGGTACATCAGCGGATTGCCGACTACAGGGAACACGAAGATTCCACCGTGCGGTGCCATCAGCGTACAGTTGAATGCCATGGAAAGTGCTCCTGCAAGTCCGGAACCTATCACGCATGCTGGGATGACATGCAGCGGATCGGATGCTGCAAACGGAATCGCACCTTCTGTGATAAATGCAAGTCCCATGATAAAGTTTGTCGGAGCGGATTCTCTTTCTGTTTTTGTAAATTTATCTTTAAACAGAAGAGATGCCAGAGCGATCGCACACGGAGGAACCATACCACCGATCATAACTGCTGCCATGATTCCGTAATTTCCTGCTGCGATGGATGCCGTTCCAAATACATAGGCCGCTTTGTTGAACGGGCCACCCATGTCAACTGCCATCATACCTGCTACGATGATACCAAGAAGAACCTTACTGGAACCACTCATGTTTGTAAGAGCTGTGTTCAGTGCCGTGTTCAATGCTCCGATTGGAGGCTCTACGACAAACGTCATAACAAGTCCCACGATCAGAATGCCGAATACCGGATAGAGAAGGACTGGGGCAATTTTTTCCAGTGCTTCCGGAAGTTTTTCGAACAATTTTTTTAAGAGAAGGATAAGATAGCCTGCCAGAAAACCTGCTACTAATGCACCGAGGAAACCAGACTTGCCGTTTGCTGCAATTGCACCACCCACAAATCCGACTGCCAGACCAGGTCTGTCTGCAATGCTCATAGCAATAAATCCTGCCAGAACCGGAAGCATAAATCCAAATGCAAGATCTCCTATGGATTTCAGTGTTGCCGCCACCGGTGTGATCGAACCGAAACTCTGTCGTGCTTCTGCTGTCAATGATGTCATATCTACACAAAGTCCATCGATCAGGAATGCAAGAGCGATCAAAATACCGCCGCCTACGACGAATGGCAGCATGTGTGAAACACCATTCATCAACTGCATATAAATCTGATGGCCTTTGGAGCTCCTGCTTTTTTCTCGGAAACTTCTGCATTTTCCGATGCAGTATAAACCGGTACATTTCCGGACATTGCCTGCTCTATCAGTTTATCCGCTTTGCTGATACCGTCAGAAACCTGAACTTCGATCAGCTTTTTACCATTGAATCGATCCATCGGAACTTTTGTGTCTGCTGCCACGATGATGCAGTCTGCATTTTTGATCTCTTCCGCAGTCAGCACATTTTTCGCTCCGCCAGAACCTCTTGTCTCTACTTTAATGAAACATCCTTCGCTTTTGCAGCCTTTTCCAGACCTTCCGCTGCCATGTAAGTATGTGCGATACCGGTCGGGCATGCTGTGACAGCCAGAATACGGAACTGATCTTCCGAGGTCGCTTCATCTGCTTTCAGTTTTTCATCCAGATCCGGTGCTTCCTGATCTGCTTCATCGACGATCTTCATAAATTCTTCCGGGCTCTTTGCATTCTGCAGTGCTCTGGAAAAATCCTCATCCATCAGAAGTACAGAAAGTTTGCTCAGTACGTCCAGATGTACGTTGTCTTTGGTATTCGGTGCTGCAATCAGAAAGATCAGATGTACCGGCTCTCCATCAAGAGAATCGTAATCTACACCGTCCTTTACAACCATCGCTGCCAGTCCCGGCTTATCTACAAATGCACCTTTTCCGTGAGGGATCGCAATCCCCTCTCCGACACCTGTCGTTCCTTCCTCTTCACGGCGGTATACTTCCTGGCGATAAGCTTCCAGGTCATTGATTTTTCCACTCTTTGCCATCAGTTCGACCATCTGGTCGAGAGCTTCGTTCTTGGATTTTGGAGCACCGTCGATCCTGATGCTTCGCTTATCCAGCAGTTCTGTGATCCTCATAAGTTCTCCTTTCTTACATTTCTTTTTTGTGATAGATTTTCTACAAGAAGCTAATTTAAAAACGCCATACGAATTGTTCCTCACTTCGACATCGTAGTTTCAGGCTTTTGACCCTGGCATCTTTACAATGTTTTATAAATCGCTTCTACTTCTTCTTTTGTGGCAAAATTCTCAGAAAATGCACTGGCACTTCCGGTGGAAACGCCCATTTTGAATGCATGTTCATAGCTGCCTTTCTGCATATAACCTGCAGTAAAACCAGCCACCATGGAATCTCCGGCTCCAACCGCATTGATCAGTTTACCTTTCGGTGCCGGGCTTTCATATACGCTGCCATCCTCAGCAAGAAGCACTGCACCTTTGCCTGCCATGGAAACCAGAACATTTCTTGCTCCCATCTCCTGTAACTTCTTCGCATATGGTGCTACCTGGTCACGCTCTCTGATCTCCACTCCAAAGATATCGCCCAGTTCATGATTGTTTGGTTTAATGAGGAACGGATGGTATTTCAGTACATTGACCAGAAGGTCTTTTGTCGCATCCACCACGATCATGACCTCTTTTTCTTCCAGACGTTCCATAATGTCACTGTAAATAGAATCCGGAAGACTTGCCGGGATGCTGCCTGCAAGGATCAGCACATCTCCCTTTTTCAGTGTATCCAGTTTCTTAAGCAATCTTTCAAGTTCTTCACTTCCGATCGAAGGTCCTGTGCCGTTGATCTCCGTTCCATCGATGGATTTGAGTTTGATGTTGATCCTAGAAAATCCATTCTCAAGCTGGATAAATTCGGATGTAATGCCCATCTTCTCGACTTTTCTGCGGATCTCCTCTCCGGTGAAACCGGCGATAAATCCAAGTGCCGTACTCTCAATGCCGAGATTTTTCAGAACGATAGAGACGTTGATCCCCTTTCCACCGGCAAACATCTGCTCTGAACAGGTGCGGTTTGTCATTCCCAGTTGAAAATCTTCCACACCTACGATATAATCCAGACAAGGATTAAATGTTACCGTATAAATCATATGCCTTACCTCTTTCTTTTGCACTTTGGTGTGCCTCTTTGTTTCATGATTGTATTATACAATCATATTCGTTCAATTTCAATCATACTAATTCACAAATTTCCCTTTCTGTTTTTGTATAGTTTTCACAAACGTCATTTTCATTCACACTCGTTCAATTTGCATTCAAAATTTGCCATGATGTCAGGGTCAAATTTGTTGCTCGCCATTTATAGAAGTGGGAGTCTTCTCCGACTGAGATAAAAAAACCACGCACCACCGACCGATTCAGTCAGTAAATGCTGTGGTTTCTTTTCTTTGCATTTTCAGATCAGTCCTCGTTTGCCCGCTTCCATCACGGCTCCTGCCTTATTGGAAACACCGAGTCTTTTGTAGATCTGCTGTGTATGATATTTTACATTAGCGGTTGTCATATTCAGCTCTGCCGCAATTTTTTCTTTTGACATTCCATCTGCCTGCAGTTTCAGGATTCGAAGCATTGTATCACTCAATGTGACTTCTTCCACACCCACTTTTAAATACGCCGGATAGAATCGTGCCATTTTTTCTGTCTCATCCTGAACCTTTGCCCAGAACTGTTTGTTCTTTCTGGTTTGTGCCAGATCTTTTTCTACTTCCGACGGCTTCCAGGATGTTGCCTGAAGCAGAGGCCGGATAGCCGCACCTTCTCTTGTGATGATCCGTACAAAATGATATTCTTCTGCTTTTGTCAGTGCCTCGCCAAGTGTTTCATCCCATTTTTTCTCACCCATGCGGTACTGCGTGATCGCAAGAAGCAGTTTCACTTCTATATCAATGTAGGTACGCTGCATCACTTTTGCATAATAGGCACATTTCAAAAGCAGATGATAAGCCTGCTCGTTTCTGCCATTCTGCAGATACACACGCACTTTCGTAATATAATGAAAACGATCATAAATAGAGAATATCAGTTCTTCATCCGGTGCCTGGGCAAGCCATTTTGCAATCGCTGCTTTGTCCGCATCATATAATGCACAGCGAACGAGAAAGGTATCGATATTCGGCAGAATTCTTTCTGCATTTTCCTGCTGTGCTTTACCCTTGAATCTGGTCAGAAGCTCCTCCGCTTCTTTTACTTTTCCGGTAATAATATGAAGCCAGGCAAGCATGCCGTCTCCGACAAAACACTGCTCGATCTTGCCTCCTGCCTCCGCCTGCATTCTTCCCTTATTTGCAAGCATCGCAACTTCATAATTATCTCCGCCCTTTTCAAAAAAGCTTTCTGCAAGTGCCAGATTTACAAGCCCCTTACCATATTTTCCAAGTACAAATTCCACAATCTTGCCAATGCTTCCTGCAAGCTCCCGGTCACGCTTGCTCCACTCACAGAAATCCTTGCCGCCGTTCATCTGAGATGCCTGGTTGCTGGTAACGGAAAACTCTTGTATTTTTACTTCTTTATCCAAAAGAAGCAAATATGCATTTTTCAGGATTTCTACCATATGGTCACTGCCACGATGCGGAAGTCCGATATCCAGATACAGGATCTTTCCTTTCGCCGAACGCCGTTCACTTCCGGTATGTTCTTTTGCATATTTTTGAAGCTCCCGGTACCAGCGTTCGCTCTCTTCGGTATTTAAAAGCAACGACTGCAGCATACTCATGCCACACATCAGTTCCGGGCTTTTGCATATTTTTTCTTCCGGCAGTTTAAGATAATACGGTTTCAGTTCATAATAATAAGCATTGTTTGGTGCTATCCGAACATTATCGATCAGCACCGAGGCGATTCTTTCCGTGTTATTCACCTGTTGATACATGGAAAGAGCCTTTAACGGCTGCTTACTGATCTGGTAATAAAGTCCTGCATTTTCGTAAAGCTTACGGATCTGCTCTTTTGTGTATTTTCGCCTCAGCCTCCGGATCATGCTGATCCGCATTTGATTTCTGAGTTTGTAGACCGTTTCACTTCCGTTTCGGACAATATCCATGAAATTACCGATCCACTGAATCCTTCCAAGAAGCGATTCTACATCATTGCGTCCGGTGATCATCTCCGCCATATATACGGTAAAATCTTCCACAATTGCAACTTCCATCAGAAATTCCTGTATTGATATTTCCCAGCGGTCATAGACATGATATTCCAGATAATCCCACATCTGGCTCAGTGCCTCTCCCACCATCGTCCGGTATTCTTCATCTGAAAACGGTTTCGTGACATCCTTTTCATCCTGCCCCATACGCATCTGCCAATAGACACTATTTGTGATGCTCCAGCCGATCGGCATACCAACGCAGTATGCTTTTTCTTTTGCCAGCTGTTCTTCACTGAAGATCATCCCGGTCATGGCAATATACTGATCTGCCTGATCTTCATCAAACAGCAGCTCCTGCTCACCGATCACATAGAAGACTTCACGATACCGCACAGCAGTCAGCCACGGCGGTACCGCACAGCGTCCGCTCAAAATCAGCCACACATCCTCACGCTCCACAAGTTCGATGATCGCTTCCCGGATCTCCTCAGTATCATTCTGCATCGCCATATCGTGCAGACTGTTGATCACCACGGTTTTCCGCTGCTTGGAAACCTTGATCTCACGCAGCTCCTCCACTGTTACCAAACCAGCGTTAAACAGCGTATATTTCCGGTTCTTCAGATATCGCATGACCAGTTCCGTTTTGCCGCAACCGCTGACCCCATAAATATACGCTGTTATATTCTCTTCATCTGCCGCTTTCAGCCGCCTGATTGCACGGCGGGGTTTTACATAGCAGATTTTCTCCCCTTGCATCATCTCTTCCCACATGCTGTTTTCTGCCAATGCAACACCCTGCTTTCTCTGCTGTTTTCCTGCATTTTATGTTTATAAGTTCCTCTTCCCAAGAAAAAGTATAGCAATTTTTCTGTATTTTGTACACTATCCAAACGGCTAGTTTTTTTTCTGAAAAGCAAGGAAAATTTGCAGGATTGTGAGAGTTACCTTGTAACGGAGCAATTTTCAGGCATACATTGAAGTCAAAAGTTTTTTATTTAATCAGATATTTTTCAGCAATCTCTTTTAATTTCTCCGGTGTCTTTTCATACCATGTGGCAAACACGGTGTTTTCCTGCTGAACGGTTTTTCCAACTTCCATGAGAAAGTCCGGGATATCGCTTTCTTTGATCATGCCCCAGGATTCACCAAATGCCTCCTGCCCCTGTCTGTCACAGCCGTTCACATGAAGCGTAAATACCGGCTCTGTCACACCGTCTATTCTCTTTACTCCGCCGTGGAAACCGATCTTTCCAATCTGATGTGTCCCACAGGATGAAGTACATCCGGAAATATGGATCTGCGGCAGTACACCGTCCGCAAAATCATATTCTTCTGCTGTCTCAACCAGTCTTCTTAAAAGTCCCTGGGAATCACGCACACCAACCTGGCAAATCGTTGCTCCGATACAGGATACGGAACTTTCGAATAAAGTTTCTGCTCCGTCATCCGTAGCTGCAAGCACTTTTTCTGCTTCTTTTGCCGTCAGGTTGATGATATAGACTGTCTCATCCGGTGAAATACGGATTTCTGCATCCGATACATCTTTGATGCTTTCATAGATCTCGCCAAATTTTGACACTTTCGGCACACCGCCGATCGGATGATATTTTACTGCATACAGTCCCGGCTGTTTCTGTGCCACGATTCGTTTGTTTTCTGTCTGAAGTTCACCGTCGGCTGCTTTTTCTGTACCGGAAACAGCAAGGTTCAGATCCAGTTTTTCATTTTTCTTTACTTCTTCGAGTTTCTCCAGAAATGCCTTCACATAGCCTTCGCTTCCCAGTTTTTCCTGCATATAACGTGTTCTGGCTTTTCCGCGGTTCTCATAGTTTCCGTATGCCAGGAAGGTATTGACCATCGCCTGCACATAATACAGGATCTGTGACGGCTCTACGTTTTCTGCCACTTTCACACCCATGCGTGGATTGTTGCCCAGTCCGCCCGCACTATATACGGTAAATGTTCCGTCTTCTGCTGCTACAAATCCAAGATCACGGAAGGTCGCATGTGTCACATTGACCGGAGAATTGGAAAATCCGACTTTCAGTTTTCGCGGCATGGTCACTTTATCTGCGTTTTTCAGAAGATAATCAGACACAGCCTCTGCATACGGCAGTACGTCAAAATATTCTCCCATTTCTACGCCGGAAAGCGGAGAGCACATCACATTTCGCGGGAAATCTCCGCCGCCGCCTTTTGTGATGATACCGACATCCACTGCTTTTTCCATGATGTCACAGACACTGTCTTTGTCCAGATCATGCAGCTGCACTGCCTGGCAAGTCGTAAAATGTGCTTTGTCCACATGATACTGTTCTACCATCTCTGCGATAAATTTCAGTTTTTCTTTTGTCAGTCTTCCGCCCGGCATACGCAGACGCAGCATGCTTGCCTCGCCGCCTTTCTGGGCATAGCTTCCGTATCCTCCGGAAAATCCTTTGTATTCTTTCACGCTTACTTCTTTCGCATAAAATTTTTCTGTCATCTCCCTGAATTTGGGAAGAGATGCTCTCCATTCCTGAATCAGCTGTTCCATACTTGTTCTCCTCATATTATTTATTCTTTTGTTTTAAACAAATGATGTCATAAAGATACTCCTGAGCAGATTTTCACTCCTGCCACCGCTTAGTGCTCCGTGCAGTTGAAGCGGGGGAATGCTTCTCTGCGGTAAAGTTATACAAATTGCTTTTTGCAGAGTAAGAACACTCAATTTTACATCATGCTTTCTTTATACCATAATTTCAGTATGTTTCATAGGTATTATTTGAAATTCTTTTAAATTTCTCCGAAAATCATCGGACGTTTCGGTGGTTGCGTCTCGGAAAACCGGTATGCACGCAGGATCTCTCTTCTGCCTGCCCGGCTTTTTCCTGATCATTTGCATGCAGAACCGCCAGTGTCTCGCCTTTTTCGACATAATCTCCGACTTTCTTTTTCAGCTCCAGTCCTACCGAAAGGTCGATCACACTGTCTTTTGTCTCTCTTCCGCCGCCAAGAAGCAGGGAGCAGACTCCGATTTCATCACACTGGATATGAGAAATATAGCCGCTCTGCGGCGATGGTACTGCAATCTGCATAGAGCTGCAGGCAGTTTCTCCGGATGAGAAACTTCTTCTCCTGTGCCGCCCTGTGCTTTGACAAATGCTTCCAGTTTTCTAAGTGCATCTCCATTCTGGATGGACTGCCGCAGCATTTTTTCTGCGGAAGCGACATCCTCTGCCTTTTTGCCGGCGATCAGCATCCGGCTTCCGAGTGCCAGAACCAGCTCCGTGAAATCTTCCGGACCGCTGCCGTTCAAAGTTGCGATCGCTTCCTTTACTTCCAGAGCATTTCCGATTGCATAACCAAGCGGCTGATCCATATCGGTGATCAGTGCATGCATCTGACGCCCTGCATTTTTGCCGATCGTCACCATCTCTTCTGCCAGAGCAAACGCATCTTCTTCGCTTTTCATAAAAGCTCCGCTTCCGGTCTTGACATCCAGAACAATCGCATCGGCACCGGCAGCCAGTTTCTTGCTCATGATCGAGCTGGCGATCAGTGAAAGATTGTCCACGGTCGCCGTCACATCCCGCAGCATAGAGTTTTTTGTCAGCCGGAGCCAGATCTGCCGTCTGTCCCATGATCGAAATGCCGATCGTATTGACATTCTTTATAAACGTTTCCACCGGGATTTCCGTTGAAAATCCAGAAAAGCTCTCCAGTTTGTCGATCGTGCCGCCGGTATGCCCAAGACCTCTGCCGCTCATTTTCGCTACCGGAATTCCGCAGGAGCTACAAGCGGAACAAGTGCCAGCGATGTTTTGTCCCCTACACCTCCTGTCGAATGCTTGTCAACTTTAATCCCATGGATTGCCGAAAGATCCAGCCGCTCTCCGCTGTCCGCCATGGCAAGCGTCAGATTTAAGGTTTCCTGTTCATTCATCCTCGAAATAAATCGACCATCATCAGTGCAGAACATCTA
>ENA-OQAZ01001492-OQAZ01001492.1-human-gut-metagenome-genome-assembly--contig:-NODE-1492-length-11053-cov-5.884770_pt1 | contig 11053 bp, 9 predicted proteins | sample MGYA00242737_ERZ504531 | MGnify/ENA primary metagenome ERZ504531 (study PRJEB26092, sample SAMD00036244) | human gut metagenome | host: Homo sapiens | study: EMG produced TPA metagenomics assembly of...
AATTTGGGTTAGTCAGGTTTTTTTCTTTTTCTGCGGCAGTTTCTTATCCATGACATTTTTTATATCCACTCCGTTTGCGAGCAAACATTGCCTCTCACTATCATCCACTCCATGATGAGAGCCGCCACCGCTGCAGTGATTGCAGCAGCCGCCGATGTGCCACTTAGTGCTATATACATTCCTCTTAGATTTGCCCCTGTGATATCCACAGCCGGTGCTACGAGATCCGGCTTTATTCCACCGTCTGCGTCAAAGCCCCTTCCCGACTCTAAAAGTATTGCATCATTTAGGGAATTATAGCCTCCCGCCGTTATCACAAGCTTAGCATCCGAAGGCATGGTCAGCGTGGTATCAGGCTCCGAGACAATAAAGCTCACATCAGCATCAAGAAGTCCTGTCATCGGGAGCCACATATTAAAAACACCTCCAATAGTACTAAGTGGAAATACCCTGATGGTCCACACTCCCTTCACCACCTTTTCAAAGCGGATAAATATAAGCAAATCCCTCGTCTGTCTGCCGGTCTGCCTGTAGTCAATAGTCACCTGTGTTCCTTCAAGCAGAAATGAGTATTCACCGCTGTCTATTCGCATTGGTACCCCTGCCGGATTCGACTGACCACTCGGTGATATGACAGAAAGCGTAAATAGCTCAGGTGAAAGTGCCCAGCATTCCAGATAAAACCCATCCATATCCTGCTCAACATTTATCTCAATATCATCGACTGTATCTGTTATGCGCCCTTTATAATGATGCCTGCTGTTCGCCTCATTGCCCGCTGCCGCAACCACGGCCCTGCCTCTTTTTGCCGTGATATAGTCCAGATACTCTGAAAGATCCTCAGCTCCCGTGTGGCTTCCGTTATTGCAGCCAAGCGCCATGCAAAAGACAGCCGGTGCTCCCTTTTGACCTGCAAACTCATCTGCAAAATGCACTGCTCTCATCACATCAACTTCCGAGTACACTATTTTACGATCCGGAATAAAGTAGAAATCATACAGCTTTTGAGGTGCCCTTTTCAGCTTCACGACAATAAGCTTAGCCTGTGGTGCCACACCTGCAAAATCATCCTGCGGTCTGTCATTGCCACATATCACGCTCGCCACAAACGTACCATGCCCATCCTCATCGCCCGGTATGCTCTCATATGGATTTTCCGATAAAATAGCAGCATTTATCTCATCCTCAGAATAAACCGTATCCGTATTCTGATCCCACAGCACTGCAATCTTCGTCTTACCCTCAGGTGTCATAAAAGCCTCCTGCGCATAATTCACACCTGTGTCAATAACCACCACATACACACCATTTCCGTATAGTCCCGGAACAAACTCCCTTTGAAGCCTGAACACACCGCTCTTTACAAGTCCCTGCGTGGATAAAGGAGCAAGACACTTTGGAATAGCCGAATACGAATAAACTCCCACCAGAAGTGGTGGGAGTCTTTCGTAATCCTCATATGTCCATATCTCGTAATCATCGCCCAATGTCTCTATGATATCAGGAGCTATTACCGGTGGAATGAACTCCTTTTTTGATACTATGAACTGCATATTTTACCTCATATGATATAATATTTAGATATGAGGGTCAAAAGATATTTTGACCCTCATATAATTATATTCTATAAATAAAAATATGCTACTATATTTATCAATTAATATAAACAAAGCTTCGACCAAAATTTACTCGCGGCTTCCATGACATGTAAAATAGATCACCTGGTAATCCTGCGAAAGCACCGCAAGCAGCCTTCTGCCTCGAGCAAGCTTCTCATCATCCAGATTCACAAACGGATCGTCAAGTATGAGGAACGGTTTCTCGCCCGGATACATCGCATCCACAAGCGCAAAACGCATACATATGCCTATCAGGTCCTTGTAGCCTGCCGACATGGTTCTCACATCGCGAAGCTGCCCCTGCTCCTTCATCCTTATTGAAATATTGGCATCCACCTGCCAGTCTCTGTCTGTATTTTCTGTCAGGATACCGAAGTACTTCTGGAAGCCATTGGAAATAGGCGCCATGTATCTGGCAGTAAACTGCTCCCTTGCCCTGGTCAGATAGTCTGATGTAAGCCCAAGTATCTCGTACTTATGCTTTTCCTCAGCCTGTATCTGCTTACAGTTGCGATACTCCTGCTCCTTTTCATCCCTCATATCAAGCTGCTCCTGCAGATCATCCATCTGTCTGCCGTACTGCACTAAGGATGCCCTGATTTCATCGAGGCTGCCTTCCACCTTTGAAATCATCTCATTGAGCTCATCAAGTGTATACGGACACTCATTTGGTGCAAGGAGCTTGTCCATATCGTTGTCATTCTCAAACTGCGTTTTCTTCTGAAGAGCACTGTCCATATTTTCCTTTGCAAAGCCGGCCTCTGCGAGCTGCTTTTTCATCTGTGAAAGTGTCTGTGTATATTCTGCAACACTGTCATATCCATAGAGACTTAAATACTCATCAAGCGAAGCCTTTGCCTTCTCATAGTCAGCCTTTGTCTTGGCGCGCTTTCCTATCTGCTCGTTGAAACGGCTGTAGTCATGAGCCTTTGTGCGAAGCTCATAAAGCTTCTCCTGATACTGCGATTCATCTGCTTCAATCGAAAAGCTGTCAAAAAACTGCGATACCTCATGCTCCATTGATGTAATGCCGCTTTGAATCTGCTCAAGCTGCTCCTTTAATTCCTGAATCGGTATCTCCTTCTGCTTTATATTTTCCTCACGCTCAGCCATAAGCCTGATGTATGCTCTCTGCTTTTTGTTGTTCAGACGGATTCCATAGGCCATCATGACAACACCACAAAGCGCCATAGCGACTCCAGCTATGCCTACCACAAGAAACATGATTTCCTTCACATTGTACTTCTCATTCAGACTGAATACCGTGGCAACAGCCGCTGCCAAAAGACCGATAACCATAAGCACAATACCTGCAGGTACAAGCTTAGTCTTCTCAGGTGTCTCCGGCTCCTCCTCATCATCTGCCATCTTTGCAAGTGAGGTCATCTGCGAGAGCTTGAGCTCCATATGGCTGTACTCATTCTTGACGCTCTGGATGTTTGCTATCTTCTTTTGCATCTCATCAAGACCATCATCAGATGGCACACCATCCTTAAACATACCTGAAAGTGTATCTAAATACTGCTCCTCCTCAGGCGTAAAGCTCAGATTATCTTCCACAGCTTTAAGCTTCAAGCTCTCCGGCCTGCTTTGTCTTTTCCAAAAGCTCTGCCTCATCCGGAGCTTTGTCTCCAAAAACTGCCGATGCAGCATTGTAAATGCTCTCTTTCTCCTTTGCAACAGCACAAAGCTGCTCGTAGTTTTCACGAAGTGCCTGCTTTCTGCTGTCCTCAGATGCCACCTGAAGCGCCCTGCCGTACTCGGCTCTGATACCTGTAAGCTCCTTCTTCTGGGCAGTTTTCTCATCTATTTTCTGTGAAAGCTGTGCTGCCGCCTCATCCGCTGCCTGATACTTCTTAAGCTCCTGTTCTAAGGCTGTGAGTGTATTTACACGCTTTTTGATAGAGCCTGTGATACGGTTTGGGGACATCTTGTTCATCATGTCCTTAATGTCCGCTGTCGCCGACTCGAAGTTGTTGATGTCATTTGTATTTTCCGCCATATTGCCAAGCTTTGCGCTGATGCTGTCTGATGACGAAAACATGCAGTCTGCCTGTGCTATGTATATCGTTCTCTTGAACGAGCTGCGGTCGAGGTCAAAAAGCTCCTCTCCAAGCAGTGGTGAAAAATCATCACACTCAACCATGGTTGCAAGCCTGTACAAATGAAAATCATCCTGCTTTTCTGTGAGGCCAAAGGTCCTTACAAGTCTGTACTCCACTCCATCGGCCTCAAAATCAAGCTCTCCACCATAAGTGCCGCCCTGCCATGGCTTATAGAGCTTTCTTTCCCTCTCAAAGGCGCCCGGCTCCTTTTTCGTATCAAAGCCGTACAGCATAGCCTTCAAAAAAGCCGCAAGTGTACTCTTTCCCCAGCCGTTTGGCTGGTTTATGACATTGACTCCATCATTGAAATTGATATTAAGATCGGACAGCTTTCCGAAGTTGTTTATGTGACAAGCTATTAATTTCAATTTCTAAATCTCCTCCCCGCTAAGCGCCGATATACCACACCTGATGACCTCAGACTTCTGCTCCTCGGTCATATCTGAGCCAAGCACCATCCGTATGAACTCACCCTTAAGTGATGCATCCTTTTCGTATTCACTGTAATTGATGAGAAGTCTTGTCTCATCATACACCTTTTCATAATAGAAATATTCCTCGAACATATCCTTGAGGAAGTCTGTGTTTATCTCACAATCCACGTCCACCTCACCTACAAGCACGAACTTTACCATGCTTCTCGATGAATATTCACTGTCCGAAATGGCCTTTTCCATCTTCACAGCCACATCCTGTGTGGTCATGGCTCCTGTCACATCCACATACAGCGTGTAGAGGCTCCTGTACGCAAAAGGTACAAAGCTAAAACCTGCCGTGAGCTTCTCATCATCTATATCAAGCACCACAAAGCCCTTTTGTCCACACTCATCAAAGCCTCTTCCCTCTAAACAGCCGCTGTAGCAGTACATGCCACGGTTGTCAAGCTGTCCGCTCTGATACTCATGCACATGACCGAGTGCGAGATAATCAATGCCCTTATTCTTAAGGTCGCCTGTGGAAATCTCATCACCGAGCTGCCCGTGTAGAGTGACAACGTTGTAATTGTCATTGTCGAGCACAAGAGAATTGTACATGGCAGCCTGGTTAGACTTGTCTATCTCAAGACCTGTTATTGTGATATTTCCATAGCTGTATGAGGTCCACTGATTAGAAAAAAGCTTAAGGTTGTCAGGGATTTCATCGAGCTTCGATATGAAATTGTCCGAGTCGTGATTACCCTTAAGATAATAGAAATCGATATCCGGATTTGACGTAATCGAATCCTTTACCAGATTTCTGGCAGTCGCTGACACATTTCTCGTGTCAAATAAATCGCCTGCTATGATAATCGCCTTTACCTCGTTATTTTTGGCGTACTCTATCATCCTTGAATATGTACGCAGTATTTCCATTTTTCTCTCTTTTGCCTGCTCCTTTGACAGATTCGAGGTCATCTTCGAATCCAGATGCAGGTCTGCACAGTGGATAATTTTCATTTTTCCAATTCCTCTTGATATATGAACGTTTATAAATCATTACAGACTACACATAGATTCATTACGCATAGCCTGGTTGCATCATTTACAGCCAATTCACAATTTCATAATCATTTAACAATTAAACGTGCTGACTGTCTGCAAGCTCAGGTGTACCTCTCATCTGAATGAGCGGGCCACCCTTCTTCTCCACATAGTCCTTAGTGATTGTAACCGTGCCGATATTGTCATCCTTTGGTATCTCATACATGATATCGAGCATGAAATCCTCTATAATCGCACGAAGGGCTCTGGCTCCGACCTTCTTCTCCTTTGCCATCTTGGCGATGGCATAAAGCGCATCGTCGTCGAACTCAAGCCTTACCTCATCCATCTCAAGAAGCTTCTGATACTGCTTGATTATGGCATTCTTTGGCTCCTTCAATATCTTTACAAGCATATCCTCGGTGAGCGCCTCAAGTGAGAACATGATAGGAAGTCGTCCGATAAACTCAGGAATCATTCCGAATTTGCGGATATCATCAACAGTTGCCTGCATGAGCAGGTTCTCATCCCCATCATACTTGTCCTTTAAATCAGCCTTGAAGCCTATAGAAGCCTCCTTGTTCAGGCGCTCCTTTATGATATCCTCAAGTCCCGGGAAAGCACCTCCGCATATAAAGAGAATATTTCTCGTGTCAACTGTGGTCATCGGAACCATGGCATTCTTGCTGCTGGCACCAACCGGCACCTCAACCTCTGAGCCCTCTAAAAGCTTAAGCATACCCTGCTGCACGGACTCTCCGCTCACATCACGCTGGTTGGCATTTCTCTTCTTTGCAAGCTTGTCTATCTCATCTATAAAAATGATACCGTGCTCAGCTCTCTCCACGTCATTATCTGCAGCCGCAAGAAGCTTACTTACCACACTTTCGATATCGTCACCGATATATCCGGCCTCAGTAAGTGATGTGGCATCTGTTATGGCAAGTGGCACATCTAAAAGCTTTGCAAGAGTCTTTACGAGATATGTCTTTCCTGAACCTGTAGGTCCGATCATGAGCATATTTGATTTCTCAATCTCCACGCCATCATATTTATTTGAAGCCTGCTTTGCAGTGGTATTCTCTTCCTGCGCCTTATGCTTATTGTCAGCCATGACACGCTTGTAGTGGTTGTACACTGCAACCGACATGACCTTCTTTGCATGCTCCTGACCTACCACATAATCATCAAGACTCGCCTTAATCCTATGAGGTGCAGGAATTGAGTGAATGTCAAGAATCGGCTCGACCTTTTTCTCTTCCTTTGGTTTTTTCTTCTTAAGCTTCTGGCTGTTTGGTATGCTCCTGTCAGATCTGACAAATTTATCATGCTGATATTAGGCATATTGCCAAAATCCATATTGCTTATATTTCCCAGATTTCCGAGGTTGCCAAAATTACCGTTGCTCATGGAGTCAAAGGTCTTTTGCATACAATCGTTGCAGATGCACAGGTTCGGCTGGATATGTATCATCTTTCCTGCCACGCTCTCCGGTCTGCGGCAGATATAGCAGACATCCTCGTAGTCGTTTGACTTGTTATCGTTTGTATTATCTATGTTATTTGTAGTTTCTTCCTTATTATCCTGAATATTGTCAGGTACTTCCTTGAAATCATCATTATTCATAGGTAAATTACCGCCTTTGTATCATTTGGCTGCTTTATCAGCCATTTAACTATTATACACTACTGAATAAATGCGTGCAAGCAAGCTGAGGCGCTTTTGAAAAAAAGGACCGACAGATCAAAAGACCTGCCGGATCCATTTTCTTAATATCTATCCAATTATAACAGCTCCATAAGAAGCTTATTGACAACAGCAGGATTTGCCTTGCCCTTTGTAGCCTTCATAGTCTGACCTACGAGTGCTCCGATGGCTTTCTTCTTGCCATTGTGATAATCCTCCACAGCCTGTGGATTTGCATCGATGACAGCCTGGATTGTGGCTTTAAGCTCACCCTCATCATTCATGCTCTTAAGACCGTTCTCCTCGACATACTGCTCAGGATCGATATCATCCGAGAATATTTTCTCAAATACTTCCTTTGCAACAGATGAGTTGATTGTGCCTGCATCTACCAGATCTACAAGCTTTGCAAGGTTTACAGGTGAGAATTTTATCTCATCTGCATCCATCTCATTATCCTTTAACAGTCGCATTGTCTCAACCATCAGCCAGTTTGAAACCTTCTTCGGCTTGCCGCAGAGCTTTGTGGCAGCCTCAAATATGTCTGCCATATGCTTTGACTCTGTGAGAATCTTTGCATCATACTCAGGGATGTCGTATTCCTTCTTGTAGCGTGCAAGCTTCTGTGGACGAAGCTCAGGCTGCTTTGCCTTTATCTGTGCAATCCATTCATCGGATACGACGATTGGCACGAGGTCAGGCTCAGGGAAATATCTGTAGTCCTGTGCATCCTCTTTTGAACGCATGGCATGTGATGATTCCTTGTTGTCATCCCATCTACGTGTCTCCTGTACTACCTTTCTGCCCATCTCAAGAAGTTCTATCTGACGCTCACGCTCACCCTCGATGGCATGTGCGATAGCCTTGAAGGAGTTAAGGTTTTTCATCTCCGTACGTGTACCAAACTTCTTTGCGCCTACCTCTCTGACTGAGATGTTGACATCGGCACGCATTGAGCCCTCATTCAATTTACAGTCAGATGCTCCGAGATACTGGATGGTCTGACGCAGAGTCTCAAGGTATGCGATAACCTCCTCAGCGGAGCGCATATCAGGCTCTGACACTATCTCTATAAGAGGTACTCCGGAACGGTTGTAATCTACGATAGATACGTCCTCCCACTCGTCATGTACGAGCTTTCCGGCATCCTCCTCCATGTGGATTTCATGGATTCTGACGTTTTTCTTTCCGTTTGCTGTCTCAATCTCCACTGAACCGTTGCGGCAGATTGGCAGATAAAGCTGTGATATCTGATAGTTCTGTGGGTTATCTGGATAAAAATAGTTCTTTCTGTCAAATTTGCTGTACTGTGTGATAGTACAGTTGGTGGCAAGTCCTACTGCCACTGCGTACTCTACAACCTGCTTGTTTAAAACAGGAAGTGAGCCCGGCTGTCCTGTGCAGACAGGACATGTATGTGTATTTGGTGCGCCTCCGAAAGCTGTGGAGCAGGCGCAAAAGATCTTTGTTTTTGTAGCTAACTCTACATGGACCTCAAGTCCGATGACTGTCTCATAGTTTTTCATATCCTTTTTGCCTCCTTCCTACTGTGCACCGGCAGATTTATTGGTGTCTGCTGCATTTTTGTTACTGTATTCCTCCGCAATAGCACTGCGCTTAAGCTCTCTTGTTTTTTCAAAGCTGTAGGCTGCACGGATGATATTCTTCTCCTTAAAGCAGTCTCCGATGAGCTGTAATCCGATTGGAAGTCCGTTTTTGTCCATGCCGCACGGAAGCGATATTCCCGGAAGTCCTGCAAGGTTTACAGATATGGTGTAGATATCACCGAGGTACATCTGGATTGGATCACTTAAGCTCTCTCCAAGCTTTGGAGCTGTGGTTGGTGCTGCCGGTCCGAGTATTACATCATATTTGGCAAAGGCATCATCAAAGGCTTTTTTGATAAGTGCTTTTACTCTTAAGGCCTTTAAGTAATATGCATCATAATATCCTGATGAAAGCACGAAGGAGCCGAGCATGATTCTTCTCTTCACCTCAGGTCCAAAGCCCTCAGAACGCGATTTCTTGTACATATTGTGAAGGTCTGTGTACTCCTTTGTACGGTATCCGTATTTGACACCGTCGAATCTGGCAAGGTTTGAGCTTGCCTCAGCACAGGCGATTACATAGTATGCAGGAATGGCATACTCTACAAGTCCGAGGTCAAATTCTTCCACAACAGCACCTTTTTTCTTTAATTCATCTGCCGCTGCAAGGATTGCCGATTTCACCTCCGGGTCAAGTCCATCTCCGAGATAATCCTTTGGAATACCAATCTTCATACCCTTTACGTCATCGACAAGCGCCTCTGTAAACTTCAAATCGTCTCTGTTTACTGATGTCGAATCCTTCGTATCGTATGAAGCGATTGCCTCAAGTATAGTAGCACAGTCTGTGACATCCTTTGCGATAGGTCCAATCTGGTCAAGGGATGAGCCATAGGCAATGAGTCCATATCGTGAAACTGTGCCGTAGGTTGGCTTGATTCCTGTCACACCACAGAAGGAGCTTGGCTGTCTGATTGATCCGCCTGTATCTGAACCGAGTGCAAACGGCACCTCCTCTGCTGCAACTGCTGCACAGCTTCCTCCTGATGAACCGCCCGGTACGTGCCCTGTGTTCCATGGGTTTTTGGTTGCTCCAAAGGCAGATGTCTCTGTTGTGCTTCCCATGGCAAACTCATCCATGTTGGTTTTTCCAACGATGACACAGCCTGCATCCTCAAGGCGCTTAACAGCCTCCGCTGTGTAGGTCGGTATGAAATTGTAGAGTATCTTTGATGAACATGTGGTGAGAAGCCCTTCTGTACACATGTTATCCTTTATGGCTACAGGCACACCCGCAAGCGCTCCTTTTAGCTCTCCCGCATCAATTTTTGCCTGAACCTCTGCTGCTTTTTTAAGTGCACCCTCTTCGTCTATTGTGACAAAGCTGTTTATCTTTTCTTCTTTTGCTTTTATAGAAGCAATGGCAGCCTTTACAGCCTCTTCCACTGTAACTTCCTTTGCCTGTATTTTCTTGCCGAGTTCCACGGCAGTTAAAGACATTAAATCCATTTTTCTCCTCCTTGCCGTTACTCGCCGATTGTCTTTGGTACCTTGAATCCGCCGTCCTTCTTGACCGGTGCATTGGCAAGTGTAGCTTCACTTCCGTCACCGTTTGTGACAACATCATCTCTGAATACATTGTTTACAGGGAATACATGGCTCATTGGCTCAATTCCCGCAGTATCAAGCTCCTCAAGCTTATCGATATAATCAAGCATATCTGCATATCCTTCTTGCAGCCTCTCGCCTCCTCCGGTGAAAGCCTCAAGCTTTGCAAGGATTCCGACATACTCCATAGTCTCGTCAGAGATTACGTTTCTCATACTCCGTCCTCGCCCATCACCTTTGTGGTAACAGCCTGCTGCTCAGGAGTCTCCTCCTCAGGCTCCTCGTCAAGTGCTGCACTTCTGACCTTTGCATATACCGCTTCATCGCATATACCCTGATTGTTGAAGCCTGCATGGCGTAAAGTACCCTCATAATCCATGCCTGCGGCAGCCATCACCTTGCCTGAATTTGGATTTTCAGTATCATGTCTGGCCCATACACGTCCTGCACCGACCTCATTGATGAAAAATCTGATGATAGCTGTGAGTGCCTCTGTCATATAACCGTTATTCCAAAAACGCTTTCCGATACAATAACCGATTTCAACCGACTCAACTCTCTCATCAGTTTTAATTGCACTTATAGTTCCGATAGGCTGCTCGAGATCATTAAGCTCAATAGCCCACTGATAAAAATCTTTTTCGTCATACTTAGATATCCATTCTTTTAAAATAGTCTCTGTAGTATCAACACTCTCATGCGCCGGCCATGTAAGATATTTTGTCACTTCCGGGTCATTCGCCCAGTTGTAAAACATGTTCTCGGCATCTTCTATTTCAAATCTTCGAAGAGTAAGCCGCTCTGTGGCGATTTCTCTTGTTCCTATATGATTCATACGATATCCTTTCTCTATTTCCTGATATTTTAATTTCTACTTGGGATTATACACACATGCCACTTCTCAGCCTTAAAGCGCACCCGCCATAATTGAATCCTGCATATCGGGGACTGCCAAAACTTGCATCCGGGTGCGCATCAACACCCTGCAAGCGCATGGGTCGCATATATATTGATGAAGACAAATTTTT
>ENA-OQAZ01001493-OQAZ01001493.1-human-gut-metagenome-genome-assembly--contig:-NODE-1493-length-11052-cov-6.801831_pt1 | contig 11052 bp, 10 predicted proteins | sample MGYA00242737_ERZ504531 | MGnify/ENA primary metagenome ERZ504531 (study PRJEB26092, sample SAMD00036244) | human gut metagenome | host: Homo sapiens | study: EMG produced TPA metagenomics assembly of...
TGCGGTTGCCCGTTTCCAGCAGCTCCGACGGGTTGGGATGCGACAGAATGCTCTGGTCGTTTTCCTCCCGTAAAGAAGAACGAGCTGAAAGCCAGCAGCAAGTACACGCCGAAGATGACGCAGAGCAGTCCGATGACGAACGCGGTAGTCTCACTTTTCAGGATAGTCCATGTTTTTCCGGCCATGGCAGCCGCTTTTTCACTTTTGCTTGTATCTGTTTTTTTTGTTTGCATGATGATTCGAATTAACTAAACATACATGCAAATGTACGAATAAAACTAAAACTGAGAAATTTTTTTTGTACCTTTGCACGTCAATTAGCATGAATATGGAAGAAAAAAACTCTCAAGTAATATTCGATAAAAATGCAGTCGAGTTCGTGACAGTGGCTGCCGAGTTCTGTGGATTTATGGAACGTGTTTCCGATATGCGTTGTCGGGATTTCGTCGACAAATCCCTGAAACTCCTTCCCCTTTTATACCTGAAGGCTTCGTTGCTTCCTGCTTGCGAGCGGATGGAAGACGCCGACCCGGAAACCTTCGTGACCGAGACCGATTACGAAGTGCTTCGCGGCTCCATTGCCTCTCTCCTGGGCGAATACGATGACTACCTCGAAGTGTTCCTCGATGACATGGCCTATAGTGATACCCCCATTCATCAGAACATATCCGAAAGCCTGGCCGACATTTACCAGCCCATCAAGGATTTCATCTGCGTGTTCCAGTTGGGTCTGGAGCACACTATGAACGACTCCTTAGCTATCTGCCGTGAACTCTTTGCCGAGTTCTGGGGACAGCGTCTGGTCAATGTGATGCGTGCCCTTCACGACGTGAAGTACCGCCAGCTGGCACACGGCAGCCAGGAAGAGGAAGATTCCGCGCTCTACGAAGACAACTGCACCGAAGAAGAACTCTACGAAGGCCTTGACATGGGCGACGACGAATAACCCTAAACCCGTAAACTGAATGGTAGAACTACAGAGTAAAATAGATAAGAAAATCGTTGCGGAGTTACCCAAAGTCTCTTTCCCCGGTCGCATCTTCGTGATTTACACCGAGGCCGAGGCCCGCAAGGCCATTGATTACCTCAATACCCATGTACTGGTGGGGGTGGACACCGAAACACGCCCTTCGTTCCGGAAGGGAGCCGTCAACAAGGTGGCCCTCTTGCAGGTCTCTACTTACGACACCTGCTTCTTGTTCCGCCTGAACCACCTCGGACTGCCGGATTTTCTGGAAGAGTTCCTTCAGAACGACGTGCTCAAAATCGGCCTGTCGCTGAAAGACGATTTCGCCATGCTGCGCCGTCGTAACCAGAAAGACCCGCGCATGGGCAACTGGGTGGAACTGCAGGACTACGTAGCCTCTTTCGGTATCGAAGAAAAGAGTCTGCAGAAAATCTATGCCCTCCTCTTTCAGGAAAAGATTTCCAAGAGCCAGCGCCTTTCCAACTGGGAGGCCGACACCCTGACCGAGGCGCAGCAGCTGTATGCCGCTACTGATGCCTGGGCCTGCGTGCGCATTTACCAGTACTTGGAAGAACTTCGCCTTTCGGGCAAGTACCGCGTGATACGCACGGAAACTCCTGAAAACATTCTCGAAGATTAATCACTTAAACCATACAAATGAGCTATAAGAAAGTATTTCTCAAACCCGGAAAGGAAGAATCGCTCAAACGCTTCCATCCCTGGGTTTTTTCCGGAGCCATCGCCCGTGTGGAAGGAGAGCCGGAAGAAGGTGAAGTAGTAGATGTCTACACCTCCAAGAAAGAATTCATTGCCTGCGGACATTTCCAGATTGGAAGCATCGCTGTGCGTGTGCTGTCCTTCCGTCAGGAACCCATCGACCATGCGTTCTGGGTACGCCGCCTGCAGGTGGCCAAAGACCTCCGCTGTGCCTTGGGCGTGCTGGGCAATCCTCAGAACAATACCTACCGTCTGGTACACGGCGAGGGCGATAACCTGCCCGGACTGATTATCGACGTGTACGGCCATACCGCCGTGATGCAGGCACACTCTGCCGGCATGCACCTTGACCGTATGGCAGTGGCCGAAGCCCTCGAAGAAGTGATGGGCGACATCATCCAGCACATCTATTATAAATCAGAAACCACACTGCCCTTCAAGGCCGACCTGCTGGCTACCGAAAACGGCTTCCTCAAAGGCGGAAGCCCGGAGAACGTGGCTATGGAGAACGGACTTAAGTTCCACGTAGACTGGCTCAAGGGACAGAAGACCGGTTTCTTCGTCGACCAGCGTGAGAACCGTGCCCTGCTGGAACGCTATGCCAAGGGCCGTAACGTGCTCAACATGTTCTGCTACACCGGCGGCTTCTCGTTCTATGCCATGAGGGGAGGGGCCAACCTCGTTCATTCGGTAGACAGCTCTGCCAAAGCCATCGATCTGACCAATGAGAACGTATCCCTCAACTTCCCCGGCGATACCCGTCACCAGCCTTTGCGGAAGATGCCTTCAAGTTCCTCGACCGCATGGGCGACCAGTACGACCTGATTATCCTCGACCCGCCGGCCTTTGCCAAGCACCGCGATGCCCTGCGCAATGCCCTTCGCGGCTATACCAAGCTCAATGCCAAGCCTTCGAAAAGATACGTCCGGGCGGCATTCTCTTCACTTTCTCTTGTTCGCAGGTGGTGAACAAGCAGGACTTCCGTAACGCCGTGTTTACCGCAGCTGCACAGAGCGGACGCAGCGTGCGCATCCTTCACCAGCTTACCCAGCCGGGCGACCATCCGGTCAACATCTACCATCCGGAAGGCGAATACCTCAAGGGACTGGTGCTCTACGTAGAATAATTCCCCCGAAAAGGATACAATAAAAGAAGCTGTTTCACTGTCGGAATACTCCGTGTGTGAAACAGCTTCTTTCGTATCTTCTCCGGATGTGTCTCATCCGAACAGCTTGCCAAACAAGCCCTGTCTTTTCTTCTTCTCCTGTTTCCGGCGTTCGATGCCTCTTCCAGCCTTTCATCCAGCGTTTCGGCCACCAGATCCGCAATTTTCAGGCGGTAATGTATGATGCGGTAAATGCTTCCCCAGTCGAGCATTCCCCCCAGATTGCGGTCGTCAATGAACACATCCGCCTTCAGCTTCCGCGAGAAATGCTGATGCGCCTCCTGTTCCTCCGGATAGTTCGTATTGACCGCATAAAATTCCACTCCATGCTGTCGGCAGAAATCCACGGCCTCTTCCAGCAGCTTGTCCTCTCTTACAGTCCACAAAATCAGCCGATGCCCCTCTTTTTGCAGCATTTTCAGTGTGTCAAAGGCAAAAGGCTTTTCCCGTCCGATTTCCGGATAGCGGTGTTCCACAATAGTACCGTCAAAGTCAACAGCTATGATCATATCTAAATTCGTTTAAAAAGTTACGTAAAAAAGGTTAGTTTGCAAATGTAAGAGAAAGAATGAAAAAAAGAAATCGCCGCATCTCCTTTTTCAAGGAAGTGCAGCGATTTCCTATGATTTTAGTGTTTTTTTTATTTTGCCATGCGGATGATAGCGGCGCGGCTCAGACGCGGATTTTCGCGGAACATAGTGTCAACACCACCTTTGTATTCCATTGTCAGCTGATCCTTGTTTACACCATATTTATCTACCAGTGTGTTGTATACAGCTTCCGCTCTCAGCTTGCTCAGGCGTTCGTTGAATTCAGCCGAACCAGTCTGCTTGTCAGCATATCCTGTGATGATGAATTTGTTTTCAGGATACTTCTTGATCAGGTTTGCATAAGCTTCCAGATTCACTGCTTCTTTTTCGCTCAGGTAAGCCTTGTTGATGTCGAAGAACGCTACATATTCAGTTGCATCCGGCAGCTTGTTGCTAGCCTTGGTTTCAGTTACAACCGGCTGGTTACGTTTTTCTTCTTCCAGTGCATTTACGCGGTTTCTCAAGCTGGCATTTTCTTCGTTCATGCTCTTAAGCTGATTCTGTACAGCCTGCATTTCAGCAGCCGAGATACCGGTACCCTTAGTCCAGTCTCTGCGGTTGAAGCGGTAAGTTGCACCTACCATGATGGCTGCAGAACCTTCCATATTCTTTCCGCCACGGATACCGTCCATCACGTCGTTGTTGATGTTTCCTTTCAATTCCAAGTTCAAGTCCCAAGCCTTGTTCAAACGGAAACGGTTGATGAATCCGATACCTCCTGACAATTCGTTTTCGTTATTGTCGATACCGCGCAGGTAACCGATGCTCACGTAAGGAATTGCATTGTACAATCTGTCTTCACGGTAGCCGCAGAACAGGTTGGTGAAGTTCAGCATTACGTCACCGTGCAAGTGCAGGATTCCCCATTTGGTGCGATACACGTTGGTGTCTACGCGTTTGTAGGCAAAACCAGCATCTTTAACTGAGTAACCTTTAGCCTGGTAGCCGCCGAATCCCGCTCTCAGTCCGATAACTGGAGTAAACCATTTTCCTACATTGATTTCGAATGTCGGAGTAATCAGTTTGCCGGCTTTTCCTTTTGAAATGTAGTCGCCTACATACATCTGCGCACCGATGTTGGCTCCTACAAACAAGTTGTCGCCAAACAAGTTGGTCTGTACAGTGTATTTTTCAATCTTTTCTACGTTGCTGTTTTGCTGCGTGTTTTGCGCCATTGCACCTACACCTGTCATCAGTGCAATAGCCAGAATGTAAATTCTACTATTCATATTCATGTAATTATTAATTCTGCGTCAAAGATAATACAATATTTCCAAACCGTGATAAGGAATGATAAGATATCTATCAAAATGTGTGAGGTTTAATAAAAAAACTGCCTAAAAGTACAGGTTCACCCCTAAATTCGCATACGGAAGCAGGGAGATTCCCTTCTCCGTCAAGGTTCTGGCCCCCGGGGTGATGGCTCCCTTGTAGCCCCTCAGCACTTCTTCCGCAAAGACACCCCATTGGTCATTTATCCGCACGGTTTCTTTCAGCCCGGCCTGTACGCCGAAATAGTCCTTTTGTGCCGTTCCGTGGTGCGTGTATAAAATACCCGCCAGGCCTTCCACCGTAAAGATTCTTTCCGGGTTATACGCTGCGGCCAGGGTGCTCAGGTCTACCAGGTAGTCCGCTCCGAGGGTAAAGGGATATACATGCTTGCTCACACTGTAAGGATAATGCGCCATTTCGATGTATCCTCTAACCGATGAGTATTTGCTCCATCTTCTTCCATACCCCACATAGAATTGTTGTCCCAGGTGCTTCATCATGGCCTTCAGCTGCTGGTCTCCGGTACGCATCGGGTAATTTGCTCCCATGCCGACCGATACAAAGTTATAGGGTTCAAACAGGTATTGGTGACGGGTAATACATTCTTCGCGTCTTCTGTACTGCACCCCCATTTCTATGCTCAGGTTCTGCATGCGGCGTTTGCTGCTCGTTCCGTGCAAGAAATTTTGCGTATAGCTGTTCTTGCTCCAGCGTGCCTGCCCGAATACGCCGATGTGGTCGTTTACGGCATACACCAGCTGTCCTCCGAGTGTCGGTCCGGTGAAAGGTCTGACTTTGCGGGCGTAAGTCGCTCCCCGGTGTGCCACGAATCCGGCTTCCGCACCTCCCATCAGGTTTACTTCCAGTCGGGGGTCAGTCACCCGGTCGTCGAACAGACGGTTCAGGTTGACCATAGCCTCCAGTCGCACGCCTCCGTAGCCTTCTTTTATCTTTTCAGTGCCCTTCTCGGAGAGGGTATTATGCACTCCGGCAAATAAAGTTCCCCTTATCCCGAAAGGCAGGAACCATTTTCCCATGCTGATACCCATTACCGGACCTACGGGTTCCAGTACCCCGTTCATTATCGGTGCCTTTCGTATTCTGGCAGAATAATCTCCCTGAATACCCGCATAAATTTCGTAGACAGGTTGTCCAGTGCGCCGGAGTTGGCCGAAGGACCGGAAGTCTTGTTCAGTCCGGTAAACCGGTAAGTCAGTCCGGCCATCGCCTGGGCACCGATGTCATATCTCTTCTGCGACTCCAGTCCGTTGATGCCGTCGGTAAAAAGATTCACCCTCGGTTCCAGAAACAGGTCCAGGTGGTTGTGCAGATGGTAGTTCACGTGCAGTCCGCCGTGTATGCCTCCAGCTACGAAACGTTCCTTTGAAACCTTGTTTTTCGTCCCGTAGATGCCGATACCCACTACCGTTTCCAGGTCCCATCGCAGGTCGTCCTTGTAGCCCCTCAGGTAATCCAGTATCCGGAACATGTGCGCTATTTCCACGCCGCCTCTTCCAATCTGTTCGTTCACCGCCCCTTCTACGGCCAGACGGTAACTGTTGAACGAGGTTACATCCTTTGTGAAGGCGATACCGAATTCTTTGGAGTAGGGGCCTGCCGCTCCGCCTCCCAGTTTCCCGGCACCAGCAAAAATCGACAAGGAAGAATTCCATCCCCTGGCCTTGGGGTCAATCGCTCTTCCGGCAGGGATATACCTTTTCTGTCTCACATAATCCATCGCGTTGAAAAAGCCGGTTTTTACCGAATCGGCTGTGGCATCCTGTGCGAGGATGGTTTCCGTTCCGCCCATCCACAAATAGCCGAGGGCAGCTATATATAAAGTCTTTCTGTTTATTTTCATGATTACTGATTCTTATACATCTCCAACGCCGTTTCCACAATCTCTTTCGTGAATTCACCGTCGTTCTGGGCAGTGACAATCATCTTCTGGTCCAGGTTGAAACATCTCACCAGATACAGAGCCGCTTCCGTCAGTCCTACGTCTCCCTTTCTGGCTTCCGTCACCGCCTTCAGGTACCATTTCACCGGACTCTCGTCCGCCATCTGTTCCAGCACCTTTTCCGCCTGTGCGTTTCCTTGCGGCGTTTCCAGTGCCAGGTTCATCACCGCCTCGTTCTGTACGGACGACTGGCAGATGGTGCGGAAGGTCTCTGCGGCTCGCTGCGTCTCTTCAGGCGTATTCCCTCCCTGGAAATAGCCGCCCATGGCCCATGCGTATGCCTTCACCAAGTCAAATTCCTTGTAATCCGCCGGAATCAGCTTGGCCATGACACTGGCATTCTCAAAGTCGCCCGCTTTGATGTACATGCACAGCTGGTTCACCACCACCTCAATCGGGTTGATAATCTCCGTTCTTCCCGTATCCATGTTTTTCCTTTCATAGTTCACGGTAAAGATGGTACGGTCTATCAGCGGTTCCAGTATCTGCGTGTCGGTCACATCCTTTTCCAGGTACAGCTTGGCCAGCGTGTTTCCGGCCAGCACCCATGGAGCTTCATGCTCAGCGATTCTTCGTATGCCTTGCGTGCCACCGCCTCCTTTTCCTGACTGTCCTTCAGCAATTGCAGCAGCTTCCAGTATTCATACCGGGTGTACATCCCGTTCAGTCCTTTTCTCCGGTAAGCCGCCATCACCTCCTTGTCGGTCGGTTCCCGGTAGATGTCATAGCGGCACAGGTACTTCACCTGTCTCAGTCGCTCCAGGTAAGGCACAATCACCGTACGGTAGTCCTTGGAGGCCTTGATTCGCTGTCCCTGCCGGTTCATCTGGTCGGGTAGCTCCCTCACTACCTTTCTGATGAAACCGGCCGTTTCCATCAGGCTGTCCTTCTCCAGCAGTTCGGCCACCTCGTTCCATGAAGCCACTTCCGCCTGCGGGTTCTGATACACGCGTTCGGCTACCGCATGGGGGAGTACCCCGATAACCTCCTGCTGAATCCGTTGCATACGTTTCTGGGCCAGCTGCAGGTTTTGCTGGTAATATCCTTCCGGCGATGCCTTGCCGATGACGTGAAACTCTTTCAGCAGGGCGCCGGGCTCGTTCAGAATCAGGTTCAGTTTCTTCCGTATTCCGGCAAGGCTCTCCTGGTTCTTCGGGTCGTCCGTCAGCCGGTCCGAGTTAATTTCAAAGTTGAGCTCCACCTGGTCCTCCGTGTCAAACTTCTCTACCTGTGCCTTCTCCGGATATTTCTGGAAATCCATATCCAAGGCTATCAGGTCATATTGCAGAAATTTCAGGGGGCGCTTGTTCTCGCATGTATTAATCTGATACGTCTTTCTGAACGGAACATTGTTGTAGTCCTCTATACAGAAGTCCGCATAGCAACTGTAATTCACGTTCGGGTCGGGCACCGTCACCGTGTCTTGCCATTCAATCACCATCCGCTCATTCACCAGTGGCCGTGATTGGATATAAGGCTCCAGAGCATCCCTTTTCAGGTCGTACCCCATTCGTCGGGTCTGGGTCAGGTGATATTCCTTGCCGTCGTATACCAGTGGTTTCAAGAAAGCCACCGTGTCGTTGGTCGTACAGTTCAGTACATACGGCTGCACAATCAGGCGCGAATACTTGTTGCCTTCTCCATGTGGGACCAGAAACGTATTATAAGGATAAAAACGGTTACCTATCAGTCGGCTGGCCTTCGGTTCCGGCTGAATCTGCTTCAGTTCTCCCGTTACCACTACCTCCTTCAGATAGATACCGTCATCCACTTCTACGTCTATTTTCATGCGGTTGCTCACCTTTTCCAGAATGGCCTTGTTCAGGCCGGCTTTGAACACCAGTGCCCCGTTGTCCGGCACCAGAATCTCGTAATACCCGTTGGCATCCGTTTCCGCCCTTTCATCTTCGTTCATGAACAGTGCGAAATTGGTATTATCCTTGTCCAGACTGTTCTTCAGGTCCTTTGCGGCCGCCACTGTCTTGCAGCTATATACATAGACCACGCTTCCCGAGAACGGAACCTTCTTTTTCTTGTCCGCAATGTTGTAAACCGTGCCGCTCACCTTGATCATTCGCTGCGCCCATCCGCTTGCGGGGACAGCAGTCAGCAGCATCGTAACCAGTACATATTTCCCGATGCGGCTTATTCTTTTCCTATTCATACGCTTCAGCTTCTTAGAATAAATAGCAGCATGACACCGCTATTTCTGTCGGCACACACTTCACTCCGTTTGCATTATACTCTTCTTTTTTCAGGTATGTACCCTCCGGATATTTCTTCTCCCTGTACCACAGGCACCCACTCCGGCCGAGAATTCCAGGTTGAACCGTTTACTCAGCGGCCAGGCATAGCCGTATGTCAGTCCCGGTCCTGCAGCTTCTCCCTGGTGCGCCTTTCCCTTGTGCACCACCGTATACCTTAGTCCGCTTACAGATAAGCCGATGAACGAGCGCGTCATCGGCCTTCCAGAAATCCAATACCTGAACTCCGCCTGTGCCCCTTTCAGCTGGGCATCCAGCGGCGTCTTGTTTAGTCCGTAAAACACAGTCCCTTCCAGGCTGAATTTGGAAGCTGTCACCAGCTCCATTGAAATGTTCGGCGTCAGGTTCCCCCACAGCAGCGCGTTCGTTTTCATCGCGGCCAGCTGTGCATGAGCATGCCGCAACCGGCCACCCATGCTCCCAGGCAGATACTTCGCCTTAAAAAATGATTCATAAAACTTTGGTTATAAATAAATTTTCATTAAGTCTTAGTATGCGTTCTTTTCCCCATGTATAGCATTCATCACCGTTTTATAGATGATGAACAAGTCCAGGCCGAAGCTCCAGTGTTCGATATACCATATATCTCCACGGATACGTCCTTCCATATCCTTCAGCTCCTTGGTCTCTCCGCGATAGCCCGTCACCTGGCTCCAGCCCGTGATGCCCGGCTTCACGAAGTGTCTCACCATATACTTGTTAATCAGTTTCGAATATTCCTCCGTGTGTTTCAGCATGTGCGGTCGGGGACCTACCACGCTCATGTCGCCCAGCAGCACATTGATGAACTGCGGCAGTTCGTCGATGCTCGTTTTTCGCATGATGTTTCCCCAGCGTGTCTTGCGCGGGTCATCCTTGGTAGCCTGCAGCGAGTCGGCCTGTGTGTTCACCCTCATGCTCCGGAACTTATAGCAGTAGAACTCCTTGTCGTTCAGCCCGTTTTGTTTTTGTTTGAAGAATACTGGTCCCGGCATCGTCAGCTTGGTGATAATGGTCACAATGAGCAGGATAATCGGGAAGAGCGTACACAGAAACAGCAGTGAGAACACAATGTCGAACGCCCGTTTCATCATCTTGTTGCCCGTCTGGCTCAGCGGGTCTGGTCGTAGGCTCAGGAAAGGTACGTTTCCTATCATATTGAAATATACCCGGTTCTGCAGATAGTTGTAAATGTTTGGCACACTGTAGAAATGCACCAGGTGGTTCTCGCAGTAATTAATCAGCGAACGGATAATGACATGTTCCTTCGAAGGCAGACAGCAGAACAGGTAATGCGTATTCCCGTTCTTTTCCAGGTATTCTTTCACGTCCTGGGGTTTTCCCAGGTACGGACATTCCTGTGGAAACTTCGGGTTCGGCTCAAAGTCGAAATACCCCTTTACCCTGAATCCGGTCCAGTCCTGAGTCGTCAGTTCATAATATAGCTCGCGGTTGTTTTCCGAACTACCCACCAGCACCACATAGCGCAGGTTACCACCTTTCGAACGGTATCTTTTCAACCCCCATCGCATGAGGATACGGAATACAGACAGCGAAATAAACAGCAGCCCTAAAAAAGTCAGGTAGAAATACGACCAGGCATCCATGAATCGTCCCAGCTCCAACACTACCCCTGATAATATTCCGAAGCAGATTGTACTTCTCAATACCTTACCCAGAATCTGGTAGCATATACCTTACGCCGGTAAAGTACCACGCCAATCTGCATGGCCGATACGAAGTAGCAAAGCATTACTGTCAGTATGACCTGCAGGTGCGGTGCCTGCAGAATCTTGTGCCATGGCGTATCTTCCGTAGTGAGAAACAACAGATAGAACAATCCTCCCGTAATAAGCGTTTCACAAGTAACGATAAAAAAGCTTACCCAACTGTTATAGGCGTCATATTTTGTTTTCATGCGCTATGTTTTTTGTATTTTATTGCATATTCCGGCGGATACCCGTTCAGCATTTCCGGTGATATCCGTTCAGTCCCCAGTTAGTATTCAGTGTGTTGGCAAAGTTAATACTTCTTTCTTAGGCTCTCTCCTTTAAGGTCAAATTTTATTGCCTTATGCACGATTCTGTCCAGACAGGCTTCCGCAATGAGCTCGCTTTGGAACACATCATACCAGTCTG
>ENA-OQAZ01001495-OQAZ01001495.1-human-gut-metagenome-genome-assembly--contig:-NODE-1495-length-11045-cov-4.555871_pt1 | contig 11045 bp, 8 predicted proteins | sample MGYA00242737_ERZ504531 | MGnify/ENA primary metagenome ERZ504531 (study PRJEB26092, sample SAMD00036244) | human gut metagenome | host: Homo sapiens | study: EMG produced TPA metagenomics assembly of...
CGGGTATAACAACAAGTCCTCAAAATACTTTTCTTCTAATGACATTAAAAAACAAGAAAGGTGAGGTTTATCCGAAGAAATTTATTACTTTAACCACGCAAAAGATCAGGAGCTTCCGAAGACCGAGATCCGCTATAAAGTGAAGCCGATGGATGGAAAATATGAAGTGACTCTGTCTGCCAGACAGCTGGCAGGGATGTGTTCATAGAGATTCCTGTTCAGGGTGCGAGATTTACTGACAACTTCTTTGACTTGTTGCCGGGACAGACAAAGAAAGTGATTATTACTTCAGATAAACTGAAGAAGAATGAAAAGGTTGATATAACTATTAAGCAATTAAGTGATACTAACTAATCAATTAATATCTATTATGAAAACTTTAATGGGCCTTGCAGGGCTGACAATGGCAGGTTTTATGCTTTTATCCTGTAACACAGAAGTGAAAGAAGCAAATTATCAGATAATTCCGTTACCGCAGGAAATTTCGGTAATGGATCAGGCTGCTCCGTTTATTTTGTCAAATGGAACTAAGATAATGTATCCGGAAGGCAATGAAAAAATGCAAAAGAACGCTGAATTTTTGGCAAGTTATATCAAAGATCTTACCGGAAAGTCATTGGCTGTACAAGCCGGTACAGACGGCAAAGGAATAATCCTGCAATTAGGTGGAAATGCTGAAAATCCTGAAGGATACCAGTTAAAGGTAACCAGCGACCAAGTGGTTATTTCAGGACCTACGGAAGCCGGAGTATTTTATGGCATCCAGACGTTGCGTAAATCTATTCCGGTAGCACAAGGAGTGGATATCGCTTTACCGGCGGTTGAAATCAATGACTATCCTCGTTTCTCTTATCGTGGTGCAATGTTGGATGTGTCACGTCATTTTTTCCCGGTAGATTCTGTAAAGCGTTTTATTGATATGCTGGCTTTGCACAACATCAACCGTTTCCACTGGCATTTGTCTGAAGACCAGGGATGGAGAATCGAAATCAAGAGTCGTCCTGAACTGACTGAAATAGGTTCTAAAAGAGCGGAAACGGTTATCGGACATAACTCGGGAAAATATGATGGCAAGCCTTATGGTGGATTCTTCACACAGGAAGAAGCAAAAGAAATTGTAGCTTATGCTGCCGAACGTCATATTACGGTTATACCGGAAATTGATATGCCGGGACACATGCAGGCTGCTTTGGCTGCATATCCTAACTTGGGCTGTACTGGTGGTCCGTACGAAGTATGGAAAATCTGGGGGGTATCAGAAGATGTGCTTTGCGCAGGAAATGATGAAACCTTGAAATTCATTGAAGATGTATTAGGGGAAATTATTCAGATTTTCCCATCAGAATATATTCATGTAGGTGGTGACGAATGTCCTAAGGTACGTTGGCAAAATGTCCAAAGTGCCAGGCTCGTATCAAGGCTTTAGGTCTTAAGTCTGACAAGAATCATACTGCCGAGGAAAGATTGCAGAGTTTCATTATCAATCATGCAGAGAAGTTCCTGAACGGACACGGACGTCAGATTATCGGTTGGGATGAAATTCTGGAAGGCGGATTGGCTCCCAATGCCACTGTAATGTCATGGCGTGGTGTTGCCGGAGGTATTGAAGCCGCAAAACAGAAACATGATGTAATTATGACTCCTAATACTTATTTGTATTTCGACTATTACCAAACCAAGGATATTGCTAATGAACCTGAGGCTATTGGTGGATATGTACCCGTTGAAACAGTATATAACTATGAGCCGATGCCGGCTGATCTGACTCCGGAAGAGCAGAAATACATCATTGGCGTACAGGCCAACTTATGGACTGAATACATTCCTACCTACAGTCAGGTAGAATATATGGAATTACCCCGTATGGCTGCTTTGTCTGAAATTCAGTGGACCATGCCGGAAAAGAAAAACTATGAAGGTTTCTTGAAGCGTTTGCCTCAGTTGGTAGATATTTATGATGTTTATAAATATAATTATGCCAAGCATGTCTTTGATGTAAATGCTGTATTTACTCCTAATCCGAAAGATGGTACGCTGGATGTTACTTTGTCTACTATTGATAATAGTCCTATCTATTACACTTTGGATGGAACGGAACCTTCCGCTGCTTCCCAGTTGTATACGGAAACATTGAAATTGAAACAGAATTGTACTTTTAAAGCGATTACTGTACGTCCTGCAGGAAATAGCCGTGTGGTTACAGAGGAAATTGCTTTTAACAAGGCTAGTATGAAACCTGTCACTATGTTGCAACCGGTAAACAAGCAATATGAATTCAAAGGCGCTCCCACTTTGGTGGACGGATTGAAAGGTAACGGTAACTATAAGACGGGCCGTTGGATTGCTTTCTATAAAAATGATATGGAAGCAGTTATTGATATGCAGCAACCGACAGAAATCAGCAGCGCTTCTATTTCTACTTGTGTGGAAAAAGGTGACTGGGTGTTTGATGCCCGTGCTTTTTCTGTAGCTGTATCCGAAGACGGAAAGAACTTTAAGGAAATTGCTTCAGAAAAATATCCGGCAATGAAGCAGGATGACAAGAATGGAGTGTTCAACCATACGTTGACTTTCGATCCGGTGACTGCCCGTTATGTGAAAGTGACCGCTTTAGCGGAACATAGCATTCCTGCTTGGCACGGTGGCAAAGGAAATCCGGCTTTCTTGTTTGTTGATGAAATTTCATTAAATTGATAGTTATATTCAAATAATGACTGTGTGCCAAAAGTGTGATAGAGTACCGTTGGGCGTGAGGTGGAATGCCTCCGTCCATATGCGTAAGGAATGCTGTGTTTGCGTTGGTGCAATCCGTTTCTGGGGCAAGCGGGATGGCTGATTTGCTTTTGGCACACTTTTTATTATTTGCTTCACCATGAAAACATGATCAGAAAAATAATATATGGCGTTTATGCGATACTGGGCATGATGACAATGGCTGCTTGTAGCGGTCAATCGGATGCTTCTGAAATATCTCTTGAGAAAATGCATGGGTTCCCTACAGAGAATACCGGTTTTCTTAAGGGAGTTTCTGCATTATATGCGGGAGTGATTGAAGGAAATTTGCTGATAGCCGGAGGTTGTAATTTCCCTGATATACCGGTAGCCGATGGAGGAAAAAAAGCTTATTATCGGGATATATATATCGCCCCTTTGTCAAATGATACGGCTTTTGAGTGGAAGAAAATAGGCCAACTGCCTCAGGCAGCAGCTTATGGAGTCACTATTTCTACTGAAAAAGGGTTAATTTGTGTTGGAGGGACTACGGCAACACACAGCTTGTCTGATGTTTTTCTTTTATCTTTGCAAAAAGACACCTTGAAAAGAGATACTTTGCCCTCTTTGCCTGTAACTATGGATAATATGGCAGGTGCATTAGTAGGACATTCACTATATATTGTCGGTGGAAATGTAAATGGCATTCCATCCTCGGCCATGTACATGCTTGATCTGTCGGATTTGTCTGGAGGATGGAAAAGAGAAACAGATATTCCGGGTGAACCCAGAGTACAATCTGTTTGCGTGGCACAAGATGGAAAACTTTATGTGTGGGGGGGATTTGCCCCGGCTGTTGAAGGGCATCAGGCTTCTTTGTCAGTAGATGGATATATGTATTCTCCGGAAACGAAAGAATGGTCATCGGTTGCCACCCCGTATGATGCGGAAGGTAATGAGATCTCTTTAGGTGGTGGAATGGGAACCTCTTTTGGCGAGGGTATGATATTGTGTGCCGGAGGAGTTGATAAGGATATATTCTTAAAAGCTCTGCAAGGTATTTATGCGGGAAAAGAATATTTGTCACATCCTGTAGAGTGGTATCGGTTTAATAGAAACCTGCTGCTCTATCATCCGCAGACGGATAAATGGACTACATTAGGCGAATATGAACAAGGTGCGCGTGCCGGAGCTGTAATAGTTTCGCAGGACGGATTTCATTATATTATTAATGGAGAATTGAAACCAGGCATTCGTACTAATGAAATTAATAGAATTAAAGAAAAGAGAAGATGAGAAGATTGATTATATTGGCGGAAGTTGCATTGGGCTTGCTGTTTGCAAGTTGCACGAAAGAAGAGCAACGCACACTTTCTGTTATTCCCGCACCATTAAAGGTGGAATTACAGCAGGAAGTGTTTTCATTGAATTCGGAAACAGGGTTATATATAGATGCGTCTGAGGGGGACAAGAAGATTTTGGAAGATTATCTGGTGGCTTCTTCCATGAATTTGAAACCGGTAATAGCAGAAGAGGGACATAATGTTGTCTTGAAACAAGTGGCGGAACTGCCGGAGGTAAACTCTTCCGAGGGATATGTTCTGACGGTAACTCCTGATCAGGTACTTATTCGTGCAACTTCCGGGGCAGGATTGTTCTATGGAGTTCAGACTATGCTGCAAATGGTTGATGAAAAAGGATTGCCGGCAGGAGTCATTACGGATGAACCCCGTTTTGCTTATCGTGGCTTTATGATGGATGTTTCCCGTCATTTCTTCGATAAGGAATTTATAAAAAAGCAGATGGATGCTTTGGCATATTATAAATTGAACCGTCTGCATCTGCATCTTACTGACGCTGCGGGCTGGCGTCTTGAAATAAAAAAATATCCCCGTCTGACAGAATTTGCGGCATGGCGTGAGTTTCCTACCTGGAAAGAATGGTGGAATAACGGACGACGGTATGAAGAAGAAGGCAGTAAAGATGCTCACGGAGGTTATTATACTCAAGATGATATCCGCGAACTGGTGGCATACGCTCAGGAACGTTTTATTACTGTTATTCCTGAGATAGAGATGCCTGCGCATTCGGAAGAAGTACTGACTGCTTATCCTGAGTTGTCTTGTACACACGAACCTTACAAACAAGCCGATTTCTGTGTCGGTAATGAAAAGACTTTTGAGTTTCTGGAAAATGTGTTGACAGAGGTAATGGAACTTTTCCCGTCCGAATATATTCATATAGGAGGGGATGAGGCAGGTAAAGCCTCATGGCCCACTTGCAAACTGTGCCAGACACGTATGAAAAAAGAAGGCTTGAAAGATGTGAACGAGTTACAGAGTTATCTGATTCATCGTATTGAGGTCTTTTTGAATGCCCACGGACGTAAATTATTGGGTTGGGATGAAATATTGGAAGGTGGTTTGGCACCTAATGCCACTGTCATGTCATGGCGTGGCACGGAAGGGGGAATGAAAGCGGTTGATTCCGGCCACATGGCTATTATGAGTCCGGGTGAGTTCTGCTATTTTGATTCTTATCAGGATGCTCCTGATTCCCAGCCGGAAGCAATAGGAGGCTATCTGCCTTTGTCCAAAGTTTATTCATTTAATCCTGTACCCGATACTTTGAGTGCGGATAAAGTCCAGTTGGTGTATGGAGTACAAGCTAATTTATTCACAGAATATATTCCGACTCCGGAACATGCGGAAATGATGATTTATCCTCGTATTCTTGCCTTGGCGGAAGTTGCTTGGAGTGCCCCTTCTGTGAAGAACTATGATGATTTTCATGTTCGTGCATTGAAAGAGGTAGAGGCATTGAAAGCTGAAGGATACCATCCTTTTGATTTGAAAAATGAGATAGGAAATCGTCCGGGAGCGGATCAGCCCGTACAACATTTGGCAGTAGGTAAGAAAGTGGCTTACGGACCGGATGCCGCTTATTATCCCGCTATTCGGCCGGTGGTGACAGTGCCTTGGTAGATGGTGTGATCGGAGGCTGGACTTATGGTGACAGGCGTTGGCAAGGTTTTATAGACAAGAAAAGAATGGATGTGACCATTGATATGGAAAAAGAGACAGAAATTCATTCTGTTGGAGCAGACTTTATGCAGGTGTGTGGACCTGAAGTCTTTATGCCTTCAGAAGTGATCATTTCCGTTTCCAATGATGGTAAGGAGTTTACGGAACTGAAGCGCATGGAGCACAAAGTAGTGAAGGATGACAAAGTGACTTTCATCAACTTTGGTTGGGAAGGAAATGCCAAAGCACGTTACATACGTTATCAGGCATCTTCGGGCGAATTCGGAGGTTTCTTGTTTACAGATGAAATTGTAGTGAAATAATAGAACTTATATAAACAACAAATAGCATGAAGAAACAAATTTTGTTATCGGCTGTTCTGGCTTGTATCTCAGTTTTTTCTGCGGCAGCACAGAAAGAGCCGGTAGATTATGTAAACCCTTTTGTGGTACTACTAATTACGGTACGACAAACCCCGGAGCATTAACCCCTCATGGAATGATGTCGGTGACTCCTTTCAATGTGATGGGGGTTCCCGAAGGATAAGGATAAAGACAAGCAATGGTGGTCCACTCCATACGAATTCAATAATAAATATCTTACCGGCTTTGCGCACGTTAATCTTAGCGGGGTAGGCTGTCCGGAATTGGGATCATTGTTATTAATGCCTACCACCGGCAAACTGGATGTGGATTATCATAATTATGGAAGCTTCTATCAAGGTGAAACTGCAAATCCGGGTTATTATACCAATATACTGGATAAATACAATGTGAAATGTGAACTGACTGCCACTCCACGTACCAGTATGGCACGCTTTACTTTTCCTGCCGGACAAAGCAATATCTTGTTGAATCTGGGAGAGGGATTGACCAATGAGAGTGGTGCTACCGTTCGTTTTGTAAACGACCGTGAGATTGAAGGTACCAAATTGTTGGGAACTTTCTGTTATAATCCTCAGGCGGTATTTCCTATCTATTTTGTAATGCGTATCAACAAAGTACCGGCAAAACGCGGTTATTGGAAAATGATGCGTCCGATGGGTGTGGAGGCGCAATGGGATGATACGGCCGGTAAATACAAACTCTATACTGCTTATACAAAAGAAATAAGCGGAGATGATATAGGAGTGTGGTTTACTTACGATACCACAGCGGAAGAAGTGATTGAAGTCAGTATGGGCGTGTCTTTTGTCAGCATAGAGAATGCCCGTTTGAATCTGGAAAAAGAACAGCCTTTCGGTACAACATTCGACAAACTGCGTGCGGAAGCCCGTAAGAAATGGAACGATGATCTTTCCCGTATCAAAGTGAAGGTGGAACGGAAGAGCAAAAAGGAGTATTCTATACCGCTATGTATCACACGATGGTTCATCCGAATATTTTGCAGGATGTAAGCGGACAATATCCACAAATGGAGGGAGATAAGATTTTGACCACCAACCGTAACCGTTACACGGTATTCTCATTGTGGGATACTTATCGTAACTATCACCAGTTGATGACTTTGGTATATCCGGAGCGTCAGATGGATATGATTCACACCATGATGGGCATGTACAAGGAACACGGATGGTTCCCGAAATGGGAATTGTATGGTCGTGAAACATTGACGATGGAAGGTGACCCTTCTATTCCTGTTCTGGTAGACAGTTGGATGAAGGGATTGCAAGACTTTGACATTGACGAAGCTTATAAGGGAATGTATAAGTCGGCCACTACTCCGGGCAAGGATAATCTGATGCGTCCGGATAATGATGATTATATGTCCAAAGGGTATGTGCCGATGGAAAGTCAGTATGATAATTCGGTTTCTCATGCTTTGGAATACTATGTTGCCGACTATGCACTTTCTACCTTGGCGGAGGCTTTAGGTAAGAAAGAAGATGCGAAATTGTTCCGCAAACGTTCTATGGGCTATAAAAATTATTATAGCAAGGATTTCGGAACCTTGCGTCCGATAACTAAAGAAGGCAAATTCTATGAACCGTTTGATCCGAAAGAAGGAGCTAATTTTGCACCTAGTCCCGGTTTCCATGAAGGTAATGCATGGAATTACACTTTCTTTGTGCCTCATGATATCAATGGCTTGGTAAAGTTGATGGGGGGCGACAAGAAATTTGTTGATAAATTGCAAAGCGTGTTTGATGAAGGGAATTATGATCCGGCCAATGAACCCGATATAGCCTATCCTTACCTGTTCAGTCGTTTCAAAGGTGAAGAATGGCGTACACAGAAATTGGTGAAGGAATTGCTGGCTAAGTATTTCACAACTAAGCCGGATGGAATTCCCGGCAATGATGATACGGGTACGATGTCTGCATGGGCTATATTCAGTATGATGGGATTCTATCCGGATTGTCCGGGTGTGCCCGAATATACATTGACCACTCCTACTTTTGATAAAGTGACCGTTCAGCTTGATCCTAAATATTGGGGCAAGAAAGAATTGGTTATCAAGAAAGAAGGACAAGGGGATTATATAAAGGAAATCAGACTGGGCAATAAGAAAATTAATAAATATTTGATTTCGCATGATGATTTGATCAAGGCAGGTGAAATTACTTTTATAGTAACAGAAAATCCTAATAAGAAATAACTATGAATACGAAACGATTTTTGTGTGCTGCGTTAGGAGCTGTTTGTTGTTTTGCTTTTATGCAAGCGCAGGTACGTACAGAGCAGACTTTCGAAAAAGGGTGGAAATTTACGCGTGAAGATAATGCGGAATTTGCCAATCCCGGTTATAATGACAGTAAATGGCAGAACGTCACCGTTCCTCATGATTGGGCGATTTATGGTCCGTTCAGTATCAATAACGACAAGCAGGAAATGGCTATTACTCAAGATGGACAGACCGAGGCGATGGAACATGCCGGACGTACCGGAGGTCTTCCGTTTGTAGGAACCGGATGGTATCGCCTGAACTTTGATGCTCCTGGTTTTGAGAAAGGCAAGAAAGCGACTTTGATATTTGATGGAGCAATGAGCCATGCCCGTGTTTATGTGAACGGGCAGGAGGCCGGTTATTGGCCCTACGGTTATAATTCTTTTTATGTGGATGCGACCCCTTATCTGAAACTGGGTGAGAGGAACGAACTGGCAGTCCGTTTGGAAAACGAGCCTGAATCATCACGTTGGTATCCGGGGGCCGGATTGTACCGCAATGTTCATCTGGTAATCAATGAAGATACGCATATTCCTGCTTGGGGGACGTATGTTACCACTCCTGTGGTGACAGACAAATATGCAAAAGTGTCTTTGAAAACTTCTTTGGTTAGCCCTGAAGGAGCTAATAAGGATAATTACCGTATTGTGACGCAGATCAAGGATAAAAACGGCAAAGTGGTTGCTACCGGGGAAAACAAGTTGAGTGTTTTTGATAATGCTTTGTTTGAACAGGAGTTTGCAGTGGCTAATCCTGAGTTGTGGAGTCCTGATACTCCGGTTCTTTATACAGCTGAATCCAAAGTATATGAAGGGAATACCTTGAAAGACGAATATACCACCCGCTTTGGTATCCGTACTTTGGAGATTGTTCCCGGCAAGGGCTTTTTCCTGAATGGAAAGCTGACCAAATTCAAAGGGGTATGTAACCATCATGACTTGGGTCCGTTAGGCGGTGCTGTAAATGATGCCGCTATACGTCGTCAGATTCGTATTCTGAAAGATATGGGTTGTAATGCCATCCGTACTTCTCATAATATGCCGGCACCCGAATTGGTGGAGGCTTGTGATGAAATGGGTATGATGCTGATGGTGGAGTCTTTCGACGAGTGGAAATCGGCAAAGATGGCCAACGGTTATCATAAAATATTTGATGAATGGGTGGAGAAGGATCTGACTAATCTGATCCGTCATTACCGTAACAATCCGAGTATTGTTATGTGGTGCATCGGTAACGAAGTACCCGACCAGTGGAATGGCAATAACGGACCAAAGCTTTCGCGTATGTTACAGGATATCTGTCATCGTGAAGATCCTACCCGTCCTGTAACACAAGGTATGGATGCGCCTGATGCTGTAGTAAATAATAATATGGCTGCTGTGATGGATGTGGCCGGTTTCAATTACCGCCCTCATAAATATCCAGAAAACTATAAGAAATTGCCTCAGCAGATTATTCTAGGTAGTGAAACAGCTTCTACAGTAAGTTCGCGTGGCGTCTATAAATTCCCTGTTGTCCGTCAGGCTATGAAGAAATATGACGATCATCAGTCTTCTTCTTACGATGTGGAACATTGTGGTTGGTCCAATTTGCCGGAGGATGACTGGATTTGGCATGAGGATAACGCATGGGGTATCGGAGAATTTGTATGGACGGGCTTCGATTATTTGGGCGAACCGACTCCTTATTATACTGATTGGCCCAGCCATTCTTCTTTGTTCGGTATCATCGACCTGGCCGGATTGCCCAAAGACCGTTACTATCTGTACCGCAGTCATTGGAACAAAGATGAAGAAACGCTGCATATCCTTCCTCATTGGACATGGCCGGGACGTGAAGGAGAAGTGACTCCTATCTTTGTTTATACAAATTATCCGTCGGCAGAAGTGTTTATCAATGGCAAGAGTCAGGGTAAGCGTACCAAAGATTTGACTGTAACGGCTGAAAATAGTGCGGATTCTGCTTCCATAGCAGATTTCAAACGCCAGAAACGCTACCGTTTGATGTGGATGGATACAAAGTATGAGCCGGGAACCGTAAAAGTGGTTGCCTATAATGATAAGGGGGAAGCTGTGGCCGAAAAGGAAATCCATACGGCAGGCAAGCCCGACCATATAGAACTGGTTACAGATCGCAATGAAATAAAGGCTGATGGCAAGGATTTGTCATTTGTCACAGTAAGAGTGGTGGACAAAGAGGGTAATCTTTGTCCCGATGCGCAGCATCTCATCAAGTATTCTGTAAAAGGTGCGGGAACCTATCGTGCCGGTGCAAACGGAGATCCCACTTCATTGGAACTTTTCCATGTTCCGCAGATGAAAGTGTTTAACGGAATGATGACTGCTGTTGTGCAAAGTACTGATAAACCGGGAGAAATCATATTGACCGCAACAGGTAAAGGACTTAAATCAGGTAGGCTAGTTTTAATGAGTAAGTAAAAAGATTTGTTTCAATTTCCACTATCTGTGAAGGTGTGTCGTAATACACGATGCGCCTTCTTTTTTTTCATTGACTATAAAAATCGACTCATTTTTTTAAGCTGCGATATTTTGAGGATTTCTTTGATTTATGCGTTCTCAACATCTAATAGAACAACTGTAAGCTCATAAAACGGTCTAATCAGCCATCCATACCTTCTTTAGT
>ENA-OQAZ01001497-OQAZ01001497.1-human-gut-metagenome-genome-assembly--contig:-NODE-1497-length-11040-cov-8.554110_pt1 | contig 11040 bp, 19 predicted proteins | sample MGYA00242737_ERZ504531 | MGnify/ENA primary metagenome ERZ504531 (study PRJEB26092, sample SAMD00036244) | human gut metagenome | host: Homo sapiens | study: EMG produced TPA metagenomics assembly of...
AAGGGAATATCCGCTACCTACTGAATGAACAGCTGACGCTGCTCCCTGCCGACTTCTTGATATATTCGAGGGGCATACCATAGCGCGGAAGAAGTTAAAAAACGAGTTACAACTGTTTATGAGGGGCGAACGAAACGTGGAAAAATACAGGGAGGCCGGAATCAACTGGTGGGACTACTGCGGCTCTATCCTTGTGAACAGCTACCCAACCTATTTTGAAAAACTGCCGCCACTCATCGAACGCATAAACAGGGAAAAAAGGAACAGCAAAAACTATATATTGTTTCTCGGATCTACAGGAACAGAAAGCAACCAGGCTCCATGCCTTAGTCTTGTTCAGTTCCAGATAGAGCAAGGAGAACTGGTCATGACCGCCTATCAGCGAAGCAGCGATGCGAATTTAGGACTGCCGGCAGATATTTATCATTTGTATCTAATATCAAGACAGATTGAGTTGCCACTAAAATCCATCACCCTGAATCTGGGGAATGTGCATATTTACGAAAACAACATCGACAAAACAGAACAGCTGCTTGCCGGCAATGAAAATGTAAAATTTGAATTGAACGTATGAGAAAGATGTATCTGTCAGCCCCTCTCCCATTTGTCGGGCAAAAGCGTATGTTAGCCAAGGAATTCATGAAAGTGCTGGAGCAATATCCGGATGGAACATTGTTTGTTGACCTGTTCGGTGGCTCCGGATTGTTGTCTCACATTACCAAATCCCTCAAGCCCCACTCTACTGTTATCTATAATGACTTTGATAACTACCGCTTCCGCATGAAGCACATTCCGCAAACGAATCAGCTGCTTGCTGACATTCGCGAAATGGTAGGGAATTCCGTACCACGTCATAAAATCATTAAAGGAGAACTGCGTGAACGAATATTCAGCCGCATCGAGCAGGAAGAGAATAGCACCGGATATGTGGATTTCATTACCCTCTCCTCCTCTATCTTGTTTTCCATGAAATACAAACTGTCTGTTCAGGATATGCGGAAGGAAGCTTTATACAACAATATACGCAAGACCGGCTACCCGGAATGTACGGACTATCTCGAAGGGCTGGAAATCGTATCTTGCGATTACAAGGAAGTATTCAACCGGTATAAAGATATTCCTGGAGTAGTATTTCTTGTTGATCCGCCCTATCTGTCCACTGACGTAGGGACCTATAACATGTACTGGAATATGGCAGACTATCTGGATGTGCTGAATGTACTGAAGGGGCATTCATACGTATATTTCACATCCAACAAATCTTCAATTCTGGAGCTGTGCGAATGGATAGGTAAAAATAGGGATTTAGGTAATCCTTTTGAAAACTGCACAAAGGTGGAATTCAATGCTCACATGAATTACAACTCTTCTTACACAGATATGATGCTTTACAAGAAAGAGGCTGCCTGATTGCGTTTACTTTGCCTGTATTGAACAAAAAAGCCGCAGACGGTAATTTGTACGTCCGCGGCTTTTTCTGTCTAATAAAGACGGCTATTGCAGCCGCTTGATGGCCACACACTGATATACCTCGATACTTTCCACAATATCCTCATGGTTGTGATTGGTATCACTCTCCACCAGATCCAGCTCCAAAAAGGTCTCCCCGCTCAATCCGGCAAGCTGTGCATGAAGCAGTCCGGACAGGTCAAACACCTTCAGCGCATCCTCCTGCAGCTCGCTGCCCTCAGCACTCGAACCTTCCCAGTCCGTCACGATGTGCAGTTTAATCAAAGGTTCTGCCCGGTATTCCACACCGGGAACAATCGCATTCCACTGTATAGGCAGAATTCCACAAAGACAGCCGGACGCTCCCAGTTTTCTTCCTGTTCGATGAATTCCACATTATGGTTCCACAAGTCTATGTGCTTGATAAGGTCAATGGCCTTCAGCTCCCGGCAAAGCATCCGGTAAAGTTCTTTTCTCATTTTCTTATGATATTATATTCAATGGTAAAATACTCTGTTAGGTTCTCTTCTACAATCTCACGGACGGCTTTTTCCACTTCAGGCGATGTGCCGAGGAAACGGCGTCGGGGAATCCTGATGGTGCTTCCTGCTTTCTTTAAAGCCATGAACATCCAAAAATCGGCTTCTGTATCAAGCCGGACATTTCGTTTGTCTTTTCGAAGTTTGCCGTCTTTTCTTCTACCGAACGCTCCGGTTGCCTCATAATACTTATGCCAGAAGAAACGCTTCATCCGCTTGGTCACCACTATTTCACCGCCATCATTATGAATGGCCGCATAGGGCAGAGAGGTAAAGAAGGTAATGCTGTTTTCCGTTGTCCGACTTCCGATACTTTTCCGAAGCGCCCCGGTATCTGTTAGTATGGCTCTACCTTCATTCCGGATGGGGCTTTTCCGTCGCTGCCATTTCTCACTGAAAAAAGCCTGCCGTTCAAAGTTCTTGTCAAACTCATCACTCATTTCCACCTGAATGTCTTTCAGTATCCGGGCCACTACTTTTTTTACGTTTTCATTCATTCCCAGTCAAAGTTAAATTTCAATTGTACCGTATCGTCCGGCAAATCATTTTTAGGGTCTGCGGACGCTTTAAGCATATTGTAGAATGTACGCTCACTAATAGCATACACAGGATATATGTACCGCCGCCATATTTCACGGTTCGGTACACCGTGACTGGCATAATGGTCATATATCCTGTTTACTTCTACTACACGCTTCTGATAACTGACTCCGTGCCGCTTTCCCATATAGGTTTAATCGTTCATAGACGGTTCTACTTTAGGTTTATAGGGACGGATGTCAAGCGTCATTTTTGCGCTTACCGTTACCCGGCCACTTCCTTCACACTGTCTGCAGACTTCCTCAACGGTTTCGCTTCGCTTCTTTCCAAAGATCCGAGAGGGATATTCTACAACTTTCTTTACTTTACCTGTACCGTAGCAAGCACGGCACAGGGCTACTTTCGGAGATTTCTCCACTTCTTGTATCATAGTTCTATTATTTATGATTCTGTCATTCCCAGAGGATAGGTTTCCACATTCCGTTTTCGTTTTTGATTTCAGCACGGATAAACTGTTTGCTCACTTCCGGCTGGTAGGCTTCCTCAATGATACGCACACCTTCAATGAAACGGTCATCTCCGGTTTCCATGGCCACTTTGCGAAGCTGCACGATGCGTGAAGCCTTCAGCGTTCCCTTGGCATCACGGGCCAACAGACGAAGCACCATGCTCACCAGTGCCTTGGTCTTTTCATCTTTGGCCAGACCTTCGATGTATTCCTTCACAATGGCTATACCGTCTTCCACCGTGTCACGGTAACCGTCGGTCACATACACACCCAGCGTGATTCGTTTGTCGCCTTCACTGTTAGTAAAGGTATGGCTGCGCTGGTCATCCTTCACCTTGGTCTTGAAAAGGTCTGCCTTCATTTCCAGAATGGTTTTGAAGTTGTCCATCACAGTCTGCTTGCTTGCCTTGATCTGCTCACTGATGCCCAGCAGTACCGGAATGGAGTTTGCTATCTCCTCATCCACCATCTGTTTGTACATTTCGCGGTCATTCTTGGCTTTTTCCTCTGCCGCTTTCTTTGCTTTTTCTCTCTGGAAGGCTTCAAATTCCGCCTTTTCCTCTGCCGTCATTACCACGGTCGTTTGTTTCATTTCTTCCATGATTCTTGTTTTTTGGGGTTATTGGTTTTCATAATCCTGCATTTCAGGTTCATCTTCCATCAGCATAGCCTCTCCGTTGGCGTATGCCCAGTCAGCCAATTCACTATAAAACTCGGCTGCATCTTGCTTCTCCATATCAGAGGCAAGCAGGTTGATTTCCTTTTTCAGATTCTCTAAAATCTTTGTGTTTCTATTTTCCATATCCTATCAGTTGCCGGAGCATCAGGGTCAATCTGAATGAGTGATACCATGCTCACGGGGTTAATCGTTTGCTTTTCTTTCCTGGCTTCAAGCCGCCTTTCCGTTGTATGGACCGAAGCTTTACCGCCAGTTCATCCAGTTCGTCCACCGTAATCTGTCTGAACGCTTTGCCGACTATTCGGGGATTACTGCAGAAGTCATTGATTCGTGCCCAGTCGGATGTATCTATGCCCAGCTTCTGCATCAGGTTCAGACAGAGACTCCGTTTCCGCCGCAGCTCCTCACGCAGCTTCTGTCGCCATTCGTCTTGTCCGCTCAGCTTCTCCAGAGCCGTACAGCAGGCTTCATACTCCTTGGCTGTCATTTCCTTCAGACTGTCCGTCCGGTTCCACGTGTACTGCAGCACAATGCTTTTCTTGAATTCTTCCCGGTCTCCTGTACAGGGAAGCTTGTTGAACAATGTGTAGAACCGGGCGAAATTGGTTACTTCCTGTGCCATGTCATTTACCATTAAGAATCATTTCACATTCCGTTGATTTGGTACTGACACGATAAATTATCTTATCCGGCTTCACTGATTTACCTTTGTATTCAGCCTCAATTTGCTTAGCAAATATCTTTTTGAACTCATCACCCATTTTAGAAAGTATTTCTTTATTGTACTCCCCGCAAAAACCTATGCGTGAGGATTGGATTTCACGAATTGTTCCTCTATATACCGTAGCGGTCAACTTCATCACCACAACACCGGTTCCATTTTTATTTTTCCCATATCGACTAATTTTATTCAAACAACACTTTAATGCCACACGAACTGGCCACGTCAAGTTCCAGTTTGGCTCCCTTGCTCAGTTCCCAGTCCTTCAGCATATAGATATAGTCACAAGCCAGCAACAGGGCAATGTCGGCCCGCATGTGGGCTCTCCAATGAGCTTCATCCGGCAATCCGTTCCTGAAAGGGTTTACAGGGTCATAGCCTTGTGCCTTCAGTTCCTCCTCGGCACGGCTGAAGGCTTCCTTGCGCTCATCCATGTCATAATGCGCGATAGCTCCGCTGATGTACACCTTCCCGGCACCGGTCGCCTCACCGCGCTGATAAGCCTTGTGCCGTTCCCACCGTTCCGGAACGACCACACTGTAGTTGCACGATTGGCAGCAGCAGCCTTCTTCTTTCACCGGGAACGGATTGTATCCGTAGCCCTCATACTCTTTGCCGCAGATGCAGCACACTTTCTTTTCTTCTTTCTTTTCCATCACTTCAAATCTTTTTAATGTTTACTTTACAACTTGGATTCCATATCAGCACATTACGTGCAAACAAGACATCACCCGTTTCTATTACGACATGACCGGGCATTTTCGCTCTTCTCACTTTTAAGTCGCTTTGGATGTTTCGCTCCAGCCAGTCATCCAATACGGACCGGCTGGAATTTCCGTCCAGCAGTATCTGGAACACTTCAGTTCCGGTGTAGCTTTCAAAAGCCTTCTCGTTATTATCCATAATCATTTTGGTAAATTATTACTTGTTTGAATGATTCCGTCTTCCCATACCACATAATAGCTTCCCGGGTCTCCAATGGCGCGTCCTTGACAATAAGCTTTATAACCGACCACCCGAATCTTCATATCACAGATATATTTCAATCTTACTGCACCGCCACCCATCGGCTGGCTTTTCTTTTCCTGGCTGATCCAGATGAAACATTTCTTCGGAAAGGTTTCCATCAGTTCCACAGCCTGCGGATAATCCCATCCGGCCACCTGAAAGGAATCGATGATGATAAACTTCGGGCTTTTCGGTTTTTTCAGTCTGGCAATCACTTCCTCCAGACTGCCTTCTGTCACCACACGAAATTTACCCTGCACCTCATTCATCTTCAGATAACCCATACGCCGTTGGAAGCTTTGGTTGATTTTCTCTTCGTAACTCATGTACAGCACCGTCCCATAGTTGCACAGTTCCTTTCCAAGTTGCATCACAAAGCTGCTTTTCCCACTGGCACTGGCACCGCTGATGAACCACGAAGCGTTCTCTGCCGGGAACCCGAAAGGTTTGCTCCATTTCTCATCCCACGGCAGAGTAACCCATTTCTTGGCGGCTATTTCCTTCGGACTGTACGCACGCTTCATTATTCCGCTGTCATTTTAAGTTTCTCAATCTCGGTATAGACTCTTCTCAAACCACCGCATGTCTTCCGTACAATCTGGGCTATATCAGCCCCCGCAGGAGCATTTACCTTGGCTACAATACGTGCCTGGTTGTTCAAGAACTGTTCGCGCTCCTTTCCATCATCCGGAGTCACCTTGCTGTACCGGTCACCATAACGGCTCAACATTTCGGTATAGCCCACCTTCTTACATTCTATGGACCGGTTGATTTTCTCTTTCAATCCGTCTGCCCCCATCATATACCAGGCGCAGCAGCGCTCAGTGGCATTCCATAAGGCCTTCAGTTCCAGGAAAGCTTCATACTGCAGGTCGCCTGCTTCATCGAGGATGATAAGCGGGGTTTCCATCGAACGGAGGTAATATACCAGGTCTTCATACACATCAGAATACTTCCCCTTGCTGTCCACACCAAACTCTGCAGCAATCTTGCGTACCAACTTCAATTTTGTCTTTACCTGCGAGCAGTCGATATAAACGGCATTCTTGTGGCTTTGCACATAATAACGTGCCGTGAAAGTCTTGCCGATATTGGGCATGTCGCACAAGATGCCCGACAGACTGGACTGCTGTGAGAACTCCAGCTGGGCAGTTATATATTCAAAGGTCGGGGTCTTGGCTGCTTTCCATTCCATTTCACCACGGAGGTTCACCCCTAATTTGCGGGCAATGCTTATCCAGTTGGCATCGCTCAGGGCTTTGTCTGTCTGTCCGTTCTTGATTGCACTGTACACAGATGTACTGATGGCTAAAGAGGCAGCATGCTTGGCATCACTGGGATAGTTCGCACGGTTGGCGGCTATCGCTGCTAAAATCTTCTGTTTTTGCGCTTCTGTAATCATAATTCTAACGCTGTTTTAATGTTGTTCTAATTCTATTCTTACATGTCACTGATGGCCCTCATTGCCTCGCTTATTCCGGAGTGCCATTCATAATCTGATTCCGGATCTGCCGACAATTCGGCTGGCAAATCATCGGATAGTTCCACCGGGGGAAGTTCCAGTTCCTCTTCCGGGTCATCCGTTGGCTGATCCGGTGTACCGGTTCCCACCTTTCCGATGGCGTGGTCATTGAGGTATTTGCTGAAATGACTCAGAACTTTGTTTTGCTCTGTATAGGCTACCCGGTCTTCTTCGGTCTGTTCTGCCATCACCCGGTTGTAAGTCACTACCGGACGAACCTTGTCAAGGTAGCGGTCGTTCTGGTACAGGAAGACATCCGTAGGCTTGCCCTCTTCATCCGGCAGATAGTAAGCCGTCACCTTGCGGTTGTTTGGTTCCAGCTGCTCCAGCACTTCCGGACCGCTCAGCCACCAGTCCGCATTTGCCACACGTACTGTGGAATTTCTACGAATACTGGTATCTACCTTTTCTCCGATATATCTGCTCAAGGTCAGTTTATCAAGCGGTCGAAGGGTCGGATTGATTTTGGCTACGAGCACATCCCAACGGGTCATTCCGGGATATTTCTTTTGATTGGGGTGAAGCGTATTGTTCCATTCTTCACAATCGCGCCGGTCGTCCGCCACAAGCTCTTCAAACGTATAATACTTTCTGTCTTCCCAGGTGTGGTTGCTGCTGTCACTCACTTTCTTCTGGTCCACCCGCCGTGCACCTTTGTTATGCCAGCGGCCAATGGCTTCATGGTTCTTATGTGCTATGGTTGTCTTGAACGCACCGTTCAGAGCTTCAGCATATTTCTCCTGTGAGTTCTGTGGGGCACAGAAATGCACAAACTTAAATACCTCACCTGCCTTCAGGAATCCTTCTTTATACTTGCTCATCAAGTGCTGCTCCACCTCAATACCGGCTGGAATACCCCATCCGTTGCGTTCGATGAGCCGGAACATATCACGAAAACAGTCCACTACCAAGGCATCATCCTTATCCCGCCCGTAGGCCAGCCCGATACGGCACTGGCTCACCACATCATAAGCATAATAGGCATGCACATACTCGCCGCCTTTCATCCGACGCGGCAAATCCACGTCATCCATCGTTATTTGTGACAGGGAGAACTTACCACCATGGCGGTGCATGTGCGGCATTTGCTCATGATAGAATTCCATACGTCCACGCAAGGCTTTTTCTATCAGCAGCTGGCTTGCCGGGTTGTTCAGTATGTTCCGGATAGTGCTTTCGCTCAGTTCTTTCGGTTCCCCGTTCTTATCCGTAAAGTTTTCCGGATTGAATATCTCTCCTGTTTCCAGATCCCATACTTCCAGTTCACCGCATACAAACGACAGATACATTTCATGCACATCACTGCCGTATGGTTGGTTGGGAAGTACTTTCAAACTCATCACCAGGCGTTCGTCCATGTGAGTTACCTTCCGTTTGTTCTGGTTGCCGAATTTTCCGGTTATCAAACATTCATAACCGTATTGCTTATATTCGTTCACTTTCTTGCGGAAACGAAGGGTACTGGCAGGAAGATCATGACCAAAGTCTTCGCGTAGGGTCTCGATGGTGGTGGCCATCATGTCCCAGTTATATTTTTCACCCATCAGTTTTCGGTAATCATTGCTTCTGTTATAAAGCTTGATACAAGTATTCAACACGGAAGCATTCACCGCATATTTCCGGGCAAGTTCGTCTGTTGCTCTGTTGCTGGAAGAATGAGAAGCCCAATCCAAAAAATAGGCTACTGCAGCCTGATCCAGCACATAGTTTGAGAGTATCCAGTGGCGAAGTGCCTGCTCTGTTCCACCGGGGTTGTCTTCCTTCACCCGTTCCAGACACTCGGTAGGCAGGCTATTGAGGGCGACCAACGCGCAATTTCCAGCAGCACCTCCACCACGACGCACCACCTTGATACGGCCACGGTTCACCCAGTTCCTGTAGCAGGATTCGGTGATATAGCCGCCATCTATGAGCTCACGTGCAGAAATACACTGTATGTTACCGTAATACACCAACATAGCCGCCTCCTATCTCAATGCCGATGCAAACGCTTGGATTTGGTTAATATCGGCAACCATCACATGCTCGTAAGTCTTCACCGTTTCTCCCTTGAATATTACCTGACCGCTACCATCATTACGGTCAAGCTCTATCAAGGCACCGTTCGGACAGTACTGACGCATCACATTGTCATAATCATGGAAAGTTTCTATTTCCGGAATAACAACCATCACAATACCGCCACGATCCATGGCCAACTTACGGATCTTTGCAGAAAGTTCGGAGTTGCCACGACGGTCATCAAACCGGATAGCGTTATAAACAGTCTTCTCTGTCACGTTGAGTGCCTTTGCGATAAAGTCGCGGTCGGCTTTCGTAATGTGAATGTACCTCTTGTTCATATCTCACTTGTTTTAATGATTAATATTGGGGGGAGTCCGGGGAATCGAACCCCGGCACAAGAACCATGCACTCCCGTGTGTCTTTCCACACCGTCACCCGTCTCTTAACGCCTTCCGGGTTGTCACGCTGGGTTTACTGTTGTCCCTCAACCTTTTCACCTTTTTCAATAATCCCAAGAAGTATAGTGAATTTCTCACGTATCTTCTGGTTCACTTCCAGTTCCAACGTATGCGCCAAATTTGAAGCCGCACTGGTGCTGTTCTTGCGGATGCTTCCGGTAAGAAGACTATCAGTCAGACTGTTTATCTTGCTTTCCATGTATAACTTTACATCATCATGGCTACCGGCAGATAAAACCACCTTCAAGGCACGGTAACAGGAAAGTTCACGTTGCGTCTTGTACATATCCTCGGCATACCAGCAGAAGAAATGTTCAAAATCCTCATTCATGTCTTTGGTGTACTTGTCAGCCTGTCTTACCAAATCATCTATATGGGTCTTTACAGAACTGAATACAAAATCCCAGCAACTCATTTTCTTGTTTTCCATAATCTCACTTATTTAAATTCGTTTATAATCGGTTTCAAACTCACGCCGTAACAACTCATCAGGCGGCGGATAAGGTTCTTCACATAAAAATCAGGTGCGGAAAACACAATCCCGGTCTCTTCGGTATATCTGAAGCTGATACCGTCCATCATCAACACGTAAGCCACCTTGTGCTTCACGCTCTGTGTCTGCCATTCTTTTATTTCTTCGTTCATTTTCTTTAATCCTTAAAATTCGCTAATCACATGCCTTTTTCGTATATTTGGCGCGGTGTTCCTTTTTGAACACGCTGCAAATATATAGAATATTTTCGACACTAAAAAGTTTTATGTAGATAATTTACGACTTATGACGAATATTTCCGACAGGATTGCAATCCTAATTAAAGAAAAAGGTATCAGTACAAGGGCACTTGAACAAGCTATTGGGTGCTCGAATGGAGTAATTTCAAGATGCATTAGCAAAGGAACAGATATATCAAGTTTATGGGTGTCGAAAATTATCGAAATACATAATGATATAACCTACCTGGTTACTTACTGGGAAAGGTGATATTTACTATAATACATCATCTACAACAACACAAACAACCGAACTATCCTCTCTCCTTGCCTTAATTAGAGAAAAAGAAGAAATCATCAGGGAACAAGATAGAGAAATCGGACGCTTAGAGGAACGAATCCGGCAAATGACAATCGAAAAGGAAAAACATGTATCGGATGCGCCCATTTCCGGTACTGCAAATGTCGGGTAGGCGGATTTACTATTACCATACACCGGTGATGGAAAACGAAGCGTACCCCCTATCATCCCCCATGATGTCCCCCTCCCAAGCAATCCCCCTCCCCTACCATTATATAAGGCATAAAGGCACTGATATTGGGGAATTTAAAAAGTAAAACGTGAAAAATGATAGGTTTTTAGGGGGGGGCTATCAAATAAAAAACAAGGGGTATTTTTAAAATTGTGGTATTTTAGCATGTCTGTATCGCACACCGCCAAAACCCTATTTTGAATATCCAGTTCTATAAAAGTGAATATCCACTTTGAATATCCACCTGAATATCCAGCGTCAAAAAAAGACCGATTTCAAGCACAAAAAAGGGAGGTATAACCACCTCCCCACACCGGATCATTCTAAAGCCGTTTTTATTGCCTTTTTAGCCGCTTATTATTCGTCTG
>ENA-OQAZ01001498-OQAZ01001498.1-human-gut-metagenome-genome-assembly--contig:-NODE-1498-length-11034-cov-2.173742_pt1 | contig 11034 bp, 7 predicted proteins | sample MGYA00242737_ERZ504531 | MGnify/ENA primary metagenome ERZ504531 (study PRJEB26092, sample SAMD00036244) | human gut metagenome | host: Homo sapiens | study: EMG produced TPA metagenomics assembly of...
TTCCAACAGTAGGTGTTAATGGAAGGGTACTGCGGAGGATCCTTACACAATCAAGGATGCATCAGAATTACCTGAAGTAATTGAAGAGGGAGATGTTTATGCATTAACTGATGATATTACTTTAGAATCAGGTCAGTATATTAAAGACATTAAAGGAACTTTAGACGGAAAAGGTCACACAATCACATTGGCAGATACATATTTGGCAGATAAGGTTGAAGGAACAATCGAAAACCTTGGAGTAACAAGTACTTCTGAAATTACATTACCTGATGAATCAGGAAGTATGGCAAATACTGTTTCAGGTACAATTGTAAATAGTTATTCAACTGCAAAAATAAAAGCAACAACAGATTGGGGAGAAGTAGGTGGATTAGTAGGAACAATGTCAGGTTCTACGATTTCAAACTGCTATTTTGCAGGAAGCTTTGGTGACTATTCTATGGGAGGAATAGCATATACAAGTTCATCAGCCAGTCTACAATGTCTAACTGCTATTTTTCAGCAGGACATACACCAGCCTCAATGGAATACAGTGGTACAGCTTCTAAAAAAGTTAACTGTGGAAAAATGACAGAAGCCGAATTGAAAACTTCTGATGCAATTGAAAAATTAAACACAGACATTACTGACACAGGCTTTGAATGGTCATTACCAACTGATGGAAGCAATAATGGATTGCCTGTTTTAACAGTACCATCTGATATTGTTGACAAAACTCAGTTAGTAGCACAGATTGAAGTTGCTCAGAAGATAACAAAGGCTGACTATACTGATAAGTCATGGAATGCATTACAGGAAGCTTTAGCAGAAGCAATTAAAGTTAATAGTGATAACAATGCAACAAAATCACAGGTTACAAAAGCTACAAATAATTTAGTATCTGCAATTAGCAATTTAAAGAATAATAAACCGACTAAGCCTGTAGCATTGCCAACAGATGACAGTAAGATTACGCACATAAAAACATTAAAAGATTTAAATGCGATTACAGCTTCAAGTGGAAAATATTATGTTTTAGACAATGATATTACAGTTAAAAACACAGAAGATGATTTTTATTTTAGCATGGAAAACTTTAATGGTGTTCTTGACGGAAAAGGACATTCTATTAAAATTGAAAACATTTCAGATGGAATTTTTTCAAATGTAAGTGAAGATGGTATAATTCAGAATGTTTATTTTACAGGAACAATGAATGTTGGTCAGGGATATAAGGGACCTCTTGGAAGCAACATGTCAGGTGCAATTATTAACTGTTATACAGATATTTCAGGAACAGGAACTTGCGGTTTTGCCAGAAGATTAACAGATGCAGGTATTGTATCTAACAGCTATTCAGTAAGTGAAGGCAAGGCAGGTGCTTTCTTTAATCAGTACGGAACTAACGATACTGCAGGAGAAGGACAGTTAATTAATACATATTGGTTAGAAACATTAGACAACAGTGTTATTCCTGAAAGTGCTCTTGTTAATTCATATTCAGAAACTAATGATTATATGAAATCTTTAGATTTTGTAAGTGCTTTAAATGAAAATAGGGGCGAAAACGGTGTAAGCTGGGGAAGAAACGGAAATACAGGTTATCCATATTTTGGTAAAAGCCAGGATTACAATCCGGGAAGTACTTTACCTGCAAACAAATACACAGTTAAGTTTACTAAGTTTGACAACACAGTAGCTACAGTAGAAAATCAGAATTTAGAAATTTCATGCAACGACGTTGACGGCTCTAATATTGCCGGTTCATTAAGCTTAGAAGGAGTACCTTCAACAAGCACAATTGAATGGTCATATGAAAGTGTAGAACCTAGCGGAGCTATTATGGTTGGTTCTGATGGTGGAGTAATAAGAGTTGACAAAGCAGGCACAGCAGTTGTTAAGGCAACTGAAACTAAGGAAGATGGCAGTTCAGAAGTAGTAGCTGCATTAAACCTTAAAGCATATAACAAAGATGTTGAAGAAATAGAAGTATACATTGACGGACAGGATGTTACAAATGGAAAATTTACAGTTCAGGGTTCAGAAATTAAAACTGTAAAGATGGAAGTTAAATACAAAAATGAGGACAAGTTTGTAGCAATTTCTCCAAGAAGATTTTCATTAAAAGTTGATGATGAAAGTTTTATTGAGAATATTCCGGGTTCAAACAGTTTTAGCTTTAAAAAAGCAGGGACTTCAAAAATTACTGCAATTTATAGCGACAGCACAGACTTAAAGGCAGACGTAACATTAACATCAGAATACGTGGCAGTAAAATCAGTTACACCTGCAATTAATGACAGCGTAACAATTCACGGCAGAAATGCTAACAGCACTAACGGCCAGGATTTTTGTACCTGATTATTTCATCAGTAATAGTTGATCCGGCAAACGCAACTAATGCAGCTAATTACACAATTGAAAGCAGCGATAAAACTATTGGTGAATATGTTCCAAGTATGGTTATTGGTTATGTACCATACAAGGCAGGAACAGTTACATATACAGCAACTATTAAGGACACAAATCCAAATGGAACTGAAAATGTTGTTTCAGGTTCAAAAGATGTAACATACAAATATTTAAATCCTTTAACATCTGTAACAACAGATGAAAAAGAAATTACAATTAAGGCTAATGAAGAATCAGCAGTTAACTTAACTTTCACAGGTGAAAAATCTGAAGAAGGTTATAGTGTTACTGAACCGGAACTTAATTGGACATATTCTACAGATGGAATTGCAAAAATTGAGAGAAAAACAGCTTATCAGTGGAAGAGGGACGAAAGTGCACCTGATAATAATAACTGGCTTCCAGGCACAGATTATTACGTATACGGCTTAAGTGAAGGCACAGTTACAGCTACAGGAACACCCGTTGATAAAACAAATAATGTAGAACCTGTTGTTTTAACAATAAAGGTTGAAGCAAGTGAACAGGAAGCACCTGATTTGACAGCTCTTACAAATAAGGGATTGGAAGGATTCCTTTCATATGCAGAAAAGAATGTTAACCAAAATTATGACATTAACGGTGCATGGAATCTTTATACACTTGCAAGAGCAGGAAAATCTATTACAATTCAGGAAGCCAATAAATACTATGATGCAGTAGTAGAGGCAAGCAAGAATTGGACAGTAGAAGGAACAAAGCCTACCGACATGGAAAAGGCAGCTCTTGTTTTATCACTTATAAACAGAGACATAACAAATGTAGACGGTGTAAATATTGCTCAGTTAATTTACAACAGTGAAAGGTTGTCTGACGGAGCAAATGAATTAGCATATGCTTTATTGGCACTTGATGCAAGAAATACAGTAATTCCAAGTGATGCTAAGTGGTCAAGAGAGAAGATTATTGCAGAACTTAAGAAATTCCAGAATGAAGACGGTGGTATCGGCTGGGCAAAGGGTTCGTCAGATGTGGATACAACAGCAATGGTTCTTCAGGCACTTGGAAGATATCAGGATAATGAAGCAGCAAAAGAAATCATTGAAAAAGCATTAACTTATATTGAATCAAAAGCTGACGCAAATTATGATTATGGAAATGCAAACACAACAGCAATGGTTGTACTTGCTTTAACTTCATTAAACAAAGATGTAACAACAACAATTGGTACAAAATATAAGAACACATTAACAGCTTTAATGAGCTATTACAGTGAAAATGATGGAGCTTTCGTATATCTTAAAGGTGGAAAAGTAAATCAGTATGCTACAATTCAGGCAGTTTGGGCATTAACATCTTACAAGCTTTATACAGAAGGTAAGGATGGATACTGGAATCTTAATAAAGTTAAGATTAAATATGAAGGTGAAGATGAGTATTATGCTTCACTTGTAACAGAAAAGATTGCAGCAATTGGCACAGTAACAGAAGAAAGTGAAGCAGCAATTAAGGAAGCAAGAGCATCTTATGATGCTTTAACTTCAGCACAGAAGAAACTTGTAACAAACTATGATGTTTTAGATGAAGCAGAATTACAGCTTGAAATTATTAAGGGGACAGCAGTAACAACTAAGTTCTCATTAGTAGGTGATGACGTTCATGGTTCATCAGGACATGTTTCATACAGTACTTGGATTGCTAATGCGACAATTACAGTTAAGAGTGGTTCAAAAGCATCGGATGTAATTGTAAAAGCATTTAAGCAGTATGGATATTCAATTATCGGCTCAACAAGTTATATTTCAGGTGTAACAACACCATCAGGAGTAAGCTTAAAGGCATTTGATAATGGTTCAGGCAGTGGTTGGATGTATGCTGTAAATGGAAAGAGTCCAAACGTGGGAATCAGCGGTTACAAGGTTAGCAAAGACGATAATATTATTCTTTATTATGTTGACGATTGGAGCAATGCTAAGGTTCCAACAGTTGAGGATCCTGCTGATAATCAGAAGGCAGCAGATGCAGTAATTAAGAAGATTTCTGAAATTGGAGAAGTTACAGAAAGTAGCGAGAATCTTATTAAAGAAGCAAGAGCATCTTATGACGCATTAACAGATACTCAGAAAGAATTAGTAACTAATTATGATGTATTAGTACAGGCTGAAGTACAGCTTGAAAATATAAAAGACAATGCAGTTTCAACTAAGTTTACATTGGTAGGTGATGATGTTCACGGAACAAAAATCCATACTTCTTATACAAGATGGATTAGTAACATTACAGTAAAAGTTAGAAAAGATGCAACAGCAGGAGATGTAATAACAAAGGGCTTAAAGGCAAAAGGTTATGAAGCAGAAGTAAACGCTGAGTATAACTATATTACAGCAATTACAACACCAACAGGTACAAAACTTGCAGCATTTGATAATGGTTCAAACAGTGGTTGGATGTATGCTGTAAATGGAGAAGCTCCAAGTGTTGGAATGGCAGATTATGTAGTTAAGGAAAACGATGCAGTAATTCTTTACTATGTTGATGATTACATGGATACAAAGATTCCTGCAATGGATGCTGAAACAGAAAACAAACAGTTAGCAGCAGAAGTTACAGAAAAAATCGCTTCAATTGGCAAGGTTACAAAGGATAGCGAAGCAGCAATTAAGGAAGCAAGAACAGCTTATGACAGCTTAACAGCAACACAGAAATCTCTTGTAACTAACTTTGATGTATTGGAAGAAGCAGAATTACAGCTTGATATTATCAATGGTAATGTAATCCAGACTAAGTTTACTTTAGTAGGTGATGATGTTCATGGAACAAATGCTCATAAATCATATACTAACTGGATTAATGATATTACAGTAACAGTAAAGAACGGTGCAACAGTATCAGATGTAATTGCAAAAGCATTAAAAGACAACGGCTATTCATCAGAAGGAACAACTAACTACATTTCAGCAATCAAAACACCATCAGGAATAACTCTTGGTGAATTTGATAATGGTCCAAGAAGTGGTTGGATGTACGCAGTAAACGGAAAGGCTCCAAACGTAGGAATTGCTGATTATAAAGTAAAAGCAGGAGACACAATAAAGTTCTACTATGTTGATGATTACACAAAGGACGATACACCTACAATTGATGCTTCAGGAGATACACATACAAAGAAATTATCACCTGCAACAGTAAAAGTAGCAAAGACAGCTTACAATATAGTTAAATTAACTTGGACAAAAGCCGACAATGCTACAAAATATCAGGTATATCGTAAAGTCGGAAAGAACAGCAAATTCGTAAACATTGCAACAACAACATCATTAAAATACACAGACAAGAAGGTTAAGACAGGCAAGAAGTATTATTATAAAGTAGTTGCAGTAAACAAAAAGGGCGAAACTGTTGATTCAAAGACAGTAAAGGCAACACCAAAGGCTAAAAAGTTGAAAGTTAAGGCAAAGAAGAAAGCCGGCAGAACAGTACTTAGCTGGAAGAAAGTAAAAGGTGCAACAGGATACAAAGTATACAGAAGCACAAAGAAAAACGGCAAGTATAAGAAAGTAAAGACAATTACTAAGAAGTCATTAGCAACATTCAAGGCAAAGAAGAGTAATAAGAAATATTACTACAAGGTAGTGGCTTACAAGAAGTAATATAGGAAATATTATTACAAGGCAGTGACTTATAAGAAATAAGCAAATTCAGAGAATTATAATGCATTGAAATAGTAAACGAAGTTTGTGGTTTGTTATAAGTTAAAATGTATTATGTCTTGGAAGAATTGAAGTTAAGAAAGCTTCTCATACTGAAAGGTGTGGGAGGCTTTTTTTTTGCGGGAAAAGTAAAGCAACCACAACAATTCTTATTAGGTTCGAATGTTGTGGCGTATGAAAGGAAAAAAAATTGAAAAACAAGTCACAAAATAATTGAATAACAGGGAAAAGTACCCCGAAAAAAGAAGAAATTAATATGCCGGGGTACATTAGAAAAAATAGCAAACAAAAAAGGCATCCAACCATAAGTTGAACACCTTTTTATAACTATAAATCGTTAATTAAATCGCTTTACAATTCTAATCACAACGCTATAGAAATATTATAATCAATTTCTGCAACAATAAAACAAGTTAATATGTTATTTCATTATCATAAGGCATTACAAAAGCCATAATAATGTATAAGATGATTCCTGAACCCCATGCTAAGGCAATAATTGCTGTAATTAATCTTATAACAGTTTGGGTCCATGTTAAGGTATTCGGCGATACCGCCGCATACACCACATATTTTCTTGTTTCTTGATGACTTGTATAATCTTTTTTTTATTCATATAAATAATCTCCTGCAATAAGTATAAGATTAGTATACCTTTGCTTCTTCTTCACCATTCATAACTCTTAAAGCACCCTGTGCAAGTGCAAGTAATTCATCTTCACCAGGGTAAACAGTTACAGGGGCAATCCATTCAACAGCATTCTTCATATCTGCCTGTGTCTTGGCACTGTAAGCAATACCACCTGTTAAGATAATCTGGTCAACCTTTCCGCCAAGAACTACTGACATGGCACCGATTTCTTTACATAACTGATAGTGGAAAGCGTCAACAACAGCTTCAGCCTTTTTGTCGCCTTCTTCGATCATTTTAAGTAAATCTCTCATATCGTTAGAACCAACATAAGCATTGAAACCACCGTTACCATTTAACATCTTGCCAACTTCTGCCTGTGTATATTTGCCACTGAAGCAAGCTTTTACTAAAGCACCTGTTGGAAGTCCGCCTGAACGTTCAGGTGAGAAAGGACCATCACCATCTAATGCATTAGCAACGTCAACAACTTTGCCATTCTTATGAGCACCAACTGAAACACCGCCACCCATATGAACAACGATTAAGTTTAAGTCTTCGTAATTCTTGCCAACTTCTTTTGCATATCTCTTTGCAACAGCTTTCTGATTTAATGCATGGAAAATAGAAGTTCTTGGGAAAAGAGGGTGTCCTGATAATCTTGCAACATCAGCTAATTCATCAACAACTACCGGGTCAACAATGTATGAAGGAACATTGATTTCTGCAGCAATTTCTGAAGCTAAAATACCACCAAGGTTTGAAGCATGCTGTCCCTGTTTTCCAACCTTTAAGTCTTCTAATAATTCAGGAGTTGTAGCATATGTTCCACCAGGGATTGGTTTTAATAAACCGCCACGACCTACAACAACATCAATATCATTTAAGTCAACATTCTTCTCTTTAAGAACATCTAAAATAACTTCTTTACGGAAATCTTTCTGATCGTAAATAGTATCATATTTTGCAATTTCTTCTGTTGAATGTCTAAGAGTTTCTTCCATTAACTGAGTTTCATCTTCATATACACCAATCTTAGTAGAAGTAGAACCAGGATTGATAATTAAAATTTTGTATGACATTTTTATACCTCCAATAAATTAAATGTATTGTCATTTATCACAATGGGCAAAAGTTAAATAAACAACAATTGCCCGTTTTTATAAATCAAAAATTAGATTACTTAAGGTTTTCAGCAACGATTGCAGCAAGTGCAATTGAGTTAACCTTTACTTCGAATTCATCTGAACGTGATGTTAAGATAACAGGAGCTTTTGTACCTGTTAAAATATTTCCGTTAACACATTTAGCAGTATGAACTAAAGCTTTGTATGTGATGTTTCCTGCATGAATGTCAGGGAATAATAATACATCAGCATCACCAACAATCTTTCTATTAGTAGTACCTTTGTGGTAAGCTGCTTCAGGTTCTATTGCAAGGTCAAGTGAAAGAGGTCCGTCAACGATACAACCTGGAATCTTTCCTTCTTCGTTCATTTTTGTAAGTTCATCAGCTTCTACAGTACAAGGCATCTTTGGATTTACAACTTCAACAGCTGCAAGTGGAGCTACCTTTGGACATTCAATACCACAAGCGTGTGCAATTTCAACTGTATTCTTAATAATCTGAGCCTTTGTATCAAGGTCAGGATAAGGAACAAAAGCAACGTCTGATAAGAATAAAAGACGATCAATACCTTTTATTTCAAAAACGCAAACGTGTGATAATGTTTTGTCAGTTCTAAGACCAACTTCTTTATCTAAAACACTCTTTAAGAATGATTTTGTATCAATAAGACCTTTCATATACATATCAGCTTTGCCGTCATGAACTAACTTAACAGCAGTTCTTGCAGCTTCAATAGGATCAACAACATTAATAATTTCGAATTCGTTAATATTCATTTTTAAAACATCAGCGATTGTTCTAATCTTAGCTTCATCACCAACTAAAATAGCATCAGCTATATGTCTTTCCTTTGCTGCCTTAACAGCTTCTAATACTGCATCGTCCTGAGCGCAGGCAACAGCAACCTTCTTCATAGGACATTCAGCTACCTGTGTCAAAGTTAAATCTTTAAAACTTTTACTCATTTTGTACACCTCATAGAAATTTATTTGATTATATATTTTTAATAGGAAATAATCCTAAAAATAACTAATTTAAATACTAGCACGTCAGTGTGGATAGGTCAAGAATAATCGTTGATTGTGCCCTTAAATGCATACCATTATTGTCTTTTGGCAAAATATAACTTATACTTAGTATTTAGGCAAAAACATACAAATAACTAATAATAAAAATGATTACATTGAGTAGCAAGTGAGTTATGAGAGATTTATAAAGTATTTGTGATTAGCATTTGGTACTTTTGGCAGTGTAATCATAAAACAGGAGAATTTTATGAAGATTTTAAGATTTCTAAAAAACTACAAAAAGGAATCGCTTCTGGCACCATTATTTAAAATGATGGAGCAATTTTTGATTTGCTAGTTCCTTTAGTTGTAGCAAGAATTATTGATGATGGTATCAGAAGGGGAAATACAACCTATGTTTTGCAGATGGGGGGGGTGCTGTTATTGTTAGCAGCGTGCGGTTTGACTTTTTCACTTACGGCACAGTTTTTTGCGGCAAAAGCAGCAGCAGGATTTGGTAAAGAACTTAGACATTCACTGTTTGATCATATACAAAAATTGTCGTACACTCAGCTTGACAATCAGGGAACATCAACACTTATAACAAGAATGACATCTGATGTTAACCTTGTGCAGACACAGGTTAATATGGCCATAAGATTATTACTTCGTTCACCGTTTATTGTTTTTGGCGCAATGATTATGGCATTCTTTGTAGATGGAAAGACGGCTATGGTTTTTGTTGTGGCTATTCCGGTTTTGTCAGTTATAGTTTATGGAATTATGCTTATTACAATTCCATTATATAAGAAAGTTCAGTCAAGACTTGACAAGGTTATGGGAAGTACAAGAGAGAATCTTGACGGTGTCCGAGTGATTAGAGCTTTTAATAAACAGGAACAGGAAGTTGCAAGATATAATGAGGAAAATGCAACACTTGAAAAGTTCCAGCTTTTTGCAGGAAGAATTTCAACATTAATGAACCCAGCAACTTATATTGTGATTAACGTTGCAACCATTGGAATTTTGTGGGTAGGTGGAGATAGAGTTAACACAGGAAGCCTTACACAGGGACAGGTCGTAGCCTTGGTTAACTATATGTCACAGATTCTTATTGAATTAATTAAGCTTGCAAACCTTATTATAAATCTTACAAAAGCTTTTGCAGCTTCAGGAAGAATACAGGATATTTTTGATATTGAGCCGGGAATGGCAGAAGGAAATATTGAATTAAATTTAGTTAATGACAATAATTCAAATGATGGAACTGGTAAATTGGCCGGCGAAAATGATTCAGATAATAAATTAAAAAATCCGGAAAACTACAACAAAGACATTGCAGTGGAATTTGAAAATGCTACTTTGAAATACCAGGGCGCAGGCGAAAGTTCAATAGAAAATGTTAAATTTTAAGGCAAAGACCGGTCAGACAATCGGTATTATAGGAGGTACCGGTTCAGGTAAGACTTCATTAATCAATATGATTCCAAGATTTTATGACCCTACAGAAGGAAAAGTTAAGATTTTTGGAATTGACGCAAAAGATTATAAGAGAAAAAATCTGGAAGATATTATTGGCGTTGTGCCACAAAAAGCATTATTGTTTAAAGGTACAATAAGAAGCAACTTGCTTTGGGGCAATGAAAATGCTACAGAGGAAGAATTAGTGGAAGCTTTGAAATTATCACAGAGTTACGATTTTGTAAAAGAAAAAGATAAAGGAATTGATAGCGAAGTGGCGCAAAAGGGAAAGAATTTCTCAGGTGGGCAGAAACAACGTCTTACAATTGCAAGAGCGTTGGTTAAAAAGCCTAAGATTTTGATTCTTGATGACAGTTCATCAGCACTTGATTATGCAACTGATGCAAAACTTAGAAGTGACATAAAGACACTTAAAGATATAACTTTGTTTGTAGTTTCTCAGAGAACAGCGTCAATTATGGATGCAGACCAGATAGTGGTTCTTGATGATGGAAAAGTTGTAGGATTTGGAACTCACGATGAATTGCTTAAAGATTGTTCAGTATATAAGGAAATCTATCAATCACAGTTTAAAAAAGGAGGCAGTCAATGAAAATGAAATAATGACACAAAAACAGGCCCTTTTAAGAAAATTGATTAAAAAATCCCACCTTGAATTGCCCATTAAAAAGAAGCGGGCACGAGGCCAATGCCAAAGGGACA
>ENA-OQAZ01001500-OQAZ01001500.1-human-gut-metagenome-genome-assembly--contig:-NODE-1500-length-11027-cov-3.764404_pt1 | contig 11027 bp, 10 predicted proteins | sample MGYA00242737_ERZ504531 | MGnify/ENA primary metagenome ERZ504531 (study PRJEB26092, sample SAMD00036244) | human gut metagenome | host: Homo sapiens | study: EMG produced TPA metagenomics assembly of...
CTCGCAAGAATTATTATCAATCAATTCCGCAGAATTAAGAGAAGTCATCTGCGTTGACGGGGCGAATGATGATCCAACATTTCTTTAAATTATGATTCCGGTATGTAAGCCGATCATGCAGTTCTGGCACTCTGGTCTTTCGTTGGAATGTGGAACAGTTATTTCGATGCAATGATTTATTTGAATGATGCAAATCTGCAGCCGTTGCAGTTAGTGCTCCGTTCTATCCTGGTACAGAATACACCACAGCCGGGAATGATCGCCGATATCCAGAGCACGGCAGAAATGGCAAAAATAGCAGAACAGCTTAAATATGCAACCATTGTAGTATCAAGTTTACCACTGTTAGTAATGTACCCGTCTTCCAGAAATATTTTGACAAAGGAATTATGGTAGGATCGGTAAAAGGCTAATAAGAAAGGAACGATACAGATATGAAGAAAAGAAAAGTAAATGCATTACTTGTAATTGTACTGTCTATGACGATGATGGTAGGAGTTGCAGGATGTGGAAAAGAGCGGCAGCTTGCAGCTGAAATTGATCCGGATACACCTGTATCGGAAGTGCAGTTTCCATTGAAGGAAACCGCAGAACTTTCCTTTATTACAAGTGCACCGGCTACATCAACGCAGGAGCCAAATGAACGAGTGATCTTTCAGCGTATGGAAGAGCAGACCAATGTTCATATTGACTGGACTTGTTTTGTATCAGATCAGTTTTCTGATAAGAAAAACCTGGCACTTGCCCAGTTTGGAAATCTGCCGGATGGATTATTCAATGCCGGAATGAGTGAGTATGATCTGTTGCGTTATGCAAAGCAGGGAATCATTATTCCATTGGAAAATCTGATAGATAAATATATGCCGAATTTACAGGCAGTATTTGAAAAATACCCAGAATACAGGACAATGTGTACAGCACCGGATGGGCATATTTATTCATTTCCATGGATTGAACAGCTTGGAGCTGGGAAAGAAGCCATTCAGGCAATCGGAGATGTTCCATATATTAACAAAAAATGGCTGGATTATCTAGGACTTGAGATTCCGACAACAACAGATGAAGTGGAACAGGTATTAATTCAGTTCCGTGATCATGCAGATGAACTTGAAAAAGAATTTTCAATTGAAGGTGATGTGATCCCAATGTCATTTATTATCAATAATGGAGATCAGGATCCTGCAATTTTGATCAATGGATTTGGAGAGGGTTATGGAGATACAGGGGATCATTTCGCTGTAACGGATGAAGGAAAAGTTATTTATACAACGGTTCAGGAGGGGTATAAAGAAGGAATTGAATGGTTGCATAGGCTTGTAACAGAGGATCTGGTTGACCCGGAAGCATTTACACAAGAGTGGTCCACCTATGTAGCAAAAGGAAAGAATCATCGATATGGTCTCTGCTTTACATGGGATATTGCAAATATTGATAACAATGAAGATTATGTTATGCTGCCGGCTTTGACAGGACCGAATGGAATGAGAAATATCACAAGACAGAACAACAGCGAAACAAGCGGATTCGATCGTGGAAGATGTGTCCTTACATCCAGCTGTCGTGACACAGCACTTGCTGCTGCATGGATCGATCAGATGTATGCACCCCTTCAGTCACCACAGAATAACTGGGGAACTTATGGAGAAAAGGATTCTTTTAACATTTTTGAACTGACCAAAAATAAAGATGGCGGAGAAATGCTGAAGCACATGGATCTTGGAACGCAGTCGCCGGTAGAAGTACGTGAGGCACAATCTGTAAATGGTCCACTTGCAGTACTGAATGAATATTATGATGTATATGTAACACAGCCGGAAGATGCAAAATGGCGTTTAGACAATATGCATGAAACTTATTTACAGGATATGAATAGCAAGTATGTTTACCCAAATGTCTTTATGAGCATTGATGATACGAATAAAGTATCTCAGTACGATACCGATATTAAAAAATATGCAGAGCAGAAGAAAGCAGACTGGATCCTGAATGGAGGAATTGAAAAAGAGTGGGATTCCTATCTAAAGAAAATGGAACAGTATGGGCTTTCAGATTATCTTTCAATTAAACAGAAGTACTTTGATGAGTATCAGAAGTCATTGAGTGAAGAAAAATAACGATACGAACAACAGGAGAATTTGCATGAGTGAGATGTTAGAAAAGGCTAGAAAATATGAAGATGAACAGGGAAAGCAGATAAAAGCAGAAGACAGACCGGCTTTTCATGTGAGTCCGTATGTAGGCTGGATGAATGATCCGAATGGATTTTCATACTATCAGGGAGAATATCATTTATTTTATCAGTATAATCCATACGATACACATTGGGACAGTATGCATTGGGGGCATGTGGTAAGTAAAGACTTATTGCATTGGGAATATCTCCCGGCAGCTCTTGCACCAGATGAAGACTACGATAAGATTGGCTGTTTCTCAGGAAGCGCAATCGAGCTGGATGATGGCAGACAATTGCTTATGTATACAGCCGTAGATCATGAAACATTAGAAGATGGAAGTAAAAGAGATATACAGACACAGGCGGTAGCTGTCGGAGACGGAAGAGATTATGTGAAGTATGAGAAGAATCCGGTCTTGACAGAAAAGGATCTTCCAGAAGGTGCAAGTAAAGTGGATTTCCGTGATCCAAAGATCTGGAAAGGAAAAGATGGAAACTTCTATTGTGTGATCGGAAGCAGACCGGCAGACGGAAGTGGACAGATTCTTCTTTACAGAAGTGCAAATGGATTTGACTGGGAATTTGTCAGCATCCTTGCAGAAAATAAGAAACGTTTTGGAAAGATGTGGGAGTGTCCGGATTTCTTTGAACTGGATGGAAAACACGTTCTCCTGACAAGTCCGCAGGATATGTTACCGGAAGGCTTGGAATATCATACCGGAAACGGCACTTTATGTATCATAGGAGAAATGGACAAGGATACATATACCTTAAAAGAGCAGTTCAATCAGTCTGTGGATTATGGAATTGATTTTTATGCAATGCAGACAGTGGAAGCACCGGATGGTCGCAGAATTATGATCGGCTGGATGCAGAACTGGGATACGCTTGCTCATCGTTGTAACGACTCAAAATGGTTTGCGCAAATGAGTCTGCCGAGAGAATTGTCTGTGAAAAACGGAAGACTTTATCAAACTCCAATCAAAGAACTCGATGCACTGCACAAAAACAGAGTTGAGTACAATGATGTAGTAATAGATAATGATACGATCACATTAGATCGCGTCGAAGGACGAACCATCGACATGGAACTCGTGATACGTCCGGAAGATAAAGAAAATGTATATAAGAAATTCGCATTACGTTTTGCACAGAATGAGAAATTCCATACAGAATTGAGCTTCCGCCCGTATGAGTCTGTATTGAAAATTGACAGAAAATTTTCAGGAACCGAACGAGCACTGGTTCATCAAAGAAGATGTCTGGTAAATGGAGATGCCAATGAGTTAAAGCTTCGTGTGATTCTGGACAGATTCAGCGCAGAAGTATTTATTAACGATGGCGAGCAGGTTATGTCTGCTGTTATGTTTACAGAACAGGAAGCAAACGGAATTTCATTCTTTGCTGATGGTGCAGCTAAAATCGATGTAGTGAAATATGATCTGGTATAGAAGTTACATAATAAATATACGTTGAGATTGAAAATGCATGGATAATGATAAGGGGATTCCTGATTAAGGAATCCCCTTATGTAGTATAGGAGTATAGTATTGATGATAGAAGTAAGAAGAAAAAGACATGAAAACGAACTGCACGAAAAATATATGCAGTTGTATCATAATGAACAATGTTATGAAGAATTAATGCAGTCATTGGAAGAGGCTTATCAGAACAGACCTGCTGAACTTAGACGGTTAGATAATAAAAGAGAAAAAGAACCGAATTGGTATCGAAACAGAAATATGCTTGGGATAACGATGTATCCGAAGCTATTTGCAGGGGGATTAAACGGTGTGATAGAGCATTTGGATTATCTGTCTGAGCAGAAGATCACGTATCTTCATCTGATGCCGCTTCTGAAGATGCCGCATCCATATAATGACGGTGGCTATGCGGTAGAGGATTTTAAACAGGTAGATCCTGAAATTGGAACAAACGAAGAGTTGGAAAAGTTGACAAAAGAGCTGAGAAAACGCGGAATCAGTCTGTGTCTGGATGTTGTTATGAATCATACAGCAGATACGCATGAGTGGGCGATGCGAGCCAAGAGAGGCGAACAGGAATATATGGATCGCTATCAGTGTTATGAGACACGCGAGATTCCGGATCAGTTTGAGAAGACGATGCCGCAGGTGTTCCCGGAAACTGCGCCGGGCAACTTTACATGGTGTGAAGAGATGCACAGGCATGTATTGACAACATTTTATCCTTATCAGTGGGATCTGAATTATCACAATCCGAAAGTATTTAATGAAATGATAGGAAATATCCTGTATCTGGCTAATATGGGAGTGGAAGTATTCCGTATTGATGCAGTTCCGTATATTTGGAAGGAGTTGGGAACCAACTGCAGAAATCTTCCGCAGGTTCATAGTATCGTCCGTATGTTGCGTATGATCCTTGAAATGGTTTGCCCGGGTGTGATTTTAAAAGGCGAGGTTGTTATGGAGCCAAAAGAACTTCCGGTTTATTTTGGAACAGAGCAAGAGCCGGAATGCCATATGTTATACGGTGTTTCCAGTATGGTGAATCTGTGGGCAGCACTGGCTACAAGAGACACAAGAATGTTGAAGCATCAGATGGATGTGATTCACAGTCTTCCGAAGAACTGCTATTTTGTCAATTACCTTCGCTGTCATGATGATATCGGCTGGGGACTGGATGAAGAGCAGGAGAAGAAGCTGGAGATAGATCCGATTCAGCACAAGGAATATTTATATCATTTCTTTGAGGGGACATATCCGTACAGCTTTGCTCGTGGAGAGCTCTATAATTACGATCCGGTGACCAAAGATGCCAGAAGCTGTGGAACAACGGCAAGTCTGTGTGGAATTGAAAAAGGTGGATTTGAAGGAGATCTTGAGCAGGTGAAACAGGGAATCCAGAGAGTGCTGATGATGCATGCGGCATGTATGAGCATGGAAGGTTTTGTGATGCTTTCATCCGGAGATGAGATCGGTCAGGTCAATGATTACAATTATAAGAAAAATCCGGATACTGCTGCGGACAGTCGATATCTGCATCGAAGTCCGTTCCAGTGGGAGAATGCAGAGAAGAGAAAAAAACCAGGTACTGTACAGTATGCGATTTGGAATGGTTTGAAACAGATGGAAGAATTCAGACGTGAGGAAAATTGCTTTGGAGAGACTGCCGGTATCTCTACATGGGATACAGGAAATTCCTCAGTCTTCGCAATCAGAAGGACAGCAGGAAGAGAAGAACTAATCTGTCTGGCTAATTTCTCGGAGTATGGACAGAATGCATGGCTGAATTGTCTGGAAGGTGAATATGAAGATTTATTTACAGGAGAAAAACTGGAGATGAATTCGGTATGGATGAATCCTTATCAGTACAGATGGTGTGTGAAAAAATAGAAATCTGTTGAGAATAGAAAAATGTTGTCGCTTTGGCAGCAGAATGGAGAAGAAAATGAAAAAATATGATGTAGTAGCACTTGGAGAATTATTGATTGATTTTACAGAAAACGGAAAGAGCAATCAGGGAAATCCTCTTTTTGAGGCAAACCCGGGAGGAGCACCGTGTAATGTGCTTGCGATGCTGACAAAGTTAGGACATAAGACAGCATTTATCGGAAAAGTAGGTGAAGACTTTTTCGGAGAGCAGTTAAGAGATGCAATTACAGAAGTTGGGATCGACGCATCCGGATTATGCACAGATAAAGAAATCCATACAACACTTGCTATGGTACATACTTATCCGGACGGAGACAGAGATTTTTCATTTTATCGTAATCCGGGAGCAGATATGATGCTGAACAAAGAAGAGATTTGTGAAGAACTTATCAAAGAAACAAAGATCTTCCATTTCGGAACATTGTCTATGACACATGAAGGAGTGCGCGAAGCAACAAAAGAAGCCATTCGTATTGCGGAAGAGTCCGGTGCGATTATTTCTTTTGACCCGAACTTACGTCCTCCACTTTGGAATTCACTGGATGAGGCAAAAGAGCAGGTGTTATACGGTCTCGGACATTGCCAGATTCTTAAAATCTCTGACAATGAGATTCAGTGGCTGACAGGTGAAGAGGATTATACTGCAGGTGTAAACTGGATCAGAGAAAGATATCAGATTCCGCTGATTCTTGTATCTATGGGAAAAGAAGGAAGCCGTGCATACTATAACGGAAGCATTGTAGAGGTAAAACCGTTCCTTCAGAAAAATACAATTGAGACAACAGGAGCCGGAGATACATTCTGCGGTTGTGTATTACATTATATCTGTGAACATGGAATGGAAGACTTAAAGGAAGAAAACCTGAAAGATATGCTGACATTTGCAAATGCGGCAGCTTCTGTGATCACAACAAGAAAAGGTGCGCTGCGCGTAATGCCTACGAGAGAGGAAATCCAGAATCTGCTGATCGAGCGAGCTGCAGAGTAATGTGTGCTGAAAAATAGTTGAGAAGAATAATACTCTGAAAAACGAAACAGAGAGGATACGCAAGTTACAAACGTATTCTCTCTGTTTTGTTTTCTCTTATATCTAGTAACTGTTCAGAGCCAACCTCCAAAATGCTACGCATTTCGTCGGTGTGGCGTATCCGCCAAATAAAAATTTCAAAAACAGTCTTAAAAATGCAAGCATTTTACACCTGTTTTATGAATTTGCTTGGCTCTGAACAGTTACAAATCAAAAATGAAGAGAAGGAGAACTTTATCAATGGCTAAGGAAAAGAAATTTGTACAGGCGATTACCTCTCGTGATGAAGATTTCGCACAGTGGTATACCGACGTTGTAAGAGAAGCAAAGCTTTGTGATTATTCAAGTGTAAAAGGATGTCTTAATTATCTTCCAAATGGATATGCAATCTGGGAGAAGATCCAGGCAGACCTTGACAAGAGATTTAAAGAGACAGGTGTTGAAAACGTATACCTGCCAATGCTGATCCCGGAGAACCTTCTTCAGAAGGAAAGCGATCATATCGAAGGATTTGCACTGGAAGTTGCATGGGTAACAAAAGGTGGTCTTGAGACTCTTCAGGAGCCAATGTGCATCCGTCCGACATCGGAGACTCTGTTCTGCGACCTGTGGGCAAGAACCGTACAGTCTTACCGTGACCTTCCGAAAGTATGGAATCAGTGGTGTTCGGTACTTCGCTGGGAGAAAACAACCAGACCGTTCCTTCGTTCCAGAGAATTCTTATGGCAGGAAGGACACACCATTCATGCAACTTATGAAGAAGCAGAACAGAGAACACTGACCATGCTTCGTGTATATCAGGAACTGATCCGTGATTCCCTTGCAATTCCGTTCGTATCAGTCCGAAGACAGAGAGCGAGAAGTTCGCAGGTGCACAGGACACTTACACCGTAGAAGCTCTGATGCATGACGGAAAAGCACTTCAGTCTGCAACCAGCCATTTCTTCGGAAATGCGTTCCCGGATGCATTTGACATCAAATATCTGGATAAGAACAATGAACTTCACAGCGTATATGAGACTTCATGGGGACTGTCTACACGTATCATCGGAGCCCTGATCATGGTTCACGGTGATGACAGCGGACTTGTTCTTCCACCGAGAATCGCACCGGTTCAAACAAGAGTCATTCCGATAGCACAGCACAAAGAAGGCGTTCTTGAAAAAGCAAATGAACTGACAGAGAGACTGAAAAAAGCTGGCTACAGCGTGAAGATCGACGATTCTGAGAAGAGCCCTGGATGGAAATTCAGTGAGCAGGAAATGCTTGGTATCCCGACACGTATCGAGATCGGACCAAAGGATATCGAACAGAACCAGGTTGTTGTTGTACGTCGTGATACAAGAGAAAAGATCGTTGTTTCTTTAGATGAGATCGAGACAAAACTTGGCGAGATCCTTGAAACAATCCAGAAGGATATGTATGACGTGCAAAGCATTCCTTGACAGCCACATTGATTTGCTGAAACCATGGATGAATGAATGAAATTCAACACCAAACGTGGATTTATCAAAGCAAAGGTGTGGAAGCGCAGAATGTGAAGATGAGATCAAGGCAGCAACAGGTGGAGCAACCACCCGCTGTATCTGCAAAGAGGATCAGGTAAAAGACGGAGATACCTGTATTTTCTGTGGCAAACAGGCTAAACATGTTGTTTATTTTGGAAAAGCATACTAGGAGCGAATGTATATGAAAATTCAGTTACCTGAAAAGGTGAATCGAATTATAACTACATTACAAAAACATGGCTTTGAGGCATATGCAGTCGGCGCTGCGTCCGGGATTCTTTTCTCGGACGTGTGCCGGGTGACTGGGATATCACAACATCGGCAGCGCCGGAAGAGACGAAGTCATTATTTGCCAGAACTTTTGACACCGGAATCGAGCATGGAACGATTACGGTGCTTTTAAATGGAGAAGGATTTGAAGTGACGACATACCGGATTGACGGGAAATACGAAGATAACCGGCATCCGAGTAAAGTGCAGTTTACCAGAAGTCTGTCAGAGGATCTGCTGCGCAGAGATTTTACGATCAATGCGATGGCGTACAATGAACAGGATGGACTGGTGGATCTGTTTCATGGGATGGAGGATCTGAAAAAAGGTGTGATCCGTTGTGTGGGAAATGCTGAGGCACGTTTTTCGGAGGATGCCCTGCGGATTTTGAGGGCGATCCGTTTTTCGGCGCAGCTTGGATTTGAGATTGAGAAAGAGACCAGACAGGCAATCCGAAAACTTGCACCAAATCTTTCCTATATCAGTGCAGAACGTATTCAGACAGAGCTTGTAAAGCTTCTGGTCTCCGATCATCCGGAAAAGATCCTGGATGCATATGAGCTTGGGATCACAAAGGTGATCCTCCCGGAATTCGATGCAATGATGGAAACAACACAGGAAACTCCGCATCACTGTTATAATGTAGGTGAGCATACGATCCATGCGCTGATGAATATTCCGGCAGATAAAGTGCTGCGTCTTACAATGCTGTTTCACGATACGGGGAAACCGGCACGAAAGACGGTCGATCCGGATGGGACGGCACATTTTAAAGGGCATGCATACGTCAGCGAAGAACTCACAAAGTCGATCATGCATCGCTTGAAATTCGATAATGATACGCTGCGTAAGGTGTCAAAGCTGGTGCTGTATCATGATGACCGGATGCCTGCAACGATGAAGCATGTACGCCGCGCAATGAACCGGATCAGTGCGGAACTGTTCCCGTATTATATGAAGGTACGGATGGCTGATACGTTGGCACAGAGTGATTATCAGCGTGATAAGAAGCTGGAAAATCTGGCTGGTATCGAGAAGTGCTACCAGGAGATTCTGGAGAAAAAGCAATGTGTTTCTTTAAAAGAACTAAAAGTAAACGGTCAGGATCTGATCGCGGCAGGTATTGAAAAAGGACCGAAAATTGGTCAGACACTCCAGACACTTTTACAGGAAGTGATCGAGGAACCGGAGAAAAATACACGGGAATATTTACTTGCCAGAATAAAAGAACTGGAATAATCAAAAATCATGCATGACTTAAGTCTCCCCCTGCATACATTAGAAAGACCGGTAAAATAAAGCGGCAGGGGGAAGCCATGAAAGATTATGGAATCAGTGTATTGACACAATATCAGATGGAAGTATTCGGCACCCACAAAGTAAGGGGTGCTATTTTATGCGATACAGATAAGGGGCTGCTCCTCTTGAAGGAGACGCGCATGGAGGAGAGCCGGATCTGCGCGCTTGCAAAAATATATGAGCAGTTAAATGCGAATGGATTTGAATGGTAGATACGCCTCTGCTTAATAAAGAGGATGCTTATGTCAGTAAAGCCGAGGATGGAACAGGCTATATCTTAAAGAAATGGTTTCAGGGACGTGAGTGTGATGTCAGACGTGAAAATGAACTGATCGCCGGTGCGGAAAATCTTGCCCGGATCCATCTATGCATGCGTCTGGCTGGGGAAGAAAACGGATTTGCAGGAAGAGAAGAAAATCCGGTGATCAAGGAGTACGCAAGGCATAACAGAGAACTCAGAAAGGTTCGGGAATTTGTCTGCAGAAGAAGTGTGAAAAGCCCGTTTGAGATCGCATTTTTAAAGGGATATGACCAGATGTATTTTTGGGCAGACAGAGTGCTGAAAATACTGGAAAATATGGATCTGGACAGTGTTTTTAAAGAAGCGGAGGCAGAAAATCATATGGTCCACGGAGACTATAATTATCATAATCTTCTGGTCTGTCAGGAAGGCATGGCGGTGACTGGATTTGAACATGCACACCGGGATGTTCAGATGGAAGATCTGTATTATTTCCTGCGCAAATGTATGGAAAAGCATCATTATGATGAACGGCTTGGATATCGGATGATGAGAGCGTATGATTCGGTGAATAATCTTGGGAAAAAAGAACGGGATTACCTTGCAATCCGTCTTGCTTATCCGGAAAAATTCTGGAAGATCACCAATTCGTATTACCACTCAGGAAAGGCATGGATTCCTGCAAAAAATGTCGAAAAACTTTCACTTTCTGTCGCACAGACAGAAGAAAAAAAGCGGTTTTTGCGGAATCTGTTTGCGTTTCAGGTATAGCGTTCGGTTTTCTTAGATTTTAAGGGTTTAGACTTGACAAAGAAGGTAAAAACTTATATAACATATGTAGGGTAAGGGGCGTGTCAGACCGCATGGATACGCAGAATAAACCTAGCAAAAAGACAAAATGCCGGGGTGTTCCGGGAGTATATTTTACAGGAGGACGTAAGTCATGAACAAGACAGAATTAGTAGCTGCAGTTGCAGAACAGGCAGATATTTCAAAGAAAGATGCAGAAAAAGACATTAAAAGCATTTGTTGATGTTGTTACAGAAGAAATGAAAAAAGGTGAAAAAGTTTACAGTTAGTAGGATTCGGAAACTTT
>ENA-OQAZ01001501-OQAZ01001501.1-human-gut-metagenome-genome-assembly--contig:-NODE-1501-length-11019-cov-5.013037_pt1 | contig 11019 bp, 21 predicted proteins | sample MGYA00242737_ERZ504531 | MGnify/ENA primary metagenome ERZ504531 (study PRJEB26092, sample SAMD00036244) | human gut metagenome | host: Homo sapiens | study: EMG produced TPA metagenomics assembly of...
GAACTCCGGGCCGCCTGCGGCGTACATCAGCGCATAGAAGAAGGCGTCGAAGTAGCCGGTGGTGGTAGGTGAACAGGTAGGTGCCCTCAGCGGCAGCCTTGTCGCCCAGTGCCCACATCTCGTCCCAGGTCTTGGCACGTCCCAGCCCTTTTCCTTCAGGAAACCGCGTTGTAGAACAGGCCGCAGGGGCTGTAGAACATGGGAGCCAGATAGGTTTTGCCGTCGCCGTAGGGGTTGGTCAGGGAGGTGTCGGTAAAGCCGCCGGCGATCTTCTCGCTCACCTTCTTGCTCTCGCCGGGCACGGTCATGCTCAGCACATCGGTGATGTCGGCGATCAGGTTGCCCTTGATGAACTGCTCGGTCAGGGCAGCTTCACGGCCGGTGGCCAGATGGACCACGTCGGGGTAGTCGCCGCCCTGCATGGAGGGGCCGATGACGTCCTCCAGCTTTTTGTCGGTGGTCAGGTCCACCTTGATGCCGGTCTGTGCGGTAAAGGCCTCGGCGACCTTCTTCCACATATCAGCGCCGTAGCCGGTCTCGATGGCGGCTACCTTGATGGTAACGTCTGCAGCCGCCGCTGCGGAAGAAGCGGCGGTGGAGGATGCCACGCTGGATGCGGTGGAGCTGGAAGAGCCGCCGCAGGCAGCCAGACCCAGTGCAGCGGCGCCAACGCCGGCCGCTTCAGGAAATTACGACGAGAAATACGATTCATACTGTGTTGCCTCCATCATTTTGTTCCGTTCAAACACAGCCGGGCAAACAGGCTTTGCCCGAAGGACTGTGTGTTTTTCTGCCTCCAATATAAATTCTTTCGCTTCCTTGCTCAAGAGGTTTGTTGTTTCATTTTTTATAGATGTTGCTTTCTAAAAAATTCTTCCAGCAAAAGTGCTAAAAATCTTTTAGAAGTTTCAGCATAATCCCCAACCTGTAACTATTTTGACATATTTCGAAGGGACTTGAGAAACAAAAATATAAAAATCAGCCTAAAATCAGGGCTTGCTTTTTTTGTATGTTCCCTCTATAATGAGGGTAAAGTGCACGAAACAACGCACCATTTTTTGATAATGTTTTTAGAATGTTGCGTTTATTTTTAGAAAATTTGCGTTTCCCGAAGGAGCCGATCATCTATGAGTACCCAGCGCTTTGATATCCGCCACGCGCCCGCTCCGCGGGAATCCTTCCGGCTGCTGTACATCAGCAAAAGCAAATTTGGCGGCGATTGGAACAGTACCACCCACACCCACTCCTGCACGGAGCTGTTCTACTGCCTCAGCGGCGAGGGACAGTTCTACCTTGCCGGGCAGCTGTTCCCGGTAAAGCCGGACGATATGGTCATTGTGAACCCGCAGGTGGAGCATACCGAGCTTAGCCTGAACGCCTCGCCCTTGGAGTATATCGTGCTGGGCGTTGCAGCATGGAGTTTTTGTTCAGCAAGGCGGATACGAACTACGCCATCTTCAATTGCCGGGAGAACCGGGAGCGGATGGTCACGTTGCTGCACATGCTGCTGGCCGAGGCGACCGCAGCTTAGACGGCTGCGAGACCGTTTGTCAGGACCTGCTGGAGGTACTGCTGATCTGGCTAGTGCGCTGCACCACCATTTCGCTGCAGCTGGAGGAGGCTGCCCCGACCGAGAACCGGGAGTGCGCCGAGATCAAGCGGTATCTGGACACCAACTACCGCGAGGATATCTCGCTGGACCTGTTGGCAGAGCTTGCCCACCTGAACAAATACTATCTGGCCCACACCTTCCAGCGGGAGTACGGCATTTCCCCCATTACTTACCTGAACCGCCGCCGCATTGAGGAGAGCAAGCATATGCTAGGCAACACCAGCTACAGTCTGGCGCAGATCAGCGAGCTGATGGGCTTTTCCTCCCCCAGCTATTTCTCCCAGTGCTTCCGCAAGGCGGAGGGCATGACCCCCAACGAATACCGCCGTCAGACGCGGCAGGGAAAACGCCCCGCCCCGACAAAACGGCATGAAGTATAACGAAAACGAGGAATTTATGATGAAATCCGTTACCCTTTCTTTGCTCCAGTCTGCTGCAAATGCTTTTGATTTTGGCGGCCCGTGGTCTGCGATGCCAACCACTATGGTGAGGGGCATATCAACGACACCTTTGTGGTCTGGCGGGAAGATCATTCCAAACGCTTTATTTTGCAGCGCATCAACACAGATACCTTTACTAACCCGGTAGGCCTGATGGAGAATGTCTGCGGCGTGACCCGGCATCTGCGGGCGAAAATTCTTGCCGAGGGCGGCGACCCAGCACGGGAAACGCTGAATGTCATCCCAACTTTGTCGGGGTCGACTTGCTATCTGGATGCAGACGCGGCGCATGGCGTGCCTATGACTTTGTAGAAGATACCATCTGTTTGCAGCAGGTCGCAGCGAAGCCGACTTCCGCACCGTGGCCGAGACGCTGGGCAAGTTCCAGAACCAGCTGGCGGATTACCCGGCCTCCACCCTCCACGAGACCATTGCCCGTTTCCACGACACGCCCAACCGCTATGCCAATTTTGAAAAAGCCCTCGCCGCCGATGCACTGGGTCGCGCAAAGAACATTGCGCCGGAAATCGAATTTATCCATGCGCGGGAGAAAGACTGCCATGTCCTGCTCGACCAGCTTGCCGCCGGGGAAATCCCCTTGCGCGTCACCCATAACGATACCAAGATCAACAATGTCCTAATCGACGCCGCCACCGGAAAAGGCATCTGTGTCATTGACCTCGACACCGTGATGCCGGGGCTTTCGGCCTACGACTTCGGCGATTCCATCCGCACCGGTGCCAACGACTGCGCCGAGGACGAACCTGACCAGAGCAAAGTCCATTTTGACCTGCATCTGTACGAAGTGTTCGCCAAAGGGTATCTCTCCACTGCCGGGGCATCCATGAGCATGGCAGAAAAAAGAGCCTTGCATGGGGTGCAAGGCTCATGACGCTGGAATGCGGCATCCGTTTTCTGACTGACTATCTGGAGGCGACCATTATTTCCATATTGCTCGCCCGGATCACAACCTCGACCGCGCCCGCACCCAGTTCACACTGGTGCGGCAGATGGAAGAGGTTTTCGATCAGATGCTGGAAATCGTCTGCCCGGACAATCGCTGATTTCGCAATCTCCTCCATTCGGATACAGCAAGAAGCATGGACGCTCTCCTTTTCGGGGGCGTCCATGCTTCTTTTTACAGCTTATCCCTACACACCCATCAAATCGTCCTTTGAGGACGCTGGGAGCGTCGAGGACATGATGCGCTGCAGCAAATCATGAAAGCCCTTTTCAGCCCTGACAAAATTCTGTTTGACCTGCCCTTCAAGCACAAGGGCATCATGTGCGCGCCCTTCATCGGACCAGTAAGCATCCGGCAGTACCTTACCGCCGGGCAGATCGAGCAGGTCATCTGCGGCGGCGAAAACTATGATGGTGCCCGCCCCTGCAATTTTGATTGGGTCAAGTCTCTCCGGCAGGAATGCGTGGATGCCAACGTGACCTTCTGCTTTATCGAGACCGGCACCGTGTTCATCAAGGACGGCAGGCGCTACCACCTGCCAAACAAGCAGCTGCAAAGCCGAATGGCCTGTAAATCCGGCATGAACTATCAGGGCAGGCCCATTCATTTTGACCTCGTGGACGACTGGGGCTACCCCATCCCGCAGGAAGATCTCTATGTGCCCCATTTCCGCGCAAACTGCGAGACCTGCGGCAGCAAGTTGATCTGCAACGGCTGCAGTGACTGTGGAAAATGCTTATAAAATAAAGGAATTCTATCAATACAAATGGAACTTATGGCTGATCTGATGTGCAATTTCATCCGGCAGCGGGCGGAAACCGATGCAGGTCAGGGTCATGCCTTCTCCGTTTTCATCAAATTCTTCCGGCTCCAGCTCGGTGTGGCAGGCATCCCGGATAAGGAAGAAGTCTTTGTTTTCCACCAGTCCCAATTCCTCGGCAATTGTCTTTGCTTTCAGCAGTTGATTGCGGTTCTTTGCCCCGCAGATAGTTTTGGTAAAAGAGCCATCGAACCATTCTTCATAGGTTGCTTTCTCCAACATGATTTCTGCCCGATAGCCGGTAATTTCTCCGTCTTTCTCGATGGGTTCCACGCCCTGTCCCATGCCGATGGGGTCGGTGAGGAATGCCAGCGAAGCGTGGCAGCACTGCGCCGCCAGCTTACCGGGAGACATCTGCAGGTCTTTTCGGGCAATGATGAGTTGACGCATTTTCTCTCCTTCTTACGACAGCTTGATCTTCAAATCTGCCAACAGATTCACCGCTTCCGGCAGCGAAAATTTCGCATCCTTCAGGCGGCTGCCCAGAATGTCCACTTTATAGCCTGTAGCATCCCGGAAATCCGCCTTGCGCAGATCACACTGGTAGAACTCCGTTTCGTGAAGTTCTACACCCTTGAAATTCGCCAGCTGCATCTCGCATTTGGCAAACATGGAGCCGACAATTTCGTTGCCGTCCGAAAAGTCGAAGCGGTTAAAGTTCATTTCGGTGAAGGTGTTATATTTCAGACTGCACTCTTTCAGCGTGTGGATAGGGTCCGGGAAGCACCGTTGGACATCAGCGGTGCCCACTCGATTTCCTGCAAACGGCAGTCCTCAAAATCCAGCGACTGCACCGAAGAATGGGTGCTGCGCAGACCTGTGATCTCACACCGCACGAATTTGCACTCGTTCAGCGTGGTATGATCCAGTTCGCATTTGGTAAAGGAGCAATCCACAAACACGCAGTCGGTAAAGTCGCAGTCCTCAAAAGTCTCCTCGGTGAACGACAGGTCAGCAAACCGTTCACCTTCACAATAACGCTCTGTCATAAAATTCTCCTGTCAGCGCAGTTCTTCCAGCAGAGCCGTGCAGCCTTCCAGCACATCCTGCCAGGTAGCCTCAAAAATCCCCGGTATACCACGGGTCGGCCAACATCGCCGGGGCGACGGGTATGATCCATCAGCAGAGACACTTTATGCTCCGGGTCGCCGCCCACAAAGCGCGCCATATTGCGCAGGTTGTTGTAATCCATGGCGATCAGATAATCGTAGGTTTCGTAATCACGCCGGGTCATCTGCCGGGCGGTTTTACCCTCGCAGGAGATGCCGTGCTCGGCCAGCTTCCGCCGGGCGGGCGGATAGACCGGGTTGCCGATCTCCTCGGTGCTGGTGGCGGCGGATGCGATTTCAAACTGGTCGGAAAGTCCGGCTTTGTCCACCAGATCTTTCATCACAAACTCGGCCATTGGGCTGCGGCAAATGTTGCCATGGCAGATGAAAAGCACTTTCGTCATGTCAAAATATTTCCTTATATCGGTATCATTTTGAATTTTGCACACATGCGTGCAAAATTCAGTTCTGCTTCAAGAACTCCCGCAGCACATCCTCCGGGCGGAGTGTATGGTTCGGGTACTTTTCCCGCAGCGGTGCGGCGGCACCATCCATAATGTAGGGCACACCCACAATGTCCAGCATCGACGCATCGTTATAATTGTCGCCAAAAGCCATCACATCGGCAAGGGCGATGTCCAGAGTCTTGCAGATGCTGCGCACACCGATGCCCTTGTTGGCAAAGGTGGTGTCGATCCAGTACGGCCCTGCCACAGCGCAGTTTGCCTCTTTCCATCGTGGGACAAACCGTTCCGTGTAAGATTCTACGCCTTCGTGCAGATACACCGATACTTTTGTGATCTCCTCCGGCACCTCAGACGGGGCATGAATGATCTGATAGTTGTTCCCGATGAACTGGATGCGCTGGAGCATTCCCATGCCCCGCTCCATCAGGTAGGCGGTATTCTGACCGGAGAGCATCACTTCGCCCTGCCCGTCGCTGCGGGTCCACAGGTCGTTGGCAATTTCTTCGGCCAGTGCACGGGGCATCGGGTTCTTGGCAATGCACTGTTCGTCTTTATAGATTACGCCGCCGTTCTCACAAAGAAACACACAGCAGTCTGCCACCGGTGCAAAGAGCTTGCGCAGGCTGGTATACTGCCGGCCGGATGCCGGGCAGAACAAAATACCGCGCCGATGCAGCTCCCGTATCTGTTCAAAGATCTCGCCTTCCAGCTCTTTCCTGCCGTATTGCAGCAGCGTACCGTCAATATCGCTGCAAATCAGTCTGATTGACATTTTCCGTCCTCATTTTTCAAGATAATTTTAGGCAATTCCCCGGCATCCAGAACACGGATGCCTTCGTCCATCAGCATCTTGGCAAAAACACCTGTCCGGGAATCTTTGTCCCAGAAAACGTTCCGTCGTAGATTTCCTTCACGCCGCAGCTGGGGCTGCGGGATTGCAGGATGGCAAGCTCCACCCCATTTTCTTTTGCAATGGCAAGGGCCTTGGCTGCGCCCGCTCGGAACTCCCGGTCCACATTGATGCCCTCTTTGTTCGTGACAACGCCCTGCACGATTTCCGCCGGGCACCGCGGTGTGGGCAAGCCGCCCAAAACCTCCGGGCAGACCGGAACCACCTGATGCCTCCGCGCAAAATCGCAAACCGCCTGATTGTAATTGTTTCCGCCGCTGTATTTGCAGTTTTCGCCCAGCAGACAGGCGCTGACCAGAATCTTCATTGTTGCGCGCTCCGTTTTTCAGATACTGAATCTTTTACCTATTCTACCACGCTTTTGGGCATTGAAAAAGAGGATTCTGCTTTTTCCTATCCCCATACCGGGAGGTCCGCCGTAATCTTTTCTAATTCCTGTGCAAGAAACGTCAGTCTTTCCCTCAGATGGTTGTTATGCGGTGCATCTCCGTTCAGCAGATAGTCCGTTCTGACATTCAGGCAGGACGAAAGATCCTGCAGCAACTCAATCGAGCAGCAGCGGCTTCCCGTTTCAAAAACATCAATATGTCTTAGTTTGCAGCGCAACCATATCAAATTTTCTATGTTTTTCACAGGTCTCATTTTCACGATTCCACGCAAAAAAATTGAACGCTGTCAGCGTTTAACAAACGCATATAGTGTGCCTACTCATTTTATCCATCCCATTTATACACAGTTCCGAACCAAAAGAACCGCATAAAGTTCTCATCAAAAAACAGGGAGTGACATCAAATCACTCCCCGTTTGCATTGATTGTATCAGAGTTTCGTCATCCAGAGCCCATGCAGATTGCAGTATGCGTAAACGGCCACCGGCTTTTCACTTCCCAGTTCAAACACCGCGTTGGGAGCCTGCCCCGGATTCAGATAGCGGATCTGTCCGCCGTTCTCAGTCTCCAAAAAAATCCACTGAATATAGTGAACATCCGCCATAGGGTGCTCCACCGCGCCCACTGTGACCGTGAGATGACTGCCGGAAAGCTCTGCCACCGGCAGATGCTTCTCGCCGCTGGCTTCCACCGTATTGGGAACCAGCTCTTTCATCTTCTCCCCGCAGCAGACCAGCGGAACGCCTGCGTTATGGATGGTAGTGACGAGGTTGCCACAGTGATTGCAGATGTAAAACTTTGCCTTCATATCGAAATCCTCCATTGGAATGTTATCGGTGTGTTTCTTGTATCTATATGATAACATTTCCTATTTATGATTTCTGTGACTGAATCACGCAAAGCGTTTTTCTGCCGTGTGCAGCCTTTGACTTCCAGCAGGTACTTCTGTTCGCCCTTTTCCATATAAAAGTCGATGCGGGACTTCCCATAGGTGAATTCCGGCTTGATATAGTCGTAGCCCTGTTTTGCAAGCCACTTCCCTACCACCTTATTGGGTGCCTGACTGTCCATATTGACCCAGCCGAGGCCCTGCTTGTGTACCGCCACAAGGTCGTATTTTGTTTTGCGTTTCGGGTTGTCCGACACTTCCAGCCGCACCGCAGTACCGGGCAGCAGCAGTTCCCTGCACCGCCCGGTGTTCTTGACATGGACGGTTTCCACTGCTCCATTCACTTCCACATGGGCAATAAAGCGGTTGGAACGGTCAACAAAAATGCCGTCCACAATTTCTCTGTATTTCAACGTTTTTCTCCATTTTCAGTACAGGATTCGGGAGCTGTGTCCATCCTGCCTGCCAAGATACAGTTCCACGACCATCCTGCCGTTTTCGCTGTTGCAGAGTTCTTCCTTGCAGTAGCCGCAGAGCTTTCCTTCCGCTTCCGATACATAGCGGTGCAGCGGTTCCTGCAGGTCTTTCGGGATGCTGCCCCACGGAATGACATAGCTCATGCCGGTATCCCCCACATCCACGATGCAGGCCCGCTCACTGTCCTCATCGGACAAAATCAGACTGACCAAAAACACGTCTGCGAACGGTGCGCCCTGATACTCTGCCTTTTGCCGTCTGCGCTCTGTCCGAAGCTCGTCCAGTGCCCGATTCAGGTCATTTTCTGGCAGCGTGGACTTGTACAACAGGACATGCAGTTTCTGCTCCACCGCCCCACTGTCATTCTGACCGTTGGCCGAGAGTTCTACATCTGCATGGATGGCGCAAATTTGTTTCTGCATCGCAGTGCGCAGAGTTTCCAGTTTCTGCTGCCGTTCTGCTTCCAATTGTTGTGCAGACTTTTGCTGTACTTCTTTGGCTTCTGGCTGTTGCGCAGCCTGTTCTGACTTGGAATCCGGCTTCTGTGTTGACCGTTCGCTGTGCTTTCCTGCATCAGCCTCTGATGCACTATGCCCTGCCGCTGTCGGCACCGACACGCTTTTGGCACCGCTTTGTGCTGCCGATGCTTTCTGTGCCGCAGAAGGACGCTCCGTTCTCTTTGGTTTTACCGACCGCGTTGCACCTGTGCTCGTGCTTTTTGCCTCCGGCCTTGGTGTTTTCACCGCAGGAACAGCATTTTTAACATTTTTCGGTCGAACCCGTGTCTGCGTCTGCCAGAAATCGCTGCCTGTGCGCTGATAATAGGACTTTTCCGCTCGTTTCCGGCTGCTGCGCACACCTTCACAGATCCACGAAAAAATCAGGTAGCGCTCCAGTGTGTTCCAAAAGCTGCTGCGCCGATGGCAGGGTTTATGCCGCCCGCGGGACGCATACACAATCACTGATAAGCATCCGAAGAACAGAAATCCTGCCGCAAAACCGATCCCTGTAAACAGCTTTTTGAAAAAACCCATCTCTCACACCTCTTCCGGTTACAGCCTTGCCTGATACACCCGCTCCGTCCGGGCATCGAAGCAGCAGAAAATCACCTGCATGGCGTAATCCGCATGTGCTTCCAGCCACTGCGCCACTGTTTTGACTGCAATCTCCGTGGCATCTTCCAGCGGGTAGCCATACACGCCGGTCGAAATTGCCGGGAAGGCAATGCTGTGGAGTTCATGCTCTTTGGCAAGGTTCAGCGAGTTGCGGTAGCAGTCCGCCAGCTGCGTAGCATCCTCTGCTGTGCCGGAATATATCGGGCCTACCGTATGAATGATATACTTTGCTCTCAACCGGTAGCCCTTTGTGATTTTTGCTTCGCCGGTGCGGCAGCCGTACAGCGTACGACACTCCGCCAACAATTCCGGTCCTGCTGCCCGGTGGATGGCACCATCCACACCGCCGCCACCCAGCAGACTCCGATTTGCCGCATTCACGATGCAGTCACAGTCCAGTTTGGTAATATCACCCTGCACCACTTGAATCTGATTTTTTACTTTTTCAGAAATCATTGTAAACACATCACTTTTTGAGCAGTTCCAACGCTTTCTCCATAGGCACGCAATCGGCATAACAATCTGGCCAGAGGAATTCATTGTAATAGCGATAGCTCTGCTCTCCTGTCATGTATTCGTTGTCCTGCGTGGAATTTGCATAGGCAGGGACGATCATATGAAAATCGTGCTCAAAGCCTGCTTCTATCGTTGCATTGATGCAGAAGTCCGTCATGATACCGCAGACCATCACATCTTTTTCGCCCTTTTCCGTCAGATATTCCAGCAGACCGCTCTCTTTCTTGAAAGCGTTGCATACAGTCTTGACGAGCCGTTTTTCGGTCTGCAGTGGTGCAAACTCAGAATAGATATCAAACTCATCATCCCGATGGAGAAACCGGTGCCGGGCCCATCGTCATGCTGGACATAGACGACCTCGATTCCCTGTTCGCGGGCAGTCCGGATCAGCTCCTTGATGTTGCTGACAAACTTTTCAAACGCATACAGGCGTTCATCCACGATACCTTTCTGTGTATCCACAACCAGTAAAACCATGTGTAAGCCCTCCTGTTTTTTTTTTGGTTTCATTCTACCATAGACCGTTTCTTTCTACAAGCGGATTCAAAAAATCCCCACAGGGAAAACCTGTGTTTCACCTGCAGGGATTGATTCAGCCACCCAAGACGATCAGGATCAGCACCACGACCACTGCAATAGCGATCAGGCAGCCGCACCCGCTGCCGTCCCCGCCGCCACCGCCATTGTTGTTGTGGTTTCCGCCACCACCACCGCCGCCGGATGAGCCGCCGAAGTTGCGGTTGAACGCCGTCATGTACTGGGCATAGCCCGTATCGCCTTTGCCGAAGTAACCATAATCACCGTTTGACATTGTTTTGTCCTCCTCAGAAGTTTCTTTTTGTTTCTTCTAAGGTCATTTTAGCAGAAGTAATGTCCCATAAAGTTCTCTTTTGCAAAATTTTCTTCAGGTTTCTTGCAAACTATTGCGTAAATCAGTGTAGGCTTGCCATCCTGCAACATTTCGACCGCAAGAACGCAACAGAACACAGAATTCTTCTCACATACTTTCCTTCGAATCAATTTAGCACTCACAGAAGGCAGCATGCCGTGATCGTCTGATACCATTGCTGCTCCCGTACTGCCAATGCTTTTTTCATAGAGGCTTCCTTTTCTTGGTGGTGTCCTTTTCAGGTCACTCGCTTATGGAATCTATTTTTTCGCGTTTGCCTTACGGATCTTCATTTCATTTTGCACCTTCCCGTTTTTCAATTTTACGAATTCAGTATACCACACCCAATCCCATTGTAAAAGAGGATATGTACGCCGCCCGCAGGCGGCACCCTTTATTCTCCCGGTGATTCTTGAAGCCAGCCTTTGCGCAGATGTTCCAGTGCGTGGGTCTCGAGCCTTGAGACATAACTTCTGCTGATCT
>ENA-OQAZ01001503-OQAZ01001503.1-human-gut-metagenome-genome-assembly--contig:-NODE-1503-length-11000-cov-2.969190_pt1 | contig 11000 bp, 16 predicted proteins | sample MGYA00242737_ERZ504531 | MGnify/ENA primary metagenome ERZ504531 (study PRJEB26092, sample SAMD00036244) | human gut metagenome | host: Homo sapiens | study: EMG produced TPA metagenomics assembly of...
CCAAACGCCAAGAAAATTATGGTAGAGCTCCGTGACGTTTTTGAGTTGACTTTTTACCGGTAATAGCATATGATAATAATAGCTAAGGAATGTGGTGAGATTCCAAGTGGCAAAGTGAAAGCCCTCAGAGTTGCAGCTCTGGGGGCTTTCTTGCTCGTTAAGGTGAGTTATTCCGTTTAGGCTGTTGCTGCCTATCGTCTACCGTCCAGCCGTTTGCATATGTAGTAGCTAACTACGCCTGCTACAACGGAGACAAGGAATGAGGTGAGAATTTCTTCCATCGTGGCCACCTCCTTTCTGCTGGAGGTTCAACAGCTCTTTTAGTATAGCATAGGTTAGAACGATTTGAAATATAGAAAATTATCCGGTATTGTGGCTTTTTATTTTGACAATTTTTGTGACAAATAAAAGAAAACAGACGCAATCAGACGAAGAGTTGCCGTATACAAAAGCACTGGAAACCATTGAAAATAAAGGATTTTTTCTATAAGATAAAACAAGTTGAACTCTATCATTGCGTAATCGTAAAAAAAAGGTTATAATAGTTTTATATAATTTAATCTGAATGAAACAATGGAGGTAACCATATGAATGGACGTATAGATTCCGGATTGGGTCAGATTGTAATTGATACGGATGTCATTGCGACTTATGCCGGCAGTGTGGCGGTAGAGTGTTTTGGCATCATCGGAATGGCAGCTATCAGTATGAAGGATGGCCTGGTCAAGCTTTTGCGTATTGACAGCCTGAAACATGGTATCAGTGTTAAGATCACGGATGATAACAAGATCCGGCTGAATTTTCATGTCATCGTAGCATATGGCGTAAATATCAGTACTATTGCGGACAATCTTGTCAACAATGTAAAATATAAAGTCGAAGCTTTACAGGAATGGAGATTGAAAAAATCAACATTATGGTTGAGGGCGTACGTGCAATAGATTAGTTTTAGAGGAGGAACTTGTGGTGAATAACAAAACCATAGATGCTAAAATACTTTCCAGAATGTTTCTGTCCGGAGCAAAAAATCTGGAAGCGAAGAAAGAATGGATCAATGAACTGAATGTGTTTCCTGTACCTGACGGAGATACAGGAACCAATATGACGCTTACCATCATGTCTGCTGCTTCCGAAGTAGGTGCTCTTACAGATCCGGATATGGAATCCCTGGCAAAGGCAATTTCTTCCGGTTCCCTTCGCGGAGCCAGAGGTAATTCGGGTGTTATCCTGTCACAGCTTCTGCGTGGATTTACCAGGGGTGTGCGTAAACTTACGGATCTGGATGCACCTGCCATTGCCGCAGCTATGGAGCGAGGCGTTGAGACTGCATACAAGGCAGTTATGAAACCAAAAGAGGGAACCATTCTTACTGTAGCCAGAGCTGCAGCAGACAGAGCAGCAGAGCTTGCTGATGCGGCAGAAGATCTGGATGCTTTTTTCGACGGGATCTTTCAGCATGCGGAGGAAACTCTTGCAAGAACACCGGAGATGCTTCCAGTCCTGAAAGAAGCAGGTGTTGTGGATTCTGGCGGACAGGGACTTCTGGAAGTTTCCGTGGTGCCATCGACGGATATCATGGAAAAGAAGTGGATTATTCCCAGTTTGAAACAGTAGCTCCTAAGATCACAAAAATTTCTCCTCAGGCAGAGGCAGACATTAAATTTGGATATTGTACAGAATTTATTATTCTTCTTGAAAAACCGCTTCCACAGGATGAGATCGACCGTTTCCGTGAATTTCTGGATTCCATCGGTGATTCCATTGTTTTGGTGGCTGATGATGAGATTGTCAAGGTACACGTGCACACCAATCATCCGGGACAGGCTTTTGAACGCGCACTCACGTATGGTCAGCTTTCCCGCATGAAGATTGACAATATGAGAGAAGAACATCAGGAAAAACTGATCAAAGATGCGGAAAAACTTACAAAAGAACAGGCAGAAAACAAGGAACCTCCTAAGGATCATGGCTTTATTTCCGTATCCGTAGGCGAGGGACTTTCTCAGATTTTCCGTGAACTTGGCGTAGATTATCTGATCGAAGGCGGCCAGACTATGAATCCAAGTACCGAAGATATGCTCAATGCTATTGAGAAAGTAAATGCAAAAACAATTTATATTTTCCCGAATAACAAGAATATTATCCTTGCAGCAAATCAGGCGAGGGATCTGACTGAGGATAAGGAGATCATTGTAGTACCAACCAAGACAATCCCACAGGGAATTTCCGCAATGATCAGCTTTGTTCCGGAAAAAGGTGGCGAGGAGAATCTTGCTTCCATGACAGATGCTATATCCAGAGTAAAAACCGGACAGATTACTTATGCAGTTCGTGACACACGCATTGATGACAAGGAAATCCATGAGGGAGATATCATGGGAATCGGTGATGCAGGTATCCTTGCAGTAGGCAGGGATCGACTTCAGGTAGCAGAGGAGATGGTAGCAGAGATGGTTGACGAGGAATCTGAGATCATCAGTGTTTACTATGGTGAGGATGTATCGGAAGAAGATGCAGAGGCACTTTCTGATTCTCTTACTGAGAAATATCCGGAGTGCGAGGTTGAGCTGAACCAGGGCGGACAACCGATCTACTACTATCTGATTTCTGTAGAATAAAGAGTATAAAAAATGAATGAAAAGACACCTTTGCGTGAATTAAAAGGCGTGGGTGAGAAAACAGAGAAGCTTTTCCAGAAGATCGGGATCACGACTACGGAAGAGCTTCTCCGTTATTATCCGCGGACCTACGATATATATGGGGAACCTGTGGAGATTGCATCAGCAGAGGAGGACAAAACAGTCTCTATCCGTGTCACTATAGCAACAGGTATTTATATTAGCCAGGTACGCAATCTCCAGGTTTTGACAACAACTGTGGCAGATGCAAGCGGCAGATTGCCGGTTGCCTGGTTTAATGCGCCTTATTTGAAAGGAACTCTCAAAAAGGGCAGTGTGTTTATCCTCAGAGGAAAGATCACCAGAAAAAAAGGCCGTCCGCAGATGGAACATCCGGAGATTTTTACACCGGCAGCTTATGAGGAGATCATTCACAGTATGCAGCCTGTATATGGTCTGACGAAAGGACTTTCCAACAAGATGATCACGAAGTTGGTCCATCAGATTTTGGATACAAGGCCTCTCCATGGAGAATATCTGCCGGAAGAGATACGGGAACGCTATCAGCTCGCAGATGCCAATTATGCGATCCGGACTATCCATTTTCCGAAAAATATGCAGGAGCTTCTCACAGCCAGGAAACGTCTGGTATTCGATGAATTTCTGCTTTTTGTGCTGGCAGTACAGCTCCTGAAGGAGAAAACAGAAGAGGCTCCAAACACTTTTCCAATGAAGCCAGTATGGACAACCGAGGAGATCATAGAAGGGCTTCCCTATGACCTGACCGGAGCCCAGAAGAATGTCTGGCACGAGATCGAACGAGATCTAAGCGGTCATAAGCTGATGTCCAGGCTTGTACAGGGGGATGTTGGCAGCGGTAAAACTGTGATTCGCATTTTTAGCTATGGTACTTTCAGCAGAGAATGGATTTCAGAGTGCATTGATGGTACCGACAGAAGTTCTGGCTAATCAGCATTACGAAGGCTTTCTGAAACTGATGGAAGAACAAAATATCACTTCTTGCCATCCGGTGCTTCTGACAGGATCTACCACAGCCAGACAGAAGCGTGAAATCTATCAGAAGATCGCAGACGGTGAAGTGAATGTGATCATCGGAACTCATGCCTCATCCAGGAAAAGGTGGAATATAAGAATCTGGGGCTTGTGATCACGGATGAACAGCACAGATTCGGCGTTCGCCAGAGGGAAGCGCTGACGACCAGAGGAAATCCGCCACATGTACTTGTTATGAGCGCAACCCCCATTCCCCGGACACTGGCGATCATTTTATATGGAGATCTGGATATTTCGATCATCGATGAGCTTCCTGCAAAAAGACTTCCGATCAAAAATTGTGTAGTAGGAACTTCCTACCGTCCCAAGGCATATTCTTTTATTGAAAAGCAGGTGCAGATGGGAAGGCAGGCTTATGTGATCTGCCTATGGTGGAAGAGAGTGAAGGCCTGGAGGCAGAGAATGTTACAGATTATGCAAGAAAGCTTCAGGAGGTCCTGCCGAGAGAGGTCAGCATAGAGATTCTTCACGGAAAGATGAAGCCAAAAGAGAAAAACAGGATCATGGAGCTTTTGCTTCCGGCGAGATCCAGGTGCTGGTATCTACCACAGTTGTGGAGGTCGGAGTGAATGTGCCAAATGCTACCGTTATGATGGTAGAAAACGCAGAACGTTTCGGGCTTGCCCAGCTTCATCAGCTTCGGGGCCGTGTAGGGCGTGGAGAGCATCAGTCATACTGTATTTTTATCCAGGGAAATAATGAAGAAAATACTTCTAAACGCCTGAAGATCCTCAATGAATCCAATGATGGATTTTATATAGCCGGAGAAGATCTGAAGCTTCGGGGTCCAGGAGATCTTTTCGGTATCCGCCAGAGCGGATTGATGGAATTTAAGATCGGTGATATCTACAATGATGCGGGAATCCTGAAGAATGCAAGTGAAGCAGCTGGTGAGATCCTGGCACTGGATTTTGATCTTATCCTGCCTCAGCATAAGGCTTTAAAGGAGCATCTCAAGGGGTATATGAGTGAAGAACTGGAAAATCTGGGGATCTAACCTTGCGTTCTTTCACAAAAAGTGATATCCTAAAATTCGAGAAAAGATTAACAAATCCCTTGTAAGGAGGCTATAAACATGGCTAGGACAAAGAAAGCTGCAACCAAGACAACTGTAAAAACGGCTTCAGTAAGCGAGACTCCTGCAAAATCTGTAGTAACCGCATCCGAAGAGAAAGCCATTAAGGCTGAGACACCGAAGACAGACGATGCAAAAGCATCTGTAGAGACAAAAGCAACTGAGAAGACAGCAGAGGTAAAACCTGCTGCTGAGAAACCAGTAGAAGAAAAAGCAGCAGAAGTAAAATCTGATGAAGAGAAAACAACAGCTGTAAAATCAGAAGAACCGGCTAAGAAAACAACTGCCAGGAAGACAACAACACGAAAAACTACTGCAGTTAAGAAAACAACAACCGGGACGGCTGCTAAGACAACAGCGACTAAAACAACACGAAAAACAGCAGCTAAGAAAGCTGAGCCAGTAACAGAAGTATATGTTCAGTACTGGGGCAAGGAGATACATACTTCAGAGGTTGCTGACAGGATCAAAAAGATCTGGACAGAGGACATGGGCAAAAAAGCCTCTGAACTGAAAGATCTCAAAATCTACATTAAACCGGAAGATAATGGTGCACATTATGTGATCAACGGAGATGTTACAGGATTTATCGAACTGTAAAAAGAGTCTCTGATAAAAAGTATATAAAAGAGTATGTAAGATGGCCTGCTATAGAGAAAATCTGTAACAGGCTATTTCTTTTGTGTATTTGACCAAATGAGAATAGCATGATGACTGCAAAACTGTTTTCGGAGTATCAGCAGATGTAATCGGAAAGTACAGGAATTGCTGTAAATAAATATAGGATTTTAAGATTTTTGGATCTTATTATTTGTATGATGTGTGGATATGTTTATGAAATAAGCTCTCTTTTTATATAAAATTAAAAGATGTTGTCTGGCAGTTTTTCAGTTCTGTCAGACAGCATCTTTTTTTGCATGAGCTTAGATCAACTCAGCATAGCAATAAAACTACCTGCGCGCACAGATTTAGTACTGCTGTCCGCCCTGGGAGTTGCCGGACATCTGCCGCTCCTGCGCCTCGATCATTTTTTTGACCATATATCCGCCTACGGATCCGTTCTGTTTGGAAGTCAGGTTTCCGTTGTATCCGTCTGTAAGCGGAACACCCAGCTCGTTTGCTACCTCATATTTGAAACGGTCAAGTGCGCCCTTTGCTTCCGGTACAACTGCTTTGTTAGAAGAAGTGTTACTTGGCATAATTCATTTCCTCCTTGGTTGTTGTTTGTTTTGATGTTACATTGCTAGTATATGAAATCCGTAAAATAATACACTGGCAGTTAAAGGAAATCAAAAATATAAAAAACAGAATGTATGGTTGCTTTTTTACAGGAACAGAAGTTATAATAATTTCTGCACAACATATAATATCTGTCAGACAAAAATAAGGGGGTCCCGTGAAAAAGAAACGTTATCCTACATACAAACGAAAATATAAACGAAAAAAACAGCCCATGCGAAAAATACTCACAGCTATTATTCTGTGTGTTATCCTTGCAGTATGTAATGGATGGATGCCGCCGCGGAGCCTGAAAGAGGTAAAAGATCAAAGTCGGATCTTCGGACAAGTATTTCTTACATATATAGAAGAAAATGCACAGATCCTCTGGAAGATGTTTCGGAATCCGCTTCCGATGCAGTGGCAGGTTTGCTGAAACAATCCCAGACGAAGCCAGGAGAGCAGACAGAATCTGTTTCTCTGGATCAGATTCCAGAATACAGCGACAGTCCATATGTGGAGATCAATGGAAATGTACCATCTTTTTCTGATGAAAAAAGCGCAGGACCTGCATACGAATTTTACAGTGAACTGGATTCTCTGGGACGCTGCGGTTATGCAGAATCCAAGATCACACCGGAGCTGATGCCTGATGAAGAGCGAGGAGCGATCGGAATGGTAAAGCCTACAGGATGGCATACTGTAAAATATGAAAATGTAGATGGCAGGTATCTGTATAATCGTTGCCATCTTATCGGGTATCAGCTGACTGGTGAGAATGCAAACAAGAAAAATCTTATCACAGGAACCAGATATCTCAATGTGACGGGAATGCTTCCTTTTGAAAATGAAGTTGCAGATTACGTGCACAGTACAGGAAATCCCTGCATGTATCGTGTAACTCCGTTTTTTAAAGGAGATGAACTGGTAGCCCGAGGTGTGGAAATGGAAGCCGAATCCGTTAAAGACCAGAAGATATCTTTCCATGTTTTTGTTTATAACATACAGCCGGGAATTGAAATTGATTATACTACAGGAAACAGCTGGGAAGAATAGGGTATATGAAGCAACGTCGGAGAAAATAGTTACTGTTCACTCCGCTCTCAGCAATAGAAAATATTAATTTTTCATGAATTTATACGAATTAAATTGCACTTTTTTGGGCGTTATGCTAGAATCAGTTACAGAGTTATATGATTTTACCTATATAAAAGGGGAGAAAAGGGATGTAACCCAAGGGCAGAATGGAGAGGTGAATTATGAATTTAGGAATTATTGCGCATAACAGTAAGAAAGTTCTGATTGAAGACTTCTGTATTGCATACAAGAATATCCTTGCCAAACATGAAGTATATGCAACCGGAACAACAGGAAGAAGAATTGAGGAGGCAACCAGTCTTCACGTTCACAAGTTTCTTGCCGGAAGTATAGGCGGAGACAAGCAGTTTATGGAGATGGTAGAACGTCAGGATCTGGATATGGTGATCCTGTTTTATAACCCTGTCATGATGGACCCGGCAGAGCCGGATATCATGAGCATTGTCAAACGCTGCGACCAGTACAATATTCCGGTTGCTACAAATATTGCCACTGCGGAACTTCTGATCCTTGGACTGGCCCGCGGTGATCTGGATTGGAGATTAAATCTGAAATGAGAGTCATAGCAGGAAAAGCACGTAGATTAAACTTAAAAACCATTCCCGGAAATGAGACACGACCAACAACAGACCGTATTAAGGAAACTCTTTTTAACATTCTCCAGCCTGAAATACCTGGTTGTCGTTTTCTGGATCTGTTTTCCGGAAGCGGAGCGATCGGTATTGAAGCTCTGAGCCGTGGAGCCGAGTATGCTGTATTTGTTGAAAAAAATCCCAAAGCATGTACTTGTATCCGCGAAAATCTTTCATTTACAAAACTCACGGATGGTGGTAAACTGCTGAACATGGATGTGCTTCAGGCACTGCGTTCACTGGAAGGCGGAGAACCATTTGACTGTATTTTTATGGATGCACCATACGAACAGCATCTGGAACAACCAGTCCTTGAGTATCTGGCTGACAGCACTCTTGCAGATGAAAACACGCTGATCGTTGTGGAGGAAGATCTGCATACGGATTTTTCTTATGTAGAGGACCTTGGATATCGTCTGGTACGTTCCAAGGAATATAAAACCAACAAGCATGTTTTCCTAAAAAAATGAAAGAGAGACAGACATATGATAACAGCAGTATACCCGGGAAGCTTTGACCCGGCAACCTATGGCCATCTTGACATCATTAAGCGGGCAAGCATTTCATTTGACCGGGTTATAGTGGGAGTTTTGCATAATTCTGCAAAAAGTCCGTTGTTTTCTGTAGAAGAACGTGTTAAGATACTAACAAAGGCGACAAAAGATATCCCGAATGTGGAGGTGAAAGCATTCGAGGGCCTGTCAGTGAACTTTGCCAGGGAAAACCATGCCCAGGTGATCGTTCGAGGGCTTCGTGCTGTCACGGATTTTGAATATGAACTGCAGATGGCCCAGACCAATCGTGTTCTGGCACCGGATGTGGACACCGTTTTTCTTACAACCAGTCTGGAATATGCATACTTAAGCTCCACGATCATGAAAGAAGTTGCTAATTTCGGAGGAAATCTGAGCAAATTCGCTCCACGTGAGATTACGGATGCAGTCGAAGAGAAATTGAAAAAAAGAGAAACAGAGAAATAAGGAGAGTGTATTATGAGCAGCAGAATTGAACAGATTATTCAGGAGATTGAAGAGTATGTGGACAGCTGTAAATTCCAGCCTCTTTCCACTACCAAGATCGTAGTGAACAAAGAAGAGATTGAGGAGTATTTACGTGAACTTCGTCTGAAAACTCCGGATGAGATCAAACGTTATCAGAAGATCATCAGCAATAAGGATGCGATCCTTGAGGATGCTCAGGCTAAAGCTGACAGTCTGATCGCAGATGCTCAGGCCAAAGCTCAGGAACTGGTTACACAGCATGAGATCATGCAGAAAGCATATGCACAGGCAAATGAGACCATAAATGCTGCAAATAAGCAGGCTCAGGAGATTCTTGATTCTGCAACACAGGATGCAAACAGCATTCGTCTCAGTGCGATCACATACACGGATGATATGATGGCTAATATCGGTTCTGTCCTGAACCAGACACTTGAAGATGCCGGTGGTAAATATAAAGCATTTATTGATGCTCTGCAGAGCTGCCTTGAGGTTGTTAATCATAATCGTCAGGAGCTTGCACCACAGACTGCTCAGGCAGCGGCAATCTCCAATACCTTCCAGGATGATGACAGTTCTTCTGTAACAAAAGAAGACGAAGATCTGTTAGACGATATCGGAGAAAACTAGGATCAGGAATATCACACTGGCGTTCAGACATTTTGAAATAGCGTAGGGGATCAGTGACAAACTGTTTTCCAATACGCTTTTTGTCTGAGCATGACACAAAAGCCACCAAAAGAAGTCAGGATCATAGAAGCAAGGTACCTGCTTTTCCATGGCAGTGGTGCGTCGGCAATCTGTTCCAACCCGGTAGTTAGTTCCAGTGGTGCTGTGAACAGCATACAGCTTTGTGCATGAAATGGCCAGTAAAATCTGATACAGGCGAGTATCAGTGAGAAGATGAGAATATAGCCCCGAGACGTGTGATGGTTTCAAATCCGTCCATGATCGAGACATCCAGGATGACTCCTGTGGAGTCCTGTTGGTATGTCTCTTTTTTTATCTTGTTTACGCAGACAGAGTCCACGGTATGCCCGCGATATACAACGAAACGAAAAAACAGCATACAAAAGAGATCTGCCGCCAGAAAAGTGAGGATCATCTGTACTGCTGATATCTTATTTTTCAAGAGTATCCCGGAAAGATAGGAAATGATAAATGCGGGACTTGCATTGCAGCTAAACGTAAGAAGATATTCCCCTTCTCTGCGGGAAATCTGCTGGTCTATGTACAGATCATGTGCCAGTTTGGCTCCCATAGGATATCCGCATAACAGACCCAGGATCAGAACATAGGCTCCAGCAGGTGAAAGCCCGAAAAACGTTTTCCAGAAGAAAGCAGATGGTTTCAGAAGCTTCCGGATATTTCCAGTTTTTAATAATGCTCCTGTCAGGATCAGAAATGGCAGCAGAGTGGGAATCATGATATTCAACCACAATCCAAGTCCATTTTTTACTCCGGTAAGAGCTTCTTTTGGGTGAAAAAGCAGAAAAAACAACAGGCAGATATAGAAAAATATGATTATTTTTCGTTTCATAAAAACAGGTCCTTGCTTTTTTTACAGTATATGATTATTATAAAAGACAAATGAATTTATGAAGCAGAAGGAGGCAGAATTTATGCCAGTATTAGAAAATTGTGAACCAAAGAGAGTTTTTCATTATTTTGAAGAAATCTGCAAGATTCCTCATGGTTCCAGAAATACAAAACAGATCAGTGATTTCCTTGTGGAATTCGCGAAGGATCATGGATTCAGATATGTACAGGATGAGCTGAATAATGTAGTGATCTACAAGCCAGGCACACCAGGATATGAGAATTCTCCCACAGTGATCATCCAGGGCCACATGGACATGGTATGTGAAAAACGACCGGATGTAGATCATGATTTTACAAAGGATGGTTTGAACATCTCTGTAAAAGATGGTTATATCACAGCCAACGGAACAACTCTTGGCGGTGATGATGGTATTGCAGTTGCTTATGGCCTTGCCCTTCTTGACAGTACAGATATTCCACACCCTCCTCTTGAAGTACTGCTCACGGTTGATGAGGAGATTGGTCTTCTTGGTGCAGTCGGTCTGGACTGCAGCGTGCTGAAGGGAAGAAGATTTATCAATCTGGATTCTGAAGCGGAGGGAAGTCTCTGGATCAGCTGTGCCGGCGGTCTTTCCGGTATCAGCTATCCCTGCCCAGCGTGTAGAGGAGAAGGAGAAAAGGTACAAGGGTCAAAAGGTCGTGTAGGACTTTGAACGGGATTCACCGGGACTGCCCCTAAGAT
>ENA-OQAZ01001504-OQAZ01001504.1-human-gut-metagenome-genome-assembly--contig:-NODE-1504-length-10980-cov-2.038238_pt1 | contig 10980 bp, 12 predicted proteins | sample MGYA00242737_ERZ504531 | MGnify/ENA primary metagenome ERZ504531 (study PRJEB26092, sample SAMD00036244) | human gut metagenome | host: Homo sapiens | study: EMG produced TPA metagenomics assembly of...
GTCCGGCACCTCGCTAAATGCTCACACACGCAGTAAGTCAGCGGCGACGAATTGTATCATCAATCTGAATCGTATCCGGCACATGCACGACTTTCATGCCCGCGGCATATCCCGCCTTAATGCCGTTAATACTGTCTTCAATGACAATACATTCCTGTGGCAGCACACCGATTTTATCTGCTGCCGCCAGAAAAATATCCGGTTCAGGCTTGCCGTGTTCCACGCTGTCCCCATAAACCACACTGTCCAGATATTCCCATGCGCCAATTGTATGCAGCGTCTTTTCAGCACTTTCCTGCGGGTTGATGTTGCAACGGCACATTTTATCCCTTTGCACGGATATAATCCAGCAGTTCAAACAGTCCCTTTTTTATCGGCAGCCCTTCTTTTTCCCGGATTTTATAAATATGCTCCGTTCTGAGTTTTCGTGCTTCCCAATAGTCAATTTTGCCATGGTAATAATTGTCAAAAAACTGACAGCTCAATGTGTTGGGTGCGCCCTTAAAGCTGTCAATCAGCCACATCGGCATTTCAACGCCAAGCTGTTCTGCCGCCCAAAGCCACCCTTCGTTAGACTGGCGCTCCGAATCAATCATCACACCGTCCATATCAAATATTACTCCGCGAATCATCTGTCTTTCCACTCTTTCTCAATCGCTGTATCGCCACACTACTTTTCATTCCCGAACTACTCCGTCTCCAGATACTTCTTCACATACTGCCCGGTATAGGACTTCTTGACCTTTGCAACTTCCTCCGGTGTACCCTTGGCAATCACTGTGCCGCCGCGGTCGCCGCCTTCTGGTCCCATATCAATGATATAATCAGCCGTCTTAATCACATCAAGATTATGCTCGATTACCACCACTGTATTGCCGCCTTCCGTCAGCTTATGCAAAATGTCAACCAGCTTATGCACATCGGCAAAATGCAGTCCCGTTGTCGGCTCGTCCAAAATATAAATCGTCTTTCCCGTGCTTCGCTTTGAAAGCTCCGTTGCCAGCTTGATACGCTGTGCTTCACCGCCGGAAAGCTCTGTAGACGGCTGTCCCAGTTTGACATAAGACAGTCCGACATCATTGAGTGTTTCGATTTTACGGCGGATACTCGGCACATTGTCAAAGAAGGTAACGGCTTCTTCCACCGTCATATCCAGTACATCGTAAATGTTCTTGCCCTTGTACTTAACCTCCAGCGTTTCCCTGTTGTAACGCTTGCCGTCACAGACTTCGCAAGGCACATAAACGTCCGGCAGGAAGTGCATTTCAATTTTAATAATACCGTCACCGGAGCAGGCTTCGCAGCGTCCGCCCTTAACATTAAAGCTGAAACGTCCTTTTTTGTATCCGCGTTCCTTAGCATCGGTTGTTGCCGCAAACAAATCACGAATCATATCGAATACCCCGGTATATGTTGCCGGATTAGAACGCGGTGTCCGTCCGATTGGTGACTGGTCAATATCAATGACCTTGTCCAACTGCTCAATTCCGACAATGTCGTCATGCTTTCCTGCAATACATCTTGCACGGTTTAAAGACTTTGCAAGGTGCTTATACAATATCTCGTTGACCAGTGAACTCTTTCCCGAACCGGAAACACCGGTTACGCAGGTCAGCACACCCAACGGAATATCCACGTCTACATTTTTGAGATTGTTTTCTCTTGCTCCCTTGACCATAATCCAGCCTGTCGGCTTTTTGCGCTCCTTCGGTACAGGAATCTTAATTCTACCGCTTAAATACGCACCTGTCACCGATTCCTTACAGCGCATAATATCCTCAGCCGTTCCGACTGCCACGACATTTCCACCATTCTTACCGGCACCCGGACCGATATCCACAATATAATCGGCGGCACGCATCGTATCTTCATCATGTTCCACCACCAGCACGGAATTTCCCAGATCACGCAAATGCAGGAGTGTCTTTAACAGCTTGTCATTGTCACGCTGGTGCAGTCCGATACTCGGCTCGTCTAAAATATACGCAACACCTACCAGTCCCGAACCAATCTGTGTTGCCAGACGGATTCTCTGCGCTTCTCCACCCGACAGGGTCGCTGTTGCACGGGACAGTGCCAGATAATCCAGTCCGACATCCATTAAGAACTGGATTCGTGCTTTAATTTCCTTTAAAATCTGACTGCCGATTGCAAGCTGTCTTTCCGAAAGCTGCATATTCTGTAAAAACTCCTGCAATTTAACAATCGAAAGATTGGTAATCTCATAAATATTTTTATCCGCAACAGTCACGGCAAGGGATGACGGCTTTAAACGCTGACCCTTACATGCCTTACACGGTGTAATCTGCATAAATTCTTCATACTGTTGTTTCATCGTGTCCGAACCGGTTTCACGGTAACGCTTCTGCATATTGCGGATTAAGCCCTCAAATGCTATATCGTACACACCTTCGCCGCGCTGTCCGCGGTAATGCACCTTTACGGAATGTCCGTTTGTTCCGTGAATAATAATATCGCGGATTTCCTGCGGATAATCCTGAAACGGTGTAGAAAGGCTGAAATGATATTCTTCCGCAAGTGCTTTCATAATCGCTCTTGTAAAACTGCCCTCGTCCGTCACCGACTGCCAGCCCATTGCCACAATCGCACCTTCATCAATGCTTAACCGCTCATCCGGTATCATCAGTCCGACATCAAATTCCATTTTATAGCCCAGTCCGAAACACTCCGGACACGCACCGAACGGATTGTTAAATGAGAAGCTTCTCGGTTCGATTTCTTCAATACTGATTTCACAATCCGGGCAGGCAAAGCTCTGGCTGAAATGCATCGGCTCACCGCCAATGACATCCACTGTCATCAGACCGTCTGCCAGTTTCAGTGTGGTTTCAATCGAATCGGTCAGACGCTTCTGGATTCCTTCCCGCACGGATAAGCGGTCCACTACAATTTCAATATTGTGCTTTTTATTCTTTTCCAGCTTAATCTCATCGGTCAGTTCATACATATTGCCGTCTGCAATTACACGGACATAACCGCTCTTTTTAGCCTGTTCAAACAACTTGACATGTTCACCCTTTCGTCCGCGGACAACCGGCGCCAGAAGCTGGATTTTCGTCCGTTCCGGTAACTGCATAATCACATCTACCATCTGGTCAACCGTCTGTTTCTTAATCTCCCTGCCACACTTCGGACAATGCGGAATGCCGACTCTTGCATACAGCAGTCGGAAATAATCGTAAATTTCCGTCACCGTACCGACCGTTGAACGCGGATTGCGGTTCGTAGATTTCTGGTCAATGGAAATCGCCGGAGATAAGCCTTCAATACTCTCTACATTTGGTTTTTCCATCTGTCCGAGGAACTGTCTTGCATAAGAAGACAGGGATTCCATATATCTTCGCTGACCTTCCGCATAAATGGTATCGAATGCCAATGAAGACTTTCCCGAACCGGACAGCCCTGTAAGCACAACCAGCTCGTTTCTTGGAATATCGACCGAAATATTATTCAGATTATGTTCATTTGCTCCGCGTATTTTAATAAACTGCCTGAATTTTCCCTTTTCCATTGTTCCCTCCATTTTCTGACAATGTTTTTCATTTTTTTACTATCATTTACTTGTTTTCATAAAGATACTGATTAATCTCTATCATCTTATCACGCAGGGCCGCAGCTTCCTCGAAGTTTAATTCTGCCGCCGCCTTATGCATATTCTTTTCAATTTCTTTCTTTACCTTTTCCAGTTCCTTGACACTCATGGATTCATAATCCTTCTTTAACGTGTCGGACGGTCTGTCATCTGCCTCTGCCGCTCTTGAAATACTGATTAAATCACGCACTGCTTTGCGGATTGTCTGCGGCGTAATCCCGTGTTCTTCATTATATGCCTGCTGAATCTTTCTGCGGCGCTCTGTTTCCCCGATTGCCTTCTCCATAGACTCCGTAATCTTATCCGCATACATGATAACGTGTCCTTCGCTGTTTCGTGCGGCTCGTCCAATCGTCTGTACCAGTGAGGTTTCCGTTCTTAAAAAGCCTTCCTTATCCGCATCAAGAATGGCAACCAGCGAAATTTCCGGAATATCCAGACCTTCTCTTAAAAGGTTAATGCCGACCAGCACATCAAACGCATCCAGGCGCATATCGCGGATAATGCGCTGTCGCTCCAGTGTATCAATATCCGCATGCAGATATTTTACACGGATTCCCAGTTCTTTCAGATAATCCGTTAAATCCTCTGCCATGCGCTTTGTCAGTGTTGTCACAAGAATCTTGTTATGTTTTTCAGTTTCTTTGTGAATCTCCGATACTAGATCGTCAATCTGTCCGTCAATCGGGCGCACGCTGATTTCCGGATCTAACAGACCTGTCGGGCGGATAATCTGCTCAGCAGACAGCAGTTCGTGATCCCGCTCATATGCTGCCGGTGTTGCCGATACAAACAGCATCTGCGAAATCTTATTTTCAAATTCTGTAAAATTCAACGGACCTGTTATCCTTCGCAGACGGCAGACGGAAACCGTAATCCACCAGTGTCGACTTTCTGGACTGGTCGCCTGCATACATACCACGTATCTGTGGAATCGTGATATGCGACTCATCGACAATAATTAGAAAATCGTCCGGAAAATAATCCATCAGTGTATACGGCGGCACTCCTGCCGGAAGTCCCGCAAGATGTCTGGAATAATTTTCAATACCCGAACAAAATCCCGTTTCCTGCATCATCTCAATATCAAAATTCGTCCGTTCCGCAATCCGCTGTGCCTCAATCAGCTTATCTTCACTTTTGAAGAACTTTACACGCTCCTCTAACTCCGCTTTGATATTTACAATCGCCTGTTCCATTTTTTCCTTTTCGACAACATAATGAGAGTTTGGGAAAATGGCAATGTGGTCTAATTCCAGCTTGACCTCACCCGTCAGCGAATCAATCTGTGCAATCCGGTCTACTTCGTCTCCAAAAAACTCCACACGGACCGCATCGCCGCTGGATGCAGACGGATACACCTCCAAAACGTCTCCACGCACACGGAATGTACCACGCTTAAAATCTGTATCGCTTCTGACATACTGAATGTCAATCAGCTTGCGGATTACATCATCTCTATCCTTTTCCATGCCCGGTCTTAACGAAATCACCCATGTTCTGATAATCCACCGGCGCGCCTAAACCGTAAATGCACGAAACCGAAGCTACAATAATCACATCCCGCCGCTCTGACAGTGCGGCAGTTGCCGAATGGCGCAGTTTATCAATCTCATCATTAATTGCCGAATCCTTTGCAATATACGTATCACTGGACGGCACATAAGCTTCCGGCTGATAGTAGTCGTAATAGGAAACAAAGTACTCTACTGCATTTTCCGGGAAAAACTCCTTCATCTCCCGTACAACTGTGCCGCCAGCGTCTTATTATGCGAAATAATGAGTGTCGGCTTCTGCACCCGCTCAATAATATTTGCCATTGTAAATGTCTTGCCCGAACCGGTAACGCCCACCAGCGTTTCAAACTGGTTTCCCTCCTCAAAACCCTTCGCCAGCTTCTCGATTGCCTGCGGCTGGTCGCCGGTCGGCTGATATTCTGATACTAATTTAAAACGCTCCATAACCTCTATCCTCTACTTTCAACACTGCGGCTTTTTTTCTAACTGGATTATACCACACCCATTTTTTAATGTACAGTATTTTCAAACATTTGTTCTATTTTTATTTTCTTTTCTATTATAAATGTACTTCATTTAATTATTTCAACATAGGCCACACTTTATACGAATCCGTTTCATCTTCATTTTATCCCGGTTTCTTTCGGCACACATTTCATCTCCGCCCGACATATCATAATAAAAACAAGCTCAAGGATTTTCCTATGTACATTTTCTTCGGCATTTTCATCCTGATATGCATTTTTTTTGCGGTCTTTTTTCACCGGCGCAGAAAACGGATTATCCAAAAAATCCGCAATATGAGCCCTGTGCACAGAAAAAGCTGCTTGACGAACTGATGCAGCCGTTTGGATTTCTCTCCTGCCCACAGCAGAATATTATCACATCCGATATTGATTCGTGGCAGCGCACCTTTGGCTATACACGTCTTTTTGACTACTCTGCACCACATTTCAAAATGGTATTTGACTGCGAACCGGTTTATTTTGACTATGATAACAGAACATGGCTGATTGAATTATGGAAAGGTCAGTACGGTATCAGCTGCGGCGCCGAAATCGGCATCTACCGTGCCGATACAATTTTGTCACCGGACCGGCTTACCAATGCCCGCTTTGAAAGCATTTCCAATTCCCTGATGCTGCCGCTGTCCATGCAGCTTTTTTATCAAGGCAGACCACTGTTTTGCATCGGACAGACCCACTGGTGGCTGACGGGCTTCCGTCCGGGATTTTTTGCCTATCCGCAGGATTTGTCACTGCGTATTTCCATCACCTTTTTAGACCGTGAAATGGCGGACAGCTTCACCGATGCACTGATTGCCAAAGGATACTGCCCTTACGATATTGAACTGTGCAGTGCTTCCGTTGCCTTTACCTTCGGCATACCGCACAGCTTCCAGCCGCGCTGTAAGCGTCCGTTTGTTACGTGCATGGCACAGCGCGTAAACCGCATTTATTGTCGTATTTTTAATAAAATCACACGACCTTTTGCCGACTGTTATGAACAGATTCTATATCTGTACTTTTATCTGCCGTTTGCCTTCCGCCGCCTGCTGCGGATGAAACGCCACAAAACGCAGAAATTCCACCGATGCCGGAGGTGACCTGTCTGTGAGTGCCAATTCACGTATTACAAATGCCTATGAAAACGCTTTCTGCCTGCCCTTAAATCCTTCATCAAAATATGTACTGTTTAGTGACTGCCACCGCGGAACAGGCAGAAGCAATGATAATTTCCTGAAAAATGAATATCTCTATCTTGCTGCCTTAAAATACTACTTTTCCCACGGCTTTACTTATATTGAACTGGGTGACGGCGATGAACTTTGGGAAAACCGCTCCATGTGCCCGATTCGCGAAATGCATGCCCAAAGTTTTGAACTGCTCTCCCGCTTTTATGCGAAACACCGGTTTTACGCCGTCTACGGTAATCACGATATTACCAAACGCAGTGCCCACTTTAGCGGACGTTGTTTTTCTTCGTGCTTCTGCTGGCAGGAGCAGTGTGAAATCCCGCTGTTTCCCGAAATTACATTTTATCCCGGAATTATTTTAAAAGACTGCGCCAAAAGAAAAGACCTCTTTTTACTGCACGGACATCAAAGTGATTTGTTAAACAGCACCCTCTGGCGGCTTTCACGGTTTCTTGTCCGCTATGTATGGCGTCCTTTGGAATCCCTTGGAATCCCTGATCCAACCAGTGCCGCCAAAAACCACACAAAGAAAAATGCTACGGAAAAGAAGCTGTCCGCATGGGCAAAACAGCACGAACTGATTCTGATTGCCGGTCACACCCACCGCCCCGTTATCGGAAACCGTACCTCTCCGTACTGCAACACCGGAAGCTGTGTATCCCCCGCCGGCATTACTGCGATTGAAATCGAAAACCGTTGTATGACACTTATCAAATGGTCACAGGGCACACGCAGCGATATGTGTCTTCAGGTCTTACGTGAACCGCTCGGCAGCTCGCTGTGCATTGACGATTTTTTGTAATAATTAAAGCCCCTGCAGCAGTCCGGGTTCTTTGTACCGCTCTCCAAAAGATTAGATTTTTACGTCTAACCTTTGAAACCGGTACAATTTACCATGTCTGCCAAAGGGGCTTATTCTTTATCTACTATATATTCATTTTATTTATCTTATACAGGTTGAAAATTCATATCTATTTCTGCATTTCCTCCATCAGATATTCAACCGCTGTATTCCACTGAGTGTCCTCATTTTCATCTGTTCCCTGTTCTACCGTAATATCCGGTGTCACACCCTGTCCATGGATATTCTGACCGTTTGGTGTGTAATATTTTGCCGTTGTCAGTTTTATGGCACTTCCGTCCGTCAACGGCTTAATCGTCTGAACGATTCCTTTTCCAAAGGTCTGTGTTCCGATAATTTCACCCTTGTCGTAATCCTGCGATGGCACCTGCAAAAATTTCCGAAGCACTGGCACTGTTGCCGTTGACTAAAACTGCTATCGGTATATCCAGTTCATGACCGTCTGTCCCCTTATACTCTGTCCTTTTGCCGCTTTTGTTTTCTGTATACACAATCAGCCCATCCGGAAGTGTATAATCCAGCATTTTGACAACCGTATCCAGCACACCACCCGGATTATCCCGCAAATCAATCACAAGTCCCTGCATGCCTGCATCTTCCAACGCCTGCAACGCATCCTTGTACTGTTGCGTCGTAACATCGTCAAATTCCGAAATTGACAAATATCCAATCTGATTTTCCCGCATCTCATATTTTACGGTCTGGGTATGAATTTCATCCCGCACCACATCAACGGAAAAAGCTGTTTCATCACGAATTGCATCCAAATGGACACTGGTTCCCTTGTCACCTTTTATCAACGCCACCGTACTGGTTAAATCCAATCCCGTAATATCCGTGCCGTCGACTGTCGTAATGATATCACCGTTGCGTAGCCCCGCAGCATAGGCTGGTGCATCTTCATATGCATCCATAATTTCAACCGTGCCGTCATCATTTTTCGGCAGACAGCACCGATTCCTTCAAACTTTCCGGTTGTGGATTCTAACAGATTCTTACATTCATCCGGTGTATAATAAACCGTATATTTATCACCGTAAGATGCCAGATACGCCTTGTAAATCATCTCTTTTGCCGTGTCCGTATCCACATCTTCCATGTAGAACAAATCCATTAAAGAATCCATTGCATTCAGCTTTGCTTCTACCTCGCTGCCAATGCCTTCATCTTCTGTCGTTGCTGTATCCTGCACATAAATTTCACCATTTACGCCTATATGGACAAATCCTTTGTGATAAAAAACGTTTAAAAGAACAACACCTGCCAGTATGGCAATTGACAAACCGGCTATCACACCGAATATCAGACCTCTGCCAAATCCGCTCTTTTTCACCGTCTGCTGATTTTCTTCTAACTCATTCATGCGCTGTCTAAATCCTTCCTGCTGTTTTTACGGCTTCCTTCCTTATAAATATGCTGTTCTGCAGCTATATATCTTCACCTATGCCGTTCTTTATAAGTAATTTTCTTTACAAATACGACTGTGGATTCACATACGTTCCATTCTTAATCATTGCAAAATGCAGATGGACACCATTTGAATTTCCTGTTGTTCCCATCAATCCAATGGTCTGTCCCTGCGTTACGGTATCACCGACCGAAACCTTCAAAGCCGAACAATGCATATAAACCGTACTGAATCCGTTTCCATGGTCAATCGTAATATAATTGCCCGCAGTTGCACTATATTTGCAATAATAACAGTTCCTGATGCTGAAGCATAAATCGGATCACCGGCAACACCAACACTGACTGCACCGATATCCAGTCCCTTATGCGGCGAACTTCGATCCTCCGTATCACCAAACGGCGATGTAATACGCTTTGAAACCGTTGGCCAGATAAATCCACTGCTTGACGGTGTTGAACTGTTTCCGCTGTTACTGCTGCTATTACTGTTACTATTGCTATTCTGTCCCGAGCTGCTGTTTTGATTCTTCTTTTTCTTTCTCGGCTTTTTTTGCTGCCGCATCTTCCTGCTGCTTCTTCGCTACAAGATTTAAGATTTCATTCTCCTGCTCCTGCATCTCTTTTTCAAGCTGCGCCTTTGTCGATGCTGTCTGTGTCGTCTGTGTTGACAGCGCCGCAAGTTCCTGTTCCTTTGCCTGCTGTACTAGAGCCAGCGCTGACTTCTGATCTTCAAGTGAAATCTTCATCGTATCCAGTTCCGCATAATCGCTTTCCAAATTCTGTTTTGTCTGCTCAATATACTGAATCGTTTCTTCATACTCCTGAAGCTTCTGTCTGTCATACTCTGAAATTTTTGTAATATAATCCGCTTTATTTAACAAATCCGCAAGACTCGATGAAGACAGTAAAATGTCCAGATATGTATCTTCATTTCTCTCATACATAAACTGGATTCTTAATTTCATCGAATCATACTGCACATCTGCATCAATTTCAGCCTGTTCCAGATTGACCCTGGCTTCTTCTATCTGATTCTGCATATCCTCAATCTGCGTATTCAGTGACTGCAGACTGCTATCCAGCGTTGACATTTTTCCGTTCCAGCTGTTCGATTATAACTTTTCGTATCCGCAGATTCCTGTTGGAGCTGTTCCAGCTGTTTTTTCGTATCTTCATACTGACTGCTTAACTGGTCCTGCTTATCTTTTGCTGATTCAAATCTGTTACTGTATCCCCAAATGCGCGGATTCCGTTTCCAAACGGCGCATTGACATAAATGACCAGCATAAACAGAATAAGAACTACGGAAATCCCTCTTTTTATTCGCCTATGTGCCATACTTTCCTCCATTCTTAAGCGACTATGCCCATCAGGGTATATGTTTCGCCCCAAAAACGAAAGGTGCCACGCAAGAGTCATCTCGTGGCTTTCCTGCGACAGCACCTTGTTGTTCATTAAACGTTTGCGTGCTTCCGTACAGCAAAGAAACTGCCCAGTGCACCAATTCCAATACCCAGCGCGATTGCAACCGGTGTAAGAATCCGGAATACTTCTGATACCGGGAGAAATGCCAGAATATTATTCAAAATCGAGAATTTATTCAAAACATATGCAATAACATTCTGATACATATAACGGAAAATCACAATCGGAATAATCGCACCGATGATACCAATTGCAATACCCTCTACGAAGAACGGTGCATTAACAAACGCATCCGTTGCTCCGATAAATTTCATAATCGAAATTTCCTCTTTACGGACTGTAATACCAATGACAATCGTATTGGTAATCAGGAAGATGGAAACTGCGAGCAGAATTATAATCACTGCAATTGCCACATATCCAACCAGCTTTGCCGCACTTGACAGACCGCTCGCTG
>ENA-OQAZ01001506-OQAZ01001506.1-human-gut-metagenome-genome-assembly--contig:-NODE-1506-length-10957-cov-3.917452_pt1 | contig 10957 bp, 15 predicted proteins | sample MGYA00242737_ERZ504531 | MGnify/ENA primary metagenome ERZ504531 (study PRJEB26092, sample SAMD00036244) | human gut metagenome | host: Homo sapiens | study: EMG produced TPA metagenomics assembly of...
CGCCCGCGGCTGCCAGTGCCGCAGGAGCCTGCGCGTCGGCGGGCACCCACTGCCCCCCGCAGGTAGTATGCACCCGAGGTGCTGCATTTGATCGATTCCAGCATAATACTTTCCCCTCGCTTTTGCAAAAAAAGGGGCTGTTGCCAGCCCTCTGAATTAGTCAAACAGCATATCGTGGATGGCGCTGACCGCCTTGTCAGCATCGTCACGGTCAATGATGCAGGAGATCTTGATCTCACTGGTGGAGATCATCTTGATGTTGATGTTGTTGTTGGAGAGTGCCTCAAACATCTTGGAGCAACGCCGCTGTGGCTCTGCATACCGGCACCCACGATGGAGACCTTTGCGCAGGTCTCGTCGCAGGTGGCATCCTTGAACTTGCCGCTCTCCTTGAGCACGCGCATGGCGGTCTCAGCCTCGCCCTCGGCGCAGGTGAAGGAGATATCCTTCTTGCCGTCGCGGCCGGTGGACTGCAGGATGATATCCACGTTGATGTTCTTCTGGGCCAGCAGGCCAAAGATCTTGAAGCTGGTGCCCGGCTCATCGGGAACGTTCAGGATCGTGATAACGGCAACATCGGTGTCCTTTGCAACACCCTTGATCAGCATACCTTCCATGTCTTTTGTAACCTCCTTGACCACCGTACCGGGCACGGGATTCAGGCTGGACAGCACTTCCAGCTCCACATTATACTTCTTTGCCAGCTCCACGCTGCGGTTGTTCAGCACCTGCGCACCCAGAGAGGCCAGCTCCAGCATCTCGTCAAAGGTGATCTCTTCCAGCTTGCGGGTGTTGCGCACCTTGCGGGGGTCTGCGGTGTAAACGCCTTCCACATCGGTGTAGATCTGGCAGCGGTCTGCGTGCAGGGCCGCTGCAATGGCCACGGCGCTGGTATCAGAGCCGCCGCGGCCCAGGGTGGTGATATCATCCAGCTTGTTCAGGCCCTGGAAGCCTGCCACGACCACCACGCGGTTGCGCTCCAGCTCGGAGGAAATGCGCTCGGTCTCCATGCGGGTGATCCGGGCCTTGGTGTAGGCACGGTCGGTGCGGAAGCCCGCCTGCCAGCCTGTCAGGCTGGTGGCGTGGCAGCCCAGCTCGTTCAGAGCCATGGCCAGCAGCGCGATGCTGATCTCCTCACCGGCGGCCAGCAGCATATCCATCTCACGGGCCGAAGGGTTGTGGGTGATCTCAGCAGCCTTTGCGATCAGGTCGTCGGTGGTGTCGCCCTGTGCGGACACCACCACCACCACGTCATTGCCCGCCTTGTGGGTGTTGGCCACGATGCGGGCCACGTTGAAGATACGGTTCCGGTCCTTCACCGAAGAACCGCCGAACTTCTGTACGATCAACGCCATAGTTTGTCACTCTCCTCTAGTTTCTCCCAATTTATATCATTCCACAGTTGCGCCGGTATTATCTGCATCCAGCTCTAACAGTGTAAATGCTTCACATCCGTCCAGCCTTCCAGCGTTTCCAGCCCGGCACGCAGCCCGGCATAAAAGCGCTCAGCCTCCGGGCGCTCGGCACCGCCATCACGGTGGAACCGGCACCCGATACATACACGGCCTTTGCCCCGCACTGCTTTGCCAGCGTGAACACCTCCCGGGAACCGGGCATCAGGCATCCGGTAGGGCTGGTGGAGCTTATCCTCGGTGGCAATGCCCAGCAGGTCATGCCGGCCCTCACAGAAGGCGGCAGGCACCAGCGCGGCCCGGGAAAGGTTATACACGGCATCCTTGTGGGCCACCTGTTTGGGCAGGGCCGCGCGGGCGGCCTCCGTCAGCAGCTTGTAGTCCGGCACGATGGCCGCAAAGCAGAGGCTCTGGTCCACATCCCGTTTGACGGAGTAGACCACGCCGTCCTCAAAGACGCTGCTGGTCAGACCACCCAGCAGGGCCGGGGCCACGTTGTCGGGGTGGCCCTCAATGGCCGTGGCCAGCGTCAGCAGCTCCTGGGTGTTGAGCACATCGCCCAGCATCCGGTTCGCGCCCAGCAGGCCCGCAATGATGCAGGCCGAGGAGGAACCCAGGCCCCGGGCCATGGGGATGGGGTTGGTCTGCAGGATCTTCAGGGGCGGGATCTTCTTGCCCACCTTGTCGAACAGGCCCTTGGCCGAGCGGTACACCAGATTGCTCTCGCTGCGGGGGATGCGGGTGCCGTCCGCCGCCGAGATGTCCAGCTTATCACTCTCCTCAAAGGTCACGGTGTTGTACAGGGTCACGGCCAGGCCCAGCGCGTCGAAGCCGGAGCTACATTGGCGCTGGTGGCCGGAACAGAAACTTTGATCTTCATCGTCCGTCCCCTTTTCTCATGCATCCTCGGGCAGCTTTTTCAGCACCAGCTTCACGCTGCCGCCCACGGTCTCCACCTTGCGGGCTGCCTCGGCCATGGCCTTTGCGTCGGCCTGCTCCACCAGATAGGAGCAGCCGTCAAAGTGCTCATCCACCACACGGCCCTTACCGTAGATGGCTTCCACCACGGCGGGAGCAACGCCCGCTGCACGCACATAATATGCGGCGGGAGCCGGGTCGGTGAGCATCCCCTCCACCGGCTCCGCAGGCTGCCAGAACAGGCTGTCGTGGACCTTGGAGCCGTTCTTGAGGGCATCCACCACATCGGCCACCACGGCGCTGGCGGTGGGCAGCTTGCCCGCGCCCTTGCCGTAGAACACCACGTCGCCCAGCATATCGCCCTTGACCAGCACGGCGTTGAACACATCGTCCACACCGGCCAGCTGGTGGCTCTTGGGCACCAGGCAGGGCTCCACACCGGCGGCCACGCTGCCGTCGTTGCCCCGCTTCATCCATGCGATGAGCTTGATGACGCAGTTCAGCCGCTCCGCCGCAGCCACATCGGCCACGGTGATGTCCCGGATGCCCCGGGTGGGGATGTTCTGGGGGTAGATCTGGTGGCCGCAGACCAGCGAGGACAGGATGGCGATCTTGCGGCAGGCATCCCGGCCGTCCACATCGTCGCCGGGGTCTTTGGTCTCGGCGTAGCCAGCTCCTGCGCGATCTTCAGGGCCTCGTCAAAGCCAGGTTCTCCCGCACCATCTTGGTCAGCATGAAGTTGGTGGTGCCGTTCACGATGCCTCCACCTCGGTGATGACGTTGGCAGCCAGGCACTGATGCATGGGGGTGATGATGGGGGTGCCGCCGCCCACGGAGGCCTCGAACAGGAAGGCACAGTTGTGGGCCTTGGCCAGCGTCAGCAGCTCCGCGCCGTAGGTGGCCACCATCTCCTTGTTGGAGGTGCACACGCTGCGGCCGCTCTCGAGGCAGGCCTTGACATAGGGGTATGCAAAGCGGGTACCGCCGATGGTCTCCACCACCACCCGGATCTCCGGGTCTTCCAGAATGGTATCGAAGTTCTTGATGAAGAGGTTTGCCGCCGGATGGGCGGAGAAATCCTTGGGGTCAAGGATGTACTTGACCTCCACCGGCTCACCGGCCCGGCGGGAAACACCGGCGGCATTGCGGCACAGCACCTCGTACACGCCGCTGCCCACCGTGCCAAAGCCTAAAATCGCGATCTTTGCCATAGTTCAACCTCGTTCCTATTTCCTCACTGTTCTTGGTGCCCTTACAGGTTATACCGCAGTGCACGCCCACCACCATGCGCTGGCGGCTCAACCGCTCCGTCAGCTCCTCAGGGGTCATCTGCATGGTATCGGTACGGATGGTAACGGCAACCAACGCAGCGCCGTTTTCCGGCGTGGACTGGTTGATGGTGACGATGCTTGCCCCGGCTGCGCTGATGCCCGCCAGCAGGCTTTGCAGCGCGCCTGTTTCATCCCGGAGCGTTGCCATTACGGTCACGACCTCGCGGCCATTTTCGGAATCAAAGATGCAGTCCTTATATTTATAAAAAGCACTGCGCGAAAGGTCCACGCTGCGGGTGGCAGCCGAGATGCTGCGCACTTCCCCGCTTGCCAGAAGCTCCTTGGCCTTGACCACTTTCAGGAAGACCTCGGGCAGGACCTCCGCGTCCACCAGATAAAAACGGCGTTCCAACTTGTTCACCTCACAAACACAAGTGTTCTTACAGGGAATATAATAGCATCCGGCCCCCTGCATTGCAAGAGACCGGATGTTTTTTTGTCAGATTATCCAGTTTTGAAGCGTGAAGTGGCAAGCTGTCGCAACGGAATTGAAAAAGTGTGACTTTTAACAGAGGCTGGCCTTGTGCCCTCTCCGTCATCCCTGCGGGATGCCACCTCTCCCAAAGGGAGAGGCTTTGGCAAAGAGGATGAGCTTTACGCCATGCCAAGGCTCTCCCTTCGGGAGAGCTGTCGAGCGCAGCGAGACTGAGAGGGCCGTCTGGAAGGGCCGCCTGAGAGGTTCAATCCGTATCCATCCCGGTGGTGTCCTGACCCACAACGGGGGCGGTGTCCGCGCTCTGGGCTGCGGCCACGCCGCTGCTGTGGGAGTAGTTGCAGGTATCGGGCAGGTCATCGGCACGGTAGTAGCCAGTGGCGCGGCTGGGGCAGTTGGCCCCGGCCAGCAGGCCGCTCTGGGTGCAGTAGCGCGCTCCACCACGCCGTCGCTGGTGGGGAATGCCTTATAGGGCAGGTTTGCCTGCACCTGCTCCATATAGCCTTCCACGCCATGACACAGGTGCGGGTCTTGGCCTGCTGCTTGCCCAGGGTGTTGGTCATATCGTAAGGCGCGTCGTAGCCCCACCAGACAGCGGTGACGTAGTAGGGCGTGCCGCCCACAAACCACAGATCCTTTTCGTCGCTGGCGGTACCGGTCTTACCAAAGGACTCCATGCCGCTGGAGTTGGGGTAACGGCCGCTGGCGGTGCCCACGTTGGAGTAGAGCACGTTTTTGAGCAGACGGTTCATAATATAGGCTGTCTGCGGGGTCAGGGCCTGATAGCTGGTGGCGTTGTTTTCCAGGTAGATGTTGCCGTCCCGGTCCAGCACACGGGTGTACAGGTGCGGGGTGGTGTACTCGCCATCATAGAAGATCTGGAAGGCAGCGGCCAGCGCCGTGGGGGTCACGCCGTGGGTCTGGCTGCCCATGACCATCTGGGCAAGGCCACGTCGTTGGCGGGGTCCAGGGTGGTCAGCTGCAGGGTGTTGTAGGCAAAGTTGAAGATGTTGCTTGCGCCCACCAGGTCGCCCACCCGGATGGCGATGGTGTTCAGGGAGCGGGCCAGACCGTTCCACAGGGGCAGGTCGCTGCCGTCGCCATAATTGCCGCCGTAGTTGCGGGGCCAGCTGCGCCATGCGTTGGGGTAGGCCTTGAGCTGGCTGTCGGAAAGGCCCATCAGGCCGTTTTTGCGGCAGTAGTCCTCATCCCGGATGACCATGTCCTGCTTCTGGTACAGGGGCGAGTTGTTGAGCATGGTGGACCAGTTCACCAGCCCGTACTCCACGCCCAGCGCGTACGCGCCGATGGGCTTGATGGTGGAGCCGGTCTGCCGGGTCACACTGTAAGCACGGTTCAGGGAAAGGCTCTTGGTCTTTTCGCCCAGACCGCCCACCATGGCCAGCACATTGCCGTCATAGTCCAGCGTGACCATGGCCGCCTGGGTGCGGACATTGCGGTAGTAGTACACGGTGCCGTCGTCGCCGGTGCGGGTCTGGGGGTGCCGTCGGCGTTCATCACCTGCACGTCATCGTCCGAGATGCTGGTCACCTCTTCCTCATGCCAGCGGCCGGGAAGTAAGCGTCGCCCTCGTTGCGCATCAGGTTCTCCATGGCCGTCTGCATCTTGGGGTTGACGGTGGCCTCGATGGTATAGCCGCCGGTGTAGAGCATGGACTGGGCCGTGGATTCGTCCACGCCCTCCTTGTCCATGATGTCGCGGACCACCTCGGTGAAGAGGGCATCGGTGAAGTAGCTGGTCACGGAGGAGGTCTTCTTGCTGGTGTCCTCCTCGGCAGCACAAGGGGCTGGGCCGCGCCGTTGCGGTAATCCTCCTCCGAGATGATGCCCTGCTGCCACATATTATACATGATGAAGTTGCGGCGGTGGATCAGGTTCTCGGGGTTGGTGTAGGGGTTGTAGTTGGTGGGGTTCTTGGTGATGGACGCGATGGTGGCGCACTCCCAGAGGGTGAGCTGGCTCACGTCCTTGTTGAAATACTCGTTGGCCGCCGTCTGAACGCCCTGAATGGTGCCGGTGAAGCTGATGGTGTTCAGGTAGGCCTCCAGAATGGTCTCCTTGGAGTAGGCACGGCTCAGGCAGAGGGCGCGGTAGATCTCGCGCAGCTTGCGCAGCGCACCCTCCACGCCGCTGGCGCTCTTGTCGCTGGTCAGGTTCTTGATGAGCTGCTGCTCCAGCGTGGAAGCGCCCTGCTTGGAGCTGTAAATGGGCAGCAGATACTCGTTGATCATGGCACCGATGGTGCGCTTGAAGTTCACGCCCGGCTCGTTGTAGAAATCCTTGTCCTCAGTGCAGATGAACGCATACTGCAGGTTGGTGGGGATCTGTTCCAGGTCTGCCCAGACCCGGTGGCTGTTGGAGGAGCGCAGGGTGGCATACTCCACCTGCGCGCCGGTGTCGGGGTCGGTGGCCACCACGGTGCTGGACTGGCTCAGCTCGATGTTGTCCAGGTCCAGCAGGTTGCCGTCGTTGGCCGTGGCCTGCACGGCGTAGTACACCGCCGCCACTGCCGCCAGGCTGCACACCATGATGCCCAGGCAGATGAGGGTGGCCAGCGTGCGGCCCAGCGCCCTGAGGATGGGGTGCTTCGCCTTTTCCCGGGGGTCCTTTGGCTCCCTGGGGGCACGCCCGCGCTTGGGCGGCTCTTCCCTGCGGCTGTTGCTCACATTCACTTTACGTCCCCCCGTGGGCTGCACGTCCGTGCGTGCAGCGCCCCGGTGGATCTTTCTCGATTCGTTTGAGATAAGGATCGCCTCCTGACCTGCTTAAACGGTTATTCCTGACAAGTTCATCCTCTCTGCCATCCTCACCCTCTCAGTCTCGCTTCGCTCGACAGCTCCCCCAAAGTGGGAGCTTCTGACGAAATCGGAAACTTTGCCGGGTGCTGCCAAGGCCTCTCCCTTTGGGAGAGGTGGCAATGCGCCAGCATTGACGGAGAGGGCGAGCCCGCTGTCGGGGCTGAACCCTATTTCTAATCAGATACTGCTAGTATAGCACACTTCCCCCCGTAAAGTACAGCATTCCGGTGTGAAAATTGTGCACTTCTGTCTCAGGGGCGGCGTTTTTGCGCATACTACCGCTGGAAAGACCCGCTGGAAAGGAGTGATTTTCTCCATGCGGAAAGTAGTTCTCTGCCTGTTTTACGCCCTGTGCGCCTTTGCCATCGCCTTCAGCCTGTTCTGGATGGCCCTGCCCCGGCTGGCGCTTCCCTCCCCTGCACCGGGAGCGGACAGCGCCGCCGAAACGCCAGTGCCCTCCGGGCCGAGCCTTGCGGCCCAGACTCTGCCCGACACCGGCCAGCCCACCCAATACCTGCTCCGGGACGAGGGCGGTATGGTGGCCGTCTACACCTGCGGGCCGGACGGCTCCCCCACCACCTTGCCCGGCAGACGGATATTTACGTCAACCTTCTGCCAGAGAACGACGCACTGCGTGTCAAACACGGCATGACAGTGACGGGAGATGCCGCCCTGCAGGAGGTGCTGGAGGATCTGGCGGGTGAACTTTGCGAAATGCCAAGGGCCCCACTATTAGGGGGCTGTCGCCGCAGGCGACTGGGGGTTCAGCCGCAAGCAGCTGCCCGGAGTTGAACCCCACCGTCATTGCTTCGCTTGCCAATGGGACGGATTAAACCCCTCAGTCAGCTTCGCTGACAGCTCCCCTAGTAGGGGAGCCCTTGGCAAAAAGGATGAGCTTACGCCATGCCAAGGGCCCCACTATTAGGGGGGCTGTCGCCGCAGGCGACTGGGGGGTTCCGTCTCCACACAAAACAAACCCCTGTAGAATTCGTACAGGGGTTTGTTTTGCGGTTCTGTTTCAGCTGGAGTGCAATTTTACTCCACGCTGATCATATAATAGTATACGGCTGACCGCCGCGGATGTGGCTGACCTCAACGTGGTTGGGGCACTTTGCCTTGACGATCTCGGTCAGCTTCTCGCTTCCTCGTCGGAGACATCGCAGCCGGAGATGATGGTGACAAAGCTGGAGTCCTTCTTGCACATGCTGCGGGCCAGGCGGTAGGTGGCCTTGGTCAGGTCGGTGGAGGTGGCAACGATCTTGCCGTTCTCCAGAGCCATGATCTCGCCCTTCCGGATCCGCTTGCCGTCAAACTCGCTGTCGCGGGCGGCGTAGGTGATGAGGCCGGTGCTGACCTTGTCGGCGGCGGCCATCATGTTGATGGTGTTGGTCTCAGCGTTGGCGGAGGGGTCGAAGTTGAGCAGCGCGGTGATGCCCATGGGCACGGTGCGGGTGGGCAGAACGATCACCTGACGGTCGGCCAGCTTCTGGCCTGCTCCGCTGCCATGATGATGTTCTTGTTGTTGGGCAGCACGAACACGGTCTTGGCGGGCACGCTCTGGATGGCGGCAAGGATGTCCTCGGTGGCGGGGTTCATGGTCTGGCCGCCGGAAACGACAGCGTCCGCAGCCAGGTCGGTGAACACGGCCTTCAGGCCCTCACCGGCGGCAACGGCCACAAAGCCGTAGTCACGGCTGGGGTCCACTGCGGCGTAAACGAACTCGCTGGCCTGTGCGGGAGCCTTTTCAGCGGAGGCCTGCTTTTCCAGGCTCTTGCCCTGCTTCTGGCGGGCCAGGAACTGCTCGTGCATGTTCTCGATCTTGAAGTTGGTCAGGTAGCCGTACTTGATGGCCTCGCTCAGGATCTTGCCGGGGTCAGCGGTGTGGACATGCAGGTTGATGACATCGTCATCCTCGATGCAGACCACGCTGTCGCCGTTGGATTCGGCAAAGGCGCGCATCTTTGCGGCGCTTGCGCCTCGTACTTGTTGATGAGGAACTGGGTGCAGTAGCCGTTCTTGATGTCCTCCACCTTCATCAGGTCATCGGTGAACACGCCCTTGCCTGCGTTCTCGGTGGAGAGCTTGGCCTTGTTGGGGGCACCCTCGCCTCCGGCCACCATGGGCTCGCCGTGGAACACCTTGCCCATGCCCTCAAAGATGATCATGATGCCCTGGCCGCCTGCGTCCACAACGCCGGCCTTTTTCAGCACGGGCAGCAGGTTGGGGGTATCCTCCAGCGCCTTCTGGCCTGCGGTCATCACCACGTCCCACAGGGCGGGGATCTCCTGGGCACCACAGGCGGCAGCTTCCTCGCTGGCCACCCGGGCAACGGTCAGGATGGTGCCCTCGGTGGGCTTCATCACGGCCTTGTAGGCACCCTCCACGCCCTTTTTCAGGGCGGCGATGATGTCGGCGGTGTCGGCTTCCTTCTTGCCTTCCAGCGCCTTGGAGAAGCGCGGAACAGCAGGCTGGTGATCACGCCGGAGTTGCCGCGCGCACCGCGCAGCATGGCGGAGGCAGCGGTCTTGGCGGCCTCACCCACGGTGCAGCCGTCGTCCAGCGCGTTCAGCTCTGCACGGAGGCCCCCACCGTCATGCCCATGTTGGTGCCGGTGTCGCCATCGGGCACGGGGAAAACGTTCAGCTCGTCCACGCGGGAGCGCTGGTTGTTGATGTTGTTCGCGCCGGAGATGATCGCGTCGCGCAGGATCTTACCAGAAATCATTGTCCTTACTCCTTAATAAAAAGTTCCATCAGGCGATCACGTCGTCCACCGACACGATCACGCGGGCAACCTTCAGGCCGGTGGCCTGCTCCACTTCGTCCTTGACGCGGTGCGAGATGCTGCGCGCGGCGGTGGAGATGTTGAGCCCGTAGCTGACGGCAATGTGCAGCTCGATCACGAGACGGCCCTCTTCCTGTGTGACACGAACGCCCTTTTCAGAGTAATCGCTGCCGCGCACCACGCTCTTGACCGCGTCGGTCAGGTCGCGGGGGGTCATTGCGGCCACGCCGTAGCATTGTTTGGTTGCTTCGCCTACCAGCGTAGAGAAGTACTCGGCGGAAAAGCTGACATCTCCCAGCGGGAAACGGGAAGTGATCATAGTCGCTCTGCTCCTTTATTTGAAATCTTGTTGGGGTGGCCCGGCTTGCCGCGGCAAACCCGCCGCATACCGGGAAAGGAATCGGTATCCTTATTATACAACTTCCCACGCCCTGTGTACAGCACAATTTCCAAAGGGCGGGCAATGTGAGCCGATTCGTGTTCCTATTATACCACAAAACCCTGCCCTGTGCACGGTTTTCCTGCATGTTTTGCAAAAAGGCCGGGCGCGACTGTGAATAAATTCTAAAAAGTATGAGTTTTGACTTTATTCGGCTGTGGAAAAGTGCTAAAATCAAAGCAGAGGAACGGGAGCTGCGCCCTTACGGCAGAACCACTGTTTACGATAGGATAACGATTGGAGAGCTGTTTGATGAACATTTTGTTTTTCCTTTCCCCAAAGCAGGATCTGATGTATGTCTACGATGACTTCACCCTGCGGCAGACGCTGGAAAAATGGGAGAACAACCGCTACGCATCCATTCCGGTGCTCAACCGCAAGGGCGAGTATGTGGGCACCCTGACCGAGGGGGATATCCTCTGGGGGCTGAAACAGCAGCACGGCTGGACATTGAAGCCGCTGAGGATGTGCCCATCTCTAGCTTTGCCCACAAGCGGGATTACAAGGCCGTGACTGTCACCACCAGCATGGACCAGCTGATCGAAGCAGCCATGAACCAGAACTTTGTGCCCGTGGTGGACGACCGGGGCATCTTTATCGGCATCGTGCGGCGGCAGGCATCATCCGCTACTGCTACGACAAGGCCCGCACCGAGGCCCGGAAGGCCAGAGCGCCCCGGATGCCTGCCCCAAGGGCAGCCTTGCGGCGGAGGGTAAGGCCCTCACCCTCTCAGTCAAAGCCTGACGGCTTTGCCAGCTCCCCCGAAGGGGGAGCCAAGACATCACAGAGGGCAGCTGAAGCTGAAGGCCGGGTCACCCTTGC
>ENA-OQAZ01001507-OQAZ01001507.1-human-gut-metagenome-genome-assembly--contig:-NODE-1507-length-10955-cov-5.428611_pt1 | contig 10955 bp, 13 predicted proteins | sample MGYA00242737_ERZ504531 | MGnify/ENA primary metagenome ERZ504531 (study PRJEB26092, sample SAMD00036244) | human gut metagenome | host: Homo sapiens | study: EMG produced TPA metagenomics assembly of...
CAGCCTGTTTGGATTTCAAGCTGTTTTAGATTGGGCTCTTCTTGTAGCTTCTTCTGTTTCCCATTTTATATAAGGAGAATAAGTCATGGTTGCCTAAAACGGAATTACACTCCGTCTTTTCCTTTTATCTGTTCTAGAATAGGGATAAATTCGTCCAATTCCGTTGCCACGTTATTGACCAGGTCACCTGTAAAAAGTACCAGGTCGGCATGTTGTGCATTAATAAGGTTTACAGCCTTCTGTAAAGCAGCACCGTTGCCAGTCCAGCTGCCGGAATGGATATCAGATATTTGTACAATGCGGTAGCCGTCAAAGCCGCTGGGAAGTTCATCGGAACTGATGGTTACCTCCCTGATTTGAAAATGCTGTTTTCCTTCGGTTGCTCCATATATTACATATATTAACGAGGCTAAAGCCAATCCTCCTGCTACATATCCTCCATACAGTTTTTTGCCGGAGATGATATATAGGAGCTTCATAAACAGGATAACAATGACGAAAAGTGCCTTGGGTACGGAGAAACAAAGAAAAATCAATAAGAAATTGCTAAGTCGCTGCATGGAATCCGGACGTGGCTCATGTATAGAAAAGACTAATGTCATTCCCAATAAAAGAAACAGACTGGGAAGCCAATAAGCCCAATGTGTCCATTTTTGGGAAACACGGCGTATATATGCCTTGTATATATACATATCGGGCAATATCAGTAGCAGTAGAAAAAACAGAAATAACTTTATCAGCATCATAATTTATTCGTTTTTTATAGATTGGCGGCGAGAAACTTTTTAGTTTCTTCTATACTCATGCCCCGGCGGGCGGCGTAATCTGCCAATTGGTCTTCACCTATTTTTCCGATGGAGAAATAGCGGGAAGCCGGATGGGCAAACATGAGTCCGCATACAGAGGCATGGGGCTTCATCATACCATTCTCGGTCAATGAAATTCCTATTTGCTTCATATCCAGCAACTCGTCTAATAGGAAATTGACGGATTGGTCGGGCAAGGAAGGATAACCTACGGCAGGACGTATCCCTTGATATTTTTCATTATGCAGGTCTTTTACGCTTAGGTTTTCATCAGGTGCATATCCCCAAAGTTTTTTGCGTACATCTTCGTGCAGTTTTTCGGCAGTAGCTTCCGCCAGTCTGTCGGACAATGTTTGCACTAACATACGTTTGTAATCGTCTTCTGCATAGCGCCGCTCCATTTCTGCATCTACCGTGGTGGCGAATGCTCCTACTTTGTCTGTGATACCCGATGATAATGGACGCACAAAGTCACTCAGACATAAAAACGGGTCATCTTCTTTCAATTTTGCTGTTTGTTGACGCAAAAGCGGAAAACGCTTGCTGTTCAGCAGCAGATCATCTCCGTCGGCATTGGCATCCATGATATTGACCACTCCGTGGGTCTGATACGCTGTATCCAGTTCATTCAACATCCGATTTGCCTCTTTGAAAAGCTGCATGGCTTCACTGGCTTTCGGACGGTCTTCTTCCGCAAAACCGGTGAGCCACATGGCCCGGCATGAATCACATCCATGTATGTCCGCAATGGCGGCAAACTTGGGTTGAAAGCCCCATGCATGGAAAAAATAAATCCAGTTAATGTATTCGCTTACTTCGTGAATCTTGTAATTTACAATCATCTTTTAAACCTTAATTCTTGTCCGCGATGACTTTGGTCTACCTTGTTGTCACTGTAAACCAGATCACCATTGACGAATGTTTTTTCTACCGTGTGTGGAATTTCTGTCCTTCCATCGGAGTCCATCCGCATTTGCTTAAAACGCAGTCGGCAGTTACAGTCCATTCATGATCCGGATTTACCAATACGAGGTCGGCTTGATAACCGGGGCGGATGTAGCCTCGTCTTTCAATATGATAAAGTTCGGCCGGTGCATGGCACATTTTCTGAACCAGTTGCTCTATGCTTAATATGCCTTCGCGTACTAATTCCATGATAGCTACTAATGAAAACTGTATCATCGGCATACCCGATACGGCTTTCAATGCTCCCCCTTCCTTTTCTTTCAGTAAGTGAGGGGCATGGTCGGTACCTATTACATCTATCAGATTGGTAGACAATGCTTTGCGTAAAGCATTCCGGTCTTCTGAAGTTTTGATGGACGGATTGCACTTGATACGTCCTTTCAATGTCTCATAATCTTTGTCATAGAAGTATAGATGTGACACGCAAGCTTCCGCCGTAATTTTTTTTTCACTCAGGGGTTTGTCTTCAAGCAAATCCAGTTCTTGTGCGGTGCTGATGTGCAGGAATGTGCAGGCGGGCATTGTTTTCTTTTGCCAGCCGGATGGCCAGTGAGGAAGAATATGCACATGCTTCCGCACTACGTATCTGCGGATGGTATTTTATATCAGGATCTTCTCCATATTTTTCTTTGAAGGCTGTTGTATTGGCACTGATTATAGATTGTTCTTCACAATGTGCTGCAATCAGCATACCTGCATTGGCAAATACTTTTCTAAGTACTTCCATGCGGTCTACCAACATATTTCCCGTGCTGGCTCCCATAAATAATTTAACACCGCATACCCGGCTTTTATCTAGTGTGGGGAGTACATCCGCATTCGTATTGGTTGCTCCGAAATAGAATGAATAGTTTACGATGCTTTTGGTTGCCGCATCCGCAAACTTGGCATTCAAAGCTTCCAGGGTCGTAGTTTGCGGAGTGGTGTTGGGCATGTCCATAAAACTGGTGACGCCACCTGCCGCCGCCGCTGTGCTTTCAGTATGTATGTCGGCTTTATGAGTCAGTCCCGGGTCACGGAAGTGTACATGATCGTCTATTACTCCCGGCATCAGATAATAGCCTTTCGCATCTATTGTTTCTCCACAAGGCTGGGAGGGAACTGTTTCTTCTGCCAGCACTTCAGCTATGACTTCATTCTCAATCACTATCGAACCGTGAAAAATCTTGCCTTCATTCACAATCCGTGCATTCTTTATCCATGTACGTTTCATACTGTTTTCTTTTGCGGGTATTTGCGGAACCAGCTACCCAGTTTTAATTGAATGACTCCTAATACAGCTTCACCGAAGATACTTCCGTTCATTTTTGAAGTACCTAATTCGCGATTGACAAAAATCACAGGAACTTCGGCTATCTTGAATCCGCACTTGTAAGCAGTGAACTTCATCTCAATCTGGAATGCATACCCTTTAAAACGGATGCCATCCAGACCGATTGTTTCCAAGACTTCACGGCGATAGCATTTAAATCCGGCGGTAGTATCATGTATGGGTAACCCTGTGATAATCCGTACATATTTGGAGGCGAAGTAGGACATCAGCACACGCCCCATCGGCCAGTTCACTACATTCACACCACTGACATAGCGTGAACCGATAGCTACATCATAGCCTTCAACGGCACATTTGTTATACACCTTGGCAGGTCATTCGGATTATGACTGAAGTCAGCATCCATTTCAAATACAAAATCATATTGATGCTCTATCGCCCATTTGAATCCGGCAATGTAAGCAGTACCAAGTCCTAATTTACCTTTACGCTCAATCATGAAAAGACGGTCGGGGAATTCTGTTTGCAGTTTACGGACAATGGTTGCCGTGCCGTCTGGTGAGTTATCTTCAATAATCAATATGTGGAAGAACTTTTCCAGTCCGAATACAGCCCGGATAATGTTCTCTATATTTTCCTTTTCGTTATAGGTGGGTATAATAATAATACTATCGGATTTCTCCATACATTTTTTGTATTAGCTGAATAAATATCATACAAAAGTAACTATTATATTAACACTCCCGTCAGAATTTAATTTTATTAATTAAAAAAAGAGGATTACCCCTGCCTGGCGCACGGATAATCCCCCTATTTAACAGAATAGTTTAGAAATCTTTAGAATGCCACACCAAGGCGGAAACCGAAATTGTTTAATTTATCCATATCATAGTTAAATACGGTTCCCTTGTTGGTAGAGTAGCTGTAGAATGCTGCCAGATGGAAGCCGATACTGTTTGTCCAGGGTAGATATTCACACCGACTTCTGGTGATACATAGAAACCCCAAGTGTTGTCTTTCACTTCGTAAATGTAAAAGTCACTGGACATTTTGGTATAGTTGGCACCCAGCTTCAATCCGATATAAGGTTGGCATGCACCGTCACTGAAGCGATAGTGTGTTGCGAAACCGAAAGGCAACTGAAATACGGAATGTTGCTGGTCGGTTGTCAGGGCTGCCGAGTTGCTGATTGGTAGTGTCTGACGTGAAATATACTCATTATTGGTATGATAATTGATAAAGGCACCGATTGACAAATCCGGCAGTACATAATATCCACCTTCGAAGTTCATACCCCAACCGCTTGCTTTGTTTGCAAAGTTATTGCTGATAGGAGCGTTGAACTGCCAGTCTACATTGAAATAGGTAAACGGAGTTACCTGTGCTTTTGCCGGCAGGGCAAAGGCTATGGCGATAGCGGATACCGCCATCAGTCTGAGAGTTAAATATTTTATAGTTTTCATATTTCCTTTTTATTTTAAATGAATACTTGTTTCACTTACGTTTATTTTTTCAGATAAGGACTCTGAGTGAATGCCTGGTTGATGGCAGTAGTTGTACGGTTTACATTCAAACTGCCACTTCCGCCCAGCAACCCGCTGATGTATGCATTCCAGACAACAGTTAATTTTTCTTTTTGTCCTTCCGGAGCATTTTTTAAATTAATCATGTCGGCCAGCAATGAACCGGTGCTATAGCTGTAAGTGATAGGATAGGGATAGTACCACCCACCTCCCCAATTGCCGCCCCAGTAGCCGGGATACCAATAACCGGGATAATAGCCCCACCAGGGGCCGTCATTATAGTAACCGTGGAAATAATAAGTACTTGCTACGTAGCTTACCTGTAGGCCGAGGTCGGCTTCGTCTTTATTAGCTGCGGTGTAGCCGGCAGCGTTCATCTTAGTCTTGAATGCATTGATGATGATCTGTGCATTCTCGTCCTTCCAGTATTCAGGGTCTTTCTTGTCACCGATGATCAGGATGCTGTCGGGATATAATAAGTACTGAAGTCATTGAACTTAGTACTAGTGTCATGACTGGTGAATACCAGATACTCATTGTCCAATTTGTCCATGTCCGGGTCTTTCTCGCAAGATACCAAGGCAAAGACCGCCAGTAGGATAGGAATTAATTTTTTCATGTCAAGTTTTTGTTTAAGTTAATACTAATTGTTTTTCGTCTAGTTTCTCTCATACAACGGCCAGCTTATGTTTTTGTTCACTAACAGTCTGTTCTTTAGTGAATTTTTTTTGCAGCCAGGTTAATTAGAGTTTCTTTTTTAAAGTGTAATTTAGTTTAGAAACAGCTTTCTTGAAGTCCTTGCCAATCATTGTCAGTGCACTGTCACCCTCTGCCAGAAAGTTTGTCTTTTCGTGTCCCGGAGTAGCGGAAATTAATTGATAAACGATAGCGGTACTGTCATTAGGAATTCCAATAATAGTTACAACTGTACCACTGTCGGTAAATGCTTGGTTACCATCTTTTGTTCCTAAATAAGTGGTCGTCAGATTGTACGTGCAGTGAGTCTTGGCCTGCCTCCTGAAGTGTCAGTTGATAGTTGATACCTTCGGCATCGGCAGCTGGCAGAATACCTTCATAGCTATATGTTTGTAATTCACCCAGTGTGCTGTCGTTCACAGCGAAAATAGAGTCACTTTCACTTTCGGCTATTATTTCAGCACTTTTGTTTCCTTTAGAGCCACAGGAAACAATCATGGCAGCCAAAGCTGCTGCAATAAATACTTTTTTCATTGTTAAGTCAGGTTTTTAATGGTTATTTGGGTACATAACATTTGTTATGCCCGTTTTGTTTTTAATAAGTTCTCTTTTCAGAAAAAACAAGACCATGTTTAAAATGCATTAAACACGGTCTTTAATAAATAGGGCGTTGTATCTGGATAAATCGGACTACCGTAGCCGTATGCCGTTCATACTTCTTCGAATCAGTGAGTTATAGATAATTTTTCCTTTTGATACTTGTTCTTCTGTTTGTGGCAGGTCGGGCATATTTCCTGTCGTAATATAAGCTATAGTGTTCTTCAATAAATACTCTTTGGTGTTTCCCAGTGGTAGAGAGGGGAGATGAGGTTACGTTCGCTCAATGTGAAATCGGGGGTGATTCCATTTACATAGTTGGCTTGTCCTGCCGAGTTGAGAACGTATGCCACAACCGGCCATAAAATAAAGTTGTAACGCTCATCTTGGTATGGTTCCATGGCTACATTTTTGCCAACAGTCGTTTCACCTATTACCACTACATTTTCTGTACCTATATATGGACAGAGACAATTTATGACTGCTTCTGAGGCCGATGCAGTAAATTTGCTTGTCAGTACGTAGAGCTTGCTTAAGTTCAAGTTTTCGGAAGCAAGTCCTGTATTGAGAGGGAAATCAATTTTTTGCGGGTCACTGATGTCATTATACAAAGTTGTGCAAAATACTTTCCCTAGATCTGCAGCGGGTGCCAGATAACTTCCTAAATCTGTGGCACAACTCAAATAACCACCAGGATTGTAGCGTAAGTCCAGAATAAAAGCATCGGGTGACTGTCCCTTGAACCGGGCGAATATCTGTTTCATCTGTTCCCTGTATTCTGTATCTGTTGCCTGGTTATTGGGGCCTGTACTGAATTCATTGTAGACCATATAGGCTATTTTTTTTCCGGATACTTCATATACTGTATCTATATAGAACGGATTCAATTCTACGGGGCGTGATGCCGCTACTTTGACTGTATCTGTTGCAATCCAGCTGGAATTGCCTTCCTCATCAAAAACCAAGCTTTCTCTGGCGAAAGTTGTATTGCCGCCTTCCATCAGATATCCGTAATTATTGTTGGTCAGTTCTTCTTTGCCAATGGCTGATATCCAGTTCCCTCGTTCCAATCCGGCTTCTGAGGCCGGTGAATTGGGCAGTACGAATAAAATACGGGCAAATACATGTGATGAGATTCCGGTAGGATCGGTCATTAATTCAAAATCAAATCCGTAAGTAGAAGTACGTTGCAGGTAGGAACGTGCCGCATCGGAAGCGTCCTTTATTTCTATATACGAATACGGGTCTCCTTTTCCGTTTTGTGCCTTGGTATAAACCAATTTTTGCAGGAAGTCTTCCGGTTCGGCAAAATAGTCCGTTTCCTTTATTGCCGGAATACTGTCATACCACAAATAATGCTTTTTCATTATTTGTTCTATCCATACATTCTCTCCAATTAATGCATAGTATTCCCCACTGCGGTCTTCGCCACATGAAGCCATTATAAATAAAGTGGTTAGAAGAAAAAAAAGTGCTCCGTATATGCTTCATAATCTAATTCCTTTTTCGAACTGCAAAGCTAGGGATTTTATTTTAAAGTAGGGATAAGGTTTGGAATAAATAATCCAAAAAACCTTTATATAAAAAAGAAATCCGCCGGTTAGGTCAAGCAGACTTCACGGCGGACGTTCTTAATTTTTTATTTCTTTTCAGATTTCCATTTGTCAGCATATTCATTCAGAATTCTGCGGATACTGAGTCCGATTTTGATATAATCTTTCTCGTTCAGGTTGGCAAGTGATACACGTACACTCCATTCGGGTCCGTCGAATCCACCACCATTCAATACGACCAGGCCTGTTTCATTGGCAAGACGGAATACTACGTCCAATGGATTATAAGTTGTCTGCAGATGTTGTACGAATTCATCTCCGTAAAATTTCTTGGCCCATACCAGCATGTCTATTTCTGAATAATAACCGGCCTTAGTGGATCGTCGGGGAGAATGAACCCTGTGTTGTCCCATAATGCTTTCAGACGGGTATGGATTAAATTAAGCATGGCATGACGATATGTATTTTCTTTGTCCAGCAATGAAAAAGAAGCAAAGAGTGACATCTGCATTTGTTGTGGCAAGGACAGTCCTGCTGTATGGTTCAAGGCTACTTGACGGCTATCTGCTACCATACGGTCAATGAATTTCATGTTTTCTACTTGCATACTCAAGCTGCCATACCGTTTGGTTAGTTCGCTTTTTCGTTTGCGGGGCAGATTGGCAATCATTCTGTCGAATACATTTTTCTCATGTAAGGCAATTACAGCAAGGCGCCAACCGGTCGCTCCGAAATATTTGGAAAAAGAGTAGACACAAATTGTGTTCTGTGGCAAATCAGCCATCAGGCTGCGGAAGCCGGGAACAAAAGTACCATATACATCATCTGTTATAATCATCAGATTGGGATTCCAGCGTGTTACTACGTCTTTCAGGGCATCTACGCATTCTTTGTTCAACTGATAACTGGGTGGATTGCTTGGATTGACAATAAACAAGGCTTTGTATTTCGTGTCTCGCAGTTTATTGATATCTTCCACTTTGTATTGCCAGGTATGAAGTCCTTCTTCATTTAGAGTACTTGCAGGAATATTGAGCACATCATAATCGTAACGTGTCAATTCGGGTATCTCGATATAGGGTGTAAAGATAGGAACCATCAATGCTATACTATCTCCTTTGTGTAGCAGGAAATTTTCTTCCAGCGAGTCGAATACATAGCACATCCCTGCTGTTCCGCCTTCGGTGGCGAATAAATCGAATTTACCTTGCGGGGGTTGCCCGTTGCACATTTCCTGATTCAGGTAATCCTGTACTAGAATTTCTGTATATTTCAAGATGCGGTCAGGCATAGGATATTGGTCGCCTACAATACTTTCGGTCCATTCGTGTACCAGTTCGTCCGGATCGGCTGCATGTTCCATCAGCATATAATTATAGGTACGTTTCAATAGATCTGTCCCCGCATTTCCTTCATGCTTTTTCAGGTACTCCTCAAAACGTTGGGCTATGCCTGTTTTTTGAGGAATACCGGCAATGCCTTCGGGCATGTCCATGACCCGGCGACACTCTTCAATGCCAAAACCGCCCAAGGCAAAGAATGCTTCACGAGCCTCCGTTGCAATCCAGTTGGGATTACCTCTGCCTGCATTCAGCATGACGTGCGCCATTTTCTTCACACTTTCATCTGCCATTTCAATCAAACGGTTTTTTAATTCGAAGGGACTGATCTTTTCCAAATTCTTGTCCATTCGGGCAACGCTGCTTTTATCACTTAAATATTCCATAATGTATGAGTTTAGTTTTTTAGTTGATTAATAATACAATGACCACTCCCCATATAATGAGTAGTGTATTTCCTACGGCGTAGGTCACGGTGTATCCTAAAGAAGGTGTTTCGCTGCCTACTGCTTCTTGTATGGCGCCCAATGCAGCAGTGGTAGTACGGGCTCCTGCCGTGCACCCCAAAGAGAGGGCGGGATGGAACTTGAATACATATCTGGCTAGAATCAGCCTAATAATAGAGGCAAGGAGGTGGCCAACGCACCTATGATAAACAACATAGGACCTACTTCTTTTAGTCCTTGTACAAAACTGGGTCCTGCAGAAATGCCGACTACGGCGATGAACATATTCAAGCCTACATTATTCAGCACCCATAAAGAGGATTCCGGTATTTGTCCGAAGGTAGGGCGTTTGCTGCGCCACCAGCCAAATACTAATCCGGCTATCAAGCTCCTCACTAGTGCTCAGGCTAATAGGTACTCCGCCGATATGGATTGCAAGTGCTCCGATGATACCTCCCAGTAAAATGCCAAGTCCTACAAATATCATATCGGTGGCATTGGTGGGGCGGTCTATGTATCCTAGTTCTTTTGCAGCAGATTCCACCTCTTTTTTCAGGCCGACCAATTCCAAAGTATCTCCGCAGTCGATAGTGGTTTGTGCGAAAACAGGGATATCAATGCCTGCCCGTTTGATACGGCGTATACTGACGCCATGCATAAAGCTTTGACGGCGTATGAAGTCCAATTTTTGGTTGGAATATGGCTTTTTGTGTATCATGACAGGGAGTACTTCCACAGGGAAGTCAAGCAGTTGCGGATCGACGATTTCTTCTCCAATCCAGTCTTCTTCACCAATGGCGAATTCTCTTCTTCCGCTCAGTACCACTTCGTCCCCTTTTTGTAATAATTGTCCGGGAATAATATCATTGACAATGGAAGCTCTATGTCGCATTCTTTCAACAAACAGTCTTTTCCCTTGTGAAATAAAATAGGATTCTAGTTGGTCAACAGTTTTGCCGTTGCCAAACCAATCGTTCTCTATGCGGTAAGCACGAAAAACTACCGGACGGCGGGCCTGTTCAAATCCGGGTTCGTCTGCTTCACTGGTACCATCCGGGTTTCCAACTCTTTGCAAGCGGCTTTCACTTTTTCTAATCCTCCCAACATTTTAGGACCTAAAGAAGAGAGGACCCAGCAGAGCCTGCCGTACCGAAAATGTAAGTTACAGCATATGCCACGGGAATGATATTAATCATATCACTTTTTTGGGAAGAGGATATGTTGAGTCCGTTTATGGTATCTTCTGCTACTCCTATGACGGCAGAGATAGTTTGTGCTCCGGCCAGTAACCCGGCTGCTTCACCGGCATTATATCCCATTAAAATAGCTAATAACCAAGTGATAATCAAACAACCTACACACATGAGCGCGGCGAATCCTACTTGAGGTAAACCATCTTTTTTCAGTCCGCGAAAGAATTGTGGTCCCACTTTGTATCCGATAGCAAAAAGGAATAAAAGAAAAAACACGGATTTCACCGGTTCTTCTATTGTAATGTTAAGCTGTCCCACTAATACCCCTACTAGCAATACACTGGTGACGATTCCCAAACTGAATTGTTTTATTCTCATTTTTCCAATCCAGAAGCCTGCGGCGATTGTCAGAAAAATCGCCAGTTCTGAATGTTGTCTCAAAAGATGTATAATCCATTCCATATTTCACTTCTTATTATAATTGCTGTTTAAAACAGCGTGAGGGTAAAGAAGTTGAGTTAAAAAGCTCCAAATTGTGCTTAGTTCTAATATTTTTTTATTT
>ENA-OQAZ01001508-OQAZ01001508.1-human-gut-metagenome-genome-assembly--contig:-NODE-1508-length-10954-cov-2.268311_pt1 | contig 10954 bp, 16 predicted proteins | sample MGYA00242737_ERZ504531 | MGnify/ENA primary metagenome ERZ504531 (study PRJEB26092, sample SAMD00036244) | human gut metagenome | host: Homo sapiens | study: EMG produced TPA metagenomics assembly of...
CAGACGCTTTCTTTTCGTCTTTAACTGCTCTGCATAAGGCATATCCAGCATCTGACATCCGCCGCACTGACGCATAACAGGACACATGCTCTTTTTTAGGCTCCTCTTCCCATTTTCCGCGATTTGTCCAGACTGCTGTTTCAGAACCGGCTTTCCAAACTTTGCCGCCTTCTGTTTCTGCTCTGTTCTCTGCTTCTGCTCTGACCTTTGCTTCTGCTCTGGCTTTACCCCTTTCACAGCTCTGCTTTCCGGTCTTTTATTTTCCCTTTTGGGGCTTCCCTGTTTTTTTTCTTCCTGTACTCGTTTTCCCTGTATTCTATTTTCCTGGGATTTATTCCCTTGAACTTTCTTTTCCTGTTTTTTCTTTCCCTGCACGTTTTTTTCCTGCATTTTTACACCTTTTTTATTCACATTCTATCGACAATTTATTTCTTCGCTCTTATAATCGTACTTATTAACATCCAAACATCCTAAAACAACGAGGTGACATTTATGAGCGAAACATCCACATCACAAGATCATGTTTCTTACTATATTGACCATACTATATACACTGGCCGCCCGGCAGATACTACCAGCCGTCTTCCAAAGGAGATACGCACCTATGACCTGTTAGACTCCCTTGGAATCGCCTATGCCCGTGCAGACCATGACACACTTCCCACTATGGAAGCATGCCAGGAAGTAGGTAATCTTTTAGGCATTGAAATCTGCAAAAACCTGTTTCTTCGCAATACCCAGAAAACTGCCTTCTATCTGCTGATCCTTCCAGGCAGCAAAAAGTTCAAAACAGCCGCTCTCTCCAAGCAGATCGGCAGCGCCCGCCTTTCCTTTGCCGAACCGGAATTTATGGAACAGTACCTTAACATCACTCCCGGTTCTGTCAGTGTTCTCGGTCTGATGAACGACCCAGAAAACAAAGTCCGGCTGCTCATAGATAAAGATATCCTGGAGAATCATCCTACTTCGGATGTCATCCATGCATCAACACCTCCAGCCTGAAATTCCGCACAGAAGACCTGTTAAACAAGATCCTCCCTGCTATCCACCATGACTATACCATGGTAGATCTTCCATACGCAGAATAGTCCAGCAAACTTAGCAGATACATCTTTAACCCATTCCCAACCTGCACAGATACCTGAAGCTGGCCGCAACGGTCCCTTAAATCGGGGCCGTTGCCTTTCTTAACCACTCTTTCTCCTGGTCATCCATATATGGACTGATCTTCTCAAATACCTCTTTGTGATATGCGTTAAAAAGAGCAATATCTCTCTCTGTCATCAGCTCCTTCACTACCGCATCCTTATCAACCGGTACGAAGGTAAGAAACTCAAACTTCATAAACTGGCCATACTGGTTCTTCTCATCCTTTACGCAAAGGATCAGGTTCTCTGTACGGATACCATGGCTTCCTTCAATATAAAGTCCCGGCTCATCAGAAGTGATCATTCCAGCTTCCAGAACACCATTATCATGCCGCTCCGGCACCATACGGAAGCGGATACCATTTGGTCTTTCGTGAACATTTAACAGATAACCCACACCATGACCAGTTCCATGGTCAAAATTCAGTCCCCTGCTCCAAAATGGCTCTCTTGCCACATAATCAAGCTTAAGCCTCTGCACCCATATAAAAATTTCACTTCTTTTAATCGCAGCATGCTTATAAGGACCAGAGTAAAATGCTCTTTTTCTTCCTCTGTCAGCTCTCCTAACGCAATGGTACGGGTAATATCTGTAGTTCCCTCATAATACTGGCCACCGGAATCTACCAGATAAAATCATGATCTTCCAGTACCGTATCACTTTCCTTTGTTGCAGAATAGTGACACATAGCCGCATTCGCCCCATAAGCAGAGATCGTAGCAAAGCTTGGCTCAATATAGCTTCCTGCTCCTTCCTGAATTCCTCTAACTTATCCTGGACACCCAGCTCTGTAAGACGTTCTTTTCCAATATGGTGCTTTAACCAGTAGATAAAACGGGTAACAGCTACGCCGTCCTTGATATGAGCCCTCTTCTCATTTTCAATCTCAACCTCATTCTTCACTGCTTTCGCATCAGAAGTGGGATTCATCTTATCAACCAGTTCATTCTTATCCTTTAGCACGTTATACAACGCATAATTGATATGCTGCTTCTCCATAAGAATCTTATGTCCGGTAATATCTGTTGCCATTTTATAGATATCATCATTAAGGCAGTATTTCTGTTCCTAAATTTTTCAGATATCTAACAATATCCATATCATGATAATTATCCATATATGGATATGCTTCTCCGTGAAGCACTTTTCATTTACAAACAGATACAATTTATCCTCTGTTACGATCACGTAGGAAAGCACTACCGGATTATAAGCAATATCATTTCCCCTGATATTTAACAGCCATGCAATATCATCCAGCGATGTCAGGACATACATATCCGTATGCTCCTTCTTCATTTTTGCACGAAGCTCTTTTAATTTTTCTTCTGCTGTCTTTCCTGCATATTTCTCATGTAATGCCATGCCGGCTCCATGGACAGCGTCGGACGGTCTTCCCAGATCTCACCCACCAGATCATCACTGCAAAGGATCCTTGCATTCTTTTCTTTCAGGCGCTTTTCCAGATCAATGCCGGTCAATGCATTGACTACTCTTCCGTCAAAACCCAGACAGCCATTTTCCGGCACTTCTGCTTCCAGATATCCGGCTACAGAAGGCACGCCTTCCTGCCCCATTTTCATCATTTTTACAGAAGTTCCCTGCAGCTGTACTGCCGCCTGGACAAAATATCTTCCATCTACCCACAGGCATGCTTCCTTCATTGTCACTACTGCAATTCCCGCAGAACCGGTAAAACCTGTCAGGAACTGTCTGCATTTAAAATGATCTCCCACATATTCAGATTCATGAAAATCAGCAGTAGGCACCATATAGGCATCCATGCCACGTTCCTTCATCTTTGTTCTGAGCAATTCTAATTTCTGATCCACGGTCATTTTCTCCGCTGATCCGCCATTCATTGTATTCATGGTTTATTTTTAGTAGCAGACTGTATCGTATGTATGAAAGTATTGTAAAATAAGCATTTATTACTTCTTTTACATAAAATACTGTCTACTACGTTCTCCTTTCCTAAAATTATTCTTCATCCAATAACTCTTGGCAGGTCATTGAGATGAATACGCCTAACTTAATCAATTCATTAAGATGTTTTTCTGAAAGGTCAGCATCTTTTCTCATAAGTTTTGATATTTCTGCACTCAATTCATCTGCCTGTTGCTGTATATAATAAATCTTTTCTTTGTGTTCATCATTCATAAGCGTACCTCTATTTCTTGGCTAACTGTTTCTTCAGTCGTTCATTCTCGGATTTTAGTTCCTCATAATCGACTAACTGAACAATCAGTTTCTTTTTGTCATCCTCTAACTTTTTAACCTGTTCTCTGAGAGATGCAATCTTATCATCCTTGAGCTGTATTTTATCCTTTTTAACAGCAACCACATCATCTAAAGGACTTGCCTTTGAGATTGCTCTAAGACTTAAAATACGTTCCTTAAGCTGTGCATTGTTGTAAAGAGTTGCTCTTGATACGCCTGCCTCCTTACAGACAGTTTCAAAGTTAATAGGTTTGTTCTTCCTTTTAAGCTTATCTATAGCCTTGTTGACCTTATCAATGGTTTCTTTATTCTTAGCTTCTGCATGAGCCTTAATGCCTGCAACCTGACTATCCGACACTTTCTTTGCCATTTAGCTGCACCTCCAAACTTTCTACCAACGGTTTCAGATACTTGTACTTAATGTACTGTTTCTGCCATTCTCGTTCGTGACCAAGTTCCTTTAACCTTGCCATTTCCTTTTCAAGTAAATCCAATTCATCCTTCAAGATTGGATAGAACTGAACTTCTGTGATGTAGTTAGGGCAGTTATAAAAGAAGCAGCCATCTCCATCAGTGCAATTACCTCGTCTAAAATCGTACAAGCATACTCCTGTAGGCAAAGGATTAAAGCTCATTGTCTTTGCTAAATCCGTGATTACATTATCAATTTCAGCTTCGGTCTTGCCGTGAAATAAATCATCAAGCTTGCCTTTGATTTCTTTAGCACGAAGCCCTGCAATCTTTGATTCTGGACTTAAAATCATATCAGAATAGATTTCTTTAACTTCTTCTTCCTGCAAAGTAAGATAGTGTGCTGTCATTTCAATAGAAACATGAGAATACTGTTTCATAATCATAGCGATAGGCACTTTTCTTTTAATAAGTTCCCTTACAAAAGTTGCTCTAAACTGATGTGATGTAAGTGGATATAACTCACCTTTATTGTCTCGAATATCATGTCTTCTTATAAGTGTAGGTAGTCTGTTTTCAGTCCATTTAGTAACTGGAAGTGGTCTAATTTTTCCATGTTTAAATATAAACAGCTCCTTTAATCCACTTTCCTTACGAAGTTCTGCTGTGTATTCTGAAAGCTCTGTAATGGCATCTTTTACAAGGTCATTGATAAATACCTTATGGATGATAGGCTCACCTTTTTCGGTCTTACCAAGTGTTACTTCCATGTAATCATAACCATCTGAGGTACGCTTTACACAGCCTTCCTGTATGGATAAAACCTCATTGATACGAAGTCCTGTCTGACTCTGAATGATGATACCTGCCTTTGTAAGTATATCCTTTTCATCATGTACGGCATGGTACAAAATTTTATCAAACACATCCTCTGGAATAGGTTTTGTTTTGTTAGTTTTCATAGACTTTTTTCTATTCCATAACTGGTTAGCTGTCTTTGTCTTTGGAAGATGGAACTGTGGTACATTCCATCCCTTTATCTGACCGATTCGGATGATTTCTTCTACTACATGACACAATAGAAATCCTGTACCTGTTGCCACTTTCTTTTCATCCTTCATCCAAAGATTGAAGTTAAGATAATTCTCCAAAGTAACATCTGCAAAGCTGTGAATACCATTTATAGAGCAGTATTCGATAAACATTGGTAGACTACCATTGATATAGCTTATTACTGTCTGTGGTTTTGTTTTGCCAAGTTTATAGTAGGCATACTGTTTCACAGTTTTCTTCATATCTGCATCAGATATGTACTCAAAACGGATATATTTCTGTGATTCCTTTGTTGATTTAGCAGTAATAAAAGGTCTTAAATCCCATATATCATCACTGTATCGGGAATTGCCTATCATTATGCTGTTTAAGTCTGTATCAGGCTCTATGACCTGTAACTGTAAAGCTAAGTTAGTTGCCATTTTGCAATCCCTCCAATCTTTCAATGATGACTTTCAATACCTCTATAGTCGGTATAAAGTGTTCTGCGTAATGCTCGCCGTAGATAGCACCTTCTTCAAGCTGTTTTTCAAGGTTAGCCAAGTGCTTTTTATGAGCTTCTAAATACTCTGGTGTGGTAATATAACGACTGCAAGTATAGCATTTCTGCCTTTTAATGAGTCTGTCACAAATCTTTCCATCTACAACAGGCTTAGTACAGTAGCCATCACACATACAAGCACCTTTATCTTTATTAGCCTTGAACCATTCAAACTCTGATACCTTATCAAAAGCACTACTCTGTATCTGATTGATGTTCCCGATAACACCTACACTCTTGAATACTTCTGCTCGTTCCTTATCCTTTACATCTGCATAGAATCGTTTTGTGACGGATGGATCTGAATGACCTAACACCTGCTGAATGACATTTATGTTAATTCCTTTAGAGAGCATATCTGTTCCGAGAGTTCTTCTGACTGATGCTCGTAAGGTTGTAGTAATCGCCGTTAGCATCTTTGATGTTGTTGTCTTTAATGAACTTATTAAACCATACTGTTCCGAATGTCCCTTGTGATATAGGCATTACTTTACCAGCACATTTTCCCACAGGCACTCGCCAAATCATCAGAATCTCTTTATCCTTTTCATCAGCTTCATTACGAAGCTCTGATGTAACCTCAATAAGTTTCTCTATCGCAGCTACACATTCGCTTCTAACAGGCATAGGAGCCTTATCCCTGCGTCCTTTGTGCTGAGTCCACTCGATTGTATACCCACTAATCAAATGTGGCTTAATGCAGTCAATACGAAGTTTTAAGAGGTCTCCAATACGCATTCCTGTCGATTGAAGAATGATAATGCCATACTTTAGATATGGATTTTCTTCTTTTTTAAGAGCCTCATTTATCTGTGCTACAACATCATCTGGGATAAAGTCGATTTTTACTTTTCTGTTGATTCCTATGTATTCACTTCCAGTAAAAATTTCTGTAGTTGGTACATCATTAGTCTATGAATCTGACACCAACGAATTACTGATTTCAAACAATCCAGTCTGATTTTTTGTTGAATTGTATGTTAATGGTTTACTTGTTTTATCGGATATATATGTTCTCAAAAAGGAAATATAATTATCGACATCGACATTATCTAAATCTCTTAGTGTATCTATTTCCCTTGACCTGCAATACTGAATAAACAACCAAAAGTATGAACTTATTTCGTTATACAATGTACTTAAAGTTTTATTTCCAACCCTGTAATTCTGCCAAACATAGTCCTTTACAATGTCCTTGATTTCTTTGCTTGAAATATAGGAAAAATCAAACTTAAAGTTCCTTCCATAGTGCTGTGAGTCCTTGTCATTGTCAACGATGTTCCATACATCACCATCTGGTCTACTTGCCATCAGAGCCACCTCCAATCAATGTACTCTGATTCCAATACCTTGAAAGGCTGTCCTCAATGTACGGATTAGAGAGATGTGTGTACTTCTGAGTAGTAGATAAATGTTCATGTCCCATAATCATTCTTACAACACTTACATCCATTCCAGACTGCACAAGGTTAGAACAGAAGGTATGTCTTAAATCGTGGAAGTTAAAATCCACACCGATTTCTTCCTGTACCTTTTTAAGCTTGTCATAGGCTGCACGATAGGTAAGCTGTTTGCCAAGCTGTCTTTTCTGTTCTGATACAAAGATGTAACTGTGGTCTGTATCAATAAGGTTTCTTTCTTCCATGATGAAATCATCAAGTTCCTTGATTAGTGACATAGGAACATACAAATCTCTGGTCTTACCCTTTGACTTTATCTGCCGAAAACAGCCTACTAACTGTGACATATCCGGCAATGGTACAGAGTCTATTTCAAGGTCTAAAACCTCTTGTATTCTTGCCCCTGTAAGATAGAGCATCTTGTATAAAAGGATGTCTCTACGCTTGTCTAAACGGTTTAAAAACAGTTCCATTTCATCATCAGTAACAAGATTTATCTTATAATCACTTTCCTTTACCTTGAAGATTGACTGCTTTGTTTTATTATCAGACTTTGCGTGTTCCAAGATGCCTTTAAAAGCATTAAAAGGTCTGTTTACATCATGCATTAGGATAGGATTATCTATTTCCTGCATATCTGCTTCAAACTGATAAAACATATGGATTGTACTCAATATACGATTGATTGTTTTATTAGTCCTTTTACTTTCCTTGTTAAGAGCTATGACATCATCATCTGATGCCCTTAGATAGTCTATAAACTCAGCAATCATCTTAGGAGTAACCTTGTCATACTCATAACCACTATCATTTAAGAACTCCCAATAGGTTCGTAAATCACTTCCGCTTGCCTTTAAGGTATTGAGAGCTTTATCCTTTTGTCTTTGGAATTTCAGATAGTCGTATACTGGCTTTACAATTCTCATCTCATTATCCAGTAGAACAACTGTCTCCCTTCCTTCACGTTCTATAACATGTAGTTCCATGTATTAAATACCTCCAATACATTTATGATATGTCTATAATGTTAAAATGCCTCTTATTACTTTATATTTTACCATCAACAGAACATATGTTCAAGCATTATTCTACTGTATAATAATTATTTAATATTCAATTTTTAAGGTACACATACTTTACAATGATATATCCTAACACCCCCTTATATTTACTGAGTTTATTAGGATATATTTATTATTTAACTTTCTATACATTAACTACTAAAGATAACATATTCTATCTCCTTCTCCTGTACTCACATGGCTGCATATTTTCATCTATATCCATCCAAAATGTCTGCATGCTTCCATACTCCATCCCGGGCAATATCATCTGTCACATAATCAGCCGCATCTTTCAGCTTCTGGACTGAATTTCCCATGGCGATCCCGGTTCCTGCTGCCTGAACGATCTCATAATCATTCATGCTGTCTCCAAATGCCACCGTCTGGCTTATATCCATTCCATAGTATTCACATAAACGTCACCAGTCCATTTGCCTTGGATGCCTGTACTTCTATGATGTCCGCCCCTAACCGGCTGGAAAATAATGGAAATTTAAGTTCCGGAAAATGTGCCTCCAGATCAGACACCGGACCAGCTTCTCCAATATAAGCTAACGTGCGTACCGGCAGTTCCAGCATTTTCCAGGGATCCTGAAAATCACGCATGCTCTCTCCCCAGCGGATCTTGTCGATCCGTTCTACCTCTGCCGGATTCACAAAGTAATCCTTATCATCGATCGTCAGCCCCACGGCAATTTCCCTTTCTTCCCCATAGGAAAGCAGGCGTTTTAAAAGCTCTTTATCCATAAAATGCTCATACAGCAGTTCATCCCCGGCAACCACACGGGTTCCATTCATATGGATCACTGCATCTGGCCTTATCTGTTCTTTGTAGCCCACACTGACCATTCCATCCATATTTCTGCCGCTGGCGATGACGATAATACTGTCTTTTCGCAGCATCTCCACCGCTTCTATGGCACTGTCCGGTATCTTCCATGTAGCCTGATCTAAAAGTGTCATATCCAGATCAAAACTTACGATCCTTTTCTTATCTGTTTTGCTGCCTGTCTTTTTATTGATCATCTGAAAAACTCCTTATTGCGGTATACATTAAAAAAACAAAATCGGGCTTTTCAAACAGCCTCTTTTCTGTTATACTATAATAGTTATGAACATCGGAGTATGGCGTAGCTTGGTAGCGCGCTCGGCTGGGGGCCGAGAGGGTCGCAGGTTCAAATCCTGTTACTCCGATTTTCTTTTTTTATTAAGGGTTTTTGATGATTTTAGTCATCAGAAGCTCTTATTTTTTTGATCACCGTTCCAGATGATACCGAATTGCTGTATGCTTTGCACTTCCGCAATTCTAAAAACATCCCTAATCCGCTTATTTTTCTTCAAATACTGGATTCTTACTCATGTTTTTAGCAGGTCCCAAGTCCAAAAATCCTCCTGCTGGCAAGCCTGTTCCGGATTTCCATTCTTTTGCCCCTGGCATCATCATATAGATTCTATCGAAAAAATATTAAATTATCAATATTTTTCACCTGCAAATCCAAAAACTTCTTAAATGTTTTCTCGGAATCTTTCTGTACCTGATTTTGCGAAAAGATTTTTTTGTCAGCCGCAAAGGCAGGTGCATGAAAGACTCCGAGAGAACCTATAACAGAAAAGGAGTGAGCATACCTTTCACATACTCACTCCCAAATCCTGTCTTACTTATTTGTACCTTTTATTCCTCAGCGCTCTCATTTCTATGCTCCATATTCCTGAACAAATGGATACAGATCAGGATCGCTACCACAATAGACAGATAGTCTGCTGCAGGCTGTGCATAGATAACTCCTTCCAGCCCAAACATATGATTTAAAATAAAGATCAGCGGGATAAAGATCAGTCCCTGACGACAGACAGTCAGGACCAGCGACGGGATCGCTTTTCCCATTCCCTGGATCGTATTGATACACAGGAACAAGATCCCCAAAACGGTGCTGACAGCTGCAATGCAATGACCATCTGGATGCCATAGGCAATAACCTGGGCATCATTGATAAATACCTGTACCAGTGTTTTTCTTGCTACCATCATAAGCAGGGTCAGGATCGTTCCCATGACCACAGACACAATACCTGTAAATTTAAATACCTGCATCAGACGTTTCTTATTTCCTGCGCCATAATTATATCCGATCAGCGGCTGGATACCTACGCAAAGCCCGATCTGTAATAACACTACCAGCATATTCGATTTCATGGCAACGCCCATTGCCGCTACCGGCGTATCTCCATAACCTACTAATGCCTGATTCAGGACAATGTTTGCAAAACTCATTAAAATATTATTTAAGGAAGCAGGAATACCAATTGCCACAACTCCCCTTGCGATTCCTCCGCCTATCTTAAAATACTTTAAACTAATGGTCAAAGTAGACTTTTTCCTAAGAAAATACTGCAGATAAAACAGGCATGCTGCAATATTTCCAATGATCGTAGCCAATGCTGCGCCTGTTACTCCCCAGCCTAACATCAGGATCATAACCGGATCCAGCACAATATTTACAATAGTTCCAAGCAGGTTTCCCACCATAGACTCTCTGGCCGCGCCTTCTCCTCTTAAGATATTGGCAAATGCAGTGGAAAACAGGATCGTTGGCGCACCAATGGAAATGATCAGCAGATATTTTCTGGCAAAACCAATGGTATTTTCACTGGCTCCGATCAGTCTCAAAATCACTTCCATCCCAAGTACAGAAAAAATTGCCACGATCACGCCCAGTCCCAGTGCACCATAGCAGCAGAATGAACTGATATGCCAGGCACGCTCCTTATGCTTTTCTCCCAGTGCCCTGGAAATAGCCGAACTTCCACCGATGCCAAACAGGTTTCCAAGTGCCATAAAAATCATAAATACCGGTGTTGCTAAAGATACAGCAGCAACCTGCAGCGGATCCTGGGTCTGACCAATAAAAAAGGTATCTGCCATGTTATAAATGACAACTACCAGCATAGATATCATGGTAGGAACAGCCATAGTAGCCACTGCTTTAGGTACCGGAACTTTTTCAAAACAGATCCGTATTGGTTTTCATTCATTTCTCCTCTCTTTTTCCCACATTTTCTCCATTGTATGCTTTTTACATTTTGTTCTATTTTTTAACGTTATTAAGCCATTTTTCG
>ENA-OQAZ01001509-OQAZ01001509.1-human-gut-metagenome-genome-assembly--contig:-NODE-1509-length-10951-cov-2.503049_pt1 | contig 10951 bp, 6 predicted proteins | sample MGYA00242737_ERZ504531 | MGnify/ENA primary metagenome ERZ504531 (study PRJEB26092, sample SAMD00036244) | human gut metagenome | host: Homo sapiens | study: EMG produced TPA metagenomics assembly of...
TCTTTTTCTTAAGAGAGAAGTAAAGCAGGGATGCAATCATCAGCACCATAAGAATGACACCACCGATGTTGCCAAAGTTTACACTCTCTCCGATGCTTGTGTTGATACCAAATACTGCGAAAATTGCCAGCAGGATACCTACCAGACCTTCTCCGGCGATCATACCTGCACAGTACAGTGTTCCGTCTGTGGCCTGCTGTTCTTTTGTCTTTTCATCGACGTTTTTACGTCCATCCATTACCATACGTACAACACCACCGATCATGATGGTTGCGTTCAGGTAGATTGGCAGATACAGACCGATTGCGAACGGCATTACCGGGATACGAAGGATCTCAAGTCCCAGTGCCAGGAATACACCTACAAATACAAGATTCCATGGCAGGTTTCCTCCCATGATACCTTCTACGATCATCTTCATCAGAGTTGCCTGTGGAGCCGGTACTTCTGCTCCGCCGTAACCCCAAGCTGCATTCAGCAGATAAAGAACACCACCGATAGCCAGACCGGATGCAAGAACACCGATCAGCTCACCGATCTGCTGTTTCTTTGGTGTGGCACCCAGCAGATAACCAGTCTTCAGATCCTGTGAAGTATCGCCTGCGATTGCCGCAATGATACAGATAACAGAACCGATTGCAATTGCTGCTGTCATACCGTCAATACCGGTTTTTCCGCTTCCTTTGATTGCCATAGTAGCGATCAGCAGAGTAGCGATTGCCATACCGGATACCGGGTTGTTAGAGCTTCCTACCAGACCTACCATACGGGAGGATACTGTTGCAAAGAAGAATCCGAAGATTACGATCAGTGCTGCTCCAAGCAGAGTTACCGGGATAGCCGGTACTGCCCAGATGATAACAACCATAGCAACGATTCCGACCAGTATGAACTGCATCGGCAGATCCTGTGCGGTACGTGCGGTACTTGTATTTTTTCCGCCTTTTACGCTCTTCATGGAGTCGCTGAATGTTCTTACGATCAGTGGCAGTGATTTAATCAGGGAGATGATACCGCCTGTTGCGATGGCACCTGCACCGATGTATTTTACATAAGTACTCCAGATTGCCGCTGCACCGCCGCCTGCATAAAGCTGAGCGATTGTTGTGCCTGCTTTTGCCGGATACAGCCAGGTATCAGGTCCGAACAGACAGATCAGCGGGATGATAACCAGCCATCCGAATACAGAACCAACAAACATGTAAGATGCGATCTTTGGTCCTACAATATAACCAACACCAAGCAGGGCCGGGTATACTTCCATACCGATCTCACCTTTGAAAGATTTAAAAGCTGCTGATACGTCTGCCGGGATCACCTTCAGACCATCAACGATAAATTTAAATACTGCTGCAAGTCCCATACCGGAGAATACCGTAGAAGCGTTTGCTCCGCCTTCTTCGCCAGCCAGAAGTACGTCTGCACATGCAGTTCCTTCCGGGTAAAGCAGTGTCTGGTGTTCTTTCACGATCAGGGCATTACGAAGCGGTACCATGAAAAGTACACCTAAAACACCACCGCAAAGTGCGATCAGTGTGATCTCGACAAGGCTCGGCATAGAGCAAAGACCCTCTTCTGCCAGAGGAACAGTGCCGGCATCGTAAAGATCGCTCCTGCTGCAAGTGACTCACCGGCTGAACCGATGGTCTGTACCATGTTACTTTCAAGGATGGAATTCTTACGCATGATAATGCGAATAACACCCATAGATATAACTGCTGCCGGAATAGAAGCAGAAACAGTCATACCAACTCGGAGTCCAAGATATGCATTGGCTGCTCCGAAAATTACTGCGAGCAAAACACCCATAATAATGGAAGTCACAGTAAGCTCCGGCATGACTCTGTCTGCCGGAATGTACGGTTTGAATTCGTCTTTCTTATTCATTTCCTTTTCCTTTCATACTTTTTTCTTTTAACGATCCGAAAACCTTCGTATATCCGCCCTCTTCCATCTCCGGATCATTATCACCTAAAATAATCCTTATGAATTGCTTCGCTTTCCCTCAGCTTCTGCAATTCCGTATCATCATAGAATTACATTGTACCTAAAATCCGACTAAATTGCAAGAATATAATACATTTTTCTACTTTTTTCCTGTTTTCAGACCTGTCTTTTTGTGCACTTTTTGAGATGCCAGGGTCAAAAGATCAAAATGTCGTTCTTGCTTGCAAGATAAGACATTTGAACTTGGGACCCGCTAAACATGAGGAAGTAGCTATTTACGCAGTAAATATGCGAATTCCGAATGTTTATAGAATTGCGAGAGTTACTTGTAACGGAGCAATTCGCAGGCATCTTAATGCCAGGGTCAAAAGTCTGAAATCGCACTATGATCCGGACGGAATCCGCACAATTTTCTGTTCCCCTTCCATCTCTGTCATCACAAGCACCGGCATATGGCGTTTACGAAGTGCATGGATCAGCGGATACACCGCAAAAAGATCTCCCTGCACATAGACTGCTTCCGGTTTGGATTTCAGAATCTTTTTCACCTGATCTTTGATCTGTGCTTTCCATTCCTGCTTTTCAAGTGTGGATTCACCGTAAATGCCGTCCCACTCCATCGGCGGAAGATCCGGCAGCTCCATGTGCACGATTCTGGCACCGGAAAACTGCGGAAGTTTGAAAAGCAATGCATCGGCTGCCTCATCTGTGCCAAGATTTACGATCACAACCTGCTCATGGAACTGCTGCTGACTGATCTTGCATGCCTTTATGGCATCTTCGAGCGTACTTGTCGTCATAAGAAATCCACCCTTATGACAGAATTCTGCACCGGAAAGACCGCTCTCTTCTTTTAATTCTTCTTTTTCAAGACCAAGCCAGCTTTCCGGGAAACTGCATTTATAATTCAGGGAGTATTCTCGCTTCTGAGGCTGAATACAGTAGCCGCCGCGATTGGATGGAAAGATCACGAATGCAATGTCTGTCTCGGAAAGATATTTCTGGCACGGAACATAATCCGGCAGCACCAGAATCTGCTTTTCATCCGCCGGCTTTTTGCCGAAAGCGATCTCTTCCTGATGCTGTTTTAAAATTTCTTCTACACGTTTGTCGGCACGCTCATTGCCCCGATAACGCTCCAGTTTGTTATCGAGGATCATGCCGGCCACACCGACCGCCTTAAAGAACGCCGCATCGTTTCCGCCCTGTGCATCCCATGGCGGATTGAAATTGCCGATCAGGGTGGCAAGTTCATTTTTTTCGCCGGTGTTGTCATTGTTGTCCAGTGGCTGCACAAAAGCCTCGTCAAATTTTTCTGCCAGTTCTTCTCCTAAAATCTCAGCACCCAACTCTTCCCATAAAAGTCCGAAAGCTGCATACGGCACACCATTTTCACGGATTCTGCTATCCCTCTGATGATGGTCGTATTTCCCTCTTCCGATGTCAAAAACAATTCCTTTAAAATCCTCCGGCACCTGACTGCCGCGGTGGATCGTGATCTCCGGATTGACAGACAGCAGAAGTGCAGACGAAAATACATCGTCCGCATGAAACTTTCCGCTGTGGGTAAATGCCTGTGCATCTTTTTCTTTAATTTGCTCCATTAACTGTGTCATGAAATTTCACCTTTCCGATCAACATATCGTCGTTTGCATTTTTCAGAACCGGGATGATCACACCGCATTCACTTCCGATCGATTCCAGTTTATTTGGCGGTGCACAGAAGATAACCTGAAAGTCCTGGTTTTTGAAAAAATCAAGCATCAGTTTGATATTGTGGTCACTCATTTTTTCGAACGGCTCATCAATAAAGATCAGTCTTACGGAATTGACTCGCACATTGTAGAGCATGGAGAGTGCCGCCGACAAAATCAGCGTATATGGGATCTGCGTTCCGGCACCGGAATTGTATCCTACCTGTTTGGATAATTTTCCGTCTTTTACTTCCTCGTTGTTGATGATGATCTCGTAGCTCATATAATTGCGGTAATCTGCAAATTTCTGGATCTCCGCCAGATCATTTTTTTCAATGATGCGGTTAATAATATCTTTGATCTCCCGCTCCCGTCTCTCTACTTCGTCATCCTCATAACCCATCAGCTTTGTAAGGGCGATCTGACCGTCCGCCAGATTTCCGGTCTGCTGAAGATACTCTGCATAACGCAGAATTTTGGCATAGTCGGAATTGTCATTCAAAAATTTCACATCAAACTGATAGCATGTCGCGAATTTCAGCTTGCGAAGCTCTTTGTTGATCTGTGCGATGTCTTTTCTTGCAGCCCTTGCCGTCTCGTAAATATTCAGAACAAATTCTCTTTTGAAAATGTTTTCATAACGCATGGTCTGCTCTTTTAATTTCTGCTGCAGATTCTGAAGGTCATCGATCCAGATCTTTCCGCGTCTCTGGTGATAGCTTTTTTCGTACTCAAGACCGATCGGCAGACGTTCTTCTTCCTGCTTTCGGTTGTTGTACGCCTGCTGCTGTCCGTTGATATTTGCCGCAAAACTGCTGACGCGTTTTTCCATCTGCTCTTTCTCGGAAAGCTGCATGATGCCGCCTTTTTTATCTTCTCCGGCAAGATAGCGGTCGTATTCTGTGATCGCCTGCTCTGCTGCAGAACGATTGAGCTTTTGTTCTTCTTCCAGATGTTTCTGCTCTTCCGCTTCTTTCGCCTGATACATCACGCTGTCTTTCTTTTTCTGTTCGATTTCCGCTTCCAGTCGGTAACGCTTTTTGCTCTCTTCATCTTTCTCCCGTGTTTTATTGCGAAGCTGTTTTTCCAGATCGGTCACACGCTGCGAAAGTGCCATAAATTCTGCATTGTTTTTCTGGGCTTCCAGAAGTTCACGATAACGCACCTTTTCTGCTTCCAGCTCTGCATTTAAATGCTCACATTCTTTGTTGGCTTCCAGATTGTAATCTTTGAAATAATCCAGACTGCTCTGCAGAAAGACATCCTGATTCTGCATCGTATGTCTGCTGCTCAAAATCTCTTTTTCCCGTTTTTCCAGCTGATCCAGTTTTTTCGCAGCTCTTTTGCGGTTCAGCTCGATCGCCGCCCCGCCAAGGCAGTAGCTCTTGATCTTTTTCGTGTTGATGTAAGTAACTGCCATATTTCTGCCGAGTTTTCCTTCTTTTGACATGGCATTGTCGTATTTTGCAACCTCGTCCAACTCAACTGCATGGATCGCACCCAGCCAGAACTGGAAATACTTTGCTGCTGTCTCATTCTGAATCTGAAGATAATGATAGACCGAATCTTCCTCACATTTGATCTTGCGTTCAGCCAGACGCTTTGTATTGACCAGCTCCACATAACGATGTCCGGAGCGGTCCATAACCTGATTGGCAACATCAAAGGCCTGTGGCGAGACCAGGATCGCATAGCGGTGCACACCAAGAAAAGCTTCGATCGCATCACGCCATGCTTCGTCTTTCAGTTCCGATACATATTCACACGCCATGCGGGCTTCTTCATCGATGCCCTGTTTTTTCAGTTCTTTGTTGATCTCCCGGATCAGCTGCGTCTGTTCCTGCACATGCGAATAATCCGCTTTGTTGCGATCGCAGTTTTCGATGATCTTGCTCTGCTCGCTGCGTTCCAGCTGCACTTCTTTGAGCTCGCGGTCCAGATAAGCCCTGTTTCGCACAATGCTGTCACGTTTTTTACGGATTTCCGCTCTCAGTGCATCGATGGCTTCCTGTTTCTCAGAATTGGAAAGATCGACTGCCGTCAGTTTGCCAAGCGTTTCAAAATGAGAAACCTCGCATTCCATTTTGTTCAGTTCTTCTGCCACATGCAGCAGACGTTTCCGGAACTGCTCCAGCTCTTCCTTTTCACTTTTCCGCTTCTCCAGCTGTTTCTCGAAAGCAGTAATCTGCTGTCTGGAATTATCGATTGCTTTGGAAACGTTCAGTTCCCGCAGTGCGGCTTTTGCTTCCATGTAATAACGGTCAAGTGCATCGATCTCCGTGCTCAGTTCTTTGATTGTTTTGATCTGTGCTTCTACTTCAATGCTGTTTTTGCGGATCACTTCTTCTGCCATGCAGCGTTTTTCTTTCCATGAAAGCATATTTCGATATTTTAATTTAATATCATCCACTTTCAGCTGCATGACACGCTCATCGTATTCTGCATAATCCTTCAGGATCGCATCCAGATCACCGATCTCCTCTTCGATCAGCTCCAGACGGCTGTTGATCTGCTCAATATTTTTCTTGGCATCTTTTAATTTTTCAAAATTGACATCGTGTTCTTCCAGAACCGATTCCCGGATAAATTCCTGGATCTTTGCAGCCGGATTGTATGCCATGATATTTCTAAGTTTTCTCTGATAACGAAACACTTCCTGATACGGAAGCTTCAGTCCGACCATCTGCATAAACAATGCCACTCCATCCTGTTTCTTGCGGAGTTTGACATTGTAACGTTTCTGAAATCCGGACGCATCGTACGGCTTTAAGGCAGAACCGTCTTCATAGACATAGGAAATATCCGACAGACGTTTGTCTTCCATCGCATACCAGTACGTGCCGCGGATATCCGTCACGGCTGTCTCGATGATCACGCCGAGCACAAAGGATTTTTCGTTGATCTGGTCATAATATTCCAGTGCGATGTGGGTATACACAACCGGGATCTTCTCCGCCGGTCTTGCATACACGCCGGCACTTGCATCGACCAGACAGCGTGTATACGAGATCAGATTTCGCTTGCCCACGCCTGTATTATATCCGCTTGTCGCCTTATTAAACTGCGTATCACCGGTGTAGGCATATTTGATGGCATCGAGGATCGTCGATTTTCCGCACTCATTTTCTCCGGAGATCAGGTGAGATTTTCTGCAACCGGAACGACCGTGTTGGTAAATCCATACCAGTTGATCAGCTGTACATTGCGTAAAACTATTTTACTCATCGCTCTCCTCACTTTCTGCCTCTTCCAGGTCTGCCATGTCCGCTGCCTCGAAATCTTCCTGTTCCACAAATTCTGCCATCACCTGCCTGAGCTGTCCGATATCCAGACAGAACTGCAAAGAAGGATAGAGACGCACAGCCCCGTCCTCTTTTGTGATATCGTCACTGTAATCGATCAGGCAGAACCTGCGGAAGGTCGCATATGCTTTTTTGAACTCGACCGGTGTCAGTTCTATATCATAAAGTCTGCATTTGTCGATAATCTCACCGACCGTCACATAGACTGCCTCTTCATATCCCATCCGCTCCAGAAATAAAAGCCACAATACCAGCAGCAGCTTCATATGTCTCTGGTCAAAATGATAAAGGTTCAATCGTTTCAGCCCAACCGTTTCTTTATCATCATCATTTGGCTGCAGCATCGCCACACCCATCTGTTCTTCCACAACCACTTTGTAGCCGATCACTGCCAGATACTGGTTCATGTCGTAGCGGTTAGATTCGGAAGCCACAACTGATAGAGCTTTTCTTCTTTGTCTTTTACAAGAAATGTCGTATCCAGAAGCCGCCGCACACAGCGTTTGAACAGATACGCATCCTCGTCGCTCATATTGCTTATAAAACTTAAATCCTGCATATAAATTTACCTCATTGTATTTGTAAAGCGGACATTCACAATCCGCTTCTCTGCGTTCAAAAAGATGCCCTGTAAATATTTTCGTACCCTGTGATCCACAATTCTGACATCTTTATTTTCTCGAGATCACCACATTGCTGATATCGGCAATCTTCGTGCTCACTTTTTCGTTCTTGATACGGACTTCGTATGGAAATTCTGCATTTTTCGCATAAAGCATCGCCGCTGCGATCATCAGTGCCTCTTCTTTTGTCTGCACACCCTTTTCTTTCAGCTCCATGCTCACATCCAATCCAAGTGCTCATCCAGATATGCTCCGACACGGGCCGGAGCATATCGGTTCGGTGCACTGCGGAACAGATTCTCCGTCCGTTTCTGCATCTCTTCTTCCGACATCGCATTGGTATTTAATGCGATATTCTGACCTTCGTTGCGGATACGCCGATTCTGCTCGAATGATTTGTAACCAACGTATTTCTGGTTGATAACACGAGTGCATTTCTCCACTTTTTCCATCGCCGTATCCTGCTCTTCTTTTGAAATCCTGGAAACACGGTCCAGGAAATCGCCGAGAAGATTCTCCAGTCTGACACGCTGCTCGCCATCTGCATGATTCTTGTATTTGCCAGATTATAATAACTGTTGATGCGAGTATCAATCAGTTCCATATTTTCTTCGTATTCCACACTCAGGAAATACTGGAGTTCCGCCATGTAACGGTCCACACGGGAAATTGCCTGCTCTTTCGGGCAACGCAGACGTTTTCCACATTCTTCGACCATTTTCTCATACATATCCCCATAACGCAGATCCTCGATCCGGTCACGGATGAAAGAAAGCTGGGTCGGGATCAGTCCGTTGTTTTTTACGAAGAAATATTCACTGAAGAACCGGTCCAACATTTCATTTTTCATAATGAACTGCCCGAAACTGTTCATGTCCTGAAATTCGATGACTGTTTTCATGATATCCGATATGCTGTCTTTTAAATCAGCCAGCTCATTGCGAAGCTCGGTTTCATTTTCCATCATCGGCACCAGAATGTTTGAGTACGGACGTTCTTTTCGCACCGAGCCTTCTTCCGATGCGGATTTCATGATCTCATACATTGAGAGAATGCGGTTTGACATCGTACCTTCATTTTTCTTTTCAGTCAGTTTATCCAGAAAATCAATCACTCTTCGGCAATCCGTCGAAAGATTTACAACATATTCTCCGCTGCGTCCGATCTGCCGTGGCTTGATCCATCCACATTCACGGAAAATGGCCAGAATCTCAGCCGCCTGAAGTTGCACCGCCTCATTCTCATCATCCGCTTCTTCGATCAGTCGCTGAATCTCTTCGTTTTTCAGATACAGCGTGATACTGTCCTTTGCATCCGACTCGTAGAGAACCGGAAGTTCCTTCGAACGGTCGATCAAAATCCGGATACAGTCATAATAAATCCTGCGGTACTTGAACGTAAGCGGTTTAAAAAACGACTCGTTCTTTATGTAATCAAAAAATTCATAGTTTATTTATCTCCTAAGCTGCTGCGGCATTTGCATTGATCTGGTCGATCACTTTCCGAATTCCCATCCATACGTTCAGATCCGTAAAAATGTCCACGACACTTCCCTGATCCGTAAATGGTGCCTCCTGAAGTACCGACAGATCTTTCATCATGCCATTTTGCACAATGTATTCCACGATCTGATTTACGAAATAAATCTGCCTGCTGTCCAGGCTGTTTTCATCCAGATATTCTGAAAATGCTTCTTTTGCAGCGTTCATATCCAAGCCGACAATTTCACGGACAAATTCTCCGAGCGGCTTCTGCCCGTACTCCGTCTCATACTCTTCTTTTGTCCCCAGTTCTCCCCAGAGGATCTCTTCCAGAAGCTGTACATCCGCCGCTGTCAGCGGCTGATTATTCTTCAGCCTGGCAATCGCCTCATTATCCTGATGCCTGCGGACATAATATTCTGCTTTCGCTTTATAATTTTTCAGGTCATCATTTTCCAGCTCCGACTCTTTCCATTCCATCGCCAGAAGTTCATCCGCAAAATCGGTATCATACCGCTTTCCTTCTTTTTCTTTGATATATTTGATCAGTTCCCGCAGATTTTCACGGATATGTTCAAATTCATCCACACCGGCCGTCTCCAGATAATCCGTGTGCAGGATCTGATTCAGCAGTTTTTCCTGTGCTTTGATCTGCGGAATATTGGCAACACCTGCCACCGCACGCACCTTTTTCAGAAGATCCTTTCTCGCTTTTCCATATTTATTTCCCATCAGATAAGCAAGCTCAATCCCATAAAGCAGTGCGTCAAAACGAACGGCGGACGCCTCTTCCTGATCCGGCATGATCAGCGGTGCAACCTCCTCCTGAACGGTCAACGTATCCTCGTAACGGATATTCTGATAATTCTCCGGATTGGAATAATATTCCACATATTTCAAATGCTGACGCACCGCAAAATTATCCCGGCTCAGTTCCTGTACTTTTCCCTGCATACTCTCAACCAGGTTTTTGCGATAGGCGATCAGTCTTTCTGTCTGATATTGTAAATCCTGCAATTTATACGAAATCTGAAATTTCAGGTTAAAAATCGCACTCTGCAAAGGCAGCCGGACTGCTGTCTCTTTTCCCTTCTGCATCCGGAAAAACTCGAAATTCCCACAAAAATCAAAAATATAGAATTTCTGCTTATCCTCACCATCCAAAAGTCCCGGACAGAGCCTCGTTCCACGCCCGATCATCTGCCAGAATTTTGCCTTGCTCATTACCTTTTTAAAAAAGACCAGATTTAAAATTTCCGGCACGTCGATTCCCGTATCCAGCATATCAACGGAAATGGCGATCTGCGGCAGTTTATCCGGCTCCGAAAACTGATCGATCAGGCTCTGGGAATGGCTGATACGATTATCGATCACTTTTGCATAACCCGGCAGATGTGAATATTCTTTATTGAACACCTCAAATATTTTTTCCGCATGAGCATGATTTTTCGCAAAAATAATCGTCTTGCCGAGCTTTTCTCCGTAGTCTGTATGGCTTCCATGTCTCATCAGAATGTCCAGCACCTGTCTGATCGTATCGTCATTGAAAATCCAGGTATTTAGTGCTGAGGACTGGATCCGCTCCACAACCTGTCCGTTTTCATCCACAAAGGTGTTCTCGTATGCTTCTTTATCTTCGTCCGAAAGCTCATCGTACGCAATGCCCTCTTCCAGAAATTTCATCTTTGTTTCCACCGAAAGGAAATCCACCAGATAACCGTCTTTTACCGCCTGTGTCCAGCTCATAACCGTAAGTCGGCACGCCCTTCTCCAGCTCAAAAATGCTGTAGGTATTTTTATCGATCTCATCTTTCGGCGTCGCAGTAAGACCAACAAGCGGTGCATCAAAATATGTGAAAATGTCTTTGTATTTATTGTAGATCGAACGATCTGCCTCGTCACAG
>ENA-OQAZ01001510-OQAZ01001510.1-human-gut-metagenome-genome-assembly--contig:-NODE-1510-length-10948-cov-2.005637_pt1 | contig 10948 bp, 14 predicted proteins | sample MGYA00242737_ERZ504531 | MGnify/ENA primary metagenome ERZ504531 (study PRJEB26092, sample SAMD00036244) | human gut metagenome | host: Homo sapiens | study: EMG produced TPA metagenomics assembly of...
CTTAATATATTGATTCTTATCCTTATATTCTAATTTAAAACAATTTTCAAAATTCTTAGACATTTGAATCAAATATAGGAAGAAAACTTCCTGAAAACTTTTCGTAACATGTGGAAGCAGTGGCAGCCTTTCGAAAATTTTTTATCCATAAATTCTCCGATACTTTTGTGAATAGCACGGTCTTCCAATGGAAGAAAATAATAATCCTTATAATTTTTAAAGAAATACTTAAATGTGCCGTTACATAAATTAATTGAAATGTTTAAAGTGTTATTCTGAATATTTAAGTGAATGCCATTAAAGTTATGTGAAATATTAACAGGCACAGCATTGTTTAAAAATTATACTAACAAGTAATTCCTGTTGAATATCCCCGTCAAAATTCTTATATTCATGAATTTCGTAAGAATTAACCTTATACTTATATTCAAAAATATCAGATATGGAAAGTAAATCCGTTAAAACACCCATATTCCAAACATCTTCTTTATTATGTAAAAGAAGTGGGAATAGTAAACGTTCATCTTTAGATTCCACATAATGCTTAAAGACTTCAATTAAATCTCCACCTGAAAAAGGATCACTTCTGTTAATTCCAAGAAGTTTCTCAAAAGATTTCTGTTTATTGTTTTCCATTTTAAGAATGTGATTAAGTTTTGAAACCGGTTTGTAAATATCAATACTTTGGTAATTATCAAAGTCAAATTCTAAATTGTATTTTTTACCCCTTTCTGTTAAAAACGGTATGTCAAAACTGTTGCCATTAAAATGAATAACAGTATCGAAATCCTTTATGAACTTATTAAATGCCATAAGAACATTGGCTTCATCATTAAAATTTTCTGCAAGCCATTGAGTATAACAAAGTTCATCTCCTGAATAGTACATACAGCCGATTAAGTAGACAATACAGTACTTTCTTGAAAAACCTGTTGTTTCAATATCAAAATATATTATTTTCTCTTTTTTTGAAAAATTCTCTATTGGATAGTTAATTTTTATATCCACTTTATTTCTAAATACTAACATAAATCTTATTTTATCAAATTAATAAAAACACAACAAGATTTTTTTGATTTTTTTGAAAAATTAAAAATTCTTTTACAATATTAAGTTAATGCCTAATTAGTGAAAAAAGAGTATCAATTGGATGTTATTTACATTGAAGAAATTGGACAAAAGTATTATTATAGAATAGATGTAAAAAATTACGAAGAGAGGTAGAGTTATGTCTATTCTAACATTTAAGGGTGGAGTTCATCCATACGATGGAAAAGAACTATCCAAGGATGTTGCTGTTAGAAAAGTGCTTCCAAAAGGAGAAGTTGTTATTCCTGTTGCACAGCATATAGGGGCACCGGCAAAACCGGTTATTGAAGTGGGACAGAGAGTATTAAAGGGACAGCTTATAGCAGAAGCGGCAGGATTTATTTCAGCTAACATTCACTCATCAGTTTCAGGAACTGTAAGAAGATAGAACAGAGAGTTGTTCCTAACGGAAGCAAGGTTCTTTCGATAGTAATTGAAAATGATGAACAATATGAAGAGTTTCAATATGAAGCCAAAGAACAGCCATGGTCAAAGGAATATATTAGAGAGGCTGTTAAGGACTGTGGAGTTGTAGGTTTAGGTGGCGCATGCTTCCCAACTAACGTAAAACTTACACCTAAGGACGATAATGCAATCGATTATGTTATTGTTAACGCTGCTGAATGTGAGCCATACATAACATCCGATTACAGAAGATTGGTTGAACAGCCACAGGAAGTAATCGAAGGATTAAAGATTGTTTTATCTTTATTTGAGAATGCAAAAGGTGTTATTGCAGTAGAAAATAATAAGCCTGATGTTATTGAAAGCTTAAAGAAACTTACTGAAAATGAAGATAGAATACAGGTAGCAGAATTAAAGACTAAGTATCCTCAGGGATCAGAAAGACATATTATTTATGCTGTTACAAAGAGAAAAATCAATTCTTCAATGTTGCCGGCAGATGGTGGCTGTATAGTTGATAATGTTGACACAATTTACAACATTTATCAGGCTGTAAAATTCCACAAACCGTTAACAGAAAGAATTGTTACTGTTTCAGGTGACGGTATAAAGAATCCCTGTAACCTATTAGTTCCTTTTGGAACAAGTCATAGCCAGCTTGTGGAAGAAGCAGGCGGTATGAATGAATCTGTTGAAAAGATTTTGTCAGGTGGTCCTATGATGGGTCAGGCAATGTTTACTTTGGATGTTCCTGTTATAAAAGGTTCATCTGCACTTTTAGCATTTAAAAACGATCAGGTTGCCCATGCTAAGACAACTAACTGTCTTAACTGTGGAAAATGTGCTCAGGTTTGCCCGGAAGGTTTAATTTGTGCAAAACTTGCTCATGCGGCAGATGCAGATGATATGGAGGCTTTTGTAAAAATGCACGGAATGGAATGTATTGAATGTGGTACATGCAATTACAATTGCCCTGCTAACAGAAACATTACACAAAGCGTAAGAACAATGAAAAGAAAAGTGCAGGCAGCACGTAGGAAAGGGTAAGAGTGAATAAAAAATGTATAACGTATCATCCAGCCCTCATGTAAAAAGCAAGGTTACAACTCAGAGTATAATGAGAGATGTAATTATCGCTTTAATGCCGGCTACAATTTTTTGGTATATATAATTATAGTCATCTCTTCGGAGCAAAATACGGATTAAGAAGTGCATTACTTATTATTTTAACGGTAGTTGCATGTGTATTATCTGAATATGTTTTTGAAAAGATTACTAAAAGAGAAAGCACACTTGATGATTTAAGTGCAGTAGTTACAGGTATGATTCTTGCATTGAATCTTCCTTGTACTTTCCCTTATTGGAAAGCAATGCTTGGCGGATTTTTTTGCAATTGTAATTGTAAAACAGTTATTTGGCGGTTTAGGTCAGAACTTTATGAACCCTGCTTTAGGTGCAAGATGTTTTCTTGTTTTGTCATTTGCAGGAAACATGACTGCATTCTATCCTACAGATGTTAGTGGAGTAGATGCGGCTACAAGTGCAACACCTTTAACTTCATTAAAGAATACAGGGGACAGTGTTGCAAGTCTTGTAGATATGTTTATTGGTAATCATTCAGGTACAATCGGTGAAACATGCATTATTGCATTGTTAATCGGTGTTGTATATCTTGTTGTAAGAAAGATTATTGATTTGCGCATCCCTCTTACATACATAGCAGTATTTGCTGTTTGTATTATGCTTTTTAACCAGAGTACAGATCCTGTTTTCCTTGCAAAACATCTTTGCGGTGGTGGTTTGATTTTTGGGGCCTTCTTTATGGCAACTGATTATACGACATCTCCTATTACAAAAACAGGAAGATATATTTTTGGTATATGTTTAGGTCTTTTGACAGCTATTTTCAGAACATTTGGAAATACTGCAGAAGGCGTTTCATATGCAATTATATTCTGCAATCTTTTAGTTCCATTAATTGAAAATGGACAATTCCAAGAGCTTTTGGAATTGTTAAGGCAAAAAAGGAGGGCAAATAATATGAAAAATATAATTAAAAGATACTCTTATATTAATTTGCTATCACTTTGGTAGCAGGACTTGGATTAGGTCTTGTATATAATGTTACAGCTAATTCAAGAGCAATGCAGGAAGAAAAGACTAAGATTGAAGCATACAATACAGTTATGCCGGGGCTTGGAAGTTTCGATAATGTAAGTTTTGACAGCGTGGCTGCCGACAAATATATTAAAGAGCAGATTAACAAAAATGAAACAGAAAAAACAATTAAATCTTACAATGCCACAATTGATGAAGTTATTAAGGCTAAAGACAAAAGTGGTAATGATTTAGGATACATTATTACAGTTACAGATAATGAAGCTTATGGTGGTTCATTACAGATGACTGTAGGTATAAAAGATGACGGAACTGTTATGGGTATTTCATTCCTTTCTTTAAGTGAAACACCTGGGCTTGGAATGAAAGCCAAAGATGATGATTTTATGAGTCAGTTTTCCAACAAGAAAGTAGATTTCTTCAAATATACTAAGTCAGAAGCAAAAGCTGACAATGAAATTAATGCAATAAGCAGTGCCACAATAACATCTAATGCCGTAACACATGGTGTAAACGGTGCTATTTACTGTGTAGACTTTATTACAGGAGGTGGCAAATAATGAACAAATGTATTGAACGTTTATATAATGGTATTATAAAAGAAAATCCTACTTTTGTATTAATTCTCGGTATGTGTCCTACACTTGCCGTTACTTCATCATTAGTTAACGGTGCGGGAATGGGACTTAGTACAATGGCAGTTTTGGTATTGTCTAACATGGTTATTTCAATGCTTAGAAATATTATTCCTAACGGAGTGAGAGTTCCTGCATTTATCGTAATTGTAGCCAGCTTTGTTACAATTTTGCAGTTTTTATTAGAGGCATATTTACCATCACTTAACAGTGCCCTTGGTATTTATATTCCTTTAATTGTTGTTAACTGTATTATTTTAGGAAGAGCAGAAAGTTATGCATCAAAGAATCCTGTTTTACCATCAATTTTTGACGGACTTGGAATGGGACTTGGATTTACAATTGCCTTATCTTTATTAGGCGGTTTCAGAGAAATCTTAGGTGCAGGTACAATTCTTGGAATTAATATTCCACATTGGGACGGTATTGGAATCTTTGTTATGGCACCGGGAGCATTCTTTGTTCTTGCTGCTTTAATTGCCAATACAGAACCAGATTAGAATAAGTCATGGCAAAAAGCCTAGAAAGCTTCAGTGCGAACAGGGCTGTGCAGGTTGTACAGGCTGTGGCAGTGATTATTCACAGTGTAAATAAAGAAGAAAAGGAGGAAGCATAAATGGCAGAATGTATGTTAATAGCAGTAGGTGCTGCTTTAGTTAATAATGTAGTATTAAGTCAGTTCTTAGGATTATGCCATTCCTTGGAGTATCAAAAAGACAGATACAGCGGCAGGTATGGGAGCAGCTGTTATCTTTGTTATAATGATTGCATCAGCAGTTACATATGGTGTATATTATGCAATTCTTACACCACTTAATCTTGAATATTTACAGACTATTGTATTTATTCTTGTAATTGCCGCATTAGTTCAGCTTGTTGAAATGATTTTGAAGAAGTTCATTAAACCTTTATATGAAGCACTTGGTGTATACCTTCCACTTATTACAACAAACTGTGCAGTTTTAGGTGTAGCTATTTCTAACATTGACAATGGATACAATTTTGCAGAAAGTCTTGCATGTTCATTTGGAACATCATTCGGTTTCTTAATTTCAATTGTTATCCTTGCAGGAATTAGAGAAAAATCAGAACACAACAATATTCCAAAGCCTTTCCAGGGAACACCTATTGTTCTTGTTTCAGCAGGATTAATGGCTATAGCATTTACCGGTTTTACCGGAGTTATTTAAGGAGGTAAGATATGAGTTTATTAGCAGTCAGTATATCAGTTAACAGTATCTTATATGCCGTATTAATCGTAGGTGGTGTAGGCTTATTTATAGGTATTGCACTTGGAATAGCAGGAAAATTCCTTTCAGTAGAAGTGGATGAAAAAGAAGTTGCAATAAGAGAAGAACTTCCGGGCAATAATTGTGGTGGTTGCGGATATCCGGGATGTGACGGACTTGCTGCAGCAATAGCAAAGTGGTGAAAGTGAACCTTCAGCTTGTCCTGTTGGTGGCGCACCTGTAGCTAAAAAAATTGCAGACATTCTTGGAGTTGAAGCAGAAGTAGTTCCAAAAGTAGCTTATGTTTCATGTTCAGGAGACTGTGACAAGGCAAAAGACAAATACAACTATTATGGAAACATGTCATGCCAGGATGCGGCAAACATTCCCGGTGGCGGTGCAAAAGCATGTAGCTATGGTTGTTTAGGACTTGGCTCATGTGTAAAAGCCTGCGAATTTGACGCAATCCATATAGTAAACGGAAAAGCACTTGTAGACAGAGAAAAATGTAAAGCCTGTGGAAAATGTGTTGCAGCATGTCCAAAAGGACTTATTTCAATAATTCCTGCAGACCATCAATACATGGTAAAATGTCGCTCAAAAGACAAAGGGCGTGATGTAATGCAGGCATGTACAGCAGGATGTATCGGATGTGGACTATGTGCAAAGAACTGTCCAAATGATGCAATTGATTTTGAATATAATCTTGCAACAATAAATCAGGACAAATGCAAAAACTGTGGCATCTGTGCTGCAAAATGTCCTAAGAAAGTTATAGAAAAATTATCATAGTTTTCTTTCTATGCATAATATTAATAAAAAACCTCACACTATTATAGATACGAAGATTTCAAAATTGTACGGGTTTGCCTTTTGCCGAAAGTGCTCTGAGGCCGTCGGTCCTTAGGAAGGTGGGGCAGTGAAACTGCTACAGCTTCTTAGTACCGCTACGAGCGAGGGCAGCGGAAGCGTGCTTTCGCAATGGCAACCCGTACAATTTTTTAGAAATTCGAATCCGGAAAGTGTGAGGTTTTTTATGTTAAATAAAGAGAAGAGAGAAAAATATGAAAAAAATTCTGAAGATAGTTTCATTAAGGGTAATATCGAATTGGATGAACAAAAATTGGACCAGTTGTTGCATTTAGAGGAAAATTTTGATTTACTTAAAAGAAAGTTTGATATTGGAGATAAGAGGGCTGTTATTTATTACATTAATGGTTTTTGCAAAGATGATATGTTGCAGAAGATTCAGGAGTTTTTTTGGGGGCTTGATGTGTCTGATGTGGAGGGCTCTGTAATGGATTTTGCCAATAATCAGATTCCTTATTTGGAAATTGATTTGTATGGGGATAAGTATAACGTGGTTACCATGCTTTTGTCCGGGGTTTCCTGTTTGCTTATTGATGGCTTTAATAAGGCTATTTTGATTGATGCTAGGGAGTATCCTGCAAGAAATGTTCAGGAGCCAGAGAAGTACAAGGTCCTTAGAGGTTCAAGAGATGGTTTCGTTGAGACTTTAATTCTTAATACAGCCCTTATTAGAAGAAGAATTAGAAATCCTGAGTATATTTGCAAAGTTATGCGTGCAGGAAAAAGTTCAAGAACGGATATTGCTATTTGTTATATGAATGACAGGGTTGACAGAAAATTGCTTGACCGTATTATTAGTAATATTGAAAAAATAGATGTTGATGCATTAACTATGAATCAGGAAAGTCTTTCGGAGGCGGTTTATAAAGGCAAGTGGTTTAATCCGTTTCCAAAGTTTCGCTATACTGAAAGACCTGATACGGTTGCTGCATCTGTTTTAGAGGGACAGATTGCCATTCTTGTAGACAATTCCCCTGCGGCAATGCTTCTTCCCACAACTATTTTTGATGTGATAGAAGAGGCGGACGACTATTATTTTCCACCGGTTACCGGAACTTATTTAAGACTTGCAAGAATGATCGTTACAGTTATGTCATTATTGCTGACACCGTTGTTTTTACTTTATGCAAATAATCCTGAAATTTTACCGGATTGGTTAATGTTTACTAAAATAGAACAGCCTGAATATGTGCCGATTTTTTGGCAACTATTGATTTTGGAGTTGGCTGTTGACGGATTAAAGTTGGCAGCAATTAACACCCCAAGCACTTTAAATACACCTTTAAGTTTAATTGCAGCAATTGTAATTGGCGAGTTTTCTGTTAATACAGGGTGGTTTAACCAGCAGACTATGTTATATATGGCTGTTGTTGCCATTGCAAACTTTACTCACGAAAATTATGAACTGGCATACTCAGTTAAATTTTTAAGAATAATTATGCTTATTTTTACTCAGATTTTCGGATTATACGGATTTATTGGTGGAATAATTTTTACATTGGCAGTAGTAGGATTAAACAAAACAATTGCAGGAACAAGCTATGTTTATCCTTTGATGCCCCTTGATTTTAAAGTTTTTTTGCAAAGATTTTACAGAGTATCATTAAAGACTAAAAACAAGAAATGAAATAAAAAAAGCTAAAATGAATTGGTTTTATAATCAAAAAAACGTTAATGAAATAACTGTCGTTGCAAAGTTTGTCTAAATGAGTATAATAATAGATACAGTTAAGGGAGGTTTATATGGCAGCTAAAACTAAAGAAAAGGAAACCGTAGTGGTTAAGACTCAGGAAGAAATGTACTTAGATGCAGAAAGACTTTTAAAAGCTACTGAATGCTTAACAAGAGATAAAGAAAAGGCAGAGTTTTTTAAAAATCTTGCTGATAGATATAAAGACTTAGGAGAATATGAGGATTCAAAAGATAAATATGAAGAATGCTTAAAGAAGCACAAATATTATAAGGAACAGTCCAAGATAGTGAAGGAAATTCAGCCTAAGGAAGAAGATTTAACGAGAACAAAAGCAAGAGTAATGGAATTATTGGAAAAGTTATTATAGGCCTTGCTATTGTACTTGTTATTGCCGCAGCCGGTGGAATTGTATATCTAAAGACTAAACCCGGAAGGTACCAGAGAGCAACTTTTTATGAAAACAAGGGTAATTACGAGAAGTCTTATAAGATGTTTAAGAACTTAAAGAATTACAAAGACAGCAAGGAAAGAAAAGAGAGACTGTAAGTATCAGTTTGCACTTCAGTGCTGGAAAGATGAAGACTATGAGCCTGCAATTAAGATGTTTAGGGAATTAGTTGAGTCTGAATATGGTGACAGTGAAGAAAAACTTGCTGATTTAGAAATTGAATACATTAAAAAGCAGAAAATCGGCACAAATATTATATTTGGTAATTTTCATTGGCTTATATTAGAAAATGATGGAGATAAAGTACTTCTTGTGAAATCCGAACCAATTAACGGATTAGCCTATAATGAAGGAGATGAAGCTACAACATGGAGTGAATGTACTTTAAGAGAATACTTAAATGGTTCATTTTTAGATGGAACATTTAGTCTAAATATGCAAAAGAAAATTTTAGATACAAATATTAAGGTTGAAAATAATAGTACATATGGTACAAAAGCCGGAAAAGATACAGTAGATAAAATATTTATGCTTAATGGAAGTCAGGCAGAGCAGTATGAAGAAATCTTAAGCAACTATTTAAGAGACTGGTGGTTAATCGGTCCGGGAAATAGCGAAAATACAGCACAGTATATGTCATACGGCAAAGTGATGGATTATGGATACATTGTTACAGACACAAATATCCATATCCGCCCTGCATTGTGGGTATCAATTAAGTAAAAAACCACTCTAAGATTTGCAAATTATATTAAAACTCCGTGCATAATTAGTTAAGTAAAGATGATCATCGTAACGACGTCTGTCGGGTCCTTAGAAGATGGGGTAGCGAAGCTGACATAGCTTCTAGTACCGCTACTAGCTGAGAGTAGACGGTAGCGTGCTTTCGATAATTATTTTTCGCACGGAGTTTTCTGAATTTTTTGGTAAATATAATTGTATAAATTAGGGGGATATGGTATTATAAAGATAGGTAAACATTCGTTTGGTTTTTAAAGCTAAACGATACGGAAAGGTGGTTTTGTCGATGGTAAAAAAACGCAGACTTGACATTATTATTTTAATTGTACTTATTGTAATTGCCATTGGCAGTTGGATAGCAGTAACGGTATTATTTGATGTTAACGGAGACTATGTTGAAGTCATTGTGGACAATCACGTTCAGAAGGTTATTTCCCTTAATGATGACGGCGAATATCAGGTTGATGATGGTGAATATAGTAATATTATTACTATAAAGAACAGAGAAGTATACATGAAAAGCTCCGACTGTCCTGATCAGATTTGTGTTAAACAGGGTAAGATTAAGAAACAGGGTGAGTCGATTATCTGTCTGCCGCATAAGTTGGTAATCAGAATTGCGTCAGAGGAGTATCCTGAAGTTGATTCTAATGTAGACTAACGTTATTGGAAAATGACAAGGGAAAGGATTAATAAGAATTAATGGTAAGTAAGAAGATTTCATTAATGGCTTTATTTACGGCTTTTGCAGTGATTCTAAGTTATATTGAAACTTTTATTCCTACAGTCGGCATTCCTGGAGCGAAACTTGGTCTGGCTAATTTTGCGGTTATAATGGTTATGTATGCTGTTGGAAACAAAGAAGCTTTTTTTATTAATGTTATACGAATTATAATAATAGGATTATTTTTCGGTAATATGTTTAGCATTTGTTTCAGTATTGCCGGGGCTTTGGTAAGCTTTATAGGTATGGTCTTGTTAAAAAGTACAAAGAGAATTTCTATGATTACAGTAGCTATTATAGGTGGTGTTCTACATAATGTAGGACAGATTATAATAGCTTCTGTTATTTTGAAAAATGTAGGTATTTTTACTTATGTACCTATACTTATGATTGCGGGAATAATTACAGGGACAGTTATTGGAATTCTGTCCAATATTCTTTATAAAAGAACAAGAGAGTACATTAAACTATAGACAATATGGTTTTACAAGGAGATTTTTATTATGATATCCTATATATCAGGAGTAGTTGAAGAGATTGAAAAAGATAAAGTTGTAGTAGATAATAATGGTATAGGTTATGGAATATTTGCTTCCCAGCCTACATTAGAGCAGATTGGAATTGGTGAGCAGGTTAAAATTTATACATATTTTAGTGTTAGGGAGGATGCAATGCAATTGTACGGTTTCCTTTCTAGGCAGGAATTACAATTATTTAAGCTGCTGATAGGAGTAAGTGGTGTAGGTCCAAAAGGTGGACTTGCAATATTGTCAACTTGTCCGGGAGACAGCTTGTCAATGGCTGTTTTGGCAGATGATGCCAAAGCTATTTCAAAGGCACCCGGAATTGGAGCAAAGACAGCTCAAAAGATTATTATCGAATTAAAAGATAAGATTGATATAGAAGATATGATTGCAGGAGAGACAATTAGCAAACCTATGACTAAGGCAAGTGGTGTTGTTGGAGATGCCGTTGAGGCACTTACTGCATTGGGT
>ENA-OQAZ01001511-OQAZ01001511.1-human-gut-metagenome-genome-assembly--contig:-NODE-1511-length-10936-cov-1.468591_pt1 | contig 10936 bp, 13 predicted proteins | sample MGYA00242737_ERZ504531 | MGnify/ENA primary metagenome ERZ504531 (study PRJEB26092, sample SAMD00036244) | human gut metagenome | host: Homo sapiens | study: EMG produced TPA metagenomics assembly of...
AATTAGGCGGTGTATATACCAACCCTGCTTCACACGGTGAAGGACGTTTCGTAGCACCGAAGGAATGGTTAGACAAACTGTTTGAAAACGGACAGGTAGCAACACAGTACTGCGATCTGGCAGGAAATGTTTCTATGGACGAAGAATGGAACGTCAACGGTTCTTATATGGCGATTGAAGGTATTACAAGCCCTGACGGAAGATGCCTTGGTAAAATGGCACATTCCGAAAGACGCGGTGATTCCGTTGCAATCAATATCTACGGCGAACAGGATTTGAAAATATTTGAATCCGGCGTGGAATATTTTAAGTAAATTATTCAAAGGGCAAAGGAAATTGCAGCCCGATAAAAGCTGTAAATAACGAGAAACAAGACCTTGCAGGGTGGGAAAATTATCTGCCGAGGTCTTTTTCTTTGGCTGGGTGTCTGACTTTCATGGCAAAAAGTAGACATTGAAAGTAAAAAAGTAGACATTGAAGTGTGTTTTCGGAAAAAGGTAAAGAATTTTCTTTTTGTAAGGGAATTGTCACGTTCCTGTGGTAAGATAAAAATACAAAACAGGGGAAAGGTAGGTGGCGTGCAATGCAGAGCTTGCAAAATGTATTACACAGTCTTGCAAAAAGAAAAAAACAAGCGGGAAAAGTACCGGCAACGGCAGCAGCTGTGGCTGTATTTATAGCGGTCCTTGTGGTGAGTGCAGACGGTATTTCCGGTTATCAGAAGGCGGTCACAAAAAAAGACATTTGGCGGCTGGTTTATAATGGAAAACAGCAGTGTGGGTACAAAGTCAGAAGAATTAAAAAACCATCCGTATCTGACAAGAAGCGGAACGGCCGTTAATACAGCTGTGTACACGGATTCAGTATTATCATCGACAGATATAAAAATAGGTTATATGGACAGTGAAGCGGTACAGCTTTCATCACTTACACTGATGAAAGGAGAAATGCCGCATAGCAAAGATGAAATTGCAGTGCAGCGGCATACGCTGGAAACGCTCGGATATTCCGAAGAACTCGGACAGACAATCACCGTTTTCTATTCGGATAAAAATAATAAGACGAGCATTTATGAGAAGCAGATGGAGCTTAGGGAATATAGCTGACCGGGGTGCTGGAGGATTATGCATCATACTGGGATGGCGGAAGCTATATGCCGGTAATGCTGATTACGCAGGAAGAAGCAGAAAGCTATGAACAGACGGCATCAGTAACTACGTTATATGCGTTAAATGAGAACATTCACACAACGGATTACAGGCAGGTATATCAGGGGATGTATGCAGCATCGACTGCAGATACAAAGCTGATTTATAACAGTAAGGTATATGACAGTCATGGAACAGATTTTGGAAAAATGGCATCATATGCGGGGTGTTTTGCACTGGCTGCGGGAATCTTTGTGACAGCGGCGGTATATGGACGTATCAGCGGGAACGGCAGGCAGCGTACCGGCAGTTTGACAGAATGGGTGTGTCTTTACTTTACCGGATACGGTATCAGTTTATAGAATTGTGTGTGCTGATGATACCGGCGGCGGTGGCAGGAACAGCAGCGGGGGTTGGTATTGTATGGCTGGTTTTGTGGATTTTATTACAGCGGCAGAACGCACAGGCACAGCTTACATTGACAGCCTTCGGCAGTGTGGCGGCATGGACAGCATGTTTTTGTATAATAACGGTTTTGTGGGGGCTGTTTGCAGCCCAAAAAGCCGGCAGGGAAAAACAAAAAAAGAAGCTGGCTGTGTGGACAATGCGGTACGGACAGCATGTTATAAAAGCGGGATTTACGGGGATTGTTGTGCTTGCGGTGCTTGTCTGCACACAAAAAATGTCGGCGGTACAGAAAGCATACACCCATGAAAAAAGACAGCCGGATTTAATAATTACACCGGAAGGTATTATCGATGAAGGAAATTCAAATACAGCAAGTGAAAGCAGCGGCACAACATCTTCCGAGACGGTACTGGATGGGAGAAGGTAATGCTGGATTACAAATATGATACGGGGAAAATGCGTGTAATTCATGGCCTGCCGCAGTCGCTGACGGCATATATCGGACAAATGTCCGGAATTGACAAAACAGATACCGCATTGGTGCAGAACTGGATGGTTCTGTATTATAAGACTAAAAATGATACTGAATTTTATAAGCAGTACATCGAAGAAAACGGTCTGGAAAATTTTTTAAACAAGGGTGTTATGAAGTATGAAATGCCGGCATACAGCGGAACACGTACAATGACACATTTTGTTTTTAGTAAATTTAACGGAACGCGCAGTCTGGATTATTATGTGGCGGCAAACAGGGCAGTTTATGAGGAGCTGGAAGATATATCGATGAAGAATACAGAGATTATGAAGCCTTTGAACGTGGAGAGCAGGCTGTACTGGTGATTCAGAAAGGGGCTGCCGGGGAATATGTGGACACCTGTAAGGCAGGTGATACACTATCGTCATCTTCGGACTACTTTTATTGGATGAATAATAATCACTCAAGTTATGCTGTATCGGAATTGTATCAGGAATGCGCGGATATATGCAGAAAATGCGTTTTTCAACAGCAGAGTTTGATGCGGCAGAAGAAATCCTGTCAGATATGGATGACAAGCAGGAAGATGAAATCAGACAGGAAATTCAGGAACTTCCGGAAACGTTACAGGAAAAGATTTTATATAGATACCGTGACGGTAAAAATATGTATAAATCAGAAAATCCGGTGACAGTGGCAGCAGTTGTCTATCTGGATGAAGAAAACGAAACGGCATTTTATGAGAAGTTTCCTATATTAAGGGAAATGAATGCACAGGAATACTGGATTATGCCGGAAAGTGTCGTTTATAACCGTTATCAGCTGTCCGCCAAAAGAATGTGTACGGTCATGGAAAAGGAATATGACCCTGCACAGTATCAGGATTTAAGGGAAAATGTAGTAACGGTATCCTATGGTCTGTCAGCACTGTATCAGGCAGCTGATGAGGTGTTAAGGGCGTATCTGGATTCCTACGGCTATTCGTATGTGAGCCATTTTGAAGAAAACAACGTGTACAGGATACAATATCTCAATCAATTGTTTTTCTATGGTATTACAATCGCCGGGATTCTTTTACTGTATGGATTGATTCTGGTGGTATGGAGTCTGTTTTATCTGCAGGAGCAGAAAAAGAGGATGCGTCTTTTAATGGAACTTGGAATGGAGCGGAGTGCCATTTATACAGATGAAATACAAAACTGTAGTCTGGCAACGGTGCCGGGGGCCGTCATGGCAGGCATTTTGTTTTATGCAGCAGGGACAGTGCAGGGCGGACCGGCGCTTGGAAGCTTACAGACCGCGGGAATTGCTGCGGCAGTTGCCGGTACAGGATTGTTGCTAACGGCGCTGATTTATGTCAGAATAGGGAAAAGCAGTCAGACAGGAGCAGATAAATGGAACAGGATACAAAAATAAAAATACTTGTCGTAGAAGATGACATTTCATTAAAGGATAGTCTGGTACGGCTGTTACAGAACAGGGATTTTTTGGTACAGGCAGTTGAAAATAAACAGCAGGCGGTGGAGCAAATAAAGAGCGGGCAGCAGTATGACATTTATCTGCTGGATGTGTGGCTGCCGGACGGCAATGGGTTTGATATCTGTCATGAAATCCGGAAAATTTCACAGGCGATTGTGATGTTTCTGACTTCATGTGATGACGAGGAAAGTATCACAAAGGGACTGGACATTGGCGGAGATGATTACATTACAAAGCCATTTCGGGCAGCAGAACTGATTTCAAGGATTCATGCCAATCTGCGCAGGCTGGCAGTACCAGTTATGTCGGAAATGTCTGCCCTGCCACAGGTGCAGAACCGGCGCAAGATTCTGGTAAGCGGAGATATCCGGGCGGATTTTAAAAGAGCGGAAATATTTAAGGACGGACAACTGTTAAAGCTGACACCGTTAGAAGCACAGCTGTTAGAAATTTTTTTAAGAAATCCCGAAATTATTATTAAAAGAGGACAGTTCTTAGAAAAGCTGTGGGACGGACACGGCAATTTTGTGGAGGACAACACGCTGACGGTTTCGGTAAGCCGGTTAAAAAATAAACTGGGCGTGTATACAAAGGGAAAACAGCAATATATAGAAACAATCCGGGGATATGCTACCGGTGGAATTTGAGGTGTGTAATTAGTGAAGAAGAAAGCAGCCGGGAGAGCGGACGGTAAAAATAAAATCGGTAAAAATGAAGTGAGAAAACGTGCAGCAGTGATGAATCTGACATGGCTTACGGTATGGCTTTTAAGCTTTGCGGGGATGGCGGTATTTTACGAATTAAAATGTCAGGCGGTCATTGGTGCTGTTTATCAGAGTAATCCGTCGGCGGGGATTTTAGTGACCCATCATATGTTTATGGCAAAGATAAATCATGAAAATCTCATTTCTGCGGCATCGGCGGTGTATGAAAGCGGTTACACGGAGCAGGGAATTTTCCGCCTGATGTGGTATGCGGGTGGAAAGGGCTTTCTGCTTGCAGGTATTGTGATACTGGCTGTTATGGGGCTTCTTTCATGGCGGTATGTAAAAAAGATTGGCGGCAGTGACGTTTATGCACTGTTGGAAAGTGATAAAGTGCAGATAAAAAAATGCCGTGAGGAATTGGAAGCAGCACTGCGGTATACCAAAAGAAAAGAAGAACATGTACAGAAATTTACGGAAAATATTGCACATCAGATTAAGACACCGCTTGCGGGATTAAGTCTGTTACTTGATGTTATCCGGGAAGAAATTCCGCAGGAACAGACGATACAAAACGACATTGCACAGTGTTTTTTACATGTGGACAGAATCAAAGAATTTATCCGTCAGTTACTTACGATCAGCCGCATTGAGGCAGGAAAGGTGCGTTTTATAAAAGAGCCGGTCAGCATTTCAGGTCTGTTTGAAAATGTCAGACAGGCAGTACAGACAGACTGTAAACTGACCTTTGACTGTGCGCATAAGGACGCACAGATTTATGCAGACGGACAGTGGATTACGGAAGCATTGATTAATCTTGTGGAAAATGCCTGCCGTGCGGCACGGGCAGCACAACAGATGCAAGAACAGCCGGAGGTAAAAATAGTTGCCGTGGTGCATGCGGATAAGTGTGTTATTAAGGTAGTGGATAACGGAAACGGATTTGCGGATGGCGACACGGCACATTTATTTGACAGGTTTGAAACGCAGGGAGATTACGCATCGTTTCAGACAGGTATCGGCTTGATCTTTCCAGGCTTGTGGTTGAAGCACACAGCGGGACGATACAGGCATATAACAGACAAGACGGGCAGGGCGCGGTTTTCAGGGTGGTACTGCCGCAGTTTGCATTAAAGCAGGGTAAAATCTAGTACCTGCGGAAAAGAGGAAATTATGGGAGAAATTTTACGGGCAGAAAATATTTCAAAGACCTATCAGGCGGGGCGTGTTGTCGTAAAGGCACTAAACCGGTGCAGTTTTACGGTAGAGCGTGGAGAATTTGTGGCGGTTGTCGGAAGAAGCGGTTCAGGAAAGTCTACCTTGCTTCGGATACTGGCGAGTTTTGATAAACCGGATGAAGGAAAGGTTTATGTGGAAGGTGAAGACATTTCGGGGCTGAAGGGGAAAAAGCTGGCACAGTTCCGGCAGGAAAAAATCGGGTTTATTTATCAGGACTACAGTCTTTTTCCGGAATATACGGCATATGAAAATGTACTGCTTCCGCTAAAGATTGCACACCAGGCGGTGGATAAGGAGCAGCTGGAGCGGCTCTTTGAAGAACTGGGAATTACGGACTGCAAGGGAGCGGTATCCCGATGAAATGTCCGGCGGACAAAAACAGCGTGTGGCAATTGCAAGGGCGCTGGTTACAGACCGGCGGTGTCTTTTGCCGATGAACCGAACCGGAAATTTAGATGCAGAAATGCAGAAGCGTGGCGGCGATTTATCAAGAGCGTCTATGCGGTACGGACAGACGATTGTCATGGTTACGCATGACAGGCAGATGGCAGATTATGCCGACAGAATACTTTCTATGGAAAATATTGTGGCGTGCATGAAATGATTGCATTTGACGGTATGGGTGTGTATAATGAAAATGTACAGCAATATATAGTAAATAATGGATATGCTATAAATGCATAGGCAATTGTTAAGAATCATTTGTAGATTTTTTTACTTTTGCGGAAGAAAACAAAGATGTAAGGAGGACAAGCGATGAGAGGTCATATGAAAAAATGTATCAGAAAAGTCGCCGCTGCGGTATTAAGTGCAGCACTTCTGGTTACATCGGAAAGTCCCGCATTTGCGCAAAACATACAGCAGACCGCGGTACCGGCAGATGTAATAACAGAGCAAAGCAGGCTGGAAGACGGCATTGCACAGACAGGTTATATTTCGGACAGCTTTTCTGAAAAAGGCAGGAAGTACAAAAAGAGGATACAGAAGGACTGTTAAAATCAGCAGCAGAACAATTACCGGGACAATACCGGACGCAGCAGCTGCCGGCGGTCAGAAATCAGGGAGGTTATGGAACATGCTGGGCATTTTCAACGATTGCATGCATGGAAATCAATCTGATGAAAAAAGGTTACGGGGAAACGGATTTGTCGGAATTGCAACTGATTTATTTTGCAACGCATTCTGTGAAGGATAAGCTGGGCGGACTGACAGGTGATGATTACGTGTATACGGATACAGATATAAATTATCTGATGCGTGGCGGAAATTATGAGATGGCGGTTAATACGCTGTCAGACTGGCTTTCAGCGGCAAGTGAGGAAAGCGCACCGTATGAAACGGCAGCCGATGTACTGGATACAGGACTTTCGGATGAACTTGCTTATGCAGATGTGGCGCATTTACAGAATTATAGAAGCTATAATTTGCAGAATATGGAAGATGTAAAACAGGCTGTGATGGATTATGGTGCAGTCGGAATCAGTTATTATGCATATACATATTCAGGGTTTGCCAGCAATCAGTATTATAATGCAGATACAGCCGGATATTATTGTTATGACGAACAGACAACCAACCATGCAGTCACTGTTGTAGGCTGGATGATGATTATCCGGCACAGAATTTCCCGACAGCACCGGAGGGAAATGGAGCATGGATAGTCCGTAACAGCTGGGGAAGTGATTTTGGCGAGGACGGATATTTTTATATTTCATATTATGATCAAAGTCTTTCCGGTTCAGCAGTGGCATTTGAAGCAGAACCTGCGGATAACTATGATAATAATTATCAATATGACGGAAGTGCATTTGCATGATGACAGGAAAGCAGCAGTTTAAGGCGGCAAATGTATTTACCGCAAAAGCCAATGAGAATGGCACAGAGCAGATTGCGGCAGCATCTTTTGAGGTTATGGCAAAACAGATGGATTATACCATCAGTATTTACACCGGTCTTACAGATGTGGACAATCCTGAAAGCGGCGAGTTAAAAGCACAAAAAAGCGGCTCTTTTTCAAGCGGCGACAAGGATAATCTTTTAAAGACGGTTGCGTTTGACGAACCGGTAACAGTAAATCAGGGAGAGATATTTTCAGTAGTAGCAGCATTTGCCGGTTCGGGCGGTCAGTCAGTTATGCTTTATTATGACTGTGCCAGAACATTAAACGGAATTCAGGCCAATTGTGCTGCACAGCCGCATCAGAGTTATATTTATCTGAATGAATATTATGGCTGGAGCGACTATGGAAATACTAATAATACAAACTTCAGAATTAAGGCATTTACAAATAACGTTGCAGAACCGGACACAGCAGTAACGGCGGTGAAGTTAAATAAGCATGCATTGGAACTGAACTGGCAGCAGAGTGAGCAGCTTACGGCAGAGGTGCTGCCTGAAAATGCTGCCAATAAAAATGTAATTTGGACATCTTCGGACAGTGGTGTGGCAGAAGTGTCACAGGAAGGTGTGGTTACAGCCAAAGGTGCCGGAAGTGCGGTGATTACAGTTGAAACAGAAGACGGAAAAATGCAGGACAGCTGTACGGTTACAGTAAAGAAACCGATTACAGATATAAAGATTACAGGAACAGGAGAACTTAAAGCCGGAGATAAAGCGGCATTATCGGTTGTCATTCTTCCGCAGGATACAACAGATGATACAACTGTTGTGTGGACAAGCTCGGATACCAATATTGCAGCAGTTGATCAAAACGGTCTTGTCATGGCACTTTCAAAAGGAACGGTTACAATTACCGCAAAAGCAGGAACACATACGGCAGAGCATACACTTGTAATAACGCAGGCAGCGCCAAAGCCGACGGAAAGTACAACGGAAGCTACAACAGAAGTGACAAAGCCGACGCAGAAGCCAACGGAAAGTGCGACGGAAGCCACGACAGAAGCGCCAAAGCCGACACCAAAGCCAACGGAAAGTACAACGGAAGCTACGACAGAAGCGCCAAACCGACACCAAAGCCAACGGAAAGTACGACGGAAGCTACGACAGAAGCGCCAAAGCCGACACCAAAGCCGACGGAAGCCACAACAGAAGCAACAAAACCAACAGAAAGTACGACAGAGGTGACAAAGCCATCTGAACAGCCGACGGAAACGCCAACGCAGAAACCGGACACAGAACCGACAAAGCCTGACACAGAGGAAAAAGTTGTCTATGAAATGCGTCAGGATGCAGAGGGTGTATGGCACTATTATGCAAATGATGTGATTGCTGCAGACTATTGCGGCATGGTGTGCAATGAGTACGGCTGGTGGTACATTCAGAATGGTGATGTTAATTTTACATACACAGGTATGGCGTGTAACGAATACGGCTGGTGGTATTTTAATAACGGGCAGCTGGATCTGACATTTTACGGACTTGCGAATAATGAATATGGAACATGGTTCTATACAAACGGACAGTTAAACTTCGGATTTACGGGAATGCTGATACCGGATGACAGATGGCTCTATGTCCGGAATGGACAGGTGCTGACAGATTATACGGGAATGGCAGTGAATGAATACGGTTGGTGGTATTTTAAAGACGGACAGCTGGATTTTAGTTATACGGGTATGGCATGCAATGAGTATGGCTGGTGGTATTTTAATAACGGGCAGCTGAATCTGACATTTAACGGACTTGCGGATAATGAATATGGAACATGGTTCTATACAAACGGACAGTTAAACTTTGGATTTACGGGAATGCTGATACCGGATGACAGATGGCTCTATGTCCGGAATGGGCAGGTGCTGACAGATTATACAGGAATGGCAGTGAATGATTACGGCTGGTGGTACTTTAAAGATGGCGCAATTGATTTTGTATATACAGGAATGGCAGTAAACGAGTATGGCTGGTGGTATTTTAACAATGGTGTAATTGATTTTGCATACACCGGAATTGGCAGCAACGAGTACGGTCAGTGGTACTTTAACAGAGGAACGATTGATTTTGGTTATAGTGGTACATTTTTGCAGATGGACGGCAGTACACCATAAGAAACGGAACTTGTAATATCATAAAGCTAAAAGGGCGGGTGAAAAAACGAAAGTTCACCGCCCTTTCCTGTGCGTCTTGCAGCGCACGTTTATGCAGCCTGCTTTGTATTTCCGAAGAAGTCTTCATACCATACAAGGAACATATAAACTGTCCAAATCTTTCTTGAATTGTCAGCTTTGCCCTCCTTATGTTCATCAAGATACTGCATTAAAACATCGGTATTAAAATACTTTGTTGGCAGCTTCACTGTGGAACGCTTTTTTAATTACGTTATAATACTTTCATCACGCAGCCAGATACGGATTGGTACCGGGAAGCCAAGTTTTTTCTTTTCTGCGACCATATCCGGCAGATAGCGGTGCGCAGCCATACGCATTGCATACTTTGTATTCTGCTTATTGACTTTATACTTTGTCGGGATATGTCGTGCAACATCAAAAACTTCCCTGTCAAGGAATGGAACACGGACCTCTAAGGAGTGTGCCATACTCATCTTGTCGCTTTTAATAAAATAATCGCCAATCAGCCAGAAGTTAATATCAATGTACTGCATTTTGTGACATCATCCTGATTTTTAACCTTATCGTAAAACGGTTTTGTCAGCTCCGTATGATTGTACTTTCCGGTTGGATTTTTTAAAACGCGGCTGCGTTCCTTTTCGTTAAACATAAACGCATTTCCGATAAAACGTTCTTCCACCGGTTTGCTTGCACGAATCAGGAAATTCTTTCCCTTAAAACGGAACGGCAGTGCAGAAGCACAGGAAGCCAGTCCTTTTCGTAAAACATAAGGAAGTTTCTGGAAGCCTGCAAGGTCATGCGGTTCTCTGTAAATATTATAGCCGCCGAAAAATTCATCGGCACCTTCGCCGGAGAGTGCAACCTTTACGTGCTTAGAAGCCGTCTGGCTTACAAAGTAGAGGGCAATTGCAGCCGGGTCTGCCAAAGGCTCGTCCATATGGTACTGGATTTTTGGAATCGCAGCCCAGTATTCTTCACTGGAAACCAGCTTGGAATAATTGTCAATTTTAATTTTTTCGGAAAGTGCTTTTGCGTAGTCAATTTCATTATATTTTTCATAGTCAAAGCCAACCGTGAAAGTCTTATCCCCGTTAAAAGTTGCGGCAACATAGCTGGAATCCACACCGCTTGAAAGGAAAGAGCCGACCTCAACATCACTGATTTTGTGGTGTTCCACGGAATCGTGCATTGCATTGTCGATACGTTCAACCCAGTCATCTAAAGAAACGGACTCATCTGCTTCAAAAACAGGTTCCCAGTAACGCTTAATGTTTAACTCACCATTATGGAATGTTAAGCAGTGGGACGGCATCAGCTTATAAATGCCCTTGAAAATGTTTCTTCCAGTACGGAATACTGGAAAGTCAGGTAATTTTCCAGTGCAGTTTCATTGACTGCTTTTTTGTAGCCCGGATATTCCAGAATTACTTTTAATTTCAGAAGCATACACCAGTATTT
>ENA-OQAZ01001512-OQAZ01001512.1-human-gut-metagenome-genome-assembly--contig:-NODE-1512-length-10932-cov-2.204813_pt1 | contig 10932 bp, 18 predicted proteins | sample MGYA00242737_ERZ504531 | MGnify/ENA primary metagenome ERZ504531 (study PRJEB26092, sample SAMD00036244) | human gut metagenome | host: Homo sapiens | study: EMG produced TPA metagenomics assembly of...
GACGGTTCGCCGCACGGTGAACAAGCCTGAAACAAGACTTGACTGAATTATAAACAACAATAAGGAGTGATCATGCAGAACTTACCATTGATCCACCACGATACGCAAGGCGCTCGATGAGTTCGTCGAGTCGTACAAGCCGTCGGATACCCCGACTCAGGAAGTCGGTTATGTCGCGACTGCTGGCGACGGCATTGCGCACGTGACGGGACTGCCTGGTTGCATGGCCAATGAGCTGCTGACCTTCGAAGACGGCACGCTTGGCCTGGCGTTCAACCTTGACGCCCGCGAGATCGGCGTGGTTATTCTCGGCGACTTCGCAGGTATCGAGGAAGGCCAGGAAGTGCGTCGTACCGGCGAAGTGCTCTCCGTGCCCGTCGGCGACGGCTACCTTGGCCGCGTCGTGGACCCGCTAGGCAACCCGATTGATGGTCTTGGCGAGATCAAGACCGAAGGCCGTCGTATTCTCGAGGCCCAAGCGCCTGACGTTATGCATCGTCATCCGGTTGACGAGCCAATGTCCACCGGTCTGAAGGCCATCGACGCAATGACGCCTATCGGCCGTGGCCAGCGCCAGCTCATCATTGGCGACCGCCAGACCGGTAAGACCGCTATCGCAATCGATACGATCATCAACCAGAAGCGTAATTGGGAATCCGGTGATCCGAAGAAGCAGGTCCGCTGCATCTACGTGCCATCGGCCAGAAGGCTCCACCATCGCATCGGTGAAGCAGTCCCTCGAAGAGTCCGGCGCCATGGAGTACACCACTATCGTGGCCTCCCCGGCTTCCGATTCCGCAGGCTTCAAGTACATCGCACCGTACACCGGTTCCGCCATCGGACAGCACTGGATGTACAACGGCAAGCACGTGCTCATCGTCTTCGACGATCTGTCGAAGCAGGCTGAAGCCTACCGTTCGATCTCCCTGCTGCTGCGCCGTCCGCCGGGACGTGAGGCATACCCGGGCGATGTGTTCTACCTGCATTCCCGTCTGCTCGAACGCTGCGCCAAGGTTTCCGATGACCTCGGCGGCGGTTCGATGACCGGCCTGCCGATCGTCGAAACCAAGGCAAACGACGTGTCCGCATACATTCCGACCAACGTCATCTCCATCACCGACGGTCAGATCTTCCTGCAGTCCGACCTGTTCAACGCGAACCAGCGTCCGGCTGTCGACGTCGGCATCTCCGTGTCCCGAGTTGGTGGCGCGGCACAGACCAAGGCGTTGAAGAAGGTCTCCGGCACGCTGAAGATCTCCTTGGCCCAGTACCGTTCCCTGGAATCCTTCGCCATGTTCGCTTCCGATCTGGATGCGGCTTCGAAGGCCCAGCTGAACCGTGGTTCCCACTTGACCGAGCTGCTCAAGCAGCCGCAGTTCTCCCCGTATTCCATGGAACAGGAAGTCGTCTCCGTGTGGGCCGGCACCCATGGCAAGATGGATGATCTGCCGCTGAACGACGTGCTGCCGTTCGAGAAGGCCATGCTGGACTACCTGGACCACAACACCGATATTCTCAAGACCATCCGCGAGACCGAAGATTTCACCGCCGACACCGAGGCTGCCCTCGACAAGGCTGTGGAAGCGTTCCGTGAGACTTTCGTGACCAGCGCGGGCAAGCCGCTGGTCGAGAAGAAGCCTAACGTCAAGAACGCCACCCCGGTCGAGCAGGAAAAGATCGTCGCAGGAGAGAAGTGATCCATGGGCTCGCAACTCGCATTGAAATCTAGGATCGCCTCCACCGCGTCGTTGGAGAAAATCTTCAACGCGCAGGAGATGATCGCGTCTTCGCATATCGCCAAGCACGTGACGTCGCCTTGAACGCGAAGCCGTATACCGATGCGATTTTCGACGCCGTGCAAGCGCTGGTGGCCCACACCCATATCGACCATCCGATCGTGAAGAAGGACGAGGACAACCCTCGCGTGGCTGTCCTCGCCCTCACCTCGGATCGTGGTATGGCGGGTCCGTACACCTCCTCGATCATCCGCGAAACGGAATCGCTGCTGGCCCGCCTCGATGCGGCAGGCAAGCAGCCGGAACTGTATGTGTATGGTCGTCGCGGTGTGACGTACTACAAGTACCGCAATCGTGATGTTGCCGGTACTTGGGAAGGCGATACCGACCAGCCCGGCGTGGAAGTCGCAGAGTCCATCTCGAAGGCACTGATGGACGCCTACATGAAGCCGGCGAGCGAAGGTGGAGTTTCCGAACTCTACATTGTGTTCACCGAATTCGTGAATATGGTCGTTCAGAAGGTGCGCGTGCTGCGTATGCTGCCCGTTGAACTCGTGCTTCCGGAACAGCAGGACTCCGGCCCTGTGCCCGAATCCGATGCCGATGCCGCGACCCCGCTTTATGCGTTCGAGCCGAGCGTCGACGAAGTGCTTGACGCGATTCTGCCGAAGTACATCCAGTCCCGTATTCATGAATGCCTGCTCACCGCGGCGGCATCCGAGACTGCAAGCCGACAGAACGCCATGCATACGGCTACAGACAACGCCCGCAGCCTGATCGACGACCTGACCCGCAAGCTCAACGCTTCGCGACAGGCTTCGATTACCCAGGAACTTACCGAAATCATCGGCAGCGCGACGCGCTGAATAAGAAGGAAGAGTAGGAACGCATATGGCTGAGAATCAGACCACAGCGGCTCCCGAGACGGCTGCAGAGCCGACCACTGGACGCGTCACGCGTATCCAGGGTTCGGTTATCGACGTCGAATTCCCGGTGGGCCACCTGCCCGACATTTACAACGCACTTACCGTTGAGCTGACCAACACCGCCAACGAAGAGGGCGAAACCACGAAGAAGATCACGCTTGAGGTCGAACAGCACCTTGGCGACTCTACCGTGCGTACCGTGGCGCTGAAGCGACCGACGGCCTCGTTCGTGGCGCCACCGTGCTCGACACCGGCGGTCCGATCTCCGTTCCTGTTGGCGATGTCACCAAGGGTCACGTGTTCGACGTGTCCGGCAACATCCTCAACAAGAAGGATGACGAAACCATCACGGTCACCGAGCGTTGGCCTATCCACCGCAACCCGCCGGCATTCGATCAGCTGGAATCCAAGACCCAGATGTTCGAAACCGGTATCAAGGTCATCGATTTGCTGACCCCGTACGTGCAGGGCGGCAAGATCGGTCTGTTCGGTGGCGCAGGCGTCGGCAAGACCGTGCTTATTCAGGAAATGATCCAGCGAGTCGCCCAGAACCACGGCGGTGTGTCCGTGTTCGCAGGCGTCGGCGAGCGTACCCGTGAGGGTAACGATCTGATCGGCGAAATGGATGAGGCTGGCGTTCTTGAGAAGACCGCACTGGTCTTCGGCCAGATGGATGAGCAGCCGGGTACCCGTCTGCGCGTGCCGCTGACCGCACTGACCATGGCAGAGTACTTCCGTGACGTGCAAAATCAGGACGTGCTGCTGTTCATCGATAACATCTTCCGTTTCACCCAGGCTGGTTCCGAGGTGTCCACCCTGCTCGGCCGTATGCCGTCCGCAGTGGGCTATCAGCCGAACCTGGCTGACGAAATGGGTGCCCTGCAGGAGCGCATCACTTCGACCCGCGGTCACTCCATCACCTCGCTGCAGGCCATCTACGTGCCGGCCGATGATTACACCGACCCGGCTCCTGCAACGACCTTCGCCCACTTGGATGCAACCACCGAGCTTTCCCGTGACATCGCTTCCAAGGGTATCTATCCGGCAGTGGACCCGCTGAGCTCCACCTCGCGAATCCTTGATCCGCGTTACGTGGGCCAGGCTCACTACGATTGCGCGAACCGCGTCAAGGCGATTCTGCAGCGTAACAAGGAGCTGCAGGACATCATCGCTCTGATCGGTATCGACGAACTCGGCGAAGAAGACAAGACCACCGTGAACCGCGCTCGTAAGATCGAGCAGTTCCTCGGCCAGAACTTCTACGTCGCTGAAAAGTTCACCGGTCGTCCGGGCTCCTACGTGCCGGCCGATGAGACCATCGAAGCGTTCACCCGCATTTGCGACGGCGTGTACGACGACGTTCCGGAGCAGGCATTCTCCGGTATCGGCGGCATCGACGATCTCGAGAAGAAGTGGCACGACATGCAGAAGGAATACGGTGCGTGATGGCCGGATTGACAATGCAGGTGAACATCGTCGCCGCCGACCACCCCGTGTGGCACGGTACGGCGAAGTCCGTCACCATTCCTGCCTTTGAAGGCGGAATGGGCATCCTGCCCAACCACGAGCCTGTATTGACCGTAATCAAGGAAGGAACCATCGTTGTGGTGGATCCGGATGGCAGCCGTCGCTCCTTCGAAGTGACCGACGGTTTCATCTCCTTCGATTCGAACAAGCTCACCGTTGCGGTTGAGCGTGGACGTGACGTCAAGATGGCAGAGTAGCACTCGGTAGCATACTTCTGACGGTCCGTCTGTTGCGATTGCAGCAATTGCATATGATTGCGATTCTGTAGTTGCAGCAGACGGACTGTTTTTTTTTAATAAAGATTAATCAAAACAAAAATAGGATTGTACATATCGTGGGATTCATGGCTTACGACAATCATGGTAGGGTAGTGCCTCGTGCGAATTATTGTTGCTGATTGCTCTGCCGAATATTCCGGGCGTTTGAATGCGTCCTTGCCGCTCGCCAAGCGTGTGTTGCTTATCAAAGCCGATAACAGTCTGCTGATTTTCTCCGAACTTGGTTCGTACAAGCCACTCAACTGGATGGCGGCGCCCTGCACCATCAAAGACATCACTCCGGAACATGCCGACGACGACGTGACTACGGAGGTTCCGCAGAAAGTCATTCGTGCTTCGGCGGATAAATCCAATGACGTGCTCGAAGTGACATTGCAGCATATTTATTCCGACGAAACATACGATTTGGGCGAAGATCCGGGCTGATCAAAGACGGTGTCGAAGACCATCTGCAGAAGTATCTGGCCGAACAGATCGAACGCATCGGGGAAGGTGCGACATTGGTGCGCCGCGAATACCCGACCGCCATCGGACCGGTCGACATTATGGCCATCGACGGCAGTGGCAAGCATGTTGCCATCGAAATCAAACGTAACGGCGGCATCGATGGCGTGGAGCAGCTCACCCGTTACTGCGAGCTGTTGAACCGAGACCCGCTGTTGGCCCCGTGCGTGGCATTTTCGCCGCGCAGACCATCACGCCGCAAGCCGCGTGCTCGCTCAGGACCGCGGCTTCGACTGCCTGATCCTTGACTATGACGAAATGAAAGGTGCCGAAGACGACTCCCTACGACTCTTCTAGCTTATAAAAAACTCCCTGTTGTTATGCAGGGAGTTTTTATAAGCGAATCGTGATGTAGATCAGTAGGCGGCGAGGATGTCGACTACGAAGACCAACGTAGAGTTCGCTGGAATCTTGCCGGAATCCTTGTCTCCATAGCCAAGGTCCGGCGGCACGACCAGCAGCACCTGCGAGCCGACGGTATGCCCTGCCAAGCCCTGCTTCCAACCGGTGATCACCTCATCAAGCGAGAAGCTCGACGAAGCACCGCGATCCCACGAGGAATCGAACTGTGTGCCGTCAAGCAGCCATCCGGTATAGTGCGCGATCACGGTCTGCGTATCCTTGACCTCGGCGCCTTCGCCCCTGATCAAATCCTGCGAGATCAACGTGTCGGAACCCTTGTATCCGTTCATATCGATCGACGGCTTGCCATCCTTCGCAAGCGTCACCTTCGGCAGATCGGCAGGAACGTCAAGCACCTTCGTGCCCGTTGCCTTCGTCAGATCCTTCGACTTCGACACGATCGTGAGCACCATCAAATAGGAGGTGCCAGCGGAATTCGAATCGTTCACACCGAACGCAAGCGTGGCGTTAAGCTTCTGATCCTTGAAAATGTTGTAATAATCCTCAGTCATCTGACTGGTGTCGGAGGTGACTACCGTAGAGCAATCGGGGGTGTTTTTCTCCCAGGTGCTCATGAGTTCGGAACCATCCTTGACATTGATGGCGATACCCTGCGTGCATATGCGGTCGCCGTCTTCAATCTGGTCGCCATTGCCTTTCTGCAATACGACGTAGCTGTTGTCTTCCACCGTCATAGGGGTTTTGAAGGAGACAGTCGGCTTCTCACCGGGCTTGCCCGTGGCGGTCACACCGGCGATCTGATTCATCTTCGACGAGGAATCGGAAGAAGACGAAGATGAATCGGAGGAGGAATCAGACTTCGTGTCGGAACTTCCGCATGCCGCGAAACCCAAGCACATGATCGTTGTGCAGGCGGCTGCGACGGCTTTGAAAAGAGTAGATTTGCGCATAGGTTCCACTTTAGTGGCAATCATTGATTTTCATAGTTTTTTCAGGCTTTTGCAGAGAGGCAATGTAGAATAGTGAATGCTATGACTTTATTGCAGGAAGAACAGGAAAAGCCGCAGTCCAAGGCGGGTCCCACGCGACACGCCAAGATTATGCGCGGCATTGTCACGCCTATTTTCGGCTTGCTTGCCATTGCTTGCATCGTGCTTGGCATCTTGAACGCGACGATTTGGAAGCCTCGGCACAGGTCACGGCGTCCGCTGCGGTTACGGGATCGCAGTATGTGGTCACCGATCCGAATGTGCTGCAATTGGTTGACGATCGCGTCACCATTTCGGCGAAGTCGCGCGACAAATCCGCGAACGTGTGCATCGCCATCGGTTCCGCCCGCGATATCGCCGGATGGATCGCGGGATCCAAATACACGCGCGTCACCGGACTGTCCGACTGGTCCACCCTGTCCACGCTGAAGACCACGGCTCAGGCACCGCCGATAATTCCGAAGGCCAGGTCGCTTCCAGGATTCCGACATGTGGCGCACCGTCAAATGCAATGCCGGTTCCGTTGATATGCAGTTCAAGGGTGCTAATACGAATAATGCCGAGGATTCCGTTGCGATTATCGATTATGGCAATCGCAAGGGAGGTTCGGTCACACTTGATTGGAACCGTCGTTCGATGCTGAATTTCGCCATGCCGTTCTATCTTTCCGGCGGATTGCTGGCGATACTTGCGGTGCTTTCGGCTTCCGTGTTTGCCATGCCTCCGCATAAGCGTCGCAACAAGCGCGCGTTTGCCATGGTTGACGGCATCGGTTCCACGCAGGGTGACGATGACGAGGTTGCCGCATGGGTGAAGAACGCCGAAGCGAGTGCCGCCCGTAGCGAAAAGAGCGGGCCGAAGCGTAAGCGTCGTCGTCATGCTGGGTATCGCGCGAGTGGTTCGGAAAATAGCCAAAACGAAGTTGCGCAGCCTACGATTGTCGATCCCGGCGCGCGCAATCTCGTTGCCGATCAGCAGAACGCTGCCGCTGATGGTGTTGAAGAAAACGACGATTTCGAACAGACTTCCGTGATTTCGCAAGATGAGCTTGCCGCATATTTCGCACGTCTCGCACAAGAGGAAAGCAGTGCGGCCGCAGCGGCCTCGGGATCTGTAGAATTCGCGGTATCCGATGAAATCAACGTGCCCAACGAAGTTGACGAAATGGCCGTAACGACCGAGTCGGTCGGATCCAACGAAACATCCGAAAACGACGAATCCGACAACGACAAGTCCGACGAACCTGACAACGAGGAGGCCAAGTGATGAAGAAGCGTTTCAACGTAATCGCGGCGGCCGTACTCGCATTGGGAATGGTCGTTGGCATGTGCGGATGCGAGGGGCAGCTGCCGCAGCCGAAAACCACGCAACGTCAAGATGCGCCGAATCTGACCGCCAAGCAAGAGAAAACCATCCGTACGAATATTCTCAAAACGCTTGACCAGTGCAATAACGATCGCAATATCGACGCCCTCGGTTCGATTTTGGAGGGGCCGGAACTTGAGATTCGCACTAGCGAACTTCATGTGGCGCAGGTCACGGGCAATCTTGACCGCAAGACCACGATTCCAACTGATCTTGCGCAGGCCGTGATTTCCACGGACAGTGGATGGCCGCGTTCGGTGTTTTCCATCACTTCCACCACGGATGACCAGCAGTCCAAGCGTCTGCTGGTGTTCCGTCAGGATTCCGCACGTCAGAACTACAAGTTGTGGGGTGTGGCACGACTGTTTTCGGGCGTGAAGATGCCGAGTTTTGAGATTTCCAAAACCGGTAGCGAGCAGGGAACGGAAAAAGACACCGGTCTGGTCATGACTCCGAAGGATGCGGTCGCCGCGTATGCCGACGTGTTGCAGAATGGTGCGTCCAGCCAGTATGCGCAGAAGTTTGCCGACGACGATTTGCGTACGAAGCTTGCCGATCTGACCGAACAGGTGCAGAAGGCCATGGAGTTGAACGAGGGATCGCAGCAGCAGGTGTTCACACCGGTTGACGGTGCCATCAGCGTTATGCGTTCCGCGGATGGTTGGCGATCTGGTGGTGGCGCAGATCAATTCCGAATGGACGCGTTCAGCTGGCTCCGGCCGTGAGTCGCAGCCTGCTTCCGATGCGGAAAAAGCGCTGTTTGGCGACGGTCAGGCCACCAGCACCATGAAAACCACGTATGTGAATGTGGTCGCGCTGTATGTGCCTCCGGCAAATTCTGACGCGAAGATCACTGCAGTCGGTTCCGAGCGCCAGCCGGTTCGTGTTGAGGCACTGTGATCGTGACAGTCGCACGAATGCGCGTAAGCTTGGGGCGAACGTTTGCAATGTGTGTTGCGCTGGGCGCTTAATGTTGTTGATTGTTGATATCTAGGAGGCAAGCATGGCAGGTCAAAGGCCGTTTAATTCCGGGAGTTTCCTTGGCGGGAGCGTCGATCTTGAGGCGTTGAAGCATCAGGTGAAGCCGAACCGGGGCAGGCTGGTGGTGCTCCGGCCGCCGGCGGTTATGTGATCGACACCACGGAGAACACGTTCCAGGCCATGGTGCAGACGTCGGCCACGTTCCCGATCCTGTTGCTGCTGTGGGTGCCGACCGATGACCGCCTGTTCGATATGGCACGCCAGCTGGCGATGCCGTGAACCAGTTGAACGGCCAGATTCAGCTGTCTCGTATCGATATCGCGTCGAATCCGTCGATCGCGCAGGCGTTCCAAGTGCAGGGCGCGCCTGCATTGTTCGCGTTGATCAACGGCCGTCCGATGCCGATTTTGCAGGGCTTGCCGTCCGCTGAGGAAATGCAGCAGATCGTGGATACGGTGATTCCGAATCTGGTCGCAGCCGCGCAGCAGGCCGGTGTGACCGGTTCCGCGCCGTATTCCGGCGATCCGAATTCCGATGCGGCAAACTCGGCTTCCGCTGCCGGCGCCCAGGAGCAGGTGCCTCCGGAGCATCAGGAGGCGTATATGCTGGCACAGCAGGGCGATTACGCTGGCGCCGCAGCTGCGTACGAGAAGGTGCTTGAAGCCGATCCGAACGATGCGCGTGCCGCCCGCGAGCGTGCGAAGGCGTTGCTGTTGGCCCGTTCCGCCAATGCGAACGTGCGTGAGGTGCGTGCCGCCGCTGCGACAATCCCGATGATGTTGAAGCACAGCTTGCCGTCGCTGACATTGATATGATCGGCGGTCAGATTCAGGATGCGTTCGATCGTTTGCTGGATTTCGTTGCGGCCGGCCATAAGGCCGATATTGAACCGGTGCGCAAGCGTCTGCTGGAATATTTCACGATTCCTGAGCCGACCGACGAGCGTTTGAAGCGCGCCCGCCGTCGTCTCGCCACGCTCATGTACTGACTCGTTTATTGACTTTAGGTACCGTTTTAGGTACCGCTCAACCGTAGGCTGCGCAACTACATCGTTCTTTACGGCCTACGGTTGTTTTTTAAAAGACTTATTCCATACGGTTGGTGCCGAAATAGTCGAGGAATTGCGGTCCGTCTGCTTCCAGTTCGTCTTCGAATTCGGATTTCCATCGTGAATATGGATTCGCGGCAAGCCCTTCATTGCTGAACCGCGATTGGTCGGTGATTTCGGTGGTGCAGAATTTCGGGATCACCAGATTGGTGACCGGCCCGATACGTTCCGCTTCCGCAATGAGTCGGGGAGCTTGGTGCCTCCGAACACGTCGATGTTCCAGCCGTCCTCATCGATCCAGTCGGTGAAACGGTTTTTGATGGTCACGTGTCCGCCGCGTTTGATGAGCTCCCCTGCGATGCGCGAATCCAAATCGCGGCTCGCCTCATATCGCGTGCCTCCCACGGACGGCCCTTTCACGGTGACTGATCCAAGCCGGAATTCGTCGCGATACTTTTCGAGCACAGCCAGCGGGTCGAGGTCCGGAGTCATGGCAATGCGGACGGACTTTGTTTTCAATCGCACGCGCAGCGCGTAATTATCCTGATGCACGTAATAACTTTGTATGATCAGCGTCGGACTGTCGTTATCATCCAACTGCGTCGGCAGGGCACGGCAGAAAAAACGGCGCGTGTATTCGAAATCGCCTATATTTCTGCCTGAATCCTCAACCATATTTTCAGTCTAGTGGAAAAGACGCTTCAAATGGTGTTATGTTGCTACAAATTTCGTTGTGGCGCACGCTATCTCTCGTTCCTTCCCCGTTCTATGCCCGTTATTTCCCCTTTAGGTTGGGTGTGCTGTCGAAAGACCCGCCGTAGCTATGTTTTCGCAATAATGATCCGAGATTCGAAGATCGTTTTTCCGTAAAAAGTGTCGCTTTCATCTCAAGGCAGTGTAAAGTAGTTTGACGCACGGGTTTGTAGCTCAGTGGATAGAGCGTCTGTCTCCGGAACAGAAGGTCGTGGGTTCGATCCCCATCAAGCCCACCACAAAGACATGTGAAGAGCCGGGGCAGGGAGCCGGTATTTGGAACATGGGGCAATGCGTGTCGATTCCATGGGTACAGTGATTGCTTGAGATTGCGTTGTCGTGGTTTGCCGCGGCCTGAACGCAAGCAACATGCATAACACATTCTTCAAAGGAGAACATTATGAGCGAGAAGATGGAAGCGGTTGCGACTTCTGAAGCCCCGGCGGCGCTGGGCGCATACAG
>ENA-OQAZ01001513-OQAZ01001513.1-human-gut-metagenome-genome-assembly--contig:-NODE-1513-length-10922-cov-1.672811_pt1 | contig 10922 bp, 16 predicted proteins | sample MGYA00242737_ERZ504531 | MGnify/ENA primary metagenome ERZ504531 (study PRJEB26092, sample SAMD00036244) | human gut metagenome | host: Homo sapiens | study: EMG produced TPA metagenomics assembly of...
CCACTTTTACAGTTACCTTCCCTTTCCAACACCCAGAAACCGGGTTCTCACATAGAAAAACAGACACCCTTTTGCTGGATCTCAGCTGTGCGTTACCAGCGGGTGTCTGTTTTTCTATGTGAGGAACCCGGTTTCGTTCGTTACAGGAAAACAACCTATATTACGATTACGCAATTCCCCCGTATTCCCCGTATACAACTGATAATATTTTCCTTTTTCTTCAATTAACTGATCGTGTGTTCCACGCTCGATGATATGTCCGTTTTCAAGAACCATAATACAGTCACTGTTTCTTACGGTGGACAGGCGGTGTGCGATGACGAAAGTGGTCCGTCCATGCATCAGCTTATCCATACCATCCTGTACCAGCTTCTCCGTTCTGGTATCAATCGAAGAAGTCGCTTCATCCAGGATCAGCACCGGCGGATCCGCTACCGCTGCACGGGCGATAGACAGAAGCTGTCTTTGCCCCTGGCTCAGATTGGCACCGTTATTCGTCAGTTTCGTCTGATAACCATCCGGCAGTCTCCGGATAAATCCATCCGCATTCGCCAGTTTAGCCGCCGCGATCACCTCTTCATCCGTAGCATCCAGCTTTCCGTAACGGATATTTTCCATAACCGTATTCGTAAACAGCTGCGTATCCTGAAGAACGATGCCCAGAGAACGACGCAGATCTGCTTTTTTGATCTTGTTGATATTGATACCATCATATCGGATCTTTCCATCCTGGATATCATAAAAACGGTTGATCAGATTGGTGATCGTGGTCTTTCCTGCTCCGGTAGAACCAACAAATGCAATCTTCTGACCCGGTTTTGCAAAGAGCTTGATATCATGCAGAACCATCTTTTTCTCATCATATCCAAAATCCACACCGTTAAATACCACATCACCTTCCAACAGCTGATAAGTTGTTGTATTATCCGCTTTGTGGTAATGTTTCCATGCCCAGTGACCTGTATGTTTCTGTGCTTCCCGTACTTCTCCGTTTTCAACTTCCGCATTAACCAGTGTAACATACCCTTCGTCCAGTTCCGGTTTTTCATCCAGGATACGGAAGATACGGTCTGCACCTGCCAGTGCCATAACCACACTGTTTAACTGCTGGCTGACCTGGTTGATCGGCATGTTAATACTTTTGTTAAAGGTCAGGAAACTGGCCAGTGCACCAAGAGTCAGACCGCCGACTCCGTAAGTGGCAAAGATACCACCTGCGATCGCACACACCACATAGCTGACATTTCCCAGCTGTGCATTGACAGGTCCCAGGATATTACCATATTTGTTTGCATTGTTGGCGCTGTCATAAAGTTCATCGTTTAACTGATTGAACTTTTCCAGACTTTCTTCTTCGTGACAGAATACTTTTACTACTTTCTGTCCTTCCATCATCTCTTCGATATAACCGTTTACCGCACCCAGAGATTTCTGTTGTGCAAGGAAATATCTGCCGCTCAGTCCTGCTACTTTCTTCGTAGTAAACAGCATGATGGCGATCATCACCAGAGATACGAGTGTCAGCGGTATACTCAGGATGATCATGCTGACAAAGACACTGACAATCGTGATCACACTGGATAACAGCTGTGGCATACTCTGGCTAATCATCTGACGCAGCGTATCGATATCGTTCGTGTAAATCGACATGATATCTCCATGCGCATGGGTATCAAAATATTTGATCGGAAGACTCTCCATGTGATGGAACATATCATTTCTCAGATTCTTCAGTGTTCCCTGTGTCACATATACCATGATCCGGTTATAGGAAAAGGTAGCCAAAACACCGATCAGATAGAATACCGCAACCTTCAGGATCGCTCCAAGCAGCGGACCGAAATCCGGACTGCTCTGCCCGATCATTGGCATGATATACAGATCGATCAGATTTTTCATAAACATGGTTCCCTGGACATTGGCAATGACACTGACAAAAATACACACTGCCACAATTACCAGATGAATTCCGTAATTTTTTCCGACATATTTGAAAAGACGTCCCATCAGTTTTCCCGGATTTTCAACCTGGGGTTTCGGACCTCTCGGTCCTCTTGGTCCTGGTCCTGGCATGATCAGGCACCTCCTTTCTCGTCAAAATCTCCGCCCCCCTGGGTCTGAGATTCATATACTTCTCTGTAAATCTGATTATTTGCGAGCAGTTCTTCGTGAGTACCAAAGCCGTCTACCTGACCGTCATTCATGACGATGATCCGGTCTGCCCCCTGTACACTGGAGATTCTCTGTGCGATGATCAGTTTCGTCGTACCGGGAATCTCTTTTGCAAAAGCTTCCCTGATCCGTGCATCGGTAGCGGTATCAACGGCACTGGTAGAATCGTCCAGGATCAGTACTTTCGGTTTCTTTAACAATGCTCTGGCGATACACAGCCGCTGCTTCTGACCACCGGATACGTTGGAACCCCCCTGTTCGATATAGGTTTCATACCCCTCCGGCATCTTCTCGATAAATTCATCGGCACAGGCCAGCTTGCAGGCGCGGATGCATTCTTCTTTGCTGGCTTCTTTGTTACCCCAGCGCAGATTTTCCAGGATCGTTCCGGAAAACAGCACATTTTTCTGCAATACCACGGCTACCTGATTACGCAGCGTCTCCATATCATAAGACCGCACATCCATACCGCCGACTTTGATACTTCCGTTGGTCACATCATACAGACGGCTGATCAAATTAACCAGACTCGACTTTGCACTTCCGGTTCCGCCGATGATACCGATGGTTTCTCCTGCATGTATATCCAGATTGATATCTTTTAAGACATATTCACCGCTGCCTTTTTTATAACTGAAGTCACATGATCGAAGACGATGCTTCCGTCTTCCACTTCCATCACCGGTCTTTCCGGATTGGTCAGTTCCGGTTTTTCTTCCAGAACCTCTGTGATTCGTTCTGCACTCGCCACACTCATGGATACCATAACAAATACCATGGACACCATCATCAGACTCATCAGAATATTCATACAATAAGTAAGAAGACTCATCAGTTCTCCGGTGGTCAGCTGATCGGTTACGATCATCTTTGCACCCAGCCAGCTGATCCCGAGGATACAGCTGTATACTGCAAACTGCATCAGAGGTGCATTATAAGACAGGATCTTTTCTGCTTTTACAAACATTTTATATACATTGTAACTTGCTTTAGAAAACTTTTTGTCTTCATAATCTTCTCTCACATACGCTTTTACCACGCGGATACCTGCAATATTTCCTGCACGCTCGCATTCAGATCATCATATTTCTTAAATACTTCCTGAAAATATCCGGATACCCGGCTGATGATAAAGAACAGGCACGCACCCAGAATAATAACAGCCACCAGATAAATACTTGCCAGTTTTGCATTGATATAAAAAGACATGAACATCGCACAGACCATACTGATCGGTGCCCGCACGAACATGCGAAGCAGCATCTGGTATGCATTCTGAACATTGGTTACATCCGTGGTCAGTCGTGTGATCAGTCCGGCGGTACTGAACCGGTCGATATTGGAAAATGAAAACTGCTGAATGTTTTCATACATGGCTTTTCGCAGGTTTCTTGCAAATCCTGCGGAAGCATTGGCTCCACAGACACCACCCATGATACCTGCATACAGACCAATCAGTGCTGCCACGATCATCCATCCGCCTATGATACAGATATGGCGGATATCTCCTTTCTCCACACCATCATCGATGATGGATGCCATGAGAAAAGGAATCAGCATCTCCATCAGGACTTCCAGAATCATAAATAACGGAGTCTTGATGGAGTCTTTCTTGAACTCTTTGATCTGAGCTCCCAGCGTTTTAAGCATTACTCTCTCCTCCTGTTTGTTTCTTCCTGTTGAATCTCAATATTGGAACGCATCTTGCGGATCACACGGAAAAATACTTCCAGCTCTTCATCTGAGATTCCCTGACGAAGCAGTGTTTCCATCTGATTGATATTTCGAATGGTTCCTTCTTCCATATTCACGCCAAGTGCAGTCAGTTCCAGCTTTTTCAGTCTGGCATCCCGCTCCACACTGACTCTTCGAATATAACCCTTTTTCTCCATCAGTTTGAGAATTCCCGTGGCTGTCGATCGTGCAATGGAAAATTCCGCCTCGATATCCCGCTGATACACTTCTTTTCCTTCATGTTCATAAAGAAATCGAATGATCCAGCACTGCATCATCGTCAGCTCTTCACCGCCGACTGAGGCCCGGTAAGCAGCCATTCGGCTGTGGATCTCGTTTTCCAGACGTTTATTCTCATAACCGATGTGATCCTTGTATTCGATTTTCAGCATCCTTTTGTCCTCCTTCCTGTTCATTCGGATGCGAACAGTTCGGTAGCGTTCGTTCGTTCACGAACTATTTTATGATAAATATTTTCTTTTGTCAATAATTGCATATAAAAAACACTTTATGAATATTTTGTGAACACAGCACAACTAAAAAAGGTCCACCGGACCTTTTTGTCGTATGCTTGACAACGTAAAAAGACGCAGATCATATTTCTACGACCTGCGCCCCTTCTTATCTTCCTGCATCTTCCGGTTTACACCATCAGTATGCATTTTATTTGATTTTTCTTAGATCTCAGCCAGTTTCAGCAGATCCGGAATCTTGGATTCCCATCCGAGAGCCATGATATGAACACCCTGGCAGTATGGCTTACACTCTTTGATAATACGTGCAGCGATCTCTACGCCGGTGATACCTGCTTTTGTTCTTTCTTTGTCTGCTTTCAGTTCTTCGATCATCTCATCCGGAACATGGATACCGGCAACGTTATTGTTCATGAATTTTACCATACCGGCTGATTTCGGGATGATGATACCAACCTGTACCGGTTTTCCGAACTGTTTTGCTTTTTCCATGAATTTGATGAATTTTTCCGGCTCAAAAACAGCCTGAGTCTGGAAATATTCTGCACCTGCAGCTACTTTTCTTTCCATTTTTGCAAGCTGTGCGTCAACGGAATCGCTGCATGGAGATACAACAGCACCTTTGGAGAACTTCGGCGGTTCGCCAACCAGCTGATTGCCACCCAGATCTACGCCTTCTTCCAGCAGTTTTACGGTATGCAGCAGAGATACGGAATCCAGGTCAAATACCGGTTTTGCCTGTGGATGGTCACCCATCTTGGTATGGTCACCGGTCAGACACAGAATGTTGTCGATACCGAACATTGCTGCGCTCAGAAGATCAGATTCCAGAGCGATACGGTTTCTGTCACGACAGGCAAGCTGGAAGATCGGGTTCATCCCTGCATCTTTCAGGACTTTACACATAGCCAGAGAGCCAAGACGCATAACAGAAGACTGGTTATCGGTTACATTGACTGCATGCACATCTTTCAGATAAGTTTTCGCTTCTTCTACCAGTCGTCCACGTGGATCCCTTTTGGCGGTCCTACTTCTGCAGAAACTACAAATTCACCACGGTCGAATAATTCTTTCATTTTCATTATACATTGCTCCAATCATATTAAAATTTGTATAGATGCATCGTATTATGTATCTTAATTATATTATTTTGTCACTTCATCGTCTGTCGCAAAATTGTGAATCTGTGTCGGGCATTTCAGTACGTCCAGACGTCCGATAGCTTCCAGCCGTCTGTAGATACGTTCCCATCCACATTCCATCGTATTGTCAACTTCGCACATGCCGTTTTTGGAACCGCCGCACTGTCCGTTGACAAGGCTCTTGGAACATGCTGTGATCGGCAGATTCCACCGGTCAGGTTCAGATAACATTCACCGCACTGGTCACATTTATACTCTAGCGGTGTCACACCCTGGAAACCAGGAAGCGGATAGGTATCGCAGGCTGCGCATACCTTCTTGTCGTCCAGATATTCTGCGATTGTCTGTACGCCAACACCACAGGAGAATACTAAAACCAGATCAGAGGCCTGGATCTTCTCCATATGCTTTTTCAGGCGTAATTCCATATTTTCCGGATTACAGATATAATCGGTAGTCATGATTCCTGTTACATTGCCTTCAGCGGAGAGTTCCTTCTGAAGTTCTACAGCTTCTTTTTCCGGAAATGCACTTCTTTACATCCATGGCAGTTGATGATGAAAACTTTTTTCCCTGCCACCAGAGAGTTGATCATCTCTTTGTCTTTTAACTGGGTAATTAACATATTATTTCATCCCCCTTACTGCATTTTTTCCGGCTTTGATTCTGTCAATAATAGAGATTTTGGAAGAACAGATATACTGGCAGCAGCGACATTCCACGCAATCCATTACATGCATGTCTCTCATGCCTTCCCAGTTCTCCTGATCTGCATATTTTACAAAATACAGCGGTGAAAGTTCCATCGGACAAACATCTACGCAGCGACCACACTTGATGCAGGCCTGCTCTTTTGTCTCATCGGTATCGATCGCGATGATACCGTTGGAGCCCTTCATCATCGGTACTTCCAGGTCTTTTAGCGGGAATCCCATCATCGGTCCGCCCATCTTAACCAGAACATCTTCATCGGTAAATCCGCCACAGTAATCGATCAGTTCTTTTACGCTGGTACCGATCTTGATGACAAAATTGCCCGGATGTTTGATCTTCTCGCCTGTTACGGTTGCAACACGCTCGATCAGAGGCATACCTTTCCGGATCGCATCGGAAATTGCTTTCACAGTACTGATATTATCTACACAACGCCAACATCTGCCGGGAGTCCGCCGCTTGGAACCTGTCTGCCCATGACACGTTTGATCAGAGTTTTCTCAGCACCCTGAGGGTATTTTGTTCTTGCTACGAATACTTCCATGTTACCGATATTAGCAACTTTTTCCTGCATCAGTTCAATGGCATCCGGTTTGTTATCTTCAATGACGATGATACCTTTTTCAGCACCTGTTGTCTTCAGGATTGCTTTTAAACCATAGATGATATCGTCTGCATATTCCAGAAGAACTCTGTGATCCGCGGTCAGCAGTGGTTCACACTCACAACCGTTCAGGAGAATGGTATCTACCGGTTTTGCCGGTTTCAGTTTGACACAGGTCGGGAAACCTGCTCCACCCATACCAACGATACCTGCTTCGCGGATGATATCGATGATCTCGTCCGGAGTCAGGCTGTCAAGATCTTTGTGTGGCTGTACGGATTCGTGCAGAGTATTTTTACCATCCGATTCGATAACAACAGCCATCACTTCGCTGCCTCTGGTTCCATGCATACGGGGTTCTACGGCAACTACGGTTCCGCTTACGCTGGAATGTACCGGAGCACTGATAAATCCTGCTGCTTCACCGATCTTCTGTCCAACCTTTACGGTATCGCCAACCTCAACGATCGGATTCGCCGGTGCACCCAGATGCTGGGACATGGAAATAACAACGGTCTTTGGATCCGGAAACTTCTTCAGGGCAATATGCTCACTGAATTCTTTGCGTTCTGACGGATGTACTCCACCGTAATATCCGTTCAGTCTGTCTTCTCTGGCAGCTTTTACATAATCATTGATAACTTTGAAGTTCACTTTGGAGAAGTCGCGTACCTGTACCGGCTGGTGCAGGAATTCTTCCAGACGACCCTGTTTTGCCAGTCTCTGATAGATTTTTTCCCATGCACAGTCTTTATTCGGGTCTACTTCACACTTTCCGTTCTTGCACCGCCACACTGTCCGTTGACAAGACTCTTCGAGCAGTCAACGATCGGACAGACACCACCTGTAATGTTCAGATAACACTGCGCACATGCGTCACAGCTCTTTTTGGTAAGTGCCATACCGTGATGACCTCTGTAGTTGAGCGTATTACTTGCTGCAACTACCGGTTTTCCTGACAGATCCGCAATCGTCTGGATACCAAGACCACAGGAGATTACAACTACGTTCTCTGTTCCTTCCGGAAGCAGATCCTGTAATTTTTTCTCTGTGTGCATCTTATTACATAAGAAATCAAACTTTGCACTGCCTGTAACCGTTTTTCCCTGTTCCGCGGCAAATGCTAAAAACTCGTCGCAGTCCGGTTCATCCACTGTCTCAAATTCTTTGAAACATTTGTTGCAGGCAATCACGAACAAATTGTCTTTGCCTTCCAGCACGGCTGTAAGTTCTTCCCTGCTTTTCAGCTTATACTTCGTATAATTTTCCAATTGCTCACCTTCCTTGATATTTTTTTATCCTTATAATTACCTGTCTCTGCTCTCTCTTCCTCCTCCGCACGTTCCCGGAAAAGACCGCAAAAACCCGATAAATAAGTTCGTCCTATTAAGAGTACCATAAATTCACAATATTATCCAGTTTTATTAGCGATTTCTATAAATTTTTTGCATGAAAAGCACAAAATTTTTAATTTGTCTCTTTAAAATCGTTTCATCAGTCACGGACTTTAGCTCGTTGTTCGCGTAACTAAAAAGACAGCCGTCCGGACATATCAATCTTCCGGACGGCTGTCTTTGCATTTTCGTTTTTTTATTTTTCTTTTGAAATCACATGATACGGTACTGCCACAAACACTGCTCCGCCGATTATATTTCCGACCGTTGCCAGCAGTACAGTATACAGATACTGACCGACGGTGATTCCTCCGTTTGCCACACCGATTCCGATGATGCTCATATCTGCGATGCTGTGTTCAAATCCGCAGGTCATAAAAATCAGAATACACCAGAAAATCATGATCAGTTTTCCGGATTCCGTTTTCATCTTGGTTCCGCACCACACTGCAAGACAGACCAGAATATTACACAGGATCGCACGTACCAGAATCTGTCCGACACCAAGACTCACTTTTGCTGAAGAAATTTTGATAAAATAATCTGCGATTGCTCCATCTCCCGCTGTCGGAAGTCCGGTCAGCTGGAAAGCCACTACACAGAGCAAAGAGGCGATCAGATTGCCGATCCAGCAGACACACCACAGTTTCACAGTATCCGCCCAGGATACTTTCTTTCTCAGGGATGCTGCCGCCATCACCAGATTGTTACCGGTGAATAATTCAGCACCTGCCATAACAACCAGACTGAGAGCTGATGCAAAAGCAACGCTCTGAATCAGTTTTACCGCAGCCGCTGCACCATTTCCCGTCCATCGACTGTCCCAGCACAAACGCTACCATACTGCCAAATGAAATAAAACAATTCTGCTACCACTGGATGAAATAAAATAATCCCAGTGGATTTTTTCTTCAACAGATTATTTTTTGTCCACCCCTGCATTACATAATGCCGTATACTCTTCATGAAACATAACTTTTTCCTCCTTGTCATCACATTTCATTATCTGTAATCGTTCAGCCACAAACCATTACCGTCTTGTCATAATCTCTTTGGCATTTCCCCATAATTTCTTTTTTGCAGACGCACCTCCTTTTTCGATGCCCTGATCTTTTTCCTGAAAGGTAAAAGAGGCAACACTTGTAACTCTACAAATGTTGCCCAGACGGTCGGCATCCTGCAAATCTGATTCCCCTGTGGTAATCCACATTTCTCCGTCAGTAATCAGATTTTCTGCATTCATTGTATAAGTTTATAAAACTTATCTTCTTTATGCTTTAATTTAGCACCATATTGACGGAATGTCAACCGCATTTTATGAACTTGTCAAAATATTATCATTCAAATCCAATCTTTCTTCTGCAGCGAATATCCCGCAGGTGTTTGTCCTGAGCACGACACAATCAGGATAACAGTCTTGTTGCCCATACAGCATTTGCGTAATTCACGCCATGGCTGCAAATACCGGATCTTGTGCTGGCTGCCTCTACGGTTCTGCCGTTACCGATATAGATAACTACATGATAAACCTGTCCGTTTTTCGCATAGAAGATCAGGTCTTCCAGGTGCTGCTTCGCTGACCGGGATTTTCATTCCGTACTGAGACTGTGCAGCAGATGTTCTCGGAAGACCGATCCCGAACTGTGCATATACATGCTGTGCAAAACCGGAACAGTCTGCTCCGTGAACCGGATCGGTTCCACCCCATACATACGGGTTACCGATAAACTGCAATGCATAATTGATCAGCGCCTGACGGGTCGGATTCTCCACAGATGCTTCTTTCACAGATTTGAATGTATAGTAGCATACTTTATTATCTTCCGGTGCAACTTCCTGTGTCGCAAGTCCACATACGGTTTCCGGATCCTGTCCTGCATCGGTATAGGTTTTTGCTTTTTCCGCTGCTTCGTCACCCATCAGCAGATATTCGCTCTTTACAAATCCACGCACGTCACCGGATTCCACATATACCATTCTTTGTTCTTGCTTGCCAGTACATAGCAAACCTGATTCTGAGATAACGTACCGATGACTCTTGCATCTGTATCTTTTCCTTCCCGGATGTTTACTTTGTCGGTGTTACAGAATGCATATTCTTTGTCTACTACTGTTTTTCCCGCTGTTGTTTTTGTATACAGAAGATTTTTATTTTTCAGCGGATTCATCAGTTTTGTAGCCTTTTCAAATACCGGGTTTTCCTCCCCGGACAATTCCTTTGCCTCTTCTATGATCAGATCCGCTTTTTCTCCTGTGTTTAATTCGTCTTTTCTGATAAATCCTCTGACTCTTCCGGATTCAACAAACACCCATCCGTCTTCGTCTTCCTGCAAGATATAGCAGACACCACCGCCCGGTAAAGATCCGGTAGCTGCAGCATCTTCCTCATCGCTTTTTTCTTCAAGTATCTTACAGTCTTTCCTTGCAAATGCGTATACTTTATCAACAGTTGTCAGACGAAAGTCCTCTTCAATCTGTGGCGGAATCACTATCTGCTGTCCTGCGATCAGTGCTTCGTTGCTTCCCTGTGCTTCTGCTTCCGGCGTCGGAGTAGCTTCCGGCGTAGGCTGCGGTGTTTCCTCCGGTGTTCCTGCCGGTGTTTCCTGTGTCGCTGTTCGGCTGCCGGAGTCTCTGTCGGCGCCGGGGTTGTGGCTGTAGTCGGTGCCGGGGTTGGTGGTTGGTCTGTGGC
>ENA-OQAZ01001514-OQAZ01001514.1-human-gut-metagenome-genome-assembly--contig:-NODE-1514-length-10908-cov-2.077544_pt1 | contig 10908 bp, 13 predicted proteins | sample MGYA00242737_ERZ504531 | MGnify/ENA primary metagenome ERZ504531 (study PRJEB26092, sample SAMD00036244) | human gut metagenome | host: Homo sapiens | study: EMG produced TPA metagenomics assembly of...
ACTGAGATGTGTATGGTCTTGGCGGAAATGATTAAATAAGGAGGCGTCAAGAAAATCTATGCTGCAAAAGGACGTCCATCTGACAATCCATTGATTTTGCATATCGCTGATATGGAACAGTTCTATCCGCTCATAAAGACAGATAACGCAAAGATTATTGCACGAGCAGAAGCACTTGCCGATGTATTTTGGCCAGGACCATTGACCATGATTTTGCCAAAGGCTGACAATATTCCATACGAGACAACAGGCGGTCTTGATACTGTTGCGATTCGTATGCCGTCCCACTTGGTGGCTAGGGCATTATTGCAGGAATGTAAGATGCCAATTGCAGCGCCTAGTGCAAATCTTTCAGGACGTCCAAGTCCGACAAGCGCAAGCCATGTAATTGAAGATATGAATGGGCGAATCGAAATGATCATTGATGGCGGTGATGTTGGAATTGGTGTGGAATCGACAATTATTGATCTGACTGGAGAAGTGCCGATGTTGCTTCGCCCTGGCTTTGTAACACCAGAGATGCTGCAGCAGGTATTAGGCACAGTAGAGACAGATGCCGCAGTTTATCGTCAGGTAGGAAAGGATGTGCATCCTAAAGCTCCAGGCATGAAGTATCGCCATTATGCGCCAAAGGCATCTATGGTTTTAGTGGAAGGCGCGCAGGATAAGGTGATTACTTATATCAATGAGGAGGCAAAAAAGAAGAGAGAGCAGGGGCTTCGTATTGGAATTATGGCAACAGATGAGTCCAAAGAGTTATATAAGGCAGATGTAGTTATTTCAGTTGGAAGCCGGATTTCAATGGATAGTGTTGCGCATAATCTGTTTAGGGCACTTAGAGATTTTGATGAAGAAAATGTAGATTTTATCTACTCAGAGAGCTTTGATACAAGTGGCTACGGCTTTGCTGTTATGAATCGTTTGCTTAAAGCGGCGGGTCATCAGGTTGTGAAGCTGTGATGAAAAAAATGTGTTTAGACGGCAGATGATATATACAAGTACAGTGAAAGGGCAGAACATTGGGAGAGAACGAATACGAAAAGTGGCACTTGTGACATATGGATTCTGGCAGTAGCAGCAGCTGTGATTTTTTCGCCATGTGGCGCGCCTGACCACAAATTTAAAAATTATCTGTGTGGCTAAGTGATGGACGCACAGCAATTTATTTTATTACATATATTGTCTGGGGCATCTTGCTGCGTCGTCATGTTGTCGTGCGCTCAGTAAAAAGATGGCTAAGTGCGATAGTCTTCCTTATGCTTTTCTGGATGATTGTGCGCACAGTAAAATTTAGGCTGCCAAATACATCTGTATGGGGAAGATATTTGTGGTACAGCTATTATCTTCCAATGATTTTTATTCCTCTTTTTTGTTTGTACACATCGCTTCACATTAGAAAATCAGAGGATTACAGACTGCCGTTATGGAGCGTTTTTGCAGCAGGGATTAGTACTGCACTTTTTGTACTTGTAATGACAAATGATGTTCATCAGGCTGTTTTTTCATTTGGAGAGGAAACATTCTGGTCAGATGATCAGTATCATTATTCGTGGGGATATTATATAGTAATGATATGGGTAGATGTATGTATGTGCATGACATTATTATTTATGATGCGAGGTGCAAAGGTACCACACAGCAAAAAGAAAAAGCTTCTGCCGTTTGTGCCAATTATTCTGATTGGAATTTATGCTATATCGTATATTGCCAAAATACAAGCTTTAAGATTAATAGCAGGAGATATGACATCAGTAATCTGTCAGCTTGTGATGATTTCTATTACATGTTGTATGTGGAGTGGTCTCATTCCAGTCAATACAGGTTATGAACAATTTTTTAATGGCAGCACACTAAATGCACAGATCAGACGAAATGATGCGAGTATACTGGCAAGTAGTCATAATAGCTCGTTATTATCTGAGCAGATGGTTAGGCAGGCAATGCAGACAGGATGCTGCACAGAAAAAAAATGTCCGCGTCAAGGCAGGGGTAATAAAGGGAGGTTTTGTAGTCTGGCAGGAGGATATATCTCTACTTAATACATTGCTAGAGTCACTTCAAAAAAGCGAGAAAGAGCTTGAAGTCAGCAATGCATTGTTAAAGGCAGAAAATGAAATAGAAGAAAAGCAGGCCAAAATTGCAGCTCAGACGCAGCTTTATGATAGGATAGAAGCTGATATGAAAAAAACAATTCAGCAAATTGCGTCTGAGCTTTCAGAAAAAAAAGAGAATACAGCGAGAGAACAGCTTTTTAAGATCAGCGTAATTGGAACTTATATGAAGCGCCGCTGCAATCTTTTGTTTTTGGGGCAAAAAAATGATCAGATTTTACTGGATGAACTTTTATTTTGTATCAGAGAGTCAGTTGACAACATGAAATGGGCTGGAATTGACGGTGATGTTTTTTGCACAAAAGAGGGCAAGGTACCATTTTTATTAGTACTGCAGATGTATGATTGCTTTGAACAGATTATAGAGTTGTTTTTAAAGACAATGGAAACTATTTTTGTTAGAATAAGCACAGACAATGGAAATCTTGCACTTAGAATGATGATTGCGCAAGGATTAGAAAAAAAGAATGGACAGCCAGTAATGATCGAGCAGGTACATGCAGTGTTTGATGAAAATACCATATATAAGGTTATTATGGAAGAGGATGAGTGGATAATTCATGTGGAGAAATATGTTTCAAAATCGCAGAGCAGCGATTAAGGAAGGCGGTGATAATCTTCCAATGGGGCTATGCTTTGCGGCTCAATCAGGCAATGTGTTATTTTTAAATCGAATGATGGAATCGTTAAGCTATAGGCTTATAGGAGAGTCGCTGCAAAATGCAACATATTTTTGGGACAGAATTGCAGACGGAAACTTGCAAAATGGAATTGTGTGCGAAAAACGGCCAGAGCTTACAAAAGAAAATCAATACTTGATCCGCTTTGCAAATGGAGAGTGCAGAACATTTACAAGGTCAATACTAGAGTTGGACGGCGAAGAAATCGTGGAAATTACATCAGCAGATACGACGGATCTGTATGGACTTTTGTGTGAGCAGGAACGAAAAAAATAAGTCATTATTTCAGATTAGAAAACGCCTTCAGGAATATCAAAAGCAGATTGTGAAGGCAGCAAGAGATGAAGGAATTGCTTCAGGCAAAGATGCGCTTTCATGATGAGCTTGGAAGAACACTTATGCAGACAAGACGAGCACTTTTGGATGATAAAGGTGAGGATGCTGTTTTGGAAGCATTAGATTCCTGGAAAAAAACAATTACGATTTTCGATTTAGGAGAGTGGCGTATAAAGACAAAAGATCCGCTTACGTATCTGATTCAGACAGCAAATGCAGTAGGTGTGAAACTTGTGTTTTTAGGAGATTTTCCAAAAGAGCAGGAAATTCGGGAACTCGCAGTGAAAATTGCAGCAGAGGCACTTACAAATGCAGTTCGTCACGCAGATGCACGGAAGCTTCGAATCGAAAGTAAAAAAGAAAATGGATGGCAAATATTAAGTTTTCAAAATGATGGAAATAAGCCGAAGGGACCAATAGAACCAGTCGGTGGACTGGCAGGTTTGATCAGGCAGATTGAGGCAGCTGGAGGAGTGGTCACAATTGAATGGACGCCAAGGTTTAGCCTTACTGTTAAACTTATCTGTACCTGCTAGTAAAGTTACAGATAAGTTTGAGCGCAAAAGCGCAGAAAGGCAGGCATATGGTAAATACAAAAAGAAAAAAATATCGCACAATGATTGTAGAGGATGATCCAATGGCAGCGCGCCATCTGGAAATGGTGTTAGATAAGATGGAGGAAATCTGTATATCATATGTGATTGAAAATGCGCTGATGGCAGAGGCATATTGCTGCCGTGAACATATTGATCTGATTTTAATGGATGTCTGCACGGCAATGAATGCTAGTGGACTAGAGGCTGCTGTTAAAATTAAAAAAAATTTTCCGGCTGTGAAAATTCTTATCTTGACATCGCAGCTTGATCCGGAACTTTTACGAAGAGCGCGTGAGGCAAAAATCGAGGGATTCTGCTACAAACTTTCTGATGACAGTGAGATTACTGCGGCAATTTGCGCAGTTATTAACGGAGAAAATGTTTATCCGGATGAAATACCAGTTGTTAAGATTGGGAATGCATGGAGCACAGAGATTGACTGGCAGCATATGAATGTTTTGAGAGAGTTATCAGCAGGAAAAATGGATGAAGAGATTGCAAAGACGCTTCATCTTTCAGTATACACTGTAAAAAAAATATATATCACATTTAAAGGATATGACAGGTTATCGAAATCGCACAGAGCTGGCAGTTGCGGCAAGCCGTCTGGGATTAGTAACACCAGGATATTAAAAAGTACACAAAAGAGTATTCTTTTTCTCATAGGAATTGTATATACTAAAAGAACAAAGATATAGCAAAAGTGAGACAACAATTAAGCAGAAAGGAGAGGCCTATGAGAAAAAAGTGTACGCAGCGTGGATTTTAGCTATTATTATGGTCATGTCTGGTGTTTTATGTACACAGGCAGAGACAGTGTCTACGGGAAAGGCACATGGAAGCAAAGTAAATACGACGGGGGAGACTACTCCGACAGAAGCAGAAAAGCAGTTTGAGGAAGCAGAGCAGATTCATGTGACAGTTAGATACAGTTCGGACTGGGAATATAGTGAGTACTCATATAGTTCAGATTATGGATCTTATGTGGAGTTAAGTATTCCGGATGATGGAATTTACGTGCGAATTAATGCAAGCATCAATACCCCGCTTGACTATGCATCTGAGCTATATGATTTTGGAATCAATGCTTATGATGTGATTGTAGAGGACTCCTGCGAAACTGTTTCAATCGGAGGAATGGAATTTGTTCAGGGAGAAAATGATTATTACAAAGCATTTTTTGGATACGATCAAGAATCTGCTATGTATGCAAAAAATTATGGTATATGGAGATCCTGAGGATCCTCGTGTAACAGAACTGATAGATAATGTTACATTCCATAAAAAGGAATACACTAAAACAAAAACACCATGGTATTGGGATGGAGAGGTTTATGTTCCAAAAGATACAGAACCAGTTCAAGTAGGAAATTTCACAGTTGAAGCAGAATATCTTCCAATTGATACTGTATATCCTACCTTCAATAATGGATATTCAAAAGTAGCAAAATCAGGCGGATGGTATTATGTACTTACAGATGGAGACGTTAGCGAGTACAGTGATGAAGATGGAGGACTCGCATATGAAGGAGATGTCTATTTTGATTTTGATGTTGAAAATATCTTTGGAGACGAAGATGGAAATCTGTATGCACTTGGAAATGGCGGACCGCTTGTTCGATGGGGTACAGAAGAGGATGAAGTGCTGCTTAATTACTGCGTAATGGTGTCACTGCATCCATCAGGAAAGAAAGCGGTTGGATGGAGCTACAGCAACAGTATCACAGAATACGACTTTGAAACAGGAACTAATAAAGAACGTGTAATTGATCCAGTTGAGGGTATCAATTCAGTCAGTGTAACAAAGGACTATCAGGCAGTATGTGGATATAAGGAATCAGAGACACTGCTTAATATCTATGATAATAATTGGAATGAAGTGATGACAATTAGTTCAACAGATACAGAAAGCGGTATGTTAGAAGGTGTATCTGCATTTGAGCAGACACAAAATGGCTGGGTTATATTTGACAGTTGGATGGAAAATGTAATCTTTGTTGGTTTTGATGGTGCGATCCTCAAAGAGGTTTCTTATGAAGAATTATTTGGAACTTTAAATTGGCCATATGTAAATGGAACCTGCATGGATGAAGAGGGAAATGTGATTGTTGCGATTACAGATCAACGCGAAGATAATTCATGCTATGAAACAATTATTTTCAAGCTGAAGGGCTTCTGATAAGCAGCCAGATAAGCAGCCAGAGGAGGGAGAAAGCCCTCCTCTTTTTAACGTAGATAAGCAAGTAGCGAAGCGGATTGCGAATAGCTACCTTATTAAAAATGTTAGAAAATTCTGATAATTAAGAAATGAAAAATAAACAGTGAAAATAAATGAAAAATATTTTAAAAAAGTACTTGACAAATAGAAAGAGACAGGATATAATGAAGTCACAAACAAAGAAAAACAACTCAAGTAAGATATTAGAAATAAATCTTACAAGAAATCTAAAAAAGGAGGTACAGTCCAATGGGATAGTAATCAAAATCTAAAAAAGCTGAAAAGCAAAAATGATCGAAAAGAGGTACGGACCAATGGGACGGTAAGTTGTATTAGAAGAGATCAGAAAGAAAGCTGAAAAGCAAAACGATTGGAAAGAGGTACAGTCCGATGGCATAGAAAGTAAATGTACAAAGTACAAAAGCAGAAAGTACATAGAAGAACAAAAATGTATGAAGTGGAGTACAGTCCAATGGCGTAGTGAAAGGCTAATAGGCAGAGAATAAAAAAGAAAAACAAATAAGAATTATCAGACGAAGTCAGATAAATGTTTTTCAAAGTCTCATAAAGGTTTGTAGTGAAGAATAAAGAATAAAAGATAGATTGAATGAAATGAATGTTAGTTTAATAGGAGAACGGTAGAAGACCGATAACATAAAAGTAACAAGCTAACGAAGGCAAAAGAAGATAAAGAAGAGTAATGGAAAATAAATAAAACTAAATAATTGAAAGAGGTAAAATCCGATGGATGAAATAGTTTGACAGCGGGCATCAAAAAGAAGAAAAGATGCCCGCTTTTTAGTGCGCAAAAATAGTGTACGAAATTTATTAGCTCAAATTGCTGAGACAGCTAGCATGACACGTGAACGGTAACGCGAATTTTGAACATGTCTTTGTCAAATATTCGATTCTCTTTCTGATATCAAATTGGTATAATAAAAATACAATAAAAGACGGAGGTGCTAAAAAATGAAGGGAAAGAGAATAAGTGCACTTGCAACAGCCAGCTTGATGGCTATGACAGCGTTAGCAACAATGCCACAGCTTGCAATGGCAGATGAAGAAAAGACAGTCATTAACATTTGGTCAAAGGATCGTCACGATGCTGATTATGTACAGAAGAAGGTTGATGAGTACAACGAAAACAATACTGATAACATTGAAGTAAATTATCAGCTGTACACAGATAATTACACACAGGCAGTTGATATGGCTGTGCAGAGCGGAGAAATGCCAGATATTCTTGTATTCCAGGATCAGATGTTTGATAAGTACATAGGCGAAGATCAGTGGGCAGATTTATATGAATTTATGGATGATGACATGAAGGAAATGTTTAAGGATGTTATCCATGAAGGATATAATGAGTTTGACGGAAAGCTTTATTTTATTCCGACAACAGGAACTACATGTCGTTTGTTCTACAACAAAGAAATCTTTGATCGGGTTGGAATCGAAAATCCACCAAAAACACTTGAGGAGATGGTTGAGGATGCTAAACTGATCACTGCTGAGCTGGCAGGCGAAGGAATCTATGGATTTGCAGAGAATATGAAGAGTGCAAGCTCAGGTCTTAATCGTTCCATGATCGTTGGACTTCAGAGAGAGACTGGAGCGCCAATGGGATATGATTTTGAAAAGGGCGAGTATGATTTTACTACATGGGCAGACGAGCTTAAGCTTTGGACAGAGCTTTTGTCAGATGAATGTGCATTCCCAGGATGCGAATCTCTTGATATAGATCCGCTTCGTACTCAGTTTGCAGCAGGAAAGATTGGTATGTATATGTCATACAGCCATGCAGAGCCAGGTGTTTACGCAAATCAGTTCCCAATGGATTCAGATAAATGGGATTGTGCACCAATTCCGACAGCAGGCGGAAAAGAACTGGGAAAGCAGTATTTTAGCGGAACCAGCAGCTATTTATTAAATGCAAAGAGTGAGAATCTGGAGAAAGCATACAAGGTTTACCATGATATTTTCACAACAGAGGATTATCTGGTTGGATATTATGAAGGCGGATATGGTGTAAGTATTATTCCAGCAATTCTTGAGAAAGCAGAGCCAAGTGATGACTTCAAGAACAAGGAATGGCTTAAGATTAATCCTGAGACCGATGCACTTCTTCCGAAGCCGCCGCACAGCGCATTTACATCTGGAATGATCGTAGAGGGTGAGGATATGTTTAAGACTTGTGAATCCATTTATTATGGAGGCGCAGATATCGAATCAACTCTTCAGGATTTGACAGACCGCTATAACAAAGCTTATCAGGAAGCAATCGAAAATGGCACTGGATATGAAATTAAGATCGAAATTATGATCCGATGAATCCAACATTACAGTAAGAAGAATGGGCTGCTTCATTTGAAGCGGCCCTATTTTTAATAGGAGAAATAACTTTATGAATAAAAAAAGAAAAATAAAACAAAATTTGCAGGCATATTCTTTCCTGCTGCCAAATCTGATTTTGTTTATTGTTTGTACGCTTTATCCTGTTGTTTGGGCATTAAAATATGTATTTTATCAGTATGGAGGCTATGGTACAGGAGAGCCGCGTTTTGTCGGCTTTGAAAATCTAGCACGTGTATTTCGTGACAGTGTTTATTGGAAAAGTGTTGCAAATACATTTGTATATGGTTTTGGAAAAATAGTATTTATTATTCCACTAGCTTTCTTTCTAGCCTTTTTGTTAAACAAGCAGACAAAAGGAAACAGCGTGGCGCAGAGCATTATTTTTCTGCCAACTATCATGAGTTCAGCCGTTATGGGACTTGTTTTTTATTTATTATTTAATGCCTACAATGGAGAAGTTAATAAGATACTTATGAGTGCACATATCATAAACAGACCAATTAACTGGCTTGGAAAAGATCATGCAATGCAGACACTTATTATTACAGCTATTTGGGGTGGTGTTGGAAATTACATGGTGTATTTTATAGCCGGAATCCAGCAGGTATCGCAGGATGCAATTGAGAGTGCAAGAATTGACGGAGCAGGCCGATTAAAAACAATATGGTATATTATAATTCCTATGCTCGGACCGATTTTAAAAATTATTCTAATGCTGGCAATCACATCAGCTTTTCATGATATCACTAATGTAATGGTATTAACAGAAGGTGGCCCTACAAATTCCACAATGGTAATGTCTTTATATGGATATCGTTATTTCTTCCCGGTCTCTGCAGCAGAAAGCACGGTGCCGCAGTACGGATATGGAGCTGCAGTAAGTGTAGTATCGGCAGCAATCACTGGTATTGTTACAGTACTTTATCTGAAGGCATCCAAAAAATTAGATGATATTTATTAAAAGTCTGGGAGGCGGCTATGAAACAATTGAAAAAAAGAAAACACATGTCCGCGTCTGATATGGGCGTTGGAACAATAAAATGGATCTTTCTGGCGGTGATGATCGTATTTACGCTATATCCTGTTATTTACACTGTGATTGGCTCTTTTAAGACAAATGCTGAACTGACACAAGGAAGTCATTTTTGGCCAGAAGAGTGGCATTTTGAAAATTATTACAGAGCATTTGTAGAAGCTGATTTTGCTCATTATACATTAAATAGTGTAATTGTAAGTTTTGCAGTTACATTGCTTGCAGCAGTAACATGTTCGCTTGCTGGATTTATTCTTGCAAGGAGAGATTTTGTTGGCAAGAAACTAATTCTTGGTCTTTATATGTCGATGATGTTTGTTTCTTTGGGATCAGTTACATTGTATCCGATTTATGAGCTGATGCGTGCAATGAAATTGAATAAAACGATATTTGCACTTGTTGTTGCACTGACTGGAGGACAGGCGACTAATGTCTTTTTAGTGATGGGATTTACAAAGGGAATCCCGAAGGAACTAGATGAGGCAGCAACTATTGACGGCTGCAGTATCTATGGCGTGTATGCAAAAATTTTGCTTCCGCTTAGCAAACCAATTCTTGCAGTTGTAGCACTTTTTTCATTTAGAAATGCATGGAATGATTATATTACAAGTATGATTATGAGTATTGCAACACCAAAGTTGAAGACACTGACAGTTGCGGTTGTACAGTTAAATATTCCGTAAATGCAGCAGCAGAATGGCACATTATGTTGGCAGGTGCGTCAATTGCGATTATTCCGATTCTTGTTGTATATCTGTTTGCAAATAAGCAGTTCATTGCCGGACTGACATCTGGTGCAGTTAAGCTGATCATGCTAATGCTTGTCTTGGACAACATTTAGAAAATGTGATATAGTAACGAAAAAAGAAAAGCAGCAAAAAATAGAAAGGTGAAAAAAGTGAAAAAGATTTCTAAAACAATTTGAAAGTTTAAAAGTAAAAATTCTCTTTATCGTCGGCGCTTTGTTTTTTGTTACAGCAACGGTTGGCGGTATTACGTATTATCATTATGCAGCGCAGGATGTGGAAAAAAATTTTAAGGCAGGTGCTGAAGATGTTCTGACGCAGCTGACTGATACACTTGATCTGCGTTTGAATGCGGTTGAGATGCGTGTGCGCGGTCTGGTTTCTAATACAACATTTATGCGTACAATGGTTAATTATTAATAAAACCAGATGAAAAAAATAGAGTAAAGGCGCTTGGAGAGGTAGCTAGCTTTTTAAAGGATCTGGAGAGTGGAGAATCGCTGGTGCATTCCTCCTATATTTACACAGATAAAGGTGATTTTGAAAATTTTATCAGGATGCGCAATTGGTCATTTGATTTTAAAACATCAAAATTTTATCAGGTATATCAAGAACAAGGTGTTTTAGCAGTACAATGGTTTCCAACGCAGAAAGATGAGATTTTTAAGGACGAAGACGATGTGATTCCTTATGTGCGTCGTTTTACGCTTGATGGTTATTATCACGGCGGTTATCAGTATTTAGTTGTGCAACTTAAAAAAGCGGAATTAGACGCATATTATCTGGAAAATATGGCTATTTCGATCAGCTTTTGATTGTAAATGAAAATGGAG
>ENA-OQAZ01001515-OQAZ01001515.1-human-gut-metagenome-genome-assembly--contig:-NODE-1515-length-10904-cov-3.962142_pt1 | contig 10904 bp, 17 predicted proteins | sample MGYA00242737_ERZ504531 | MGnify/ENA primary metagenome ERZ504531 (study PRJEB26092, sample SAMD00036244) | human gut metagenome | host: Homo sapiens | study: EMG produced TPA metagenomics assembly of...
GCGGAATGGTAGGCTCTGCCATTGTCCGTGAGCTGCAGCGTCAGGGATATACGAATATTGTGACACGTACCCATAAGGAACTGGATCTGACCCGTCAGGATGCAGTGGAGAAGTTTTTCGCTGCAGAAAAGCCGGAGTATGTGTTTCTCGCAGCTGCCAAAGTAGGCGGCATTGTGGCAAACCAGAATGCACTGGCTGATTTCATGTATGATAATATGATTTTGGAAATGAATGTGATTCACTCTGCATGGAAGAACGGCTGCAGGAAGCTGGAATTCTTAGGTTCTTCCTGTATTTATCCGCGTATGGCACCCCAGCCGATGAAGGAAAGCTGCCTGCTGACTTCTGAACTGGAGAAAACCAATGAGGCATATGCACTGGCAAAGATTTCCGGGTTAAAGTACTGTGAGTTTCTGAACCGCCAGTATGGCACAGACTATATTTCCGTAATGCCGACAAATCTGTACGGTCCAAATGACAACTATCATCCTACACACAGTCATGTGCTTCCGGCGCTGATCCGCCGTTTCCATGAGGCGAAGGAGAGCGGTGCTGCAAGTGTAACCTGCTGGGGGATGGTTCTCCGCTGCGTGAGTTTCTGTATGTGGATGACCTGGCAAATCTGTGTGTGTTCCTGATGAACAACTACTCAGGTAACGAGACTGTCAATGCCGGTACCGGTAAGGAACTGACTATTAAGGAGCTGACTGAGCTGGTTGCGAAGGTTGTAGGCTATAACGGTGAGATCAAATGGGATCCTGATAAGCCAAACGGTACACCGCGTAAGCTTCTGGATGTTTCCAAGGCAACGAACCTTGGCTGGACGTATAAAACCGAGCTTGAGGATGGCATACGCCTTGCGTATGAGGACTTTCTGAATAATCCTATGCGCGCTGAACGCTGATCTTATTTTTACGAGGAGAAGATTATGAATATCATTTTGTTGTCCGGCGGTTCCGGAAAGCGTCTGTGGCCCCTTTCCAATGACATCCGTTCCAAACAGTTTATTAAGATTTTCAAAAAGGAGGACGGCACTTATGAGTCCATGGTGCAGCGTGTCTACCGCCAGATCAAGAAGGTGGACACAGATGCGACCGTGACCATTGCCACCGGTAAGACACAGGTTTCTGCGATCCATAACCAGCTGGGTGAGGATGTGGGCATCAGCGTAGAGCCGTACCGTCGTGATACATTTCCGGCAATTGCACTGGCAACAGCTTATCTGGTGGATGTGATGCATGTTGCCCCGTCTGAGTCTGTGGTAGTCTGCCCGGTTGACCCCTATGTGAAGATGGTTACTTTGAAGCACTGAAGGAACTGTCAGAGCAGGCAGACAAGTGCGAGGCAAATTTGGTACTGATGGGTATTGAGCCGACCTATCCCAGTGAGAAATACGGTTATATCATCCCAGAGAGTACAGACCATGTAGCTGAGGTAAGGACCTTCAGGGAGAAACCGACAGCGGACGTGGCAGAACAGTATATTGCACAGGGAGCACTCTGGAATGGTGGTGTGTTTGCTTATAACTGGGTTATGTGATGGATAAAGCCCATGAGTTGATGGGTTTTACAGACTATCAGGATTTGTTCGACAAGTACGATACCATGAAGAAGATCTCTTTCGACTATGCTGTGGCAGAGCATGAGTCGAAGATTCAGGTTGTCCGTTTTGCCGGTATGTGGAAAGACCTTGGCACATGGAATACGCTGACTGAGGCAATGGACGAAAGCATCATTGGTAAGGGAGAGTTGAACGACAAGTGCTCCGGAGTCCATATCATCAATGAAATGGATGTGCCGGTGCTGGCAATGGGTTTGCATGATGTGGTGATCTCCGCATCACCGGAAGGCATTCTGGTCTCGGATAAAGAGCAGAGTTCTTACATTAAGCCGTTTGTAGATAAGTTTGAACAGCAGATTATGTTTGCTGAGAAGTCCTGGGGAAGCTTTAGGGTGGTCGATGTGGAAACCACATCCCTGACGATTAAGGTAACCTTAAATCCCGGCCATAGTATGAATTACCACAGCCACAGGAACCGGGATGAGGTGTGGGTAGTCATATCCGGTGAAGGAAAAACCATCGTGGATGGTATGGAGCAGATGGTAAAGCCAGGTGACGTTATAACTATGTCCGCAGGCTGCCGTCATACTGTGATAGCTGATACGGAACTGAAGCTGATTGAGGTACAGCTGGGTGCGGATATCAATGTCCACGATAAGCAGAAGTTTGAGCTGGAGCAGTAAATAAGATAGAAAATACGACTGGTAAGAAAGACAGAAATGGTGATCAATGGACGTATGCATGGAAAGAAGAAATGAACCCCTTTTGCTCCGCCCGGCAGGTAAGGATTACCTGTGGGGTGGAAAAAGGCTGAATGATGAATATGGGAAGAATATTGAGTTGTCTCCGTTGGCAGAAACATGGGAATGTTCCACGCATCCGGATGGGGTAAGTACTGTGTGTTGTGGAACGTTTGACAAAATGGAGCTGACTGCGGTCATAAAAGCCCACCCGGAGTATCTGGGAGAACGGCATAAGGGCGAAACAACGCTGCCAATCCTGGTGAAGCTGATCGATGCAAGAAAGGATCTGTCTGTGCAGGTGCATCCGGATGATGACTATGCAAAGATGAAGGAACATGGTCAGCTTGGAAAAACGGAGATGTGGTATGTGCTGGATGCAGCCAGGGATGCAAAACTGATCTACGGTTTGCGGCAGGACTGCACAAAGAAAGAAATGCAAAAGGCACTGGCAGAAGGTACGGTGATGAAGTATCTGCAGAAGGTACCTATTCACAAGGATGACCTGTTTTTTATCCCTGCAGGCACGATCCATGCCATTGGGGCAGGTGCACTCGTGGCAGAAATCCAGGAAAGCTCAAACCTGACCTATCGGTTGTATGATTACGACCGCATAGGAAAGGATGGGAAGAAAAGGGAACTGCATATCGACAAGGCGTTGGATGTGGCAGATCTTCACGGCAGTGCAGAGCCGAGACAGCCGCTGCGGGTTCTGAAGTACCGTCCGGGGATGGCATCGGAGCTGTTGATACGCTGCAAATATTTTGAAGTATACCGGATGCTTATCAATACAGAACGCCGACAGACGGTGCATTACCGTGCGGACAGGATGGCATTTCGGGTATTACTGTGCATGGATGGCTGTGGCACGATATCCTATGATGAGGGAACTGTTAATTTTTATAAGGGAGACTGTGTGTTTGTGCCGGCGGATTCAGAAGTCCTTACGATTCACGGACAGGCGCAGTTCCTTGATATCAGAGGATAAAATACAGAACTCCAGGGTATGGGGAAAGACAGGTGGTAAGATGAAGATTAAGAAGGAATATGAAAGATGGCTGGCAAATGCAGTGGCAGATACGGATGTTGCTGCGGAACTGAAGGCAATGGACTATGTGAAAGTCGAGGATGCGTTTTATCGTGATCTGGCATTTGGAACAGGCGGTCTGCGCGGTGTGATCGGTGCAGGAACAAACCGCATGAACATTTACACAGTTGCAAAGGCTTCTCAGGGATTAGCAGACTATTTGAAGAAACACTTTAAAGAACCTTCTGTTGCAATCGGCTACGACAGCCGTATCAAGAGCGATGTGTTTGCAAAAGTCGCAGCAGGGGTGTTTGCAGCAAATGGTGTCAGGGTCAATATCTGGCCTGTCCTGATGCCGGTACCGACCGTATCCTTTGCGACTCGCTATCTGCATACTTCTGCAGGTGTCATGGTGACAGCTTCCCACAATCCCGGCAAATACAATGGTTACAAGGTCTATGGTGCTGACGGCTGTCAGATTACGACCGAAGCAGCGGCGGAGATTCTTGCTGAGATTGAAAAACTTGACATCTTTGCGGACGTTAAGACCAGCAACTTTGAAGCAGGCGTGGCAAACGGCAGCATCCGGTATATTCCGGACGAGGTTTACACCGCCTTTGTAGAGCAGGTCAAGAGTCAGTCAGTCTTGTTTGGCGAGAACGTCAACAAGAATGTAGCCATCGTGTACAGCCCGCTGAATGGTACGGGGTTGAAGCCAGTGACCCGCACCCTCCAGGAGATGGGTTACACTAACATTACGGTGGTCAAGGAGCAGGAGCAGCCAGACGGACACTTTCCGACCTGTCCTTACCCGAATCCTGAGATCAAGGAAGCAATGGCACTGGGCATGGAGTATGCCAGGAAGTGCAACGCTGACCTGCTGTTGGCAACTGATCCGGATTGTGACCGTGTGGGTATTGCTGTCAAGAATAAGGCTGGGGAGTATGAGCTGCTGACCGGCAACCAGACAGGTATGCTGTTGCTGGATTACATTTGCAGTCAGCGCATCAAGCACGGTAAGATGCCTGCCGACCCGGTCATGATCAAGACTATCGTGACGATGGATATGGGCGAGCAGATTGCCGCCCATTATGGATTGCGTACTGTCAACGTGTTGACCGGCTTTAAGTTCATCGGCGAGCAGATTGGCAAGCTGGAACAGCTGGGGAAAGAAGACAGTTATGTGTTCGGCTTTGAAGAAAGCTATGGTTATCTGACCGGTTCTTACGTCCGCGACAAGGACGGCGTGGATGGTGCGTATATGATCTGCGAGATGTTCAGCTACTATGCCATCCGGGGCATCAGCCTGTTGGACAAGCTGGATGAACTGTATAAGACATATGGTTACTGCCTGAACACCCTGCACAGCTATGAGTTCGATGGCAGCGCCGGTTTTGCCAGGATGCAGAGCATTATGCAGGCATTCCGCGGTGGCATTAAGGAGTTTGGCGGAAAGAAGGTTGTCAGGCTGTTGGATTATGTACAGGGACTGGATGGATTGCCTAAGTCTGATGTGCTCAAGTTCCTGTTGGAGAATAACTGCTCCATTGTGGTACGTCCTTCTGGTACCGAACCCAAGCTGAAAATTTATATTTCTGTCAGTGCTGAGAATAAAGAAATGGCAGAGAAAGTAGAAGATGAGATTGCTAAAACTGCAGAAAAGTGGATTTGTTGATTTTGAAAGGCTCCGTAAGGAGCCTTTCGGTGATAATTGGAGAAAAGTATACTGTTAATGTTTAAGAAGTAACGACAGTACACGAGGTCGTGCTTCTCTTTCGTATCGAAATCCAAGTGCGTGACGTATAATTTCCGGTAAATATAATTTTTCTCCATCGCGTGTCAGATAACCTGACTGAATCATGGATTTCTCTTCAGAAGCGGTAAGAGCATCTTCTTCCAAATTCATGGGAAGCGTCTTTTTTTCAGAGTTTTGTTCCTTTTTTAATTCTTCATTTAAATGGGCAAAAGAATCTAATGAGGAATTGACAGATTTTACAAATAATTGTTCCCAAAAACTCATCCAGTCAAGTTCTTTGGCTGCATTGGAATTCAAATCAATAGTATTATCAATGTAATCCGGTTTATAAATATAGGATCTAAGCAAAGAAAATTGTGTTGACTCTGCGCCAATATTGACGTATAATTGGCACAGGAGGAGTTGACATGGTTAAGATAAAAGAGTGGAGACAAGGACTGGGAATTACCCAAAAAGCTCTTGCTGATGCAGCAGGGCTGGATCTTCGCTGGGTTCAGAAATTGGAAGCCGGTGATATTGATATTCAAAACGTTACAGTAAAGAGATTTTCTCTTCTCATGAAAGGAATCAGCGAACTCTCCCAGCAGGTTTCGTATCCATGTTCAATGAAATCAGATATAGAAACAGTGAATGAAATCCATGAAATGGTGGACAGACTTTTTAAGGAGGATTCAGCATGACTGGTGAAGCTACTCTTAGCAATGAGAAAAATTATACAGTATTTCGTTTTGGTAATCATGTGATTCGCTTTGCTGCACCGTATTCTTTGGAGCATTACACGGAAGTGAAAGAGTGGGATAACGGCTACTTGGTAGTGATGGCGAAGTATAAGCAGAATGCTGAACCGGAAGAAGAATACATTGATCTTGTACCGATTCTTCAAAATCTTTATTTTGATGTTGATAAATTTCTAGAACCAATAAAAGGAGTGAAGGTTGCAAATGGCTGATATTAAACAGGTTGCGGATGCGGCGGACATGATTGTGAACGGCTATGCGTTCACACGATGCACAGAGGGCTATCGCGTGTTGAATCTGAATCGCCCAGATCGTGCGGCAGTGTTTTCAAAAGATGGTAAGGTACTTGAAACAAGCATGGATGACATTGAAGTGCGTATTGCTGGAGATTATCTGGAGAAGAACCGTAAGTTTATGGAGGATTAAGATGCCGAAGTATTATGAATATAAAATTGCAGGATACTATTTGTACTTCACATCTTACTGTGTGATTGAGTGTATGCACGTTCATGCGAGTGACCGTAAATTAACCGAGGCAGGTTCGGCAAAGTTTTTTGTAAAAGACAACGGCGATACTGTGCTGCAGAATCGTGGTATTCTCAATGATAGAGAAATCAGAAAGATACAGGAGTTTATCAAACAGAACTATCAGGAAATGTACTTGAAGTGGTCAGAGTATAGCCATGAAGGCTACTATGGAAAAAACAATTAAGTATCGCAACATTGGCATCTTTTATATCTCCTTTCCTTATCATACTTATATTGCAATACGTATTTATACGTATGTCAATTGCTTCGTATGTTTTTCGTATTGTATATTGTGGTCTGATGGGAAGGCAATATGTGGAGTGCTTTGCTTACGACGGGCTATCTGACACAGACAGGAAATGATGAAAAGAAAAGCCAGTATGTCAGGAGAAGGATAGTATTAACCCTGCCGGTTTCAAACCGTCAGGGTATTTTTTGCCCATTTTCAGAACAAAAAACCTTGAAAAAGGACAAAAAATCTGTTAAAATAAGAACAATAAGTTCTGTAAATTAAAAATACGAATAAATCAATACAAACAGGGAATAATAATCATAGACGTATTCCTTTATTTTTTACATCAGAAAAGCCCAAAATGTTCTTTTTGAATTCGTAGAGTATCACACTAAGTGGTCAAAAACCCCGAAACTCCTGTAGTTATCAGGAGTTTCGGGGTTTTTGACCAGATTATATGACTGTTAACAGGCAGGAGAGCTTTTGCATGTTTTGCTGCTTTAGTTCCATGGAGGGATGCACATACCGGTTCAGGGTAATATTTACAGTAGCGTGTCCAAGAATTTCACTCAGGCTCTTGACATCAAAGCCAAGTTCAATACAGCGTGTGGCAAATGTATGTCTCAGTGCATGAAAATTCACAGGAACCAGGCCACACTGTTTCTGTACATAATGGAAGTATTTCTGCATAGTGCGGGGTTCAATATATTTTTCATTTACAGCGGCAAGAACATATCCCTGACGGTTGGGAAATTCCTTTTGAATGAGCTGGATCAGACTGTCTGGAATTGGAATTGTGCGGATAGAACATTTGCTTTTGGGCGATGTAACCATAATACGGGTTTTCTGTGCGGTGGTGGAATCTGGAATTTGCAGCCGCTGCATTGTGTTGTGGACATAGATAGATTTTTCCTGAAATGAAAAATCTTCCCATTTCAGCGCACAGATTTCACCAACCCGCATTCCCGTAAAAAGACACAGCAGAATCCCAAGATTGCGTTCTGACATATTGGCATAAAGATATCGGCAGAGAATGTCCTGAGAGGAACGCGGAATTACGACTGTATCCGGCGCAGTCTGGCGGATGATGATCTCCTTTCCGGTACTTGGCGGCTGATATCCCTGAATCTGGCATATCTGAGCAGACTTCTCATCAGAGACAGAATATCCAGAACTGTCTTTGGTGAAAGTCCTTCTCCGGATGAACTGCCATGGGTAAGAAGGTCATCACAGAACTTTTGAATTCGGGATGAAGTGAGTTCACTTAATGGAACATTATCAAATTCAGGAAGAATATAAGTATGAAGTATATTGTAGTATTTAACATAAGAAGACTTTTTGATTTGAGACTGTATGGAATTCATCCAGTCATTTACCAGTTTTCTGATAAAACATGTTGGCATTGTAGTTTCGGGAACTTTGCAGATAGTAGTCTGGTTCGCTTCTATATTAATAATAGCTTGACTGCGCTTTCTTTTTGCTTCCTTATAGGTGGGGGCATATACATATCCGTAAACAGCTTTTCCGGTCTTTGATCGTGCTTTGATGTATCTTCCTTCCCATCGTCCATCTTTGCGTTTGTAAATGTTTTCACCTTTTCGTGACATAATTAATTAGGCGTTTGCGAAACGCCAAAAGCCGCATAAATACGGCATTTTTTTTGTTGTTAAAATAAAATATCTCCTCAAGGTTTATGGTAAAATAGAATTGCCTAGAAACTAATTAACCAATCCACCTAAAGGAGATATACCTACATGATAACATATAAACAGCTCACTTTGGCAGAAATTTTTGAAGATTGTCAAAATAAATTCGACAACGACAAATATCAGTTCCTTTCGCTTCTTGATGAAGCCATTAACCTTGATGAAATTGTTCCTGTTTCTTTTATTTCTCATTTTTACGCCAGTACCGGAAGACCTCGCAAACATCAGCTTTATCCAATGCTTAAGGCACTTCTTATCCAGCGTATTTTCTCAATCCCGACGGACACACTCCTGATCGTATTTTTGAAATTTTCCCAGGAACTGCGTGATTTCTGCGGTTTTGATGTTGTTCCGGATGGTTCCAAATTTACACGTTTCAAACAGGATTTTTTATCGGACTTACAATCTATGTTCGATCATCTTGTTGATCTGACCGAACCGATCTGCCAAAGTCTTGATCCTGCCCTTGCTCCATGACAATCTTTGATACCTCTGGCATTGAAGCATGGGTTACAGAAAATAACCAAAAATATGCCAACCGTATTATCAAGCAGCTAAAGGCTTTCAAAAAGTCCCATAACCTTGATGATTCCTATGATCCTTATAAAGCTGCTTATGGCTCTATGCCAACTCATGCGGCTTCCAATCAGACAATCCAGCAGATGTACATCAATGGACATTTCTGTTACGCCTATAAATTTGGCATTATTACGAACGGGCTTGGTATTGTTCGTGACATCACTTTCTACAACAAGGACTTTCTAAAAAACCATCCTGATATCGTTGTAGGGAAGAAATCAGATTCACCGGATGAGGATAAATCCCTTGCCGATTCGAAAGCACTTCTTCCAGTTTTAATTGACTTTTTCCAGAAACATCCTTTAATAAATTCAAAGACGTTTCTTGGAGATGCTGCGTTTGATGCCATTAACATTTACAAATCCCTCTTTGAAGAAATTGGCTTTCAAAAAGCTTTTATCCCTTTAAAAACAAAGCTTTCTGTGGAAGGAACCGACTATACTGTCAATGAAAACGGTATTCCCTGCTGTCCTCACGATCCATCACTTCCGATGCGGCGTGAAGGAAGCAGATCCCATTTGCGGAGCAAACTTCCTACCATGAAGTTTGTATGTCCAAAAATGAAATGGGAATACAATCCTGCCGACAAGTCAAAACATCGCGTATGTCATTGTGACAATCCATGTACATCTTCTTCCTGCGGACGAATGATCTACATTTATCCTGAAAAGAACCTTCGTGCCTATCCTGGTGTAGAACGCGGCTCACAGGAATGGAGGATACTTACAAGATCCGTGTAAATGTTGAAAAGTCAATCAACCATTTCAAAGATAGTTTCTGCATTGCAGATCGTAAAACACAGAATGAGAAAACACTTCATGCTGATTTACTGCTTGCAGGAATTACCCAGCTTGTTACTGTGCTTGTCGCTGATAAGATTCATCAATACCAATACATCCGGAGTTTGAAGCCTTTGATTGCCTGATTATTAATATGCATACAATCTTTTCTTCGCAGTTTATCTGGGAAGTCTTTTAGTCATGTTCAAATTTAGAAGTACCTATTTTCATCTTAAGAATCCTGCGTTGCAAGATTCTTACCGCTTTTTAGTTAGGATTGCGAACTTGTTTCGCAATTACCTAACATAATTAATGGTTCTCCTTTCAATTTCCGCGTGACGGTTTTATTTACGGTGAATGAGCTAAGCCATTTAGCTCCATATGGCGAATTAAAGGATGAACCTCATTAAAAATTTCATAAAAACGAATGATAATATAAATATGCTGTGGTAAAACAGCATAGAATTTAGCAGATTGCAATATAAATATTGACAAGATGTGTCACATTATGTAAAATTATCCGTAGTTGAAAATTATCGAATCCGAAAGAAACTGAATCCCTTAGTGTGATACTCTGCGGCTTCAGTTAGGAAATGAGGTGACCTTCGCCATGTTATTTGTGTACGAATGTACGGGAAATATTATCGCAGAATTTAAGAAATTTTACGATACCCAATTATCAGAACAGGATAAGAAAAAAATTTTCATCCCCACCTATGACTGCATGAAAAGATACCAGGGTTCCTGGCATGTAGAGCAGAAACCACTGTTTACAGACTGCTTCTTCATAGAATGCAGGAACAAAGAGGAACTGAAAACCACACTGAGCAGACAGCACTGCTCAGACTCTCTGGCAGAAGCTGTCATGTCCGGCATAACACCCTTACGTCCGGAACAGGAAGAATTCCTGAAAGCACTGATGCAGCCGGATACAAAGACAATCTCAATGTCAACAGGCTACATCAAAGACGGCACAACCCATGTGACACAGGGACCCTTCAGGGAAGAGAGAAATTTATCCGCAGAATTGACAGACATAAACGCCTTGCGTGGCTGGTACTCCCGGCGGGAGATGGACAGCAGGAACTGCGCACAGGTCTGGAAATTATTTCAAAAGGGTGATGCACAAATATGAAGATGAGAAAGAGAAATATGACAAATATAAATAAAGAATAAAAAAGCCGGAACATAAAAGACTGCGGCTTATTTGGTTTGTCCGAAGATATCAGACCAGATTGAAGATGCTTTAAAAAAAGAAAA
>ENA-OQAZ01001517-OQAZ01001517.1-human-gut-metagenome-genome-assembly--contig:-NODE-1517-length-10899-cov-2.855180_pt1 | contig 10899 bp, 10 predicted proteins | sample MGYA00242737_ERZ504531 | MGnify/ENA primary metagenome ERZ504531 (study PRJEB26092, sample SAMD00036244) | human gut metagenome | host: Homo sapiens | study: EMG produced TPA metagenomics assembly of...
TTTTGACCCCTTTGATACCAGATTGCTACGTGCTTTGCACTCTTCGCAATCCTCAAAAACATTCGTAATCCGCTCATTTTTTCTTTGAAAAATGGCTACTTACTCATGTTTTTGGCGGGTCAAGAGGTCAAAAATCCTCTTGCAAGCAAGCTTGCATCAGCTTTCTGACCTTTTGACCCTGGTATCATTTCATATTATTATAAGAAATCCTGTTTCTCAAATATCATCAGAGTATGCTGATGGTATTTGACGCCGTATATCAAAAAAAAGAGAGATACCAATGTATCTCCCGTTATCATCAAAATATACGTTCCTACGTTGGCATTATCCAAATCAGGTATATGGGTCGAAGTTCTGAACTTCCTCTCAGCCTGTCAAACAAGCTCCCCGTTTCATTTACAAAATTCAGTATAGTTCGGTTGAGGAAAAATGTCAATATCAATATAAAAATATATCCGGTCATATTCTGGAGTCTCATATTCTGGAGTCAGATGCAGGTGTCATGGACAAATTGTATATTAATTGTATATTACAGGAATGCTTTCGCGAAACGGTCATATGTTTTTGTAACGCGGAGTATGGAAAAATGCACAAAAAAACAGAGCATACTCTAAAAAATCATGTGAACGTGCCGAAATTGCGAGAAGTCCATTGACAAAAGGACTTTAAAGAGTTAAAACACCACTATAATAATTTGATAAAATTTTTATTTATCTTATTAAAACTTAATTATTTTAACTGGAAGAGAAAGAGAGGGATTAGTATGAATACATTAGTTATCGTATTGATCGCAGCAGTACTTCTTAGCTGTGCATATGTATTCTATGGTCGCTGGCTCGCTAATAAGTGGGGAATCGATCCCAAAGCAGAGACTCCGGCAAAGAAATTTGAAGATGGAAAGGATTATGTTCCGACAGACGGATGGACCGTATTCAGTCATCAGTTTTCGTCAATTGCAGGTGCAGGTCCTGTTACCGGTGCAATTCAGGCGGCGGTATTTGGATGGGTTCCGGTATTCCTGTGGATCATCGTTGGAGGTATTTTCTTCGGTGCTGTTACAGACTTCGGTGCACTGTATGCCAGTGTAAAGAACGAAGGAAAGTCTATGGGACTTCTGATCGAAAAATATATCGGTAAATTCGGACGAAAAGTATTCCTGCTTTTCTGCTGGCTGTTTACACTTCTTGTAATTGCAGCATTCGCAGATATGGTTGCAGGTACATTTAACGCTTACACAGAAGTAGACGGTGTCGTAAAACTTGCAGATGCAGCAAAGACAAACGGAGCTGCAGGAGCCATTTCCCTGCTGTTTATCGTATTTGCTATGATCTTTGGTCTGGTACAGAAAAAATTCCGGTTTCACAGATGGAAAGAAACAGTTGTCGGTCTTGTATTTACAGTAGCTGCTCTTGGTCTTGGTATGTTAGTACCGATCACAGCAACAAAAGATACATGGACTTACATTACATTTGTATATATCTTCTTTACAGCAGTACTTCCGATGTGGATCTTAAAGCAGCCTCGTGATACCATGACAACTTATATGTTCATCGGTATGATCGTAGGAGCTGCACTGGGACTTCTGGTTGCACATCCAACCATGAACCTTCCGGTATTCACAGGCTTCCACAATGATACACTTGGAGATATGTTCCCAATCCTGTTCGTTACCGTGGCATGCGGTGCTGTATCAGGTTTCCACAGCCTTGTTTCATCAGGTACATCATCTAAGACTGTATCCAATGAAAAGGATATGCTGAAGGTTGGATACGGAGCAATGGTTCTGGAAAGTCTTCTTGCAATTATCGCACTTTGCGTAGCTGGTGCAGCTGCAGCAGCAGACGGAACACCGGCAGCCGGAACACCATTCCAGGTATTCTCAAGCGGTGTTGCAGGATTCTTTGAAATGTTCGGTATTCCGGTTTACATCGCACAGTGCTTCATGACCATGTGTGTATCTGCACTTGCACTTACCAGTCTGGATGCTGTTTCACGTATCGGACGTATGAGTTTCCAGGAACTTTTCAGTGTAGATGATATGGAACATGCAGAAGGATGGAGAAAACTCCTTTGCAATACATATTTCTCAACAATCGTGACTCTGTTATGTGCTTACGTTCTGACACGTATCGGATATGCAAATATCTGGCCACTGTTCGGATCAGCAAACCAGTTACTGTCAGCACTTGTACTTGTAACACTTTGTGTATTCATGAAGGTAACAGGAAGAAGCAACAAGATGCTGTTCGCACCGCTGATCATCATGCTTTGTGTAACAGGAACCGCACTGGTAGAGAGAACCATCGGACTTGTAAAAGCATATGCAGCAGGTTCCGCTACTTTCCTTGTAGAAGGACTTCAGCTGATCATCGCAGTTCTGCTGATGGCACTCGGACTTGTTATTGTGATCAATTCTCTGAAGGCTTACTTTGGAGCTAAGAAAGAGTCTGAAGCGTAGGATTTATAAAATATGACGAAAAGGGATGGCTTGTCAAAATGATGGCTGTCTCTTTTTTTGATTGACTTTTTTTAAAATCTGCCTAAAATACTTAGGAAACGAAGTATTTAATGCAAAAAATGATAAAGTAAAATATCATAAGTGCAAGGGAGGTTATCATGCAGACAGGAAAGAAGATCAATCAGATTTCCAACCGTCTCCGTAGACGGTCCAGGGCAATCCAGGAAACAATCGGGATCAGCGGTGCACAGGGGAATATTTTAAATTATATTTTAGTAGAATCTCAGAACAGGTCTGTCTATCAGAAGGATATTGAACAGGAATTCGGACTTCGTCCTTCCACGGCAACAGAGACATTGAAATCTTTGGAGAAAAATGGACTGATAAAAAGAGAGACTGATCCAAATGATGGAAGATATAAGAAAATCGTATTTACTGAAAAAGCAGAGCAGATAGAAGCTGTGCTTAAGAGTGAGATCGAAGAGTCGGAAACGATTTTGCTGCAGGGAGTGACAAAAGAAGAACGGCAGGAATTTCTGCGGATCGCAGAGAAAATGTTGCAGAATCTGGATACTTTTCCTGCGAATACGGTAAAGAAAAACGCAGGCAGAAAAAAACAGCACGGAGGACGGACAGATGAATGAAAATGAACTGATGGGAAGTATGAAGGTGTCAAAAGCCGTTGCGAAGATGGCAATACCAAGCGTGATCAGCAGTCTGGTCACGGTTGTCTACAATATGGCAGATACCTTTTTTGTTGGACAGACTGGGGATCCACTGCAGGTAGCAGCGGTCAGTCTGACCAATCCGATATTTATTTTACTGATGGCATTTGCAAATATGTTTGGTATGGGTGGAAGTGCCGTTGCATCTATGGCGATGGGAGAAAAAAATGAGAAACGGGTAAAGAATACATCGGCATTTGTAACCTATGCATCACTGATCGTCGGGATTTTATTTGCTTTGATCCTGATTTTCTTTATGAAACCGATCCTTTACACATTTGGTGCGAACAGTCAGACTTATGAGATGGCAAAAGGTTATACATTTCACGTTTCCTATGGCGCACCATTTATCATCTGGTCAGCAGCGGCAAGCTTTATCGTTCGTGCGGAAGGTGCAAGCAGTGAGGCGATGATCGGAAGTATGATCGGTACAGTTGCCAACATTGTTCTGGATCCGGTATTTATCAGCGGACTTGGAATGGGGGCGGCAGGGGCTGCGATTGCGACAACAATCGGCAATATTCTGGCAAGCATTTATTATCTCTGGTATTTCATGAAAAAGAGTAAAAGCTTTTCTGTCAGCCCGAAGTATTTCAAATGCGGAGAGCAGGTTTTATCAAGGGTATGTTCGATCGGTTTTCCGACCGCAATTTTTTCAGCACTGATGAGTGTATCAACGATCGTGCTGAATCAGATTCTGGTCAAGTACGGAAATGCACCGGTGGCGGCGATTGGAATTGTATTCAAGGCAAATATGTTTATTACCTTCCTTCAAATGGGACTTGCCAACGGCGTGCAGCCGCTGATGGGGTACAATTTTGGGGCAGGCAATCAGAAACGTTTTATGGAAGTGGACTGTTTTACGAAAAAATGCTGTCTGGTCGTTGGAATCCTGGCGACGGCATTATTTTTCTTTTTTCGAGAACCAATTATCCACCTGTTCATTAACGATAAAGACGTTATATATTATGGCGTGAAAATGCTGGTCGCATATATGGTTTCCGGACCGTTTATCGGAATCCTTTTTGTAAATATGAACTGCATGCAGTCTACTGGAGATGCACTTCCTGCAACGATTCTGTCGGTGCTCCGACAGGGACTTCTGCTGATTCCCTTACTGTATCTGTTGAATGCAGTATTCGGATTAAACGGAGTCATTTACGGACAGGCACTTACGGATTGCGTGGCGATTGTACTGTCCATGTATATCTGGGGAAGAAAGAAGAGAAAATTAAAGAGTGAATAAGTGAGAGAAAATCAGGTGTCGGGGGTGAGACCTGATTTTTTCTTGCTTATAAATATAACGTGCAAAGTGGAAAGAATCATTGCGGACACGCATATAATAGTCAGGTACAGGAAATAATTCATCTGAATAAATGTAAGAAAGAGAGGCTGTTTATGGAAGAGCGAGATGATCTGGAACAGATGGCATTTATACAGAAGTGGAATGACGGAAAGGCAGAACGGGAGAAAAAGCGAGAGCAGATGTGGAACGGGATTCTGGAGAAGGCTGGGATAAAGAAAGAAGAAAAGTAAAAAGGAAAATGATTTTTTAGAAAAAATGAAAAGAACTCAAATAGGAACTCAAAATTTAAGTTTCTGTTTGAGTTCTTTATTTGAGTTCCTTTAAGAAATTAAAAAAATATGCTATTATCTTAAAAGTAGAGAGAAGGAAGTAAAATTACAGCAGAAAATTTTTGAAGAACTAAAAAATCAAAGGGGAAGATTAGCGATGGTAAAAATAGATTTAATCACCGGCTTCTTAGGTTCCGGCAAGACAACGTTTATTAAAAAATATGCGAAATATCTTCTGGATAAAGGAATGAACATTGGCATCCTTGAGAATGATTTTGGTGCGGTAAATGTAGATATGCTTCTTTTGCAGGACCTGATGGGAGATAACTGTGAGCTTGAAATGATTTCCGGTGGGTGCGACAAAGAGACGCACAGGAGGCGTTTCCGGACGAAGCTGATCGCAATGGGAATGTGCGGATATGACAGAGTAATTGTTGAACCGTCCGGGATTTATGATGTAGACGAATTTTTTGACGTTCTTCACGATGAACCACTGGATAAGTGGTATGAGATTGGCAATGTGATTGCGATCGTTGACGCAAAACTGGAGCCGGAATTGTCAGAAGAAGCAGACTATCTGCTTGCGTCCGAGGCTGCAAATGCAGGAAGCATCATCCTCAGCAGGGCAGAAGAAGCAACAAAAGAACAGATTGAAAATACAATTGAACATTTGAACAGAGCGCTTGAACAGGTTCAGTGCAAGCGAAGGCTGGATCGGGAAATCATGAGAAAAGATGGAGCAGAGCTTTCGGAAGAGGATTTTGATAAGATCTTAAAGAGCGGTTATGTTGCAGAAAATTATCGGAAGATGGAGCTGGATGAGAAAAAAGGTTTTGATTCGTTGTATTTTATGAAATTAAAAATTTCTGCAGATGAATTGAAGACGCAGGTTGCGAAGATGATGCAGGATCCGGAATGTGGCGGTATTTTCCGGGTGAAGGGATTTGTGAAAGATGATGCAGGAAGCTGGATGCAGCTGAATGCAACCGGTCATGAGACCAGTATGAAGCCGATCGGAGACGGGCAGGAGGTTGTGATCGTGATTGGGGAACAGTTGAAGGAAGATCGGATACGGAAGTATCTGGAGAATTAGAAAGTGTAAAAGAGCACATCAAAAGCGATGTGATCCGGTCAGTATGCTGAAAACAGTTTTGTTTGTGTAATACAGCTGTTATTGTATCCATAAGCAACAGGACGCATGAAAAAGCTTTCGTTTTTTCATGCGTCCTGTTAATTTATTGTTTTTGATAAATGATATGTTTTACACGGCCGCCATCCATAATGATGGTATCATTTTCAGCTTTTACATACATTACAAGATTTGCATCCATTCGGAAGATAATACTTCCTGATCCTGATTGATAAAGTGTTGTTTTCCCATAACGACGCATATGGATTTCGCATGTATTTTCAACTTTCACTAATTTCATGAAGGAATCGGTTTCATCGTTGTAATAGGTTCCTTCCTGGAAAAGTGCCGGATCTGCAGGCTTGGCAGGGGTCAATGTAAGTACACGGGCAGGAAGTCGATAAAGGATTTCCTTATCTGTGAAGTAGATCTTTTCGTCTAATGAACCAATGCGATAACCGCCATCCTCTTCTTTTACCAGTTCTGTGCGGCACCATTCTCTTTGCATATAGAAGGTACCGTTTTGCTCTGCAATATCAACAAACATTGGATCATCCGGAAGTGCTGTCAGGAATACACCGCTGCGAGCAGGTGCATTTTCATGTTCCGGCACGGCTGGTTCGGTACAATCCGGTAATCCGAGTACGATGCAGGCAGCTTTATCGGCAAGCTTAGACATTGCGTAAGTTGTGGTGTTACTGATCAGTACAAGCTCCAGTTCTTTTTCCGGAATGCAAATAATTTCACCACGGTATGCAGCATCGGCACCGCCATGTCCGAATACATCCAGACCATGAAGCTTATGGGTGATAAGTCCGCCGCAGTATTCAGCCGTTTTGCCATTGCTGAGAAGGACAGGTTTCTTCATAAGCTCGATAATTTCAGGATCGATCACATTTGGATGAATGTACTCATCTAATACTTTGCAGAGATCGGAAGCACAGGTATTTACAGAGGTTGGTCCGTAAAGTGCGTAGTTCAGTGGATTATAGTAGAAAGTATCATTGCCTTCGTCCTGGTAAGAGTAAGTAAGATCCGGAACAATCTGTGTAAAGCTTTCACGAACAAAAGAATGTGTCATTCCGAGTGGATTGAAAATACGTTCTTTTACAAACTGTGGGAAGCTCATTTGCGACAGCTTTTCAACGATAAGTGCCAATAAATGGAAACCGGTGTTACTGTATAAATACTGTGACTGTGGTTCAAAGTTCAGCGATTTCTGAAGAGATATCGTTGTATTGATATCATCCATGTCAATCTGATCGTTGATCTTGATACCGCGTAAAAATAAGAGTTCCCACTGGTCGCGAAGTCCGCTGACATTATTCATCATCTGGCGGATCGTGATCGGTGTTTCAATGTTGATATATTCATTTAAATATTTCCTGATGTCGTCTTCTAAATCCAGCTTTCCTTCTTTCCAGAGAAGAAGAATAGACATAACGGTAAATTCTTTGGAAATCGATGCGACATGGAAAATACTTCTTTATGGATTTTTAATTTATTTTCAAGATTTCCATATCCAAAACATTTTTCGTAAAGAGTTTTACCGTGCTGGCGAATCAATACCTGAGCGCCAGGGCAAAGACCGCGATCCCACATACGGAAAAGCTGATCTAATTGTTCTGTCATATTTGAATTCATTACAAAAATACTCCTTCTGATAAATTATTTTTTTAGAATTTTTTCGAATGCATAAAGCCAGTTTTTGCCTGAAAGCAGAGAAATCCGTTCATCTGAATAATTATGTTCTTTCATATCCAGCAGGAAATCCGGAATGTCTGCGTGACCGCCGGACAGAATATCGAAAGGATACTCCGGCATCAGAGATAAGTCTTGTGCGGAACTGTTCTTTAAGAAGAGATCGCAAAAGTCAAATCCGAAACCGACATGCTGTTCTCCCATTACCTCAATCATGTGATCTAAGTGTGTAAGCATTTGCCGGCGATCAGCTGTGCTGCCGGCATCTGCGTTAATGATACTGCAGGCATTCAGTCCTACCACACCTCCGCGTCTGGAAATTTCTGCTAAATGCTCGTCTTTTAAATTTCTGTTGTTATGAGCAACTGCCCGTGCATTAGAATGCGATGCGATTAGTGGGCAGGAGGTAATGGATAAGACATCATCCACGCCCTCGTCACTTAAATGACTGAGATCAATGATCATGTTTAAGGATTCAGCTTCTTTTACAAGCATTTTTCCAAAGTCGGTCAGACCACCTTTTTTGGCGTTCCCGGTAAAATCACAGCCGTCAGCTGCCATATTTCTGCGGCTCCAGGTAAGTCCCAGTCCTCTTACGCTGCGGCGTAGAAAGCATGTAACATGAGGCAGGAGCTTATCGGTTCTGCTCCTTCAAACGAGAGAAGGATACCGACTTTATTTTCCGAAGCAGCTTTTACAAAGTCATCTGCGCTCGTGCAAAGCATAAGAAGGTCCGGACTTTCGCTTATCTCACAGTGGAGAGCGGCAATCTGTTCCATAGCGATTGAAATACCTCCATAAGGCAGGTACTGGCTATCTACAAAGAGGGAGGCAACGACTCCCGTCACGTTTCCTTTTTTAAAAGCTGGATAGTATAATCTTTCAATGACCTTATGCTCGCCGTTTTTGCGGCGTACAGCGACATCACTGAGTAAGTCAAAATGTCCATCAATAATATATTTCATAATCGTGTTTTCCTTAATAAACTAACTGTGAAAAGTAAACAATTATAGTAGCTTCTTTATCTGATGTATTCATGTAGTTATGTAAACAATTTTTAGGAATATAGAAACTGTCACCCTCGTGGATTACATAAGTACTGTTATCCATACGGAGTTCCAGTTCCCCTTTCAGGAGCAGGAGACTCTCGTCATAATTACCATGTGAAATCATCTGCTCAGTCACCCAGGTGTTAGGGTTTAATCTCACAATAAGTCCGGTCATTTGTGCTTCTTTTGAGTCCGGAAGTTTAGAAGGTGTAAAAATGGAGTAGGAAACATCGATTTCCGGGATTTTCATTGGAATTCGTTTTTCTTTTCTCACTAAATAAGTTTCTTTTGAATTATTTTTCTCTTCAGATGACTCAACAGAGAGTTCAGAGTCACCCATGATTAACCATACTTCTGAACAATCTAAGCAGGCTGCAATTTTTCTAAGTGCCACGAGTGAAGGAGATTTTAAATCTCTTTCAATTTGTGATATATGACCTATTGTGTATCCGGTAGCTTCAGCTACCTCTTTGAGCGTGAGCCCTCTTTTTTTTCGCATTTCGCGAATTCGGCTTCCATACATGGTCCCGCCCCTCCTTTCGCAATTCAAGTATAAAACTAGCGGTTTTTGATTGCTTTTTCAATACGGGTAAGAGCTTCCTGAAGTTGAGCGCGTGGACAGCCAATATTTAATCGCATATAAGTGCTGCACTGAGCACCGAAACGATATCCAGGATTCATTTTTACCTTTGCTTTTTCTAAGAAAAATTGATTTAATTCGTCATTTTCCAGATTAAGTTTTGAACAATCAAGCCACAGCAGATATGTTCCTTCAGGTGACCAGACGCTGATTTCCGGAATATTTTCTCTGATATATTCTACGGTGAAATCTCTGTTAGCTTCGAGATATTGAAGCATTTCTGTAAGCCATTCCTCGCCTTTTGTATATGCGGCAGTCAGCGCTGTCATACCGAAAACGTTATCACCAAGATCAAACGCATTATAGGTTGCGTCATACGCATTGTATAATTTCTTGTTCGGAATAACAACATAAGATTGACAAAGACCGGCAACATTAAAGGTTTTACTCGGTGCAAAAGCTGTGATTGTATGTTCCATAGCATATTCTGATACGGATGCCATCGGGGTATGGTGTTTTCCGCCATATACGAAATCGGCATGGATCTCATCGGAAATAATATACAGCTCATGGCGTTCGGCGATTTTAGCAACTTCCAAAAGTTCTTCTTTTGTCCATACACGACCAGCCGGATTATGAGGATTACACATCATGATCGCTTTGCAGCGGTTGTCGATCTGTGCTTCCAGACGCTCGAAGTTAATGGAATAACGTCCGTTTTCATCACAATCTAACTGGTGATTAATGATAACACGTCCATTTTCTTCAATCGAAGAGTAGAATGGATGATAAACAGGTGTCATGATCACAATACGATCCCCAGGTGTTGTCAGAGATAAAAGACTCATAACAAGAGCAGGAACAACGCCGGGACTGAAACCTAACCATTCGCTCTGAATATCCCAGTGATAACGTCTTCCTACCCAGGATACGATGGCATCTTTTAATTCTTTGCTGTGATGAGTATATCCATAAACAGGATGATCTAAACGTTTCTGCATTGCTTCGCGAATTTCCGGAGCTGCTGCAAAATCCATGTCTGCTACCCACATCGGAACGACATCTTCCGGAATATTGTATTCCCATTTATTACAAGATGTGCCATGTCTGTCGATGATTTCATCAAAATTATATTTTCCCATTTTCTTTTTTCTCCTTCGAAATTTTTAGTTAGCTGTTCCTGCAAGACCGGTAATTGCAGAGATGCCACATTCTAATTCATGCATGTTATCACATGTGATTTCTACTTCTGTACCGCTTAAACGTTTCATGCGAGGGATTTGTGCAACGGTGTCGGCCATTGCTGTTGATTTGAATTCAATCCCAGTTGATCGGAGTTGTAACTTCATATAAAGGAATTTTGCTTAAATCGGAATCAAGAACTTCTTTTACAGCAGAAATCGTATTTTCCCTGAGAACTTTTTGTGGTGGGAATTTTGCTGCATAGCGTGACAAAGCTTCTTTAGTTGTTACGAATTTTACCCATGGCATCATTTCTTTGTCTATAAGCTGTTTGCGAAGACCAGAATCACCGATGATAAGCCTATCGGAACCTTATAAGAAGCAGCAAGTGCTGCGTTCGTTGTACTTTCGTTCATATAGCTCCGTTGATCTTAAGGCTGGAACAACTCTTCCGTAGTAAGACTGTGATCCATATTGGCAAATCTTCTCCGGACCGGCAT
>ENA-OQAZ01001518-OQAZ01001518.1-human-gut-metagenome-genome-assembly--contig:-NODE-1518-length-10897-cov-2.095915_pt1 | contig 10897 bp, 9 predicted proteins | sample MGYA00242737_ERZ504531 | MGnify/ENA primary metagenome ERZ504531 (study PRJEB26092, sample SAMD00036244) | human gut metagenome | host: Homo sapiens | study: EMG produced TPA metagenomics assembly of...
ATCAACCCGACGACGATTCTCATATACTCGACATCGTATGAACCCCTGCGTTTCCGTGACATAGAAAACCGCACCTCCAAATCATCGGACATGAATTACTCCAGTCCAACAATCGGGGTGCGGTTCAAACTTCCACATATTCGCCGGGGCGTTTATTATCTTCGCCCGGTTGAAAACAGCTGCCATTGCAGCTCCTTTCATTGTCAGGAGCCCCTCTCAACCGTTTTGACATACCATTGCGGTAGTTTTGTAGCGTCGTGCAGACACCTACGAGTTCGAGAGGCTCGTTTTCCTAGGTTCCGACCTGTTCCAGCAGATCGGAACCTTTTTGTTTCCAGGCTTCGGATGAAGCCCCGCAAAGACCATACCACACGAAACAGCTTGAGACAAGTTTCGCCAATCTAAGACACATATCGTCTATATTGATGGTATAGTGGAGATAGTATTACCCTTCGAGGCTTTACTGGAGCGTGGCACATATGAAAAAGAAAGACGTTTTGGATCTCATCCGCTATCACACGGAGCACAACGACGCCGCTTTTCGCACCCAAGCATACAATATCGCCAAGGAATTCGCCGAATCCGGAGACACCCAACTATCCGAATACATCCTCGCGCTTATCTCAAACGCGAACACCCTCGTTCCACAATCCGCAAGCATAGAACTCGATTCCACATTTCTCACAAAGCGAACAGTTGTGCGAACATCACTCCCCTTGCCGGAACCCATCGCAAACGACATTCAAGCGTGCTCAATGCCATCGGGCGCAACATCGGCATACATCGTTTCCTTTTCCACGGCCCCGCGGGCACAGGAAAAACCGAATCCGTGAAACAGATTTCCTCTCTCCTGCAACGAGAACTTTACGTAGTGGACTTCGCATCCATCATCGACAGCAGACTCGGCCAGACCGCCAAAAACATCACAAAAACTCTTCAACGAAATCAATCAATTCCCACAACCCGAGCAAATGGTTGTTCTATTCGACGAAATCGACGCCCTCGCATTAGACCGCATCGACTCCCGAGACGTACGTGAAATGGGTCGAGCAACATCCATGCTGCTCAGTCAAATGGACGAACTGTCAGAGCAAATCATGCTGTTCGCCACCACAAACCTGTACTCCAAATTCGACAAAGCCTTCATCCGCCGGTTCGACGCCACAATCGACTTCGGCAGATACACGAGCGAAGATCGCTCTGACATCGCCGTAAGCATCCTGAACGGATATTCGAAACAGTTCTCGTTCATCGGGAAAAATACGCGACTGTTCAAAAAAATCCTCGCCAACGCAGGCATACTCCCCTACCCAGGAGAAATGAAAAACATTATCCGCTCATCCATCGCTTTCAGTAAACCTGACGACGAAAACGACTACTTGCGGCGTTTATACACCGCCTTGGTACCCAATGGCTCTGAAACCATCCAAGACATACATGCACTGCATGATCAGAACTTCACCTTGCGTGAGATTGAAATCCTAACCGGAATATCCCGCAGCACCGTAGCTCGAGAAATCAAGGAAGCCAGCAATGAATAATACGCTCGTACTCAAAGGCAAACTCCAGACTCGGCGAGCGCAACGCCCCGGCGCTCCAGCACTGCCAGTAGGCAAATCAGTCGATATGAACGATATGGAAGCGAAAATCGCAAGCCTTCAGACAGTACGTGATTACTGGAGAGAGCAACCGCCGATTATCAATCCTCTGGTTGAAGTGCACTACAGGCAGGTTGTGGCTAAAAGTAACAGGATCAAACAGCTTCTTTCCGGTCATGGGAAGCGAGCTAATGATTCCATAGTTGGCGCGCGCTTTGAGCCAATCGAAAGCAAACTCAGCACTTATGACGGATCCGAACATGGTTCCAGCCAAATCGGTACGCGCATGCGTCACGTCATCACGCATTACGTGACCATGGACACTATCGATTCGACGCTTACTGACTTGGAAGCGTGCAAAACGATTCTGGAACATCATGCGGTTCCATCAACGACGAACAACTTGCCACAATTACCAAAGCGGGTCTCGACAAAATCGACGAACGCGCAGGACTGAGCAAAACAACTTTCGCACAGCTCATTCGCGACATATATTTCGTTGACCATTTCGACGTGAGGTCCGTAATAAATAATCCGAAGTATCGCGCTTTGGTGACGCTATATGATACGGGGCGAGACGCCAGCCAAACAGTGTCACTGTTGAATTCCCTTGGCATCAATGTGATCTCAACCAGTCTGCTCGATCCGACAACCATCAACCTGTTGCCAGAACAGTACAGCAAGCTGGCTGAAACTGCGCCATATCTGATTGCCATGGCGCAAAAAAACATCTTGGATCTGAAAGTTGAGACAAGCACTAAGCAGAATCCGCAGGATGCACGAGACTCTCAAAACGAATACGGCCTTTCCGTTCCGCCACCGCATAACGAGCCGATTGTCGGCGTCATTGACACACGATTTGATGAAACCGCTTATTTTGCCGATTGGGTTGAGTATCACGATGATCTGATCGACCCGCAATTGGGGGTCGATCCGGAAGACTATGCGCATGGCACGGAAGTCGATTCCATCATTGTGGACGGCCCTGCCCTGAATCCTGCTCTGGAAGACGGTTGCGGCAGATTTCGCGTACGTCATTTTGCGGTCGCTAAAAATGGCAAAAATAGCTCTTTCAGCATTCTAAAATCCATACGGCACATCGTGGAAACGAATCAAGACATCACCGTATGGAACCTATGCCTCGGATCAACAGAGGAAGCACTCGAAAACACCATATCTCCCGAAGGCGCAATGCTGGATGAACTTCAAGAGAAATACGGCGTTATCTTCGTGGTGGCAGGGACGAATAAGACTTCTAAAGATTCCCCAGATACCCCCAAACGAATCGGCGCCCCGGCAGATTCCGTCAACGCTTTAGTGGTCAATGCGACTTCCATACTCAGAGAGCCCGCAAGCTATACCAGAGAGGGACCGGTATTACATTTCTTCCGGAAACCAGATATCTCCTACTTTGGTGGAGACAATTACGGCGAGATGGCTGTGTGGTCTCCAGGAGGAGTGGCGACCACACGAGGAACCTCCTTTGCCGCGCCTTGGATCACACGAAAACTAGCATATCTGGTCCACGTCATGCATCTTTCTCGTGAAGCAGCCAAAGCACTGATTATCGACGCAGCTTCCGGCTGGGAGCCAATTTCCGCGGACAATATCAAGCTTGGATATGGTATTGTCCCCACCCGAATTGAAGACATTCTGGAAACCCCTTCTAACGAAATACGATTCGTTTTGGAAGGAACCATCGACACTTTCGAAACATACAACTACAACATTCCCGTGCCAATGAAAGATGGAAAATACCCATACATGGCCAGAGCCACGCTTTGCTATTTTCCAAAATGCGATAAAAGGCAAGGCGTGGATTACACCGACACCGAGCTTGATTTCCACTTCGGACGCATGAAGACAAGCGGTATCGACTCACTCGACAACAACATACAAGGAGATCCTTTCGCTCGAACCTATGAAGATACGGCTCGGAAAATGTATCGCAAATGGGACAATGTGAAACATGTCAGTGATATCGAAAAACGCAGCTTCCGACCGCGTGTTTCGCACGGAATTCCTTACTGGGGTTTCAAAATCCGCAAAACCGAACGCTTCGACCCTCCAGTAGACAAGAATGGCAACGTCGGAAAGAACGCAGGAGATGGTCTTCGTTTCGGCATTGTGGTGACGTTACGCGGCATGGACGGACGTAACCGTTTCGACGAATTCAAGATGCAATGCCAACTGCAAAGCGAACCCTGGATCGTGGAAGAAATCGACATGAACACTAACATCAAGATTTACCAGGAAGCCGACGCTGAAATCACGTTCGACGACGAAACTGAAAAGTGAACCAGTCGTCAGGCTGACCGTCCGGCAGTGTGAAACGTGACTTGTGCAGACACCCACAGCCCGCCCGCACAAGACGCGTTTTACACCTGCACAACTCGGATTTTGTCCGACTAACGTGACTTGCGCAGGCATGGTTTTAGTAGTAAAGAAGCACCCATTACGGCGTGTTGATTTGTCAAAAACGATTTCTTCATGTAAATTGTCCACTTACATGTACGTGGAGCGACTCGACCGATTCTTATGAATGTGAAGCGGTCCTCCAAAAGTGGATAGTCGTTATGGCTATCCACTTTTTTCTTAGGGAGCGCAAACGATGCGATCGGCGTCAAACGTATCGGCAAGTAAAAATAGGATCGCCTTGAACACTAAAGAACAGTGCGATCTTTTAGAAAGTCATGGTGTTGAATTCAAACTCTGCTCCAAGGCGGAAGCAGAATCTTTCCTACGAAACAATACTTACTTCTTCAAAATCAAAGCCTTTGACAAGAACTTCAAACGCGATCAACAAGGCAACTACAGCAAGCTGGATTTCGCCTATCTTAAAGATATATCAACTATCGATTTTAAGCTTAGAATGTTGATTCTTCGCATGACAGGCGATATAGAACATGCGTTGCGCATTCGATTCAACAACTTAATTTCAAGAGTCCAAGAAGACGGATACCAAGTAATTGCCGACTACGAAAAAGATCAAAACCTCTACTATGCCAAACATGGCAGATCGTTTGTTCCAGAAGATGATTACAAAAAATCGGTTTATACGGAAGGAATGATCAATAAGTATCTGGATCAAAAACCAGTGTGGCTGTTCTGGGAGACTTGCACTCTGAACAGTCTTATACGTTGTTACAGTTCTTTTCTCGAGCATCGCAAGTTTTATGATATGACGTATTCTTTGCTCTACGGAGTAAGGCTCTTACGCAATGCGGCCTCGCATCATAATTGTCTTCTTATCCCACCAGCGGCCACCATCAAAAAGACAAAAGTCTTGGATAGTTTGATGCCTATTTTTCTCGCGACAGACAACCCGGTAAGGGAGAAGACTCTTTATCTTGCGCAATCAGATCCTTTGATACATGATCTTTCCTGCATCCTTCTATCTCATATCAATTTGGTCAAGAGTGCTGGAATGAGGCGATACACAGAAGACCAAACAGCCTCTGTGCTGAGACGAATCGATGAACACGCGGCGTGGTACAAAGACCCGCAGAGCGGCTGCGACTACCTTCTGGACCAGTTTGCCGCCATCAAACTGTTGCTATCGGAATATATAGAATTCAACAAACAGTACGGTTCCGGCAAACTGTCAGAAACGCAATTAGAACTGAAAACAGAGCCTACCCGAGAACCCGTACGCCATGGACGACGTCGTCCTTCAAAGAAAGCCCGGAACCAAGCCACCAGTGTTTAGTCCATTGGAAACTTTGAGACCGAGGAGCTGACCTTGAACCTTGCTTCCGATCATCGGATTTGAAGAAATTCGGATCCGATGATCGGAGTGCGGTTTCATGTCTGCATTACTAGCGTTTTGCGTCTATACAGCTCAAGAAAAGGGCAGGAAATACTAGTTGTGCAGACGCGACGACTGCAGATGGACCGTTGCGTATGCGCAGATTGCGGAAGCGATCACCAGCAGCAGCGAGATGATGGCGAGCGCCTGCACTGCGGATCCGGAGCGAGGCATTTCCGGCTTCCCCGGCTTTTCTGGATCACCGGGTTTGCCAGGTTCTTCTGGTTTTTCTGGCTCGGCGACGGCTTTGATGGTTACCGCCACTTGTGCGCTTATGCCATCGTGGTCGGAGGTGCGCAACTGTGGGCCCGCTCCCCCACTCGCGTTTGCACCTATAACATCATCCGCACCATTGCGCACGGTGGTGATGGTGATGTTCTGGCTCACGGCTTCGAAGGCTTTCCTCTTCCCAACCGCCTGCATTGCGCGATCGATCTGATCGTTCAACGCCTGCAACTGGTCACTATCCGCCACAAGACGGTAGTCGGCGATGCCGTTCAGTTGCGTTCCCGTCAAGGTCAGTAGGTCGTCAGCACTTAGCCGCTGAAGGCCGCTCGCCGGATTCAATTCAACCAAAGTCTGCTTGCTGGAGACCGCCAGATCGCCGACATGGAACATTCCATCACCCGTACCGTCACCGCTAGTGCCGTCTGGAATCAGCCCAAGCGAGTCAGCCAAGTACGGCGCAAGATTCGACGAGTCGGAGAACGAGCCGCTCAACAAGACGAGCGTGTTCAGTCCAGCTGGAATCATACCCCGGTATTCGCCGCCGCGAACGGTCACATAGCCAAGATTTTTAGCGTCATCCAGCAGGTTGAAAAGCGTCGGCGCGGTGAATGTTCCGCCCGAAAAACTGCCTTGCGCGGAAGTTTCATCCGTTTCGGCAAACCGCATCAACGTTGCATCCGAGGTGAACGTGCCACCCTCCACGTGCAATGTGCCACGGCAATCGACCGCAGGCTGTGTTCCGCCAGCAATTGTTCCCGGTCCAGCAATGGTGAGCTGCATGTTCGCAGGCACAGTGATCGCAGCAAACCCGGCAGCTCCACCGGATTCAGCGGCTTGCAGCATATGCCCGTTCAGGTCAAACGTTACGTTTCGCAACGCCTTTCGATGGCGTAATCGTAACGCTTTCCGTCACGTCGGCTAGCAATGTGACCGTCGTGTTCTTCAACGTTGTTCGACCGATTGCCTCCTGTACGCTCGCGTAGGTTGCGTTGCCCACTTGCGCGACCGCCTGAGATTCGGCGGCAACGGCAACCGCACCCGTAGAGAACAGCAGCGTTCCAGACAGCGTTACGAGCACGAAAACAGCGGTCAGCACCACCGAAACCAAATACTTGCCTTGCGTTTGCGGGCACACATTCGCCCGCTTCCCATGACTACGCATGATTATTTCCTTTTATAGGTTCTGTTGCATATTTCAATCCGCACCGAAGTGCGTGGGACCACCCTCAGCTGTGAGGGATAACGTTACAGAAATCATGGCGCCACGTTGCATTAATTATCTCATATTGCGCAGAAGAAAGCAAATTATCTATTTTTGAAAATCCAAATCTCATATGAGAGATATCAGAATACAATCCTTATCTATAATGGATATAATCACATAAATTGAATCTATTTCACATGAGTATCACAATATTCCCTATAAAATAAAACCATCATCATAACTACAAAAATATGCATATGATGAATAACTATTTCCTATCAAAAAACAAGTGAGCCCGCAGTCAAACAAACCCTTACTGTAAAAAACGCTTTACCGTCTACGCAAGTCGGGAAAGCAAAAGAGCGCTCCGGGAGGGAGCGCTCTAACTTGCGTAAGCGATCGTGCGAAAAGTACTGCGGAATTTAGTAGGATCCGGTGCCGCGGAAAACTACGAGCACGGTTTTTGCAAGAATCGCAAGATCGCCTGCAATGGACCAATTTTCAATATAGGAAACGTCCAAATACTCGCTTTGTTCCTGCGAAAGATCCGAACGGCCGGAAACCTGCCACGGACCGGTAATACCAGGCTTGACGAGCAGTCGCGTGGAATAGAGGGAACCGTAGCGGGCAACCTCTTCCGGCAATGCCGGGCGAGGACCAACCAAAGACATATCACCCTTCAGTACGTTGAAGAACTGCGGGAATTCATCCAACGAAGTCTTACGAATGAAATGACCAACCTTCGTAATTCTCGGATCATCCTTCATTTTGAAGATGAAACGATCGGTCTGGCCATTTTCTTCGGCAAGTTTCTTCTTCAATTCTTCCGCATCGGTAACCATGGAACGGAACTTATACATGGTAAACGGCTTGCCATGCAAACCGATACGCTGCTGCGAGAAGAAAATCGGACCACCGTCATCAAGCTTGATGGCGATCGCCGTGCCCAGCATCAGCGGCGAGGAAATCAGCAGCGCGAAAGCCGAACCGACGATATCCAGCAAGCGTTTGATCACGTACGTCGTATTCGTATACTGCGGCAAACTTGCCAGCAATACCGGCTGTTCGGCCGTATTACGCAAGTACAGGCGGTGGCCGCTCACGTCAGCCAAGGAAACAGCCAACGCAAGCTCCATGCCAAGCGACTCGACCGCAAGGGAAATGCCATGCAGCATTTCGGAATCGCGGGACAGCACGTCGGCAACATACACTTCCTGCGCACCCAAGCTTTCGCACGTACGCGGGAAAGCGGCATTGAACGGAATCACCTTCAGCTTGTCAGCACCTTCAATGGAAGGATCAGGCTCGAACGACGTGACCACATAAGCGTCTTTCTCATTGTCGTCAGCTTCGATCGGACACACGGCAATCGGCGAATACCCCCAATTGGAGTAGTCCCGCATGGTGCGCAACGCACAATTGATGCCGTCGGAAGAGCCGACTACCACGGTCTTATACTTACAGGCACCCTTCTGACGGCTGCGATGCTGCCATTGACGCATCTGCCAACGAGCAATCACTTCCAAGAAAAATGCGATGATCGGGGCGACGATAAGCGCAGTTCGCGGCAAGGAAAGATTGAAAATAAAAGCAAGCGAACAGTAAGTGATGATGGTGAGCAGCGATGCGTTGATGATTTTCGCATACAGCTCGTAGCCTTCCGCCATCACATGGCGATGATACGTTCCGGCAAAGGTGAGGCTCAACACCCAAATGAGGCTGAAGCAGATGAGGAACAGCCAGAACGGCATGGCCTCATTGATGGCATTATATGCGGCATCGTTGGCCCAAAGACTGATGGATAGCGAAATCAGCATGACCGCAAGATCGACCATCACCAAGCAGACGACAAAAGAATAACGCCATGCGGGCACAACCTGATTCCGCCTGCCCTTGCGCTTTCCATCTTCACCAACGGAAAATGGCGTGTTCGAAAACATCATCGGCTCAAACTGAGGGCTGTTGTCTTGAGACTGATGTCGCTCCTGCTTCTGATCCTGGTGACGAGAGTTAGAAGAGACGATATGGATTTCCTGGGTTCTCACTACTTGATCCGAACCCTGCTCAGAGCTGCGGAAACCGCCTTGCATGACTTCTCCCTCTACTAACTACCCCCCCCCCGAAAAGAAGGGGGCTTCCCTCCATGAAGAGATAGTATCATAAGCCCTGTTAAAAGAGTAGATCTCCAACTCGCTTTTGCGGTTAAATGACTATTGGAAACTTGCTTTCGACGCGATACCGCGAAACGCGCGGCAAGAACGGATGAAAAGTTGGCGTCCATTCCGTGAACGTGAGGCTACATGCGCATATACCCACATATTCCCCCATACTCCCCTGTTGCAAGATGGCTTGTCTAGAGCCGCTTGCTTAGCTGCTTAGGTTGCCTACGGAACTGTCTAGCGGCCTTCGATCAGCGGGGTCTGGCGGAGGGTGAGCGGCTCATCCGTATCTGGAGCGGACTGCACATGCACGGTGATCTCATAGGATTCGCCGGGCTGCAAGGTCACATCGCCCACGCCCACGGTCAGGCCATTATGCAAAGTCACACCCTTGTAATCGTCGGCATTCTGGAATTCCCAATCCACCAAACGACCGTTCGCAGGCGCGTAAATGAACAATGCCGTCTTGATCTGGCCTTTCGGAACGATATTTCCGGCACCGGTCACATAGTCAGCTTCGGAAGCCGCTTCCTCCGCCGTCATGGTGTTCTGCAACTTGATATGCACCGTATACTGGTTCGCGCCGTTTCGCGCGACCTTCTGGAATTCAGTGGTCACTTCGCGATGCAAATACCAGTCCATTTTCGACTCGGTTTCGTCGGAAATATACACGCCGACCTGCGGTTTCGCACCTTCCGTAATCAATTTGCCGGAAATAGCGGAATCGGCAATCAGATTCTGCTCATCCTCATGCGCGCTCCACACCATCACATGCCCCTGCTCAACAGACGTGGCAAGCGCCTTGACATACGATTTGAAATTGCCCGCATTCTGCATGATATAGTCGAACGCGGCCTGCGCGGCAACCGCGAAATACTCGTCCGTCTCCTGCGGAGCCATGCGCGCATACACGTCGTGCAGCAACGTTTGGGCAGTATTCGCACCATCCAACGTCGAACCGTCAGGCATGGCAACGCCACCGGTCACCGCCAACATGTTCTGCAGGAACAGCGGATCAATGGCGATCACGCCATCAACCGCAACGCCATACTGGCGAGCCCACATGGCGCTCACAATCTCGCCGGTACGCGGAAAATCAGGCGTGAAATTCACGTCGCGAATATCCTTGCCAAGCTTGTCGGTGAACAGCAAACGTTCCTCGGCGGTCAAATTCACAACCGGCTCGTCGGCATTCTGAATCTCCGAATCGGAAACGAACGGCCGCAAGCTCACGTGACCGCCCTGCACCGTGGCCAGGCCGAGCGATCCCGTAAGGCCGCCGGAAGGACGCGCCTCCGCATTCGTTTGCGCAAGGATCAGATAATTGCGCGGAGCATCATTCGCATGGCTTTCCGTACCCAACATGCTTGGCAGCACCTGCACGATGGAATTCAAGGAATGCACCATGCTGTCAAGTTTTTCGCAATACGTTTCCGCGGTTTTCAGGGCGTCCGCGATCTGCGCGATATGCGGGGTTTTCACGGTTTTCACTTCCCGCGTGGCCTTGTCGATCGTATCGTCCGCGATTTGGAGCGGCTGCTGAGACGCTTCCAATCCGGAAATTTCGATCGTGCCGTTTTCCACGTGAATACTGTTCAGATCAACATTTTCGGCGACTTTCACCAGTTGCGGCAACGCCTGCGACGAAATATTCTCCATGGCGGCCACCGTGTGCGTACGGCGGAAATGTCATTGCCCACATACGGCACGACCGACGCCACCTGCCACAGCGGCGAAGAGGTTTGCTTGTAGGCCTTGCTTACGTGATCGGAGAACGCGGTTGTCTGCTTCTCAAGCTTGGACGTGTCCGCTTCGGAGATGGTCTGCTGCAAGCCTTGCACGCCCGACACCGCCTGCTGCAGCTCGTTTTTCACGTGCAGCGCAGACCATACGAATGCGC
>ENA-OQAZ01001519-OQAZ01001519.1-human-gut-metagenome-genome-assembly--contig:-NODE-1519-length-10895-cov-4.145617_pt1 | contig 10895 bp, 9 predicted proteins | sample MGYA00242737_ERZ504531 | MGnify/ENA primary metagenome ERZ504531 (study PRJEB26092, sample SAMD00036244) | human gut metagenome | host: Homo sapiens | study: EMG produced TPA metagenomics assembly of...
CCACCGCACAGTGGAGTTGTGCCGCAAAGCAGTGTCCGCTTTGACGCCATCGACCACTGCACGGTGCTGGCGCGCACGATCCCGGAGGATATCCGCTCCGACGAGCTGACCCACGTTGCCAGCGTCTTTGCTGTCAGCGCCCGCATGGCTGCATTGGAGAGCCTGCAGGGAACGCTGATGAGAGCGTAAGACCGTCTGCCGCCCCGTAAACCAAAAACCCGCATTGGCATTCAAAACCAATGCGGGTTTTTTATTGGTGCGCCCGGCGGTAGGAAGTGTCAGCCGAAGGCAGCGGAAAACCGATAAGAATAGAAATCCGCGGCTTTCCTTGCAATTTTCCGGCGAACATGCTACATTTAGTATAAAAACAAAAGGGGGCGTGCCGGGTATGATTCGTTTGGCCCTTGTCGAAGACGACGAGCTCTACCGCAGCCAGCTGCGCGAATATATTGACAAATACAGCGCGGCGTCGGGCGAAAAATTTACCGTGACAGAATTTTCCGACGGCGACGAGATCGCACTTGGCTATAAGGCTGTCTATGACATCATCCTGATGGACATCGAGATGAAGTTTATGGATGGCATGATGGCTGCGAGGAGATCCGCAAGGTCGACACCGAGGTTATCATTATCTTCATCACAAATTCGCCGCAGTATGCATCAAGGGCTATGCCGTCGATGCGCTGGACTATGTGCTGAAGCCGGTCAGCTACTATGCGTTTTCGCAGAGGCTTGGCCGCGCCGTGGAGCGCGTGGCGCGCCGCGCACGGCACTTTTTGCAGATCAACGCCCACGGCACGGCACATAAGCTGGACACCTCGGCCATTTATTGGATCGAGAACTGCGGGCATGACTTGGTCTTTCACACGGCGGAAGGGGAGGTGACCGCCCCGGGCTCCATGACGGAGACCGAGGAAAAATTGGCGCAGGACAGTTATTTCCGCGTAAACAAGGGCTGCCTTGTGAATCTGGAACACGTTGACCGAATGGACGGTGAGGATACCATCGTCCACGGAGACCGTGTGCCGCTGGCCCGAGCACGGCGCAAGGCATTTCTGGATGCACTGAACGACTATATCAACGGGGCAGGGTGACGATATGCCGCTGAAAATTCCTTATTATGAGATGGATATTCCGCGCCTTGTCACGGCGCTGGCAGACTGGCTGGCCTGCCTTTTGTACCTGCGGTTTCTGCCTCCGCGCTACGGCGGGGTCAAGCGTGCGGCGCTGTACGGTGGTGCATTGGCGGTATTGGCACTCTACCTTGTGGCCACCGACGGCTTTGACGGCTGGCGGTTCAATGTGCTGTACGCGGTTTCTGTCGCACTTATGCTGCTTTTTATGGCGGCGGCCACCCGTGCAGACCGCTGGCAGGTGGGGTATTTCTGCACGCGGGCGTTTATTCTGGCGGGTTTTGCCGGGGCGCTGACATGGCAGATGTATGTATATTTTGCGCGTTACATCGCAGCATTGCAAAGCCTGCCTGCGTTGGTGCTCTTTATTGCGGCGGGGTTCGGCATCATCTTCGGCCTGATGTGGCTTCTGGAGGATGGCGGCAGCACGGGCAGCATTCAGTTTGACATTCGGCCCCGCACGACCTGCATCGCGGCGGTCATGGCGGCGGCCATCTACATTTTGTCCAGCATCAGCTATACGCAGCTGAACACGCCGTTTTCGGCCCGCGGCACGATGGAAATTTACACAATGCGCACGGTTGTCTACTTTGGCGGCGTGGCGCTGCTGTTTGCATATCAATCACAGCTGCGCGATTTATTGGCACAGCGCGAGGCGGATGCCTTGCGGAACATGCTGCACATCCAGTATGAAAACTACAAAATCCGGCAGGAGAGCATTGACCTCATCAACCAAAAATATCATGACTTGAAGCACCAAATCGCGGTGCTTCGCGCCGAGAGCGGCGAGAAACGCAATGCCGTGCTGGACAATATGGAGCAGGAAATCAAAGCCTACGAGGCGCAGAACGACACCGGCAATAAGGTGCTGGACACGGTGCTGACAGGCAAAAGTCTGACCTGCCGCACCAAAAACATTCAATTGACCTGCGTGGCTGACGGCACAGCGCTGGACTTTATGGATGTGATGGACATCAGCAACCTGTTCGGCAATGCGCTGGACAACGCAATCGAGAGCACCGACAAAATCACAGACCCGGAGCGCAGGCTCATCCATCTGAGCGTGGCGAGGCAAAAAGGCTTTGCGGCCATCCGCATTGAAAACTGCTTTGACGGTGAGCTGAAATTTGAGAAGGGCCTGCCCGTCACGACGAAAAAGGATGTCTTGTACCATGGCTTCGGTGTAAAAAGCATACAAAACGCCGCCGCAAAATACGGCGGTACCGCGACAATTACGACCCGCGAGGGTTGGTTTGAGCTGCGTGTGCTGATTCCGCTGGGGCAGCCGCAGCAAGAATAAAAAATGAAGTTTTACGCCCTCTGCATCGGCAAACGCCGTGCAGGGGGCGTTGTTTGTGCGGAAAAAGTCTATGTTTTGATGCCGCATTAGGCAATGTATACAAAAAAGAAGCACAAAACATTGTGAAACCTGACGAAGCCAAAAACCGTTTGTGCGAAAAAGAGCGCATTTCGTGCAAATTATGCGCCGCCGCACGATTCTTGTGGTATGGTAGACTTACAGAAAAAAGAAGCAATCTCCGGACGGACTGCCCGTCCGACGAAGGAGGAGAACACATGTTTGAAATCACACGCCTGACGGTGGAGCATCTGCCGCCGGCTGCGTGACCGACTGCTCCACACCCCGCATCGGGTTTTCCCTGAGCAGTGACCGCCGGGGTGCACAGTTGGCCGACGCCGAGTTGACCGTCGGTGACTGGTCCGCCCATGTGACCAGCGGCCAGAGCGCTGCCTACGTCGGCCCTGCGCTGCTGCCGTTCACCACCTACAACGTGCGCCTGAACGCCACCGACGACGCAGGCGAGACCGCCACCGCCACCACTGCCTTTGAGACAGGCCGCATGGAGACGCCCTGGAAGGGCCGGTGGATCAGCGACCCGAGTTACCACTTCACCGAGCAAAGGTCAGCCCCGTGCCGATGGTTTTCCGCAAGGAAATCACAACGAACAAACCCATTGCCCGCGCGCGGCTCTACGCCACAGCCATGGGCATCTACGAGGCCGAGCTGAACGGCCAAAAGCTGGGCGAGCAATACTTCGCCCCCGGCTTCACGAGCTACAAGTCCTATTTGCAGTATCAGACCTACGATGTAACGGCACTTTTGACAGGCGACGACACGCTGACCTTCACGGTTGCAGGCGGCTGGGCGGTGGGCAGCTTTGTGTTTACCCGCAAAAACCGCGTGACTGCCGACCGTCAGGCTCTGCTGGCCGAGCTGCGCATTGAGTACACGGACGGCACGACGGAGACCATCGGCACCGACGCTACATGGCAGGTCAGCGAGAGCGGCCCCGTGCGGATGGCGGATCTGTATGACGGCGAGACCTACGATGCCACGCAGGAAATCAGCGATTGGCACAACGCCGCGCCCGAGACGCTGAAAGTTGCCCCCGCCATCACGGCGGACTACGGTGCCCCGGTCAAGGCCCACGAGGTGCGCAAGCCCGTGGCCGTGATGACCGCCCCCGACGGCGAGACGATTTACGACTTCGGCCAGAACCTTGCGGGTGTTGTCCGCATCAAATTCAACGGCAAGGCCGGGCAGGTCGTGACCGTGCGCCACGCCGAGATCCTGAACCCCGACGGCAGCTTAAACACGACCTTCCTGCGCACGGCCAAGGCCACGGCGACCTACACCTGCCGCGACGGCGAGCAGACCTACAGCCCGCGGTTCAGCTATATGGGCTTCCGCTATGCGGGGGTCAAGGGTATCGACGCGAAGGATCTGGAAATCGAGGCCGTGGCGCTCTACTCCGATGTGGAGCACAGCGGTTCCTTCCGTTGCTCCAATGAGATGCTGAACAAACTGCAGTCCAACATTACATGGGGCGCCAAGTCGAATTTCGTTGATATACCGACGGACTGTCCCCAGCGCGACGAGCGCATGGCTGGACCGGAGACATTGCCGTGTTCTCGCCCACCGCGCTGTACAACTTTGAACTGAGCCGCTTTTTGGAGAAGTGGCTGCGCGACGTCAAGGCCGAGCAGCTGCCCACCGGCGGCATCCCCAACACCGTGCCTGTGCAGGCTACGGTTTCCCCGCCACAATGCCAGTGATGGCCGTGGACTGGTGGGGCGACGCCTGCGTGCTGGTGCCATGGGCTCTATACGAGGCCACGGGCAGCCTGGATGTGCTGCGTATGATGTACCCCACCATGCAGAAGTACGTCAAGGCGTGCTGTTTCTGGGCCGGGTTCGGCATCGGCAAGCACCGTTATATCTGGCACACGCCGTCGGTGCTGCATTTTGGCGACTGGGTCGCCCCCGATGTGCCGAAGATGAGTCAGTGGCAGGCCCGCAGCAAGTACACCGCTACGGCCTCCCTGTGCAACACCAGCGGTACACTGGCGAAAATTGCACGCATCCTTGGCAAGACCGAGGACGCCGCCAAGTACAAGGAGCTGAGCCGCAAGGTGGCCGATGCCTATTGCAGTGTGCTGACCGACGGCAGCGGCAAGACGAAGGAAGAATTCCAGACCGCCTATGTGCTGCCGCTGTACTTGAATATGTTCCCCGAAAACGTCAAGGCGAAGGCTGCCGAGAATCTGGTCAAGCTGGTTGAGAAGAACGACTACAAGATCGGCACAGGCTTCCCGGGCACGCCGTACATCCTGTTTGCGTTGGCCGACAACGGTCACGCCGACACTGCCTACAAGATGCTGCTGAACACACAGTGTCCCAGCTGGCTGTATGAGGTCCGCGTGGGCGCAACCACGGTTTGGGAGCGTTGGGACGGTCTGGACGAGAACGGCGAGTGCCCAATCGGCGACGACGGCACCGACATGATGATCTCGTACAACCACTACGCCAGCGGCGCGGTGGGCGCGTTCCTCTACCGCCGCGTGCTGGGTGTGGAGCCCACCGAGGCCGGGTACCGCAAGTTCAAGTTTGCGCCGGTGGTCGGCGGCGGCATCACCGAGGCTGAAGGCACGGTGGGCACGCCCTACGGCGTGATCAAGGCTGCATGGAAGATCGCGGACGGCGAGATGACGATGACCGTGGCGGTGCCCGTCGGCACCGAATGCACCGTCGTGCTGCCGAGCGGGGAAGAAAAAGTGCTTGGCAGCGGGGAATATACCGTTACGGCAAAGGCGTAAAAGCATACTGTAAGCAAATTGCTTATATACACAAAGAAGGAGTGACTCTCTATCATGTCGACCTCGAAATCCAACTTCTGGTCCTCGCCGCTGACGAAGTCCCGTATCACCAGCGACGACGTCAAGATGCCGGAAATGCTGCTGGGCTATTTTATCGGCCCCTTCGGCGCACTGCTTTCCTCGGGCATCTTCACCAGCATCCTGCAGAACTACTTCACCGATGTCCTCAAGCTTGATCTTGGCTTTTTGACGACCTTGCAGCTGGTCTCCACGGTGCTCATCGTGGCGTCCAACCTCATCGTCGGTCAGCTGATTGAGCACACCAAGGCTCTGGCCGGCAAGGCACGCCCGTGATCCTGCTCTCCGCGCTGACCCTTTCCGTCGCCAGTGTGCTGATGTTTATCGTGCCTTTTGAGGGCATGGCCAAGATGGTCTGGATCGCCATCGCGTACAACCTGTACTACGCAGTCGCTTACCCCATCTACAACACCGCCAACTCCACCATGATCCCCGTTTCCACCCGTGACAGCAAGCAGCGCGGTGCGCTGGCTTCCTTCACCAATGTGGCGGGTCTGGGCGTTATGGCTGCGGCTCGATGGTATTCCCGATGCTCGTTTCCTTCGCGCTGAAGGAGAACCAGCACCTGTGGTTCCTCACCATGCTGGCCGTCGCCATCTTCAGCGCACTGACCATCTACCTGCAGTTCCTCTTCACCCGTGAGCGCGTCACCGAGGAAGGCCGCGCCGACACCGAGACCCCTGCCAAGTCCGCCACGCTGGGCGAGCAGCTCAAGGCCGTTACCGGTGACCGCATGTGGTGGATCGTCATGGCGTTCTATATGCTGTTCCAGTGGAGCGGCGCGATGAAGAACGGCTCCATGAGCTACTTCTGCAAATGGGTTCTGGACAACACTTTCTTCGGCACGGCGGACGCATGGGCGCCTCCCAGGGCCTGCTCAGTATCATGGGCGCTATCCCGATGGCCGTGGCTGCAGTCTTTGTGGTACCCCTGGCCAACAAGTTCGGTAAGCGTCTGGTCTGCGGCGGCTTCATGCTGCTGGGTGCCGCGGGCGGCATCATCGCAGGTCTGGGCGGCGGCAATATCGTGCCGGTTGCCATCGGCGTGGCCTCAAGTGTCTGGGTTCTTCCCCGGCCTGCTATCTGATCCTGGCCATGATTGCCGACGTTATCGACACATTGAGTACCGCACCGGCATCCGCACCGACGGTCTGACCATGAGCATCTACAGCTCCCTTATGGTCGCCGCCACGCCGATCTGCAACTCCATTTTCAGCGCCATGCTGAACGGCAGCGGCTATAACCAAGCCGCCGATGTCGCTCTGGCACCGCCGCCCAGACCGCCAGTGTGCAGACCGCGATCTCCGTCAGCTATATCTGGGTCGAGACCGTCTGCTATATCATCGGCGCCGTCATCCTGATCCTGTTCTGGACGGTTGAGAAAAACCTGCCCGAGGAACAGAAGGCTATCAAGGAACGCAGCAAGAAGTAACGCGCCCTACACGCGATTACGATATACACAAGGATACACAAGGAGGAAAAACATGAGTAAGAAAAAATCCGGCCGCCGCGTCTGGCGCGGCGTGACCACGGCCACGGCGTCGCTGCTGGCGCTCAGTGTCTGCGCCTCGACCGTCGTGGACGGATTCCGCACCGACATTGACAAGTTCCTGGGCACCAAGAGCACCAAGCTCGTGACCGAGAACTCCGACGGCACTGACCTGTATACTTTCAAATCTGACTACACCTCCACTACCGAGCTGCTGCACGGCATTCAGGACGTGGGTGAGCGGATGAGCGAAGAGGGCAGCGTCCTGCTGAAGAACAACGGCGCACTGCCGCTGACGCAGGATGAGACCCAGAAAATCACACTGCTTGGCTTCTCCAGCTACTATCCCGTTCAGGGCGGCGATATGGGTTCCAGCCTTGTGGAGAACACCGGCACGGATGCCGATACCGTGGACATGGTCGCGGCTTTCAAAGCCAAGGGCTTTGGCCTGAACCAGACCGTGGCCGATATGTACGAGGCCCTCAAGCCGACGTACAAATCCGAGGTCCAGAGCTGGGGCGGCACTGTGGAGTACAACCACATCACCGCACCCTCCACCACCGGCGTTTTCTCCAGCAAGGAGCCGAGCCAGGCCGCGATGGATAGTCAGGATGCAGGCTGGAAAGACAGCATGAATGACAACAATGTCATGATCGTCACGATTGCCCGCTCCGCCTCTGAAAACGGCAGCTACAACCCCGGCACCGCCGGTGTTGATCCCACCCAGAACCTGAACCAGACCGACCCGCTGGCCTGTCCGACGACGAGCGCGACCTCATCAATGCAGCCGTCACCGCCAAGGCGGCCAACGGCGGCAAGGTCATCGTTCTGTTGAATAATGCCAGCGCCATGGAGGTGCAGGAGATCGAGACAACGTCGGTGTTGACGCCATCCTGCAGGTCGGTCTGCCGGGCGGCTACGGCTTCTACGGTGTGGCCGACATTCTCTCCGGTGCGGTCAGCCCCTCCGGTCATCTGACCGATACCTATGCCGTCAAGAACGCCAGCGCCCCCAGCGCCCAGAATTTCGGCGATCTGCAGTGGGCCAACGCCAACCCCGACATCAGCATGAACGATGCCATTGTCGAGGCCGAGAACATCTACATCGGCTACAAATACTACGAGACACGCTACTTTGACACCGTCATGGGGCAGGGCAGCGCCGCCTCCACCGTCGGTTCCTCCACCGGCAGCGCATGGAACTACGACGACGAGGTTACTTACCCGTTCGGTTACGGTCTGTCCTACACCACGTTTGAGCAGACCCTCGATAACCTGAATGTCGATCTGGAAAACGAGACCGTCACCGCGAACGTGACCGTCAAGAACACCGGCAGCGTCGCCGGTAAGGATGTTGTGCAGCTCTATGTCAGCCTGCCCTACACCGATTATGACAAGGAGCACGGTGTTGAGAAGGCTGCCATCCAGCTGCTGGACTACGGCAAGACCGCCGAGCTTGCGCCCGGTGCCTCCGAGACCGTGACCATCACCGCTGACATGCAGAATATGGCCAGCTGGGATTCCACCGCTGACAACGCGGCCGGTACCAAGGCTGTTACATTCTCGATGCCGGTGACTACTGGTTCACCATCGGCAACGGCGCACACGAGGCCGTGAACAATGTGCTGGCCGCAGAGGGTCAGAGTGTGGACGGCAGCGCCGACAAGGCCAAGAGCTGGACGCTCGATTCCTTTGACAGCACGACCTTTGCCACGACCAAAAACGGCACCGCCGTTGAGAACCAACTGGCCGACATGGACATCAACAGCTGGCTGCCCGGCACTGCTACCTATCTGACCCGTGCCGACTGGGAAGGCACTTTCCCCAAGACCTATAAGGATCTGACCGCTACCGATGAGATGCTCGACATTCTGGACAATGACATCTATGAGATCAACGCAAACGGCGATCCGTCCACCGTCACCTTCGGTGCCGACAACGGCCTGACTCTGGCTGACCTGAAGGGTGTCACTGACCTTGATGATGAGCGCTGGAGTCTGCTGATGGATCAGCTCACCCTGGAGGAGGGCATGATCCGTCTGGGTCTGGGCGGCACCTCCACCAAGGCCATCGAGTCTATCATGAGCCCCGAGACCATCCAGAACGATGGCCCCAACGGCATCTACAGCTATCCTCTCGGCCAGTATGCCAACACCGACAAAGCCGGTGCTGACCCCTGCGCCGTGGATGCCAACGACCCCAACCTCGCATACAAGTTCGGCACAATGGTCAACGAGACCGTCATTGCCCAGACCTTCAACAAAGACCTTGCCAACGAGTACGGCAAGATCTGCGGCAACTACAGCCTGTGGAGCAACCTGACCATCTTCTGGGGCTGCGGCACCAACCTGCACCGCTCCCCCTACAATGCCCGCAACCATGAGTATTATTCCGAGGATGCCGTCCTTACCTCCGGTCAGGCCGTTGCCTTTATCAGCGGCGGCAAGGAGTACGGCGTTATCATTGCCCCCAAGCATCTTGCCTTCAACGATACCGAGATCAACCGTACCGGCGTTTCCGTCTTTATGACTGAGCAGCAGGCTCGCGAAAACGAGCTGCGCGGCACCCAGGCTGCCATCGAGGATGCCGGCGCTCTGGGCGTCATGACCGCCTTCAACCGTGTCGGCATCACCGCCACCAACGCCCACACCGGCCTGCTCAAGAACATTCTGCGCGGCGAGTGGGGCTTCAAGGGTCTGGAGAGCCAGGACTTCATCATGAACCCCAACTACGCCGTGCTGAAGGAGTATGCCCTCAACGGCGGCACGATGACCACCTTCACCGGTGAGAACACGATGGCCGCTGTCAGCGAAAAGTTTGCCTACTGGACCACCGAGAATGTTGGTCAGGACACCGAGCTGATGAGCGCCATCAAGCAGGCCATGACATGGCAGGCCTACGCGCTGGCCAACTCCAACGCGCTGGACGGCATGGCCAGCAGCACCCGCCTTGTCAGCGTGCGCACCTGGTATGACAACGCCCTCGTTGCCGTGCAGATCGTCTTTGCCGCCCTGACCGTACTGGCCGCCGCCATGTATGTGCTGAATGACCGCAAATCCAAGAAGCAGTAAAGGAGTGCAAACCATGAGTTCTACGAATAAAAAGGGCGCAGGTCTGATCCTGTCGCTTCTGACCGCCGTTGCCGGTGCTGTCGGCCTTGGCTTCTGCATTGTCAACGCCGGGACTGATTCCTTCCGCAAGATCGGCACCAGCCCGATTGTCATCGGCTGCGCCGTCATCGCCATCCTTGCACTGGTGCTGCGCGTCGTGCTGGACAAGAAGCTGGCCATCGCCGCCGATGCGATGAGCGTAGTTGCCGGTATCACGCTGGTCGTGGCTGCCGTACAGTTCATCAGCCCCGCGTCAACACCATCGCCTCGATCATGACCTTTACGAACAACGCCCAGACGATGGCTGACCTGTCCAGCGCCATCTACGGCACGGCCGCGCTGCTGATTGCCGTGGTGCTGAACATCATTGCCGCGTTCACCAATGTGAACGAGCAGTAATTATGCGCCATTCCCGCGTCACTTCATCGTGACAGCTTTTTCCTCATCCACACCCCGGGGGGCTTTCTCTCCGGGGTATTTTGTATTATGATGTAAAAAACAGATTTTTTCTGAAAGGATGTGTTCCACCTGCGCCGCCTGATGCTTATTCTTGCCATGCTGGTTCTGCTGGCAGGCTGTGCCGCCGCCCCGGCAGCCCCTGCGGTGCAGTGCCGCATCGTTTTGGAATCCTCGCCTGCGTTTACAGCGCAGACCCAGACTGCAGCCGTTACCCCGGGGCAGAGTGTGACCTTCACCCTGACCCCTGCCGACGGCTATACGCTGACGGGCGCAGACTATCCCGGTGCGTCGCTTACCCGCACCGGCGCGGCGTACATCCTGACGCTGCCCGATGTCCGCTACTCCGTTGCCGTGGCAGTGACCGCGGAAAAGAGCGATACTGTGCTGTATTATAATGACAACTGCGGCGGCGGCTGGGTCACTGTGCCCGTCACCCCCAGCCATCTGCGGCTGAACACCGCCATCGACGGTGCGCTGTTCACCCGCCCCGGGTACACGCTGACGGGGTGGAAC